>Ga0180007_10000524_pt1 | contig 63590 bp, 80 predicted proteins | sample MM_PC_MetaG_FD_121122 | JGI IMG/M metagenome (GOLD analysis project Ga0180007, IMG submission 121122) | Groundwater microbial communities from the Aspo Hard Rock Laboratory (HRL) deep subsurface site, Sweden - MM_PC_MetaG | ecosystem: Environmental > Aquatic > Deep subsurface > Groundwater...
TGATTTTGAGAATGCCTTTTAATTCTCAGTTTAAAATATTCTTTTCTTATATCCTCTTTTTTCATGCAAAACCGATAGAATCAAACGAGAACTAATTTTCGGTTTTGCCTAGTGACATATGTCTATGGATTGCACACTATGTCAAACTTTAAAAACACTTAAATCAAAGTAATATTTATGGATCACTACATTCTTTTAGACAAAATGCCTCAAGAAGACCTAAAAGGAATTATAAAATTAATTCATGGAAAAATAGGAAAGAACTCTCAAATTTTTAGATCAAAAAATAATAAAAAACAAATTATATTATACACATCTGTCGTAAAAGAAGAAAAAGATAACCTATCAATAATAGAACAAATTGCAGAAAAATACAGTAGTTATAATATAAAACATGGATTATTAACAAAACAAAGCTAAAAATAATTTCATATACTAATCTATAAAAACCACACATACTTATTTTTTACATGAAAACAAGTTTTATCCCTATAGATTATGATTATTTTGACTTCAATGGAAGAAACTATACTAAAATAATTGGAAGAAATTCAGAAGGAAAAAGAGTTTGTATTATTGATTCTTGCCCTGTTTATTTATGGGCTATTCTAAAAAATAACCTTAGCCAAAAGGAAATTGGGGATGTAATAAAAAAAATATCAAAAATTAAACTCAATATTAAAGGAAGGCAAACAAAAGTAGAAAAAGTTGAATTACACAATAAAAAATTCCTTGAAAAACCAGTAAAAGCATTAAAAATATTTGCTACAAATTACAAAGATCTTCATGACATAGCAGATAAATTAGGAATAAAAGAAATAGAAAAAAGAAGAGGTTATGATTTAGGGTTTATTACTCATTATATAATAGAGAAAAAAATAAACCCCTTACAAAAATATGAAATTGAGGGAGAAATGTTAAACAATTCTTCAGAATTTGGAGGAGTTGATATGGGTCTTGATGTTGATCTCTGCATAAATCTAAAAAAAGCTAAACTCCTAGAAAACAAAAAAACCAAATTCTTTCCAAAAATTCTTGCATATGATATAGAAACAGATGATCTTAAAATAGGAAAAGGAGAAATTTTAATGGTTTCTCTGGTTTCTGAAAAATTCAAAAAAGTTATAACTTGGAAAAAATCATATTCAAAACCTTCATATGTTGAATATGTAAAAGACGAAACAGAACTTATAGAAAAATTCATAGAATATGTAAAAAAAATATCTCCTGATTTTTTGGTAGGATATTTTTCAGATGGATTTGATTTACCATATCTAAAGGCAAGAGCAGAAAAACACAAAATAAAATTAAATCTTGGGTTAGATAATAGCCAACCAAGATTTTCAAGAGGAATAAACCTAACAGGAAAAATAAAAGGAATTGTACATATAGATATTTTAAAATTTATAAAAACAGCTTACGCTCAATATATGAAATCAGAAACTCTTTCTTTAAATGAAGTAGCAAAAGAATTTTTAGGGGACACAAAAAAACCATTTAAAATTAAACATTCTTCAGAACTTGAAAAAAAAGATTGGAATAATTACTATGAATATAATTTACATGATTCTGTCCTAACCTTAAACCTCTTCCAAAAATTCTGGCCAGATATTAAGGAATTTACAAAAATTGTAAAAGAACCTGTTTTTGATATTACAAGATACGGGCTTTCAAAAATAGTTGAATCTTATCTTTTACATAATTTAGAAAAATTTAATGAAATTCCAGAAAAAAGACCAACTTCTGAAGAACTTAGCCAGAGAAGGAGAGATGGACCAGTAGAAGGAGCTTTTGTTTTTGAACCAAAACCTGGATTATATGAAAATATTGCAATGTTTGATTTTACCTCTATGCATACAAGTATAATAATTTCAATGAACATTTCAAAATCCACTTTATTAGAAAAACCAGAAAAAAATACAAATTCAATAGAAACAAAAAGAGGGAAATTTTATTTTACAAAAAAACCAGGATTTCTTCCTTCCTTATTAAAAGAGATTTTTGAACAAAGAAGAAAAGCCAAATCTGAATTTAAAAAAAACCCTAATCCAATAACTCAAGCAGGAAGTAATGCATTTAAAGTATTGTCAGCTTCTGTCCATGGATATATTGGATTTTTTGGAGCTCGTTATTATTCTAAAGAAGCTTCTGCATCTATTTTAGCTTTTGTTAGAAAATTTAATAAAGATACTATAAAAAATATTGAAAAAAAAGGATATAAAGTGATTTATGGGGACACTGATTCTATTGCATTTTTAATAAATAAAAACAAAGAAATTGAAATAAAATCACTTCTTCAAGATCTCAATGATAAACTCCCGGGAATAATGGAATTAGAACTTGAAGGTTTTTTCGAAAGAGGACTTTGGGTAACTACAAGAGCAGGAATTACAGGGGCAAAAAAGAAATATGCTCTCTTATCTAAAGATAAAAAAATTAAAATCAGAGGTTTTGAAACAGTCAGAAGAGATTGGTGCAATTTAGCAAGAAAATTACAGGATCAAATAATAAAACAGATTCTTATTGATGGAAATGAAAAAAAGTCACTTGAATATTTAAAAGATATTGTAAAAAAAATAAAACAAAGAAAAATAAGAAAAGAAGAACTCATTATTAAAACCCAATTAAAAAAACCTATTTCTGAATATAAAGCAACAACACCCCATGTAGTTGCCGCTAAAAAAATGCATGAAAAGAAAATACCTATTGGAACAGGAACTCTAATTAAATATTATGTTGCAGAAGCTAACCAAAAAAAAGCTCTTGTAAGAGAAAGAGTAAAACTTCCAGATGAACCAGGAAAATATGATATTAAATATTATTTAGAAAGGCAGATTCTTCCAGCAGTTGAAAATATTTTTCAGGTCTTTAAGATAAATACAAAAGAAATCATTGAAGGAAAAAAACAAATGACTTTAGGAGATTTTTAATTATTTTAATTCTAAACCACTATTTCTAAGCACTGTTCTTACAATATCTAAATCATCTGCTGAAGTTATATCAAAATAAGTAAACTCTACACCTAAGGAACTTACACTATCAGAATCAAATTCTGGAGTACTTGATCTTGAATGTCCAGATGGTTCAATATAAGATTTAATCCTCAAATGAGCATTAATAGAAGGAATTGAGAATAATGTTTCATTCTTACATATATCTCCCTCTTTTTTTTGCACTACTTTTCCTAAATTTGGAACAATCCCTTCAGGAATACTAATACAATTACTCGCTACGGGATATTTACCAAAAAGCATATAATCACCCAAACCATTAATAATATTATTATAAGCTAGTAAAACATTCTTACCACTAGCCGTATTATTTTTCAAAATATATTTTTCTCGCACAATTTTACTCAAATTCATAAAAAAAATTACACTAATTAATAGATAAATATTATTATCCTAAAAACTATGGATTAGATAAATGACTTTAAAAAACCAAAAGCCCCTTAGCAAGATTTAGAGTAAATTTAAAAATATCTGTTCCAAAAAATATAAAACTTACAGTTGGAAAAAAACATATAAAACCCAACATTAATAAATTACCAAATTTATGCCTCATTAGAAATCGAAGAATTAGTAATTTATAAAACTTTACCTAACAAAAATTATAAAAAATCAAACATCCCCTAGTAATTCTAATGGTTCAAGCCCATCTTCACTAATAGCTCCTAATGGCTCAATAGAAGCAGAACCAACAATCAATTTGCATACTGGCTCAGAATTTCCCCATGGAACAACATCAAAGTCAGGCCTAAATGCATATGATAAATCGTCAGTACTAATTCCACTACCATTAAAAATAATAGTCGGACTACTTGCTCCTATAAACCATCAAAATCTTAATACTTTATAAATATAACTCTACTTACTAATTCATGCAAAGAAAAAACTTCCCCCTACTAAAACCACTTTTCCTAGAAAGAATGCAAAAACTATTATCAGAAAAATCTGATTTTCAATCCTATCTAGATATACTCAAAATTCCTCCTGTAAGGTCAATTCGTTGCAATACCCTAAAACTAACTCCACAAGATCTCAAAACTAGACTTGAAAATAAAACATGGAAAATAAAACAACCATGGAAAAATCATCCTGAAATAATGGTTGTTGAAGGGAAAATTATTGATCAAAATCAAATTGATAAAGAAACTATTAATAGAAAAAGAAGGGATAATAAAAATGTGGTAATTGGGAATGTGGAAAATCTCCAACCAGGTGAACTTGGGAAAGCTCTTGAACATCTTTTAGGATATTATTATATTCAAGAATTAGCAAGTATGCTTCCGATAATTACATTAAATTCAGAATCAGGTGGATTTATTTTAGACTTATGCTCTGCTCCAGGAAGCAAAACAACTCAAGCAGCTGCAGAAATAAAAAATACAAGAACAATAATTGCAAATGAAGTTTCATTAGGAAGAATAAAGATTCTTGCTTCAAATCTAGAAAGATGTGGGGTAACAAACACAATAATAACAAAAAAAGAGGGAACAGCATTATGTAAAAGATTAAAAAAACAAAACTTTCAATTTGATACAATTTTAGTGGATGCTCCTTGTTCAGGAGAAGGAACTTTAAGATCAAGTCCTAAAACATATTTAATGTGGAACATCAAAACAATAAAAAATCTTCCTAAAATTCAAAAAAACCTTGTAACCTCTGCACTAGAAATTCTAAAACCAAACGGAACACTTATTTATTCGACCTGCACCCATGCTCCAGAAGAAAATGAAGGAGTTATAAATGAAATCTTAAAAGAAAATAAAAATCTAAAATTAGAAAAAATTAAACTCCCCATAAAACCAAGACCAGGGATAACAAATTGGGAAGATAAAAAATATTCTAAAGAAATAACTAAATGTGCAAGAATTTATCCTCAAGATAATAACACCGAAGGATTTTTCATTGCTAAACTAAAAAAAACAAAATGACAAAACTCTTATTTTTACCATACTGCTTAAAAAAAATCCAAATCCAAAAATTAAAAAAAATTGCCATAGAAAAAAATTATGAAGTTTATGTTGTTGGAGGAAGCTCAAGAGTAAAAAAAATACTACAACAATACAAAAATATTGAATATCTCGTAGGAATTGCATGTGAAGATGAAATTAAATTAGCACAAAATTATATTCAAAAATTAAAAAATAATGGAACAAAAACCAAAGCAATCTTACTCACTAATGATGGTTGCAAAGGAACTTGTGTAAACATTGAAAAAGTTATAGCTGAGTTATAAAATGTCTATTAAAATCCTAAACAAATCTGAAAAACAAGAAATCCTAAACAAATTAAAAAATCAGTTTGGAATTACAGATATTCAGGGATTACTAGTAAAATGCGGAGCAGAAAGAATCTTTCTTTTTCAAGGCTCTTTAAACCAAAAAGAAATTAAAAAACTTGAAAAAATAGTACCAATTGAAAGAGTGGGAATTTATTTTGCAAAAGAACAAAATAATCTAATTAGATTAAGTATTGATGGTATCCTCATCCTTAAAAACCAAATTAAAAAAAACATATTTGAATTAAATCAAGAACAAATGAAAGAATGGATGTGTGGAAATGAACTAAATATAAATTCAGGTCTTAACGATTTTGTTATTATAAAATACAAAAATGATTTTCTAGGAACAGGAAAAGCTTCTGAAAATAAAATAACCAATTTCATACCTAAAGCAAGAAGACTTAAAAAATAAAAATCCTTTAAAAATAAATGTTGAAAAAAATAAAGAGGTTTTTAGATAAAACAACTTCTCTAAACGGAAAAGCTTCAAATATCTTAACTAGGCTTATAAGATACAGTCTAACAGGGTTAAGTTCTGGAACAGTAGATTTAACTTTATTAATAATTCTTGTAGAAATTTTTAAAGTATATTATTTAATAGCAGCAACAATTTCATTTATAGCAACACATTCAAGTGCATATTTTATTAATAGAAAATGGGGTTTTAAGGATTCAAAATCTTCAACATCAACAGGATATTATTTTTTTATTACATTTGGTATAATAGGAATAATTTTAACACTTTATTTATTAAAATTTGGTGTAGAAACTCTTAAAATAAACTATATTTTAGCCAGAATTATAGTGGGAATCACAGTAGGAATTTTTAATTTTTCAATGAATTTTTTTATAACATTTAGAATGAAAATTTTTAATCCTAAAAAAACTAAATAAATTTTTTTTTCAACCCCTTAACATTAATATGCATCAAAGAAGAACCATTTTTTTTATAAAATAACTGATCTACCTCATTTCCCTTTCTAAAATCAAAATAATCACTCCAATCATAAGTACAAATAAAACCCTTAAGTAAAGTCTTTGCAATAAAAACAAATCCCCTTCCAGGACTATAATCACTATTACAATTTACCATAAAAACTAGTCATACAAAGCATATTTAAATGTTGTTATTTTAAATTTTTTATGAATACTAAAAAGATATTAGAAGCAGGCAAAATAGCAAAACAAGCTAAAGAATATGCTAAAAACCTCATAAAAAAAGACATGCTCTTACTTGAAATAGCAGAAAAAATAGAATCAAAAATAATAAAATTAGGAGGAAAACTCGCTTTTCCAGTTAATCTTTCTATAGATAACATAGCCGCACATTACACCCCTTCTTACAATGACAAATTAAAAGCATACGGGCTATTAAAAGTAGATTTAGGAGTTCATATTGATGGCTTTATTGCTGACACAGCTTTTTCATTAGACCTTGAAAACTCTGAAGAAAATAAAAAACTCATAGAAGCCAGTAAAAAAGCACTTGAAGTAGCTCAAAAAACAATAAAAAAAGAAATTAAAGTAAATGAAATAGGAAGAATAATAGAAAAAACAATTGAATCTCAAGGATTTTCACCTATAATTAATCTTTCAGGTCATGAAATGAAAAAATACGAACTTCACGCAGGATTAACAATTCCAAATATAGATAATAAAAAAAGAATTCCCTTACTTACAGGACTCTATGCAGTAGAACCTTTTGCAAGTACAGGAAACGGAAAAATCCATGATGGAAAACCTTCTGGCATTTATATGTTACAATTACAAAACCAACCAAGAAGCCCTATTGCAAGAGAGATTTTACAATACATAATTGAAGAGTATCAAACACTTCCATTTTGTTCTAGGTGGCTAATTAAAAAATTTAACACCAAAGCTCTTTTTGCATTAAGAGAACTAGAAAATAATGGTAACTTACATCACTTTCCTCAATTAGTTGAAAAAGAAAACAGTAAAGTCAGCCAAGCAGAAAACACAATTCTTGTAGAAGATAAAACAACAGTTACAACAGAGTAATTAATATTTAGAACTATATTCAACTCTTTTTACCCAACCCTATACCTGTACCATATTCTTTCTCTAACTCTCGCCTCACAAAAAGATAACTAAAAGTATGACTATCTTCTTGACAAGAACCTTTTTCTAAATTAACTTTTAACCTTACAAATCTTCCTTCATTATCAATAACATTAGTAAACTTCATAAAACCTCATCAACAAAATCTTATTTAAATCTTTCTTTTATTAAGGTTTTATGAGGAAGAATTTCATACATAGGCCATATTGGGAAAAAACCAACTTCTTCAAATTTCTTAGGTCTATAGATTTCTTTTAAAATTTTTTTCTTTTGCAAATCACCAAGGACCTTGCTTGTTAAATTTAAAATATCTTTTTCAGATTTTTGATAAGATTTATCATCTAGATTATCCCTAAAAGGTAAAGGCCATAAAATTCTAAATGCAGTAAAAAAAGATCTCTTTCCTATATTTTTGTCACAATATTTATAAATTTCTCTCTTAAAAACATCTTCAACACACATAAACCCAAAAAAATTTATGATTTTATAAAAATTATTGTGGTAAAAAATAAACTCAACCCAAATAACTATTTCCAAGAGGAACAGATGCTTTTGCAGATTTTAAAAATGATTCTTCAACCTTTTTATAAACATCAAGTGTTTGCTTACTTACACTTGGTTTAATCTTTTTCAAAGCTTCTTCAAAATGTCTTTTAGTGACTAATTTACATTCTTTATTTTCCCTCAAGGCCAACATTGCTGCCTCCCTAACTAAAGACCCAAGATCAGCACCAGTATAGCCCATTGTTTTTTTAGCTAAATCTACTAAAAATCTAATTTTATCTTTATCACCCAATAATTTCTTTTCATTTCCCAAGGGAGTCCTCCTTGTATGAATATTCAGAATCATTTCTCTTCCTTTTTCTTCAGGAGCTCCAACAAGCAAAATTTTATCAAATCGTCCAGGCCTTAATAAACCAGCATCTAACATATCTGGACGATTTGTGGCCCCAATAACTAAAACATCATTTATTTCCTCAAGACCATCCATTTCTGCAAGCATTTGATTAAGAACTCTTTCAGTAACCTTTGTTCCTACCTCTGCCCCTCTTTTACCTGCTAAAGAATCAATCTCATCAAAAAAAACTATGCAAGGAGCAACTTGTCTAGCTCTTTCAAAAATCTTTCTCATTCCTTTTTCAGATTCTCCAACCCATTTACTTAAAAGTTCAGGACCTTTAATGTGAATAAAATTAGCCTCTGATTCTTTTGCTACTGCTTTAGCCAAAAGAGTTTTCCCTGTTCCAGGAGGACCATAAAGTAAAATGCCTCTTTGAGGCCTAACCCCCATTCTCTCAAAACTCTCAGGATATTTTAAAGGCCATTCCACAGCTTCTATTAATTCTCGTTTAATTATATCAAGGCCTCCAACTTCTTTCCACCCAACACTAGGTGTTTCAACTAAAACTTCCCTCATAGCACTAGGCCTAACTACCTTTAAAGCATCTATAAAATCTTTTTGTCTAACAATTAATTTTTCTAAAATTTCTGGAGAAATTTGTTCTTCCCTATCTAAATTCATTTGAGGTAATAATTTTCTTAAAACATTCATAGCAGATTCTTTAGCTAAAGCCTCTAAATCAGCTCCAACAAAACCATGAGTTAAAGAAGCAATATCATCAAGCTTAACATCTTTAGTTAAAGGCATCCCCCTAGTATGAATTCCCAAAATTGTCCTTCTTCCTTTTTTATCAGGAACTCCCACTTCAATTTCCCTATCAAATCTTCCAGGCCTTCTTAAAGCAGGATCAATTGCATTAACCCTATTTGTAGCTCCAATAACAATAACTTTACCTCTAGATTTAAGACCATCCATCATAGTTAAAATTTGACTCACAACTCTTCTTTCAACTTCTCCCTGAACATCTTCTCTTTTAGGTGCTACTGCATCTAATTCATCAATAAAAATAATAGCAGGAGCTGTTTTTGAAGCTTCCTCAAACATATCTCTAATTTTTTTTTCTGATTCACCATAAAATTTACTCATAACTTCAGGACCATTTAAAAGAATAAAATTGGCCTCTGATTCATTTGCTACTGCTTTAGCCAAAAGAGTCTTCCCTGTTCCAGGAGGACCGTGAAGTAAAACCCCTTTAGGAGGTTCAATTCCAAGTTTATCAAAAATCTCAGGATGCTTCAAAGGAATTTCAACCATCTCTCTTATTTTTTTAATCTCATCACTTAAACCACCAATATCTTCATAAGTTATTTCAGGAATTTTTTCATCAGTTATTTCAACTGCCTTTGGATTTAAACTAACTTCTGTATTTTCAGTAATTATTACTGGTGTACCAGGTGTTACACTAACCACCATAAATTTAAGTTGAGAAACACCTCCACCTAATTGACCAAACATATTACTAAAAGGACTATCTCCAAAATCTTCTCCAAAAAACTCTGATAATAAATCATGTCTTCTTTGAACACCACCTAAAACAACAATATCTCCTTTTACAAGTGTCCTTCCTAAAAGTCCTCTTCTGAGACTCTCAGGATCTCCTTGAACCATAATTCCTTTTTGAGCAGGAGCAATCATTATTTTTTTTGCTTCTTTAACATCTATTTTAGAAACAACAACAACATCTCCAATACCTGTTCTTGCATTTCTTCTCAAGATACCATCAATTCTAATTATCCCCTCTCCAACATCTGCAGGATATGCTCTATCAGCAATTGCAACTGTCTCTCTATTTCCTTTAATAAGAATAATATCTCCCTTTCTAATTTCTAATTTCCTCATAATTTCAGAATCTACCCTAGCAATTCCTTTATATGCATCATCTTGCATTGATTCAACAACCTTTAACTTAATACTTTTTTTATCTGTCATTTTCCATTCTCCAAAATTTCATTAAAGCATAAACTGACTCTTCCTGCTTCTTCAAAACATAATTTAACCATGTCATTCACCATTTTCTCTTGTTCTTGCATAAAATTTACTATCTCTCTTGGAATTGAAACAGCGTAACTATTTCCTACCAACCTCATCTTAACTCTAAATTCTCTATTCTTTAGATTAATAAACCTATTGTATTCTTGTTCATCAACAGGATGTAAAACTTTTGAAGAACATTTAGGACAAACAACTGCTCTTAAAATAAAACCATTTTTAGAAATATTTACCTTTTGCATCTCTTTTTTACATTTCTTACATAAAATAGGATTATCAAGTATATCTACCATGTGTATACATACAAGTGTATACTATTTAAATGTTTTGATGAAAATTTATTAAAAATTTGCAATAAAATTACCTTGTTAATCCATATAAAAAGGACCACTATTCCTTATTTCATAAGAACTATCAACAACATTAGGACCTTTAAAATTATAACAACTATCAACTAGATCAATTCTTACTGAGGTATTATCTACTGATTTAGAAATTGAATCTGAGAAAAAAGGAGTGCAGAAATATTCTGCAAAGCTTTGATATTTTCGCTCTTCTTCAACATTTCTAATTTTTTTATTAATCTCTCTAATCTCTTGTAAATCAGGTACACCGCCCACAATCATCTTACTATCTCCAATCTTAGGAACCAAAAACAAAAACCCAAAAGCAACCACTAAAGTCATTAAATTTCTTCCCATACAACCAATAACATCTCACACTTTTTAAGTATTATTACAAAAAAACACTACATAAATTTTTATAAAAATAAAATACAAATTAATAATATGATTTCAAAATTATATGTTATCTTGGGAACAATGACAACAAAAATAAATGAAAAATCTACAGATTTTCCTACAGCAGGTATAATTGAACAAAAACACACAGGAAAATTTACAGGAAAAGGCTTTGATTTTATGGGATATTACACATTAATAGGTGATGAAAAAGAAAATAAAATTAGATTAATAAAAATATACGACGAAAAACCAGAAAACATAGTACTTAATCTTAATAAAATAAATAATAAAATATGGATAGGAGAATGGAAATACAAAGCTAGAAAAGGAACAGTAGAATTTACAATAAATGAAATTCAAACAAATCAAATTAATTTAAGAATATTTGAAGCATATAAACAAGGAAGACCTCCTAAAAAAAGAAGAAGAAACTAAAAAAATGAAAATCTGGCTTGAAAAATATTCTAAAATTTTTTGGATAATTACCTTAGTAATTGCTATTTTTATTTTTTATACTTCAACACTAACTTTCCCACTTGCAACAGGTAAATTAGGAATAACCTCAATACTTTATCACCTTTCAGTATTTTTTGCATTAGGTTTCTTTTTATTAATATCTTCTTTAAAAGGAAAATTAAATTGCAAAATTTATTTAGTAATAATTATCTCAGTTTTATATGGGATTTTAGATGAACTTCATCAATTTTTTGTTCCTGGAAGATATACTGCATTTTCTGATATTCTAACAGATTCTGTTGGGATAATTTTAGCATCTACAATTTATCTTATAATTATTAAATTAAAAAACCTTAAAAACTACAAAAAACTAATCCCCCTATAAGTTCAGAAGGAAAATAAAACTTTCCACTATATCTTATTTAAAATGAATAACAAAGAGGTACTAAAAAACATTAAAAGATTTTGGAAAAAGTTTTGGTTTATTGTTTGGAAAGATGAATCTCTAAGAGGATGGATTTTATCAATAATTTTTTTATTTGTTTTAATTAAATTTATTTTCTTCCCTACTCTAAGTTTCATAACAGGAACTTCCTTACCTTTAGCAATTGTTGAATCATGTTCTATGTATCATTCAGGAAATCTATTTTCAGATTTTGATTCTTGGTGGCAAAAACACGATACAAAATATGAACCTTTTGTAATAGAAAAATTAGAATTTCAAAATTACAAATTCAAAAATGGTTTTAACAAAGGAGATATTTTATTTGTTATTGGAATAAAACCTGAAAAAATAAAATTAGGCGATGTAATAATCTTTAATGCAAATAAACAAAACCCATTAATTCATAGGGTCATAAGTATAAAAACAGATTCTAATGGAAAAAAAATATTCTCAACAATAGGAGATAATAATAATGGACAATTAAGTATAGAAAAGAATATTAATGAAGATCAATTGATAGGAAAAGCAATTTTCAAACTAGCCCCATATGCTGGGTGGGGAAAACTCATATTTTTTGAATCATTTAGACCTGAATCAGAAAAAGGTTTTTGTAAAGAAAATTAAAAAAACAAAAAATTTAAAAAGAGGTGGGTACAAAAGCTACAATGGAATTTTGCCCTAAATGTGGAGCTGTTCTAATTCAAAAAAGAAAAAACTATGGGTGTGCTAGATGCAATTATTCTTCAAAAGATAAAGTAAAAATAGCCACTTCTGAAAAAATAGAAGAAAAAAAGAAAATAGCAGTTATCTCAGAAAAAGACACACAAATTCTTCCTATAATTGCAGAAACATGCAAAAGATGTGGAAACAATAAAGCTTATTTCTGGACAGTTCAAACACGTTCAGGTGACGAAGCAGAAACAAAATTCTTCAAATGCACAAAATGTGATTTTACTTGGAGAGAGTATCGTTAATCTTTCTCCTTAAACAAACTAGTAAAATCAGTATCTTTTTCCTCTTCATGTTCTTCTGGAGGCATATTTGAATTAGGACAATCAAAAGGATGCCAAGAATCATTTCCAAGAGCCATATCAATCAAAATCCACCTGCCATCCTTAGCTTTGCAAAAGTCAACACCCCAATAACCATAAACATTCTGGGAAACTTTTTTAGAATATTGTGTCAAAAGATTAACTTCTTCTCCTTCATAATTCATTTTAGATACAATAGCTTTCCAATTTTCTGGAAGTAATGTAGAAAGAGTTCCTTTTTCAACAGCTTTTTCAATCCAATAAGCATGATGACATAAAAGTTTTCCATCTTCCACAAAATATCTCCTCTCAGGATTAACAGGCATTTCTCCAGAAAAAGCATTAAATCCAGTATCCATAGGAATAAATTCTCTAACAACAATAGCTTCTAAAGGCAATCCTAAAAAATCTGCAAGCTTATTATGTATAACAAGTTCAGCAAGATGGTTTTTCAATTCACTAAAATTATTAAGATAACAAGTATCCTTCCAAGAATGTTTAGCTGAAAGTTCATCTGTTCTTAAAAAAACAGGTAAAGAAAATTTAGATTCAATCAAATGTCGAACTTCTCTTTCTATCCTATCTAAATTAAAAAAATCTCCCTCCCCTTCATAATATTCCTTTTTTTCATTATCATTTAATCTAATAATTTCTGTTCTAGGAATAGGAATCTCCAAATTCTTAATTTTAGGAAACCAATATAATAAACTATTTTTATCCATTATAAAAAAGTAGAAAAATATAGGTTTTAAAGATTATTGTAAACAAGAATAAAAAATGGCCCTGGAGGGATTTGAACCCCCGACACCCGGATAACTCTAGACTAGAATCAATAGATTCTGTCGAAGCCCGCGAATTAAAATTCACGTCCTTAAGAGTCCGGCGCTCTAACCAGGCTGAGCTACAGAGCCACTTGTTTTTGTTAAGGCCAAGCTCATCATGGTTTAACTTTAGATTCTAACCAGGCTGAGCTACAGAGCCACTTGTTTTTGTTAAGGCAAAAACATAAAATAACTAGAAATAATTTATTTAAAAACATATCCTCAGCTACTCCCAGCCACAATTATTAAAACTAATTCAGGGGCGGTAGTTTAAAAAATTATTTTATTAAACCTTGAATATTTCCAATTGCATCTGCAACTTCCCTTCCTTTCTTAGTTAGCTTTATCACCTTTATTCGCCCCCTTTTTTCAAAATCAACTAACTTCAAAATTTCTAAAGTTTGCAGAATCTTTACTGCATGGCTATAGGTACAATCAACCTCTTTAGCCAAAATACTACCATACCTCATTCTTGTATTCTTCTTCAAAGAGACCAACATCAAAGCTGGCTTTCTTCTAAAAAAGATATCAAAATTGTCTTTCATTTTTGTTTGGTATGTTATAAAACTTAATTAGTTTAATGTATATATTCAGATAGTGTCGTCTTTTTAAATGTTTTGTAGTATATATATTTGTCCCCATTCTCTAGTGAAAAATAAACAAAGAGCAAATCTTATTAACCCTAAAAAATTTCAAATATTATGGACAAAAAAAATAAAGCACTTACAAAAAAAACAAAAATCTTGGCAATAGGAGATATTCATGGAGACACAGGACTTGTAAAAAAGCTTGCTCAAAAAGCAAAAAAAGAAAATGTTGATGTAGTTATTTTGGCAGGAGATTTAACTTTTGCAGAAATGTCTCTAAAAAACATAATAGGCCCATTTGCAAAAGCAAAAAAAACTGTTTTAATTGTACCAGGAAATCACGAAGCAGTTTCAACAACAGCTTTTCTTTCTGAAATGTATGCCCCATACTCAAAACATCTCCATGGATATTCCTTTAAAAAAGAAGGTGTTGGTTTTTTTGGTGCAGGAACAGCAGAAATAGGACCTAATGTTCTAAAAGATCAAACAATTTTTAATTTACTTAAAAAAAGTCATTTTAAAATAAAAAATTCAAAAAAGAAAATAATGGTAACACATATGCATCCAGAAGGGTCAAAATCTGAGTTTTCAGGTTTTCCAGGATCAAAGGCAATAAAAAGGGCCATAATAGAGCTTCAACCAGATATTGCAATTTGCTCACATATTCACGAAGCAGCAGGACTAGAAGACAAAATAGGAAAAACCAAAGTAATAAATGTCAGCAGAAAAGCAAAAATTTTTGAAATTTGAACATTAAAAACTCTTAAATACCCTTTTTCTTCCCTATATTAATGCCCAGAAAGCTTAAAAAATCCAAGGAAGAAAAATTAGCTGAAAGTTTCTTTCCAGTCGATCAAGACGATCTAAAAAGAACAACTGAGAAATCTATGAAAGAATCAATTTCAGAAAAAGATCTAACCAAAAAAGCTATTGAAAAAAAACATACAAAACTTCTTGGATATGATTTAGAAAATGTAAAAAAAATTCCAAGAAAAAGATATAAAAGAAAAACAAAAAAGACAATTGATTCTAAAAGATATTCTCCACCAAAAATAAATTATACAGATTATGAATTAATTATTACTGAAAAACCACAAGCAGCAGCAAAAATCTCAGAAGCATTAGGAAAATCAACAAGGAGGGATTCAGGAGGTGTAACTTATTATGAATTAATAAAAAATGGAAATAGAATAATTGTTGCCTGTGCTGTAGGACATTTATTTACTTTAAAACAAAACAATCCAGGATCAGAAATACCCACTTTTGACATAAGCTGGACTCCAAATTATTTAATAAAAAAAAATGATTTCACAAAAAAATATTATAACACTTTATCAGCACTTTCAAAAAAAGCAAATTCCTTCACTGTAGCTACAGACTATGATGTTGAAGGAGAAGTTATTGGATTTAATATTATAAGATTTATATGTCATAAAAAAGATGCAAATAGAATGAAATTCTCCACACTAACAGAAAAAGAATTAAACCAGGCTTATAAGAACAAGTCAAAAAACATAAATTGGGGGCAGGCTATTGCAGGAGAAACAAGACATTATTTAGACTGGTTTTATGGTATTAATCTTTCAAGAGCCCTAATGAATTCTATTAAAACCACAGGAAGTTTTAGAATAATGTCTATAGGAAGAGTTCAGGGTCCAACACTAAATCTAATTGTCCAAAAAGAAAGAAAAATCCAAGATTTTAAATCAGAACCCTATTGGCAAGTTTTTATTACAGTTAAAAATGGCCATATTCTAGAATTAAAATACAACAAAGATATTTTCAAAAAAGAAGAATTAGATAAATTTCAGGAACTTAAAGGAAAAACAGCAGAATGTTCAACAATTAAAACTCAAGAAACCTTGCCACCCAACCCTCCTTTTAATCTTACTACTCTACAAACAGAAGCCTACAAATTTTATGGGATAACTCCCTCTAGAACACTACAAATAGCACAATCACTTTATTTAGCTGGACTTATTTCATATCCAAGAACATCTTCTCAAAAACTTCCTTCTTCAATAAATTATCTAAGTATTTTAAACAAATTAGCAAAAGAATACAAGGTCTCGCACCTAATAACTAAAAACAAACCAATTGAAGGAAAAAAATCAGATCCAGCTCACCCTTCAATATATCCAACAGGAAATAAACAAATTTTATCAGGAGATGATGAAAAAATATATAGTTTAATTATTAAAAGATTCTTATGTCTTTTTTGTGATTCTGCTATAATAGAAAACAAAAGAATAATAGCAAAAATAAATGAGCTAATATTCAGCACCAGGGGATTAGAAATAATAAAAAAAGCTTGGATGGAAATATACCCCTCAAAACTCAAAGAAGTAAAAATTCCAGATTTAAATGGAACTATGAAAATAATCAATACCAGGTTTGAAGAAAAACAAACTCAACCTCCGAAAAGATACTCTCCTGCTTCAATAATTTCTCAATTAGAAAAAAGAAATCTTGGAACAAAAGCAACTCGTAGCAGTATTCTTGAAACTCTTTACAATAGAGGTTATATTCAAGACACAAGTATAAAAGCAACACAATTAGGAATGTCTTTAATATCAACTTTAGAAAAGTATTCTTCTATCATAATCGATGAAAAACTCACAAGAAGTTTTGAAGATTCAATGGAATCAATAACAACCTCTACAAAAAATTGGTTAGATAAAGAAAAAAATATAATAGAAAAAGCAAAAAAAACAATAATAGGTATTGCAAAAGATTTTGAAAAGAATGAAAAAAAAATAGGAAAAGAACTCTTAGATGCTAATTTAAAACAACGTGAACAGCAAAAAAAAGAAAATACACTCATTCAATGCCCTATCTGTAAAAAAGGAAATTTAGGAATTACATATTCTAAAAAAACAAGAAGACAATTTGTTGCGTGTGATGCATATCCAGATTGTAAAACAACTTTCTCACTTCCTCCAAATGGATTAATAAAAAAAACAGAAAAAGTTTGTGAAGAGTGTAATTACCCTATGCTAATGAGACTTTCAAAAGGAAAAAGACCATGGCAATTTTGCTTTAATCCTAATTGTAAAACTAACAAAGAAAGACTAGAAGAATATAGAAAAAAACAAGAACAAGAAGAAAAATAAAATTATTTCTTTTTCTTTTTACCTTTTGTTACTGGAACTTCTGTAGAGCAAGTATTACACTTAAAAGCATGGAACAAGATAATTACACCAGCAAGAACCACTAACCATTTTGTCCAAGTAGTAGGTATCCAAAGTGTAAATACAATTACAATTAAACCCAAAAAAACACCCCACCATTTATTACAATCACACATTTAAACTCACCTCATTTAATTGATATTTAATAACAAAGAGTATTTATAAATTTGTCTAAAACCATTCCCTTAAATTTTTCTGAGTCCTAAGTTGTTCTAATAATTTACTTTTATCTAAAAGGTTTTTATTATCAAAACCATATTTTATCATTCCAATTTTCTTACTACTATTAACTACATCATCTAGGCTATCAAATTTTAGAGGTTTTTTATCCATAGCTTTTTTCACTGATTCTCTAACTACCCAAACCCCAAGTGATGCCCAATAACTTGGAGTCTCTAATCTAATAACCAAAACACTGGCTTGTCTCTTAAGATTATTTAAATATTCAAGTATTGGAAGACGAGCAGCATAATAACCTCCTGCAGTAGCTGAAGCATATGTTTTTCTTCCACTAAACCACTCAAAATCTGTTGAAGCCTTTATCTGTTTTGAAGGATTCCAAGAACTTCCAGGAAAATAAATCTCAAACAACTCATAACTCCAAACATTAGGAAATAACATAATCAAATAATGGTTTCCTAAAAAACTTCCAAAAAATAATTCATAATCTTCAATCCATTTATAATCCTTAATATTTTTCAAAAGAAATTTCCCTAAAGAATCATCAGTAGCTGTTATACTCCATCTTGTAGGAACAAGTCTTTTATTTTTCTTTAATCCTAAAACTCCAACACTCAAAATTTTACTTAAAACATATTCAGAAAATTTATTTCTATAAAGATACTCAATACCTTCAGAAGATTTTATTTCATCATTAACAACCTTATCTACCCTCCTATCTATTTTAACATTCTCTGTAATTCTAGCTTTTTTTAATGGTGCCCTCATTCCTATATCCGTAACAACTCTGTCCTTTTTTCTCCCCAAAACAACATTTTTCTTTAACTCAATTTCCACATCTACTGGTTTTGAAGCAAGTGCAATTTCCTGTGCAATTTGAATAAATTTTTTATTTAACCTAGAATCTTGGACATTTGACTGGAATCTAGAATTAAGTAAATTATCCCTTAATCTAACCACATCATGTATTGAAAAATCATTATTAGCCCAATAAGGAGCATCATCATAAACCCAAGCATCTTCATCTTTTTCTAAAGGACTCAAAATACCAACATTAACCAAAGGATATCTTAATTTACTTCCAATAAAAACACTTGGAGGGGAATTACTATCTAACTTAAAAATCTTACATATATCTTTATATTTAAACTTGGTCTGAGCTATTTTCTTAATAATTTCAAACTTAATATCTGACATAAAATAGCAAGGTAATAGAAGTTTATATTATTTTTTTGTTACTTAGAGGTTAAAGATTATTTGCCAGAAGTTAACAAATCAACTAGATTTTTTACTTCTTCTCTAATAATACGTGAACCACCTCTTGCTGAGGTATTTGAAGGATTTATTTTTATTGTAACATCATATCGAAGGGAAAAAAGACTGTCCCCTGAAAATTCATTTACCTTAATTTCTTCAATAGAAAAAATATTTCTTTTCTTAGTATTACTAACACCATACTTTTTATCTCAAATATAATTTAATACTTCAAAATATGTTTCATGAGAAATATTAAATTTGAGGGATTTAATATAATCATGTCTTGTAACCATTAGGTTAAATTAATATTGTATCTTTAAAAGCATTATTATAATAGATCATATCCACCCCTTTCTAAATATGCCTTTGTTTTTTATTTCAAAAATCATTTCTTTTTTAGGCAAACTCCTATGTTTTAATAAAACAGCTTTTCTCTTATTCCCTTCTAATCTTAATTCAATAACACATTTACTCCAATACTTAAACAAATCTCCCCCAACAATATTTGACTCAGCTATTTTTCCTGCTCTCCATTCTTCCTCAGACAAAAACCCCTTATACACCTGATTTGTTATAATAATTGAAATTTTTTCTGATCTAGCTATCTCTGCTAAAATCCTCATTTGATTTGCAACTTCTCTATTAACTTTCCTTATATTCTCTTCCTCTCCTACTTGAATAGCATCTCCAAGTTCAAGCCTATAAAGCATTGCCATACTATCTACAATAATAAGTCCCACATGCTCTTTTTTAACTTGATTTAGCAAGGTCTGAAAAATCTTTTTTTGTTCATCAAAAGATTTTGGTTCAAGTAAAAGTATTTTCTCCAATAAGGTTTTATAATCTTCACCAACAATTTGTTTGACTCTCTCTGAAGAAAAACCTCCTTCTGTATCAATAAAAATAATTTTCTTCTCTTTTTTAGCCTGACTACAAGCAGCTAAAATACAAAAATTAGTCTTTCCGCTTCCAGGACCACCTGCAATCATAGTTATAACTCCTAATTCATAACCCCCAAAAAGCCATTTATTCAAATCATAAGAACCTGCTGATATTTTCTCAACCATAAAGATTCAAATTTAAAAGAATTAATAAGGATTATTATAAAAGAAAACCTATTTCATCTTTTTAAAATCATCAAGAGTCTTATCAAGATCTTTTGTAATTGCAACAACAGCATCATTTATAGCTTTTTTCGCTGTTTTGCCTTTTGTTTTTAAATTAAGTATAGGCTTTTCAGTAGGGTGGTCTCTTTTCCAGGCCACAAAACTAACACCAGAATCTTTATTTAAATAAACCCTAAGAAGTTCAGCAATAGTCAAACTCTCAAGTTTTACTTCTACTTCTTCTTTTTCAGCCTTAAGAATATCAATTTCCATATAAAGAATTCTCTAATCTAGTTTAAAAAGCTTGTGATTCACTTACCCCAAATTAAATCATCATCTTCATCTTCAGAAAAACCATTTTCTTTATCTTGTTCTTCAAGATCAATAAACTCTTCACTAACATAACTAGAACCTTCTTCTTTAATGGGTTTTGGGACTTCCAAATCTTTTTGACTCAAACCTTTACTTTTCATTTCTTTTAAATCAGAAATAGTCAAATTTCTAGCAGTAGAAGCATCAAAATCTAAAACTTTTTCTTTTTGAAATTCTTCAGAATCAAGAGGTCTTTTTGTCAGATTAACATTTAAAAAATTCTCAAGTTTAGTTATTATACGATATCCATCTTGAGGAAGAATTCCTTGTTCTAACATTTTTACTGCTGTTTCAGATTCAGCAATTTCTTTTGCAAACTGAGCTTGATTTAATTTTTTTGACCTTCTCATCCTCATAATAATCCAGTGAAAATTATCAATTAAACTATCAGTTAGCCTAGACTTTTCCTTAGAAGTTCTCTTAAGATTTCTATCAACAATCTCTTTTAAAGTAGTTTCTTGCCTTCCTAAATCACCAGACATATTTGTTTTTTTTATATCATTAATTGTCTTTTTATCAAATCCTGACATTTGAGAAAGTCTTTCATAAACTGACTTGTTTGCTTTTTCAAGAGTTTCAGCTTCTTTGATTTGAAAAGTTGTTGGTCTTTTAACTAAAGGTAATCTTTCTTTAGAAAAGCACTCTTTACAAACTTTGACAATTCCATCTCCAGAAATAACATCAAAAAGCCTAACTCTATCCATCCCTACACCACACTTAAAACATCTTACCATGAAGCAAGGCAGTTAAACCTCTTTTTTAAGATTTCTGTGATAGAAAGACATTATTAATTAATATCTAAAAATTGCCTGATTTCCTTCAAAGAATCAATTGTTTCAAATTTTTGTGCTTCATTAACAAAAATTATAGGGGTTTTCTCTAAATCATAAAAATCTCTCAAGGCATTTAAAGATTCCACATTAGTATCAACAGCTATTGGAATTAAAACTATCTTATCCCCATATTCTCCTTTAAGGTCTAATAAAAGACTGCTCATTGTTCCTTGTGTTGCTTTAGTAGTCAAAGAAGGATTATTATATTGATAAAGATAAACAATTGTATTTATTTTTCCCCCACACTTTTCTTTAGCCATAATAACATTTTCCCATAATAAAGTCCTAAGTAAATCATATCTTCTATGCAAGGAAATTAACTCCTCTGTAATTTTATTAGAATTATCATACTTTTCTAATTGCCTGGCCTCCCAGTAAACTTTGTCTGCAAAATAAATGCTTTCATTATTAATTGAATCACAACTAAGTCCAAAACCATAAATAATCTCAGAAGCCAACTGAAAATCAAAAATATCAGTTTCTATATTAAAATAAAAATCTTGTAATTTTTCTACTCTTGATTTTTCAAAATAAATACCTATTAAAATACCCATCCAAAATACAATTAATGCTATAACAAGGGCTTGCCAAAAAACATTCTTATTGTTTGACATGATTTCATATAAATAAAACACTATTTAAAAATTTATGAGGTGTTTTCACCACCTAAAATCTTTTTTTAAATATCTATAAAAAGTTGCATACCAAATAATAGGATAAAATGCTAAAAACACTAACATATAAAAAATAAGATTCAAAAACCTCCCAAAAGTAATTCTATTATAAAATTTAGTTTTAGTCAACACATATCTATAATATATTAAAGATGAAAAAAATAAAATTATAAAATAAAATATCATTACAGAAGGTATAAGATTTATTTCTTGCATATGAAAAAGAGAAATATTAGAAGCAATTGAATATCCTGTAGTTAAAATTCTCGTTAAAAAAGCTTTTCCAAGAATATAAGAAGAAAAAGCAAAACCCCCAATACTTAGAAAAATACTTAGAAAAACAAAAGGCATAACAAACCTCCCAAACAACCCTCTCCTTAAAAATTTATGTTTATATTTTTTAAGAGCCTGAATACCTCCAATTCCCCACCTAACTCTTTGCCTAAACCATTTTTTAAAAGTAGTTGGAACAACAGTAGAAACACGTGCATCAAGACACATTCCTGTTTTATATCCCTTACTTAATAAATTCCAGGTAATATCAATATCCTCTGTAATAGAATCTTTATCAAAACCACCAACTTTTACAACATAATCCTTCCTATATAAACTCAAAGGCCCATTAGTAACATAAACACTATCAATAAAATCTAATAATTTTCTATTCCACCCCATAATCATATACTCTAATGCCTGAACCTTTCCATATAAATTACCTTCTTTATTCCTAACACTAACAAAAGAAGTAACAGCTGCCACCTTTTTATCATCAAAATAACCTGTAAGCTTTTTTAATGATTCCTTAGAGGGAAAACTATCTGCATCTGTTACAGCAATTAAATCACCATTAGCAATTTTAATAGCCTGGTTAAGAGAATCTGCTTTTCCAGAATTTTTCTTGTTTAATAATTCCAAATTACTATATTTCTTTAAAAGCCTCCCCACTATCTCTTTAGTTTTATCTGTACTCCCATCATTTACCACAATTACTTGAAAATTATTCATAGGATAATCACAAGCCATAACATTTCTAATAGTTTCCTCGATGCTCTCTTCCTCATTAAATGCAGGAACAATAACACTTATATTATATCCTAGGTTTGGTTTAGGATAAGAAAAAAGTCTTTTCCTATTTTTTACAGTAAGTATTATGAAAAAAGACATCATGTAAATAGAAATAAACATTAATCCAAGATATACACTTGTTACAAATTCCACCATCCTAATCTTTTAGGATTTATTCTTTAAAAGGATTATTGGAGTCATCCACATTAAAATAATCATAAAATTCATCACTTAAACTCAATTCATGTGTATGACCTACTCTTTTTTTTCGAATTAAATTTAAATCAACAAATTTCTTAACATGATCGTAAGCCTTATTTCCCCTAATCTTAATTATAACTGACTGCTTAATCGGATATTTAAATGCAATAATAGCCAAGGTTTCTTGTTCTGCCTTTGAAAATTCAGAACGTCCTGTAGCTAATTTATTAATTATGTCAGAATATTCTGGCTTAACATCCATTTTCCACATATCGCTTTTTTCAACAATTCTTAAAGCAGAATCTCCACCATCATATTTCTCTTTAAGTTGCTCAAGTAAATCTCTTATTATGATTGGATTTAAATCACTTAAAGAAATTATATCAGCCATTCCAAGAAATCTACCGCTTACAAAAAGAATAGCTTCTATTCTTTTTAAATCCTCTTTTTCACAAGCCTCATCAACTTCATCTATTGTTTTACTGCTAACTTCCACCATTAGAAAATAAAATGAGCTAAGTTTATAAGAGTTTTTGAAATATCTTTTTACCCATAATTAGTAATTAGTCTTTTCTTAGTTTTTCTACCTAAAATCAAATTAGCAGTAAGAGAAGAAATATTATATCTTGAACTTACCAAAAATCTAATTTCTTCTTCTAAAAAAGGTAGATTCATTCCAGGAGCAGAATTAAAAAAAGATCTCCATTTATTATCTTTTTTTATTCCCAAAATAACAATATCTTGGGAAACTCTTCCTTCTGTTTTAAAAATATCTGCAGGAGTAAGTGAAACTGCAACATAATAATCTTCTGTTCTAAAAATATCGTAACTTATACTTTTTTTCATAAAAAACCAAATAATTAATCTTTTTTAAATTTTCCTAAACCTTAAATCTCAAAATACTGCCAATTCCACTAAGGTTTTTAAACTGATCTCCTTCTTCTGTCTCTGTAGAAACAATTTCTACTTTTGCCCCAGTATCTTCAGCTAGTTTAGATAATTCTTTTACAATCTTCTTAGAAGTTTCCTTAGAAAGAATCAAAGTATCGACAGCACCATATTTTAAAGCTTGTTCTGTATCTGGTTCTTTTAAAGTAGCCATTTCAGGATTTCTACCCAAAGTATCAAAAAATTTCTCTAAAAGTTTTTTCTCATACATTATTTCCTGACTTGCTAAAATATCTTGAGATTTCATTACAAGCTCTTTAAGACCACTTCCAGAAGTATCTCCTACATCAATCCTACCAATAACTTTCTCTCTAAGTTTTGTAGCCATATACTCTCCATCAAGAAACTCATCTTTTGTTGGAATCGGTCCTCCAACCAAAATCCCTTTTAATTTCTTATTATCAAAAAAAATCTTTTTCATTTCCTCTGCAATTCTTTTATAAAATTCCTTTGTGAGACCTTCTGTTATTCTATGAAATCTTTGAGATGAATTATGGACAAGAAATCCGTTTGCAAAAAAGTTTTTACCTTCTGTTTCTATATCTATTAAATTAAAATTTCCTTCTTTTTGTTTTATATCAATTACTTTTAATTCTAAAACACCATAATTATTAGAACAAATTAATATGTCACCTTCTTTTAAGTCCTTTGCAATAATTTCCTTAATTCCATGCTTATCTTTTTTAAAAAAAGTATGATCTAAAGATGAAATAATAGATTCTTCATCTTCAACAAAAATTTCTAGAACTTTATTTTTAATAACCTCCCACTTATTTTCTACTCTTGTGAAAATAATTTTATTACTCTTAATATCCAACGCCCTTATTTTATCAGTTAAGTTCAAATCAGCTATATCCTTATTCCCTTTATTTAAACCAACCCAACTATTAGGTGCTAGGCATTGACCTCCAGCCCGAACCTTGCTAGGAACTCCTGAAGTCATCTTTTGAAGAACCTCTATTCTCTTCCCCTCAAGCAGTCCAATAGCTGCTTCCTTTCTATCCATAACAAGCAAACCAAAAACTTCTGTAACCTCCAGCATTTCTTTTAATGCATCTAAAACAAATTCTTTATCACACCTATAAATTCTAATCTTCAGAGGCATAGGTGGTTCAATATCCCAGAGTTGTAAATCTTGTTGCCCTTCAATTTTTGATATATTCCCTGCAAAAAGTGCTAAACCATTTTCAGGTGTTTTCTTCAAACTCTTTAAATGCCTAACAATTTTTTCAAGAGCCTCAATAACATTTTTTCTTGTAGCAGTTGATTTAATATTTTTAGCAGTACTCTTTTCTGCCTCAAGCTGCCTTTGTACAGAATTCACATCATACCCTGCAGAAATATAAACAGTAATTAACTCTGTATGTCTCCCATGGTGTTTTTCCAATTCTTCTATTGTCTCCTGTAATTCATCTCTTGACAAAACTGTCATAATAAGAATAAAACTAGGGGGTTTATAAAATTTAGTCAATTTAATCAAGTCCAACCAATAATCCTTCTAAATCTTTATAAAATAATTGCCTTTTTTCTAGAGTTGTTAAAAGAGTATATTTTTCCTGATCTTTTTCTTGATAAGACAATAAACCTAAAAAATAATAATTTCCCTCTTTTCTATCTTTTACCTGAACTATTTTTTTAGAGTGTCTCTGTACTTCTTCTCTGTTATTTTCTATTGTTCCTTCTAATTGAATCTCAACAAAAACAGAAGGAATAGTATATCTTTTTTTAGCCATTTTAAACAAAATCCTAAAAAGTATTTAATAATTATTGCAATATAAAACAATATAAATTCAATCTTAAACAATATTGTGTGTAGCTATTAAATCTTTCTTAAATTCATCTAAAAATTTAGGTATTTTAATTTCTCTAATTTCATCTCTTAATGAAATTCCTTTTTCTTTTTTCTTTTTCCAAACTTCACTATTAAATTTAATCAACTCATTAAAAATTTTAATATCTTCTTTATTTTGTTTTATATCTAATTTTTTAGGCCATGAAGAAATATGGATACTTTTTTGTTTTTCTTTTTTCTCAAAATATTCTTGATAAATCTCCTCTGTAATAAAAGGAATAATTGGAGCCATTAATTTCAATAAAATTAAAAGAGAATTATAAAGTGTAAAAAATGCAGATTGTTTTTCATGATTTGTCCCATTATAAACCCTTTTTTTAATAAGCTCTAAATAATTATCGCAAAAGATATGCCAAAAAAAGTGACTAGTTTCTAATTTAACTTTATTATATTCATAATTCTTAAAATTCTTAGTACAAATTTCAATCAAATCATTTAATCTAGATAAAAACAACCTATCTGTTTCAATTAAATTCGCCTTTTTGGAATTATAATTTTTAAGATTCATAAAGACAAATCTAGATGCATTAAACAATTTTATCATAAATTTTTTCCCAGCAACTAAATCTTGTTCTTGATAATTAACATCACTTCCTAAACTAAACCCTGCTGCCCAAAATCTCAAGGCATCTGCCCCATATTCTTCTAAAAGTTTTTTAGGCTCAATTCCTGTTCCTTTAGACTTTGACATTTTTTCTCCTCCAAGTTTTGTATAACCTGAAATCATAATATTTTTCCAAGGCAATTTTTTCTCAGATAAATAACTCCTAACAATTGTGTAAAAAGCCCAAGTTCTAATTATATCATGTGCCTGAGGTCTTAAGGAATACGGAACTTTAATTTCATTATTAATAAGAGAACTAGCAATTTGAGGAGTCAAAGAAGATGTTGCCCATGTATCAAGAACTTTTTCTTCTCCTTTAGCTTCTTTTTTACACTTAGAACATATTTTTTTAGTTTGTAAAGGATCAACAGGCAATTCATTTTCTTTTGCTAAAATAAGTTCATTACAATCTTTACAATACCAAACAGGAAAAGGAATTCCAAAATGTCTTTCTCTAGAAATACTCCAATCCCATTCTAAACCATTGACCCAATTTTCATATCTCTTATACATATATTTAGGGTACCAATTAATTTTTTTCCCTTGAGAAATCCAAGTTTTTTTATTATCTAAAATCTTAATAAACCATTGTTCTGTGGGAAGAAATTCAATTTCAGTTCCACATTTATCATGAACATTAACAACATTGGTTATTTGTTTTTGATCTTGAATCAATGTTTTTTCCTTAAGATCTTGAAGAATTTTTTTTCTAGCTTCTTTAATCTTTAATCCTTTATATTCACCCTCTTTAATTGTTCCATTTGTATTTAAAATAATTTTTTCAACAAGTTTGTACCTGTTTATCGCATCAACATCAAATTTATCCCCATAACTACAAACCATCAAAGCCCCTGTACCTTTCCCAATATCAGCAGATTTATCAGCAATAATAGGAACTTCAAAATCAAATAAGGCCACTTTTGCCTTTTTACCAATTATTTTCTTATATCTATTATCATCAGGATGAACAAAAACAGCAACACAAGCTCCAAGTAATTCAGGCCTAGTTGTTGCAATTAAAAGATCTTTATCTTCACATTTAAATTTCAAAGTAGAAAACAAGCTATCTTGTTCTTTATCTTCTAATTCTGCTTGAGCAATAGTTGTCTGGCACTCAGGACACCAAATTGTTGGAAATTCTTTTTTATAAGCTAGTCTTTTATTATATAAATCAATAAAAGCCTTTTGAGAAATTTTTTGGGTTTTTTTATCAATTGTAGAATAATAAATATTATAATCTGCACTTATTCCTAAATCTTTATATCCTTTAATAAAATCAGGAGTTATCTTCTTAAGAGTTTTAAGACAAAGCTCAATAAACTTAGCCCGAGACATGCTCTTACTTTTAATTTTATTTATTTTTTCAACATATCTCTCTGTAGGTAATCCATTATCATCTGTTCCAAATCCATAAAAAACAGCTCCTTTAAACATCCTCATAAATCTAGCAATAAAATCTTGTTGAGAATAAGAAAAAGCATGCCCCATATGCATTGCTCCAGAAACATAAGGTGGAGGAGTATCAATAGAAAAAACAGGTTTTTTATTACTAGAATCAAATCTATAGATTTTCTCTTTTTCCCAAAATTTTTTCCATTTTTCTTCAACCTGTTTAAAATCATATTTGTTCTTAGACATAAGGAAAAAAGACACAACAACTTTTAAAAACTATCTATAATTCACTATCTTATGGCAGATAATAAAGTACAAATGCCTGCTGGATTTGGCGGGTTAACAAGATTTAGCGAAGAATATGACAGCAAAATAAAACTAAAACCAGTTCATGTCATTGCATTTATAATCTTAATAGTGGTATTTAGAATAGTATTATCTATATTTTATAATTAAAATGTTCGGACTAGGCGGAATGAATCCAAAAAAAATGCAAGGCCTAATGAAACAAATGGGCATTTCACAGCAAGAAATTTCTGCTTCTAAAGTAATTATAGAAAAAACAGATGGATCCAATATCATAGTGGAACCTGTTTCTGTAACAAAAATTAAGATGCAAGGCCAAGAAACATTTCAAATTGTTGGAGATATTAAAGAAGAAACTCCAGAAGTAAAAATGAATGAAGAAGATATTAAAACAGTTGCAGAAAAAACAGGAAAATCAGAAGATGAAGCTAAAGCTGCTCTTGAAGAAACAGGGGATTTGGCTGAAGCTATTATAAAGTTGAGTGAGTAATATCTTCCTCAGTATAGATTTGTTTAAAAAAGACAAAGAAATAACAACACTATGGCAGATGATAATAAAAAACCAGCAAAAATAGAAATAATGACTTTAGATTCACAATTAATAGAACAAGCACCAGGTTTTGACAATGGATATACCCTAAAAATTAACACGTCTCTTCCAGAAGAGCATAAAACAATCAAAATTGCCCAATTACTTATAGATAAGGGATATAAACCAAATCAGATAATTAAGTTAAAAATATATGCTGAACCTGTAGAATAACCCCACCACCAAAATCCATATTAATTCTAATCACTTCTTACTTTAATGGAGAAATTTTTAGAAAACCTTCAAAAAGCAGAAAAAACAATAAACACATGCGACCATATTGTTTATGTTACTTTTCCTTTAATAAAAGATAAAAACCTTTTATTAAAAGTTTTCACAGAAACAAAAAAAGGAATTGGATATTGTATAAATGCAATACTACAATATGAATATCTTTATAAAAGAATCAAACTCTTCAAAAATCCTAAAATTAATTTGAGAACCTTTCAAGAAAAATGTTCTATAAGATATAACATAACAAAACAAGAAAACAACCTAATAACTAATTTATTTAATCTAGCTGAGAACCACAAAAAAAGTTCAATGGAATTCATGAGAAATGAAAAAATAATAATTCTTTCAGAAAATTTAGAAACAAAATCAATTTCCATTGAAAAAATAAAAGAATTTTTAATTCTAGCTAAAAATATCTTAGAAAAGTCAAAAAACAAAATTCTCAGATAAATATAAAAACCCCAAAATGTTAATAGAATATAATTCTACAGAGGGAATTTAAGAATTGGGAATGGAAGATATAATCAAAGAAAAAATAAGTGCAGACCATCTGCTGTATGTTAGTTTGAAATACACAAAAACTTGTGATGTTATTGTTAATCTGCTTCTAAGGTGGAGTAAAATGATTGAAACAAGTATTGAATCAGTTTTAAAACATGCAAAAAAGAAAAAAAAGATTTCTTCAATTCCTTCAAATCCAGTAGGAAAAATTGATGCTGTAAAAAAATTATTCAAAAAAGACCAAAATTATCTAAAGGTTATTGAAGAATATGAAATCTTTAAAAAAATCCGTGAGCTTAGAAAAGAAAGAATTGGGGAATTTAGAAAGAATGTCACATTAAAAGTATTTTACAAAGGCAAAGAAATTAATATAAATCTTGATAAATTAAAAGAATATGCAGAGATGTTAGAAAACTTTATAAGCACTACAAAACAATTTCTTCTATCTTAAAGACAAAATTTAAATAAAAATGAAAAAAGTTATTGTCATTACATCTGGAAAAGGAGGTGTAGGAAAAACAACTACAGCAATTAATTTAGGAGCAGCTATGAATTATTTTGGGAAAGATGTCTTAATAATTGATGGTAATTTAACAACCCCAAACGTTGGAATTCATTTAAATTCTCCAGAAGTTCCAATAAATTTAAACCATGTACTTCTTGAAAAAGCGGAACCTTTTGAATCAGTTTATGAGCATGAATCTGGAATAAAAGTAATGCCTTCTTCAATCTCCATAAAAGAATTAAGAAAAGTAAAACCAGAAAAAATAGCAAACTACAAAAAAGATTTCAAAAAAATTTCTGATTATATAATTGTTGATAGTGCTGCTGGACTTGGCCATGAAGCAGAATCAGTAATAAAAATGGCTGATGAATTAATTATTGTCACAAATCCAGAAATAGCGGCAATCACAGATGCGTTAAAAACAGTAAAACTAGCTGAATTATTAAAAAAACCTGTTTTAGGGATTATTGTTTCTAGAGTTAAAAAAGATAAAATAGAAATGAAACCAGATGAAGTCAAAGAAATGTTGGAAGCCCCTATACTAGGAATGATTCCTGAAGATATAAATGTACAAAAATCTCTAGCATTAAAAGATGCTGTCGTCCACACCCATCCAAAAAGTAAAGCTTCCAGGGCATATAAAGAAGTTGTATCTAAACTTTTAGATATTCCTTATAATTCGGATAAAGACAGAGAAAAAACAATAATAAAACTTCTTAAAAAATTAGGATTGAAAAAATAATTAACTAATTTTGCTTCCAACTTCAATTTCTTTTTCAGGAGTAATCAATATCACTTCCTCATGATCTTCTGTTGAAGCAGCTAAAATCATTCCCTGGCTTTCTATTCCCCTAAGCTTTCTAGGAGATAAATTAACAAAAACAACTATTTTTCTATCTTTTAATTCTTCTTTTTTATAATATTCCTTAATTCCTGCACAAATTATCCTCTGCCCAATTTCTTTCCCAAGATCAATAGTAAATTTGTAAAGTTTATCAGCTCCTTCAATATCTTCTACTTTAACAATTTTACCAACTCTTAAATCTAATTTCTGCCATTCATCAAAACTAACAAGATCCTCAACCATTTTATTTTTTTACTATTACTATTGCTTTTTTATTTACATATTTTTTAGGTAAAATAATATGGCTTGAATTTCTAAATGGTTGTATTTTAATGTCCTTTACTTTTTCTGGAATAATTTTCTTCATGCTAGCATAAATTTTTTTAAAATCCTTTTGAAATCTATCTAAATTAATTTTAAATTCTCTAGAATTTAATTCAATTCGTTTCGCACTCTTAGTTTTCTTCATTTTGTCTTAACAAACAAAGGTTCAGCTTTTTTAATCTTTGTTGCACTAAAAATATTCTTAATTTTCTCACTTGATTCAGGAATAAAAGGCCACAACAACTCAGAAATCTTCAAGATACTTTCTTTTAATTCATAAAGAACTTTTTTATCTTTGGTTTCCCAAGGTTTTTTATTCTGAATATACTCATTGCAAACATCAATAAAAGCAAAGATTTCATTTAAAGCCTTATCTAATTCAAAACTTTCAAATAATTTCTCAATCTTTTTTTCATTTAATTTTTTAATTAGTGTATTATCACATTTTTGAATTCCATTCTTTTCAATTAACCCACTAGTTCTTGAAACTAAATTTCCTAGCTTGTTTGCTAATTCATTATTATATCTCTCAATTAATATCTCTTCAGAATAATCAGAATCATCAAAAACACTGCATCTCAGCAAAGAATATCTAACTGCATCTGTTCCATATTTTTTAATTAATTCTAAAGGGTCTATAACATTTCCAACACTTTTACTAATTTTCCTACCTTTAAGATTTAAATAACCATGGACAAGCAAAATTTTAGGTAATTTACAGCCAGCAGATATTAGTATAGCAGGCCAAATAACAGAATGAAACCAATTAATTCCTTTTCCAATAACATGAATATCTGCTGGCCATTTATCTTTTGCCCCAGAAATATAATTAATAAGTGCATCTACCCAAACATAAACTTTATACTTTTTATCTTTAGGAAAATCAATTCCCCATTTCGCATTGCTCCTAGAAATACAAAGATCATTTAAATCATCTTTTAATCTACCTAAAATTTCATTTCTTTTTGATTCTGGAATAACATATGTTTTCACAAATCTAATTAATTTTTCCCTGTATTTACCTAGTTTAAAAAAATAAGCTTCTTCAGACATTAATTCAGGTTTTTTATTATGTTCAAGACATTTGCCCTCAACTAAATCTTTTTCAGTTTTATATCCTTCACAACCACTACAATAATATCCCTCATATTTACTTTTGTAGATATCTCCTTTTTTAATTATTTTATTTAAAATTTCATGAACAACCAGGGCATGTTCTTTTGCACTTGTTCTAATAAATTTATTATGGTTTATGTTTAATTTCTCTACTAATTCAACAAAATAACCTGTATTTTTATTTATAAAATCTTTAACACCCACTCCAGCTATTTCTGCTGCTTGAACATTTTTTTGAGCATTTTCATCTACACCAGTTAAAAAGAAAACCTTCTCTCCTTTTTGTTTATGATATCTAGCTAAAGCATCTGCTATAACTTTCTCAAATGCATGACCAATATGTGGCTTAGCATTTACATAATCTATTGCAGTTGTAATATAAAATTTCTTTGACATGAAACTAAAAAAAGAAATGAGTATAAAAACTTAACCAATAAGAATCTTTCTCTCAACATATTCATCAGGTTTTTTCAATCTATCTGCAATAGAAAGGATATGGGGATACATAGAAGCTGCCTCTCTTTCTTCAAAACCCAAATCTTTCATAACCTCTACGTAATCACTTTCTGAAAGGTTAAAATCAGGCTTAAGAGAATAAGTTAAAAAAATACTTCTAGCCTCCCTTGTTTCAGAAATTAATTTTTCTAATTCAGAACCAAGCTTAGAATGTCTTTTTTTGAAAATATCCACTGCATCCCTTATAGATCTTGCATATTTTGATTCTGATTCCTGTTTTACTGCAACTAAGATTCTTTTCCCAATTTTTTCTTTTTCTTTAATTAAATTATCTATTTCGCTAGCTCTTTTATTTAAGTTTCTTACCCCTTTTTGCCCTAAATTATTCAAAAGCCTATAAGTTCTATCTGCAGCTATTAACCTTCTTACTTTTTTCTCAATATCTGTTCTCTCAGGCATGCAAAACCCAAATATTCCCTATTTATAATAATTTAGATTCTTAATCAACAAATTTAAATATATACAAAAACTTAAAACAATATACAAAAGAGGAAAAATGAATATAGCTATTAATGGTTTAGGAAGAATTGGGAGACTTGTGTTAAAAATTGCTTTAGAAAGAGGATTAAACATTGTTGCAGTAAATGACCTTGTAGACACAAAAACACTGGCTTATCTCCTAAAATATGATTCTGTGTATGGTATATATAATAAAAAAGTAGAAACTGGAAAAGATTTTATCAAAATAAACAATAAAAAAATAGAGGTTTTTTCTGAACAAGATCCAGAAAAACTTCCTTGGAAAAACCTAAAAATAAATTATGTTGTAGAAGCAACAGGGATTTTCAGAGATAGAGTTGGATCAGAAAAACATCTTAAAGCAGGAGCAAAAAAGGTAATAATATCTGCACCATGTAAAGAACCAGATATAACAATAGTTTTAGGAGTTAATGAACAAAAACTAAATAAAAACCATAAAATAATTTCAATGGCTTCTTGCACAACTAATTGCCTAGCACCTTTAGCAAAAGTTCTAGAAGATAAATTCAAAATAAAAAAAGCATTTATGACTACTATCCATGCATATACTACAAGTCAAAAAATTCTTGATCTTCCCGATAAAAAACTAAGAAGAGGCAGAGCTGCTGCAATAAATATTATTCCTACAACAACAGGAGCAACAAGTGCAACTTCAGAGGTAATTCCAAGTCTCAAAAACAAGATAAATGGTTTGGCTTTCAGAGTCCCTGTTGCATGTGGAAGTGTTGTTGATCTTGTAGCTGAATTAGGGAAAAAAGTAAAAAAAGAACAAATAAACCAAGCACTTAAACAAGTTGCTTCTGGAAAACTCAAAGGAATAATACAATATACTGAAGATGAAATTGTATCGTCAGATATAATAAAAAATACTCATTCTTGTATAATAGATGGTTTATCAACACAAGTCATTGGAAACACAGTTAAAGTAGTTGCCTGGTATGATAATGAGTATGGTTACAGCTGTAGAATGGTTGAGCTTCTAAAGAGGTTGAGATAAATGTTATATGATATGGTTATCATAGGAGCAGGGCCTTCAGGAATGACTGCAGCAATTTATGCCGCTAGAAGAAAGATAAAATTTCTAATTCTTAGTATGGATATTGGAGGACAAATGAACTGGAGCTCTGAGGTAGATAATTATCCAGGAATACCAGACATAACAGGAATTGAAATAGTAAAAAAATTCAATGAACATCTTAAAGATTATAATATAAAAGTAAAAAATGAAGAAGTTTTAGACATAAAACAAAAAGGAAAAATCTTAATTGTAAAAACAAAAAAAACAACCTATGAAACAAAAACAATAATAATTGGTTCTGGAAAAAAACCTAAAAAACTAAACATTTCAGGAGAAGATAATTTATTAGGAAAAGGTGTTAGTTATTGTGCAACTTGTGATGCCCCCCTCTACAAAGATAAGATAGTTGCTATTATAGGTGCAGGCAATTCAGGATTAGAAGCAGCACTACATTTAGCACAATATGCAAAAAAAATCTATTTAATTGATTCACTAGAAAAAATAGCAGGAGAACCTTATCTCAAGGACAGAGTTTTACAAAATAAAAAAATAAGTTTCATAGGGGGAGCAAAAATAAAGGAAATCATAGGTAAACAAACAGTAGAAGCATTAAAATATGAATCAAAAGCAGAACAAACTAATTTACCTGTACAAGGAATTTTTATTGAAACAGGTCTTATTGCCAAAGTTGATTTTGCAAATCTTGTAAAGAAAAATAAATGGGGGGAAATTATGATTTTTAGGAGCACAAAAACACATGAAGAAAATATGACTAACATTCCAGGAATATTTGCAGCAGGAGATGTCACAGATATACCTTCAAAACAAATAGTTGTTGCAGCAGGAGAAGGTTGCAAAGCTGCACTCGCAGCTTTTGATTATATAAATAAATTTAAGTAAAACTAAAACCCAAAATTTATAATACATTCTTTCTTTAATTTATTGAGGTAAAAATATGAAATTTATTTCTAAAGAAATGAATCTAAAAGGAAAAACAATACTTCTAAGAGCAGATCTTGATTCAAATTATGTTAATAAGAAAATTATTAGTGGGGGGAGAATTAAGCAAGCAGCTGAAACAATTAAATTTTTAAAAAAGAAAGGGGCCAGAGTTGTAGTTATTGCTCATCAAGGAAGACCAAATAGAGGAAATTGTACCTCTTTTAAAAGTCATGCGAAATTCCTTAGTAAATATACTAAAGTAAAATTTGTTAATGATTTATTTGGAAAAAAAGTTGAAAAGGCCATTAAAAACCTAAAAAATGGAAAAGTTATTTTATTGGAAAATGTTAGAAAATATAAAGAAGAGTACAAGTTAGGAAAAAATAAATTTGTTGAAAATTTATCTAATTGGTGCAATATTTATGTTAATGATGCATTTAGCAATAGTCATAGAAAGCATACATCTATGGTTAGTTTTGCAAAAGTAATGCCTAATTATTCTGGACCTTTATTAGAAAAAGAAATTGCATCGCTAAAAAGAATTCACCTAAAAAAAACTTTATTTATTTTAGGAGGTGCAAAACCAAAAGATAATTTAAAATTATTAAGTAAAGGAAAAATTTTAGCATGTGGTTTATTTGGACAAATGTGTTTAATTACTAAAGGAAAAAATCTTGGAGCACAAGATAAATATTTGAAAAAATTAGTGAAAGATTTTAATCATGTTGTTAAGAAAATAAAACCTAGATTAAAAAATGTAATTACCCCGCTTGATTTTGGAGTAAAGATTCATGGAAAAAGAAAAGATTTAAATTTAAGTGAATTTCCAAGCAAATATGAAATCTTTGATATTGGACCCAAAACAAGAAAATTATTTATTAAAGAAATTAAAAAAGCAAAATCAATCTATATGAAAGGGCCTGTTGGAGATTTTTCAAGTAAAGGATTTGAAAAAGGAACTTTTGAAATATTAAAAGCAATTGCAAAGAATAAAGGATTTAGTTTAATTGGGGGAGGGCATTTAAGTGATGCTATTGAAAAATCCGGGGTTAATAAAAAAAAGTTTAGTCATGTTAGTTTATCTGGAGGAGCATTATTAAATTATATTGCAGGTGAAAAACTTCCTGGTATTGAGGTTTTGAGATGAAACTAATAAAAACAAAAAATTACAAAGAATTGTCTAAAAAAGCTGCAGAATTAATTATCTCTGAGGTTAAGGAAAAACCTAATTTAGTTATTTGTTTTGCAACTGGTAAGACCCCTAGAGGAATATATAAAAGTTTGGTTAAATCTTATAAGAAAAAGAAGATTGATTTTTCAAAAGTTGGATGTTTTAATTTAGATGAATATTATCCAATAGAAAAGAGCGATAAAAAGAGCTTTTATTATTATTTAGTTAATAGATTATTTAGTAAGATTAATATAAAAAAGAAAAATATTAATTTATTAAATGGGGAGACTAAAAATCCTAAGTTAGAGTGTTTGAATTATGAGAAAAAAATTAAGAAGCAGGGGATTGATTTAGCTATTTTAGGTGTTGGTGTTAATGGGCATATTGCTTTTAATGAACCTGGTTCTAGTTTTAGTTCTAAGACAAGAGTTGTTGAATTAGCTAAAGAAACAATTAAAAGAAATTCAGGTTTTTACAATAAGGTACCAAATAAAGCCTTAACAACAGGAATTAATACAATTATGAAATCAAAAGAAATTATTTTGCTTGCAAATGGAAAATCTAAGTCAGAAGCAATTAAACACCTAGTTAAAGATAAACCAGATAAATCTTGGCCTATAACATTTTTAAAAAGACATAAAAATCTTATTGTGATAATTAGTAAAGAGGTGTTGAAATGAAAAAAGATATTCTTGAAGAAGCATATGAAAGAGCAAAAGAAACTTTAAGATTATGCTCAACAAAATATGGGCTTTATGCTAGTGGAGGAAAAAATGGATATTTTGGAGTGTGGAGTAGAGATTCTAATATTAGCTTAATTGGTGCTAGTACAGAAAAAAATGATTTATTTAAAGGACAATTTAAAAAAAGTCTTGAAACTTTAAAAAAACATCAGAGTAAACTTGGACAGATTCCTAATGCTGTTCTTAAATTTAATAGAAAAAACCCTCAAGTTGATTTTAAATCAATTGATTCTAGTTTATGGTTTATTATTGGACATTATATTTACAAAGAAAAATACAAAGATGCAGGTCTTTTTAGAAAACATAAATCTGCTATTAAGAAAGCAATACTTTGGGTTAAGAATAGAGATGTTGGTGAAGATCTGACTCTTGAGCAACTTCCAACAACTGATTGGCAAGATGCTTTTCCTCATAAATATGGAAGTGTTATTAGCACTCAAGCACTTTATTATTATGTTTTAAGATTAATTGGAGAAAATAGAAATGCGCGAAAACTTAGGAAAATTGTAAATAAAAGTAAAGAAGATGGTTTATGGAATAAAAATTATTATTGGGCTTATAGATGGAAAAATCATAATAAATATAAAGAGATTGGTGATTGGTTTGACTCTTTTGGAAATTTAATTTCAATTATTTTTGGTTTAGCAAATAAAAAAAGAGCTAAAAAAATTATTTCTTATATTAAAAATAAAGGAATTGCTACTCCTTATCCTGTAAAATCAATTTATCCTGTAATTAAAAAAACAAGTGCTTATTGGAGAGATTATTATTTAGATGCCGGAGCAACCCCTAATCATTATCTTAATGGGGGAATTTGGCCTTATCTTGGGGGTTTGTATATTTTAGCTTTAATAAAATTAAAAATGTTTAAAGAAGCTGAAAAAGAATTAATAAAATTAGCTGAAAGTAATTTGAAAAATAATTTATTTCCTGAATGGATTGACCCCAAAACAAAAAAAACTCATGGTAAATTTCAGGCATGGAGTGCTGGCACTTATATTTGGGCTTATAATAGTGTGAAGATGAAGAAGGTGTTGTAATGGTTAAAGTAAAAAAAGATAAATTGCTTTTAGGTCCTAAGGATATTAAACCTAGTTCTAATAAATTTGAAATTCTTGGAGTATTAAATCCTGCAGCAGTAAGATTAAAAGATGGAAGAATTTTGCTTTATATTAGGGTAGTAGAGAGACTTAAGAAGACAGAGGATTCTAGATATTTTTATGTTCCGAGATTTGCTGGAAAAAATAATTTTAAAGTTGTTATAGATAAATTTTCAAAGAGCAAAGTCACAGGGGAGGATAAAATTGCAATAATATTTAAGAATGACACTAAACGCTTAACTTTTATTTCTCATTTTAGAAGAGTTTATCTTGATAAATCTGGGTTAAAAATTTTGAAAATAGAACAAAAACCTAGTTTTTTTGGATTAAAGCATGATGGTGAATTAGGGGTTGAGGATCCACGTATTACAAAAATTAATAAGAAATATTATATGACTTATGTTGGCCTTTCTAGGAGAGAGGGAATTTCAACTTATTTAGCCGAATCTGATGATGTCATAAGGTGGAAACGTTTAGGTATAATTTTTGGAGAGCAAGATAAAGATGTTGTTTTGTTTCCTGAAAAAATAAAAAATAAATATGTTTGTTTTGATAGGCCAGAAGGAAATTTTGAATTTTCAACCCCTCATATTTGGATAGCTTTTTCTCCTGATTTAATCCATTGGGGGAAATTAGATGCAGTAAATTTAGGAGGTAAAAATAAAGACTTTTCAAGAATTGGTGCTGGTCCTCCCCCAATAAAAACAGAAAAAGGTTGGCTTCAAATTTTTCATGCAGTAACTAAGGGTGTTCCAAAAGGATTTTGGATTTCTATTAAAAAAATTTTTGGATATGTTTATTCTGATCTTGATGATTATACTATTTGGGCTGCTCTTTTAGATAAAAATAATCCAAAAAAACTTTTAGCTAAAAGTCATCTTCCCATTATTATTCCAAAGAAAAAATATGAAATAAGTTTTGAAAATAAAAAAGTAGTTTTTCCTACTGGAATTATCCAGGATAGAAAAGATATTTTATTATATAATGGGGTCGGAGATAAATTTGTTAGTGTTAAAAAGATAAAGTTAAGTGAAATTATGAAGAATTTGGATTAGAAAGGTATATATTTATCGAATACCTAACTTCTCTTGAATTACTCTAAGCATTTTTTTTGCAATGACTCTGTAATCTAAGTTTTCAACAGTGTGTTTTCTTCCAGCTTCTCCCATCTGTTTGCAAAGTTCTGGACTATACAATAGTCTTTTAGTGTATTCTATTAAATCATCAACATTTGCCCTATATCCAAAAATTTTGGGAGCATCAAATCTTACTATTTGTTTACTTGAATACCCCATACTAGGGTATGCCCACTCTTCATTTAATTTTATTTCTTCAGCAACTCTAGCTAAAAATCCTGTTTCTCCATGAATAATGGTTTCTGCAGGCCCTCCTTTATTTATGGAAATTACTGGCTTTCCACAACTCATTGCTTCAACTTGTATCATACCAAATCCTTCAATTCTTGAAGGAGCTGCATAAAGATCACATGCATTAATTACCTTAGCCATAAATTCCTGGCTCCATGCATCATCCACAAATATGATTTTATCCCTAATTCCTAGTTCATCAGCTAATCGCTCTTCTCTTTCTCTCCACTCATGTGCACACTCACTAGGCCAAGTCTTACACACATATTTCCAATCTTTGAACTCCTTATTAATTTCTGCAAGTGCCTTTATCATTTCTTGGGCTCCTTTACTTGTCACATCTCCCCCCATTGTTAAAATCATTTTTTCATTATCTCTTACACCCAACATTCTTCTTAATGCAAAATTTAGTCCATTATTTTTTTCTGGTTTAAATAAATCTGTATCAATTCCAATATGCATAGGAATTATTTTAGAAACATCTGTTCCATCTCTAGCATAAACACCCCTAACCCACTCACTTGTTGTGAACATTAATTTTAATTGATTAAATTCTGCTTGATAATTAGCTACCCATCCATCAGAATTAAACCAAGGAATTGGTGTAACACCCCACTTTAAAGGTTCTCTAACAATTTCTGGTACATTCCCCCAAAAACCAACTCCAATGCAAATATCTGGTTTAAAATGTCTTAAATAAAATTCTTTTTGAATACTATCATTATGATGGCAAGGTATTGCTTCTACTCCTGCTGCAAGAAGTCCTTTGTATAAATAATGCCCTTGAAGACTAACTCCATCAGGTTCAGGAGGATATGCATATAGAATTAAAGCCTTCATTTTATTTTTTTTGAAGACGAATGAATGAAAATTTAATATCCGCTTTCATCTTTATTCTTTAAATTTATCAAATGCTTCTATTAAACCTGCACTATTTTCCTCAAAACCAATGCCCCCCCTATCATAACCATAAACATCAATTGCAAGTTCTCTTTTAATTAAAAGTTCATTGCTATTAAGTTTTATAAGAATATCTGCACTCGAGTTATATATTGCATATCCCTGATGTCTGTTTTTTATTTTATGATATGAAAAGAAAAAAACTTGTTTTGACTTGATTAAATTTTTTTTGATTGCTATTACAACTGCTTTATAAATTTCTTTATGTCTAGGGTGGCCATATTCTCCGTTTAATCCGTGTGTAAAGAGAATATCAAATGTTTTATTTTTAGTATGTTTGGAAATTGTTTTTAAAAATTGTTGTTGATTTAATGGTTTATTTAGGTGTTCATCATCTAAATCATAAATAAATCCTTTTACACCAAGAACTTTTATGACTTTTTTAAATTTAAGATATCTATCTTTGTCTGATTTCCTAGTCAAACAAACAATTGTTGTATCCCACCTTTTTTTGTTTCTAATTAAAGTTCCTCCTACCCAAAGTGTTTCATCATCTGGGTGTGCTACAATAACTAATACTTTTTTCTTTAACATGTTGAGGACAAGGTTTTTAATTACATAAATCTTTGTATGATTATATGAAAAAAGAGCAGAAGATTTTTGTTTATGTTTTAGCGGTGATATTAGTTATATTGTTTCTTACTTGTATTTGGGGGGCCCGCACCTGTTGAGCAACCTGGGATTTGTTCTGCTCTTATTGGAGATCGAGGTCCTCAGGCAATGACATATGAAAAAGTTCAGACTGAGTTAAGAAATGCTCAATCTAGTTTTATTTAGAAACCTTTATTATCTCATAAACTCAGTCCGAAAAGTAATTAATGTCCGATAAGTGTCCGAAAAGTAAAGATTAAAAAGAAGTATTTCTTAATTAATTTTATGAATAAAGAATTGAAAAATATACTTAATTCAAAAGAGAAGATAGAAGAAATGGAATTAAGATATATGAAAGAAATAAATTTTTTTATTAAATTAACTAAAGAAAAAAAACTTAGATTAGTGGAACCAAGTGAAGAACTAAAAAAATCTTATTTGGAAAAATCTGAGAGTAATATGGTTTCTGCAAAAATCTTATTAAAAAACTCCAGATTAGAAGAAGCTGTTTCTTTAACTTATTATAGTATGTATAACCTTTTAATGGCATTATTTTTTAAGTCAAGAATAAAAAGTGAAAATCATTTAGCTACAACAAGCCTATTAGAGAAAATATTTGGATTAGATAATTCTTTTGTTATTTTTGCTAAAAAGGAAAGAGTTGATAAACAATATTATGTTGACTTTAAAATAACTAAAAAAGATGTAGAAATTTTAATTCAAAAAGCAGAGGATTTTAATTTAAATTTATTTGATTTTATTTCAAAATTGACTAATGAGAAAATTAAAAACTATAGAGATAAATTTATTAATTTAATTAATTTTAATTAATTAACAAAAAGGTGAATAAATGTTTGATGTAATTACTTTTGGAAGTGCTGTTATTGATGTTTTTGTAGACACAGATATAGCTGAAAAAAAAGGATTTATGGCTTATCCTGTTGGATCAAAAATATTACTTAAAGATATAAAATTTGATATTGGGGGTGGAGGAACTAATACTGCTGTAGCTTTCTCTAGGTTAGGATTAAAAACAGGTTATATGGGAAAAGTAGGTGATGATACTGACGGAAAATCCATTTTAAATGTATTACATAAAGAAAAAATAAAATTTCTAGGTAAAATTGAAAAACAAGGAATATCAGGTTATTCTATTATTTTAGATAGCAAAGAAAATAATAGAACCATCTTAACATTTAAAGGGACAAATAATAATTTAAAATTTGATGAATTAAAATTAAAAAAAATAAAAACAAAATGGCTTTATTTAACTTCCTTGTTAGAAAACAGCTTTATTGCTCAAAAAAAACTAGTCTCCTATTTAGCTAGTCGGGGGATAAAAATTGCATTTAATCCAAGTTCTTACCTAATTAAAAGATTAGATTTAAAACCAATTTTAAAATTTTGTGAAGTAATAATTTTTAATAAAGAAGAAGCACAAATGTTGGCTAAAAAAAATAAAATTAAAAACAAGAATTTGATTAAAGGACTTCATGATTTAGGTGTAAAAATTATTGTTATAACTGATAAAAACAAAAAAATCTGGGCTTATGATGGTATAAAAAAATACTCTATCCAACCTCATAAAATAAAAGTTGTTGAAAGAACTGGTGCAGGAGATGCTTTTGGTGCAGGATTTGTTGCTGGATTAATTGTTAATAAAAGCATTGAAGGATGTTTAAAATTAGGTTTAAAAGAAAGTGAGAGTGTATTAAGACATTTTGGTGCTAAAAATAATTTGTTAAGGATGAAGTTAAAATGATTAATTTAAATAAAATAACTCACAGAGGAAAAGCACTTTTTTTAGCATATGATCAAGGACTTGAACATGGACCAATTGATTTTAATGATAAAAATGTTGATCCTCTTTATATTTTAGATATTGCTAAAAAAGGAAAATATACAGGTATAGTCTTTCAAAAAGGAATTGCAGAAAAATACAAAAAAGAAATCAAAAAAAGTAAAATTCCACTTATTTTAAAATTAAATGGGAAAACTAATTTAGTTAAAGGAGATCCTATATCCGAGGAATTATGCACTGTTAAAGAAGCAGTTAAGTTGGGGGCTAGTGCTGTTGGTTATACTATTTATTTAGGAAGTGTTCATGAATCAAATATGTTTGATGATTTTGAAGATATTCAAAAAGAGGCTCATAAAGTAGGTTTGCCTGTTATTGTTTGGATGTATCCTAGGGGTAAGAACATTAAAGGAAAGTCAAAAACAGAATTAATGGCTTATGCTACAAGAGTTGCATTAGAGCTTGGTGCAGATATTGTTAAAATTCAGCCTTTTGGGAAATTGAAAGATTTAGCTTGGGCAGCAAAGTCAGCAGGAAGAGTAAAAGTTGTTAGTGCTGGGGGAAGCAAGAAGAATGAGAATGATTTAATTAAACAAGTTAAAGAATACATTAAAGCAGGATTTATTGGAATGGCAATTGGAAGAAATGTTTGGCAAGCTAAAAATCCTATGGATGTAACTAATAAATTAAAAAAGGTGATTTGGGGATGAAACCAATTGTAATAATTAATTTCAAAACATATAAATCTGGAAAAGATACATTGAAGTTAGCTAAAGTAATTGAGAAATTTGATAAGAAAATAATAATTGGAGTTCAGGCAACAGATTTACATTCAATTTACTCTTTAACAAATTTACCTATATTTATTCAACATGTTGATTTTGTTGAGTCTGGAAAAAATACAGGGTTTATTACTCCTGAAGCAGTTTATGATGTTGGGGCTAGGGGGGTCTTTTTAAATCATTCAGAGCATAAGTTGAAATATAGAGTTATTAAGAAAACAGTTAAGAGATGTAAAAAAATTGGTTTGAAAGTTGCTGTTTTTGCAGGTAGTTTAAAAGAAGCAAAAAAATTAAGAAGATTAAAGCCGGATTATTTAATTTATGAACCTCCTGAACTTGTTGGAGGTAAAATTTCTGTTTCAAAAGCAAAACCAGAAATTATTGGGAAAATTGCAGAAAAACTCAAATATCCTTTTTTAGTTGGAGCTGGAGTTAAAACTAGTGAAGATATTAAGATTGCAATGAAATTAGGTGCTAAAGGTATTGCTGTTTCTAGTGCTATTACTAAAGCAAAGAATCCTAAGAAGGTATTAAAGAAGTTGTTAGGATAAAAGAATATAAAACTTATTAAATTAAATTACTAAAAATTACAAAGCAGCAATCCAACCACCATCTGCAACTATCTCTGCCCCAGTCATATAAGAAGAAGCGTCGCTTGCTAAAAAAACTGCAGGTCCAGCAATATCAACTGGTTTACCAACTCTTTTTATTAAAAATTTAGACATCATTCCTGCAAGTGTTTTTTTGTCTTTTGTAAATCCTGTTGTCATAGGAGTATCAATCAAACCAGGATGAATTGAATTAACTCTTATTCCCAAAGCTCCAACTTCTGCTGCAAGTGCTTTTGTAAATAATCTAATAGCACCTTTACTTGCACAATAAGCTGCTCCTCCAGCAGAACCCTCTATCCCTGCTACTGAAGAAATATTAATTATACTAGCACCTTTTTTCATATATTTTAAAACAGCCTGACTGCATAAAAAAGGTCCTTTTGCATTTATACCTAAGGTTTTATCCCATATCTCCTCTTTCATATCAGAAACATTTCCAGTAAGATAAACCCCCGCATTATTCACTAAAATATTAATTTTCTTAAAAACTTTTATTGTTTGCGAAATAAGATATTCTACTTGTTTTTTATCAGAAATATCTGTTTTCACATAAATAGCTTTTCTCTTTAATTTTTTTATTTTATTAACTGTATCTTGTCCTGGAATTATATCAGAAACAACAATATCTGCTCCATGCTTTGCAAGTTCTAATGCAATTCCTTTACCAATTCCTCTTGCTGCACCAGTAACAATAGCAACCTTACCATTTAAATCGAAAAGATTATTCATTTTTTTTCCCTCTTTTTATAATATATTAACTTAATTAAAATCCTTAATTATTTAAAGGTTTCTAAAAATATATTATTAACCAAAAAACTCAATCTCTCAGCAAACTATTTAAATCATTCTTCCTTTTTTAAATCATGAAAAAAGTGGTTAGGCCTTGGGGTAATTTTAAAGAATTTGTTAAAAATAAAAAATGTACTATTAAGATTATTGAAGTTAAACCTAGACAAAAATTAAGCCTGCAATATCATAAAAAAAGAGATGAAGTTTGGTATTTTTTAGATAAAGCCGTGGTTCAGTTAGGAAAAAAGAAATTTAGAGTAAAACCAGGAGAATTAATTAAAGTTCATAAGAAAAAAGCTCATAGGGTCATTGCGGGATTAAAAAAAGTCATATTTTTAGAAATTGCCTATGGTAATTTTAGTGAACAAGATGAAGTGAGGTTAGAGGATAAATATGGTAGAAAGTAAGGTTATTGCAGTTGATTTAGGAGGAACTAATTTAAGAGTTGCATTGGTTAAAGGTAAAAAAATTTTAAATTATGTTAAAGTTTCTACACCCAAAACTAAAAATGAAATACTAGATTCCCTTGTTAATTCTATCAAAAAAGTTATGACTAAAGATGTAAAAGCTATTGGAGTTGGTAGTCCTGGTCCTTTAAAAAAAGGAGTTATTATTAATAGTCCAAATCTCCCCTTTAAAATATTTGATCTTAAGGAATTTTTAAAGAAAAAATTTAATAAAAGAGTTGAAGTTGCAAATGATGCCGATGTTGTAGCATTATCAGAAATGACTTATGGGGTAAAGAAAAAGAATTTTTTTATTTTAACTCTTGGAACAGGAATTGGAGGGGGAGTAATCATTAATCATGAACTTTATAGTGGAGAAGGATATGCAGGGGAATTAGGTCAAATTCTTATCCATAATGGAAAAGATATGGAAACCTACTGGCAAAATCTTAGAAAACAATGTAAAAAATATTTTGGAAGAGAAATGATGGTTAAAGAATTACTTAAGTCTAAAGATAAAAGAGCAATAAAAATTCTAAAAGAGGTTAGTTCTTATCTAGGGCAAGGAATAGCAAGCTTAATTCATGTGTTTGATCCTGAAGTTGTTGTATTAATCGGTGGAGCAAGAGAAACTGGAAACAAATTTTTAAATATGATTAAGAAAGAAACATACAAAGCTCTTATGATCCCCCATAAAACTCCAATTAAGTGGAGTAAAATTAAACATCCTGGAATATTGGGAGCCTCATTATTAGTCAAATGAAATTTAAAGAATTTATTCAACTAGATAAAAAAAAGTTATTAATAACTTTGGTTTTGTTTATAATCTGGGTTATTTTTGCACATTCTATTAATCAGTTTATGCTTTGTGATTGTATTGATACACCTTTAGATTATTTTGAAACATGTACTGATTATTATGATTACTTAATTTTTGATAGTATAGAGTGCCATTGTACATGTGTTCAAGGAAACAAATTAATCAGAAATTATTTTTGGTTTGGATTAATTCCCTTAATAATAATTTACTTAATTGTTAGTATTATTTTTTACTTACTTAATAGGAGGAGAAAATGAAAATCATAAAACGTGCGCGTGTTCCTATAAGAATTGATTTTGCAGGAGGAACAACAGATATTGCATATTTTTCCCACAAATATGGGGGAGCTGTTTTAAATGCAGCAATTAATAAATATGTATCTGGAAAACTTATTAAAAAAAACAACAAAACACATTTGGAATATACTGGAAAAATTCCAACATCATCTGGACTTGGAACATCTGGTGCAATGAATGTTTTATGGTTATCTTTAATTAATAAAAATAAAAATAGAAAAGAGTTGGCAAATATGGCCTATAAAATAGAACAAGATATGGGAATTGTTGGAGGAACACAAGACCATTATGCAGCTAGTTTTGGTGGAATAAATTTTTTAGAATTTAAAAAAAACAAAATTATTAGAACCCCCATCAAACTAAAAAAACCCTTTATAGAAGAACTTGAGAATAATTTAATTTTAGTTTATACAGGTCTTCCTCATTTTGAATCAACTGCAAATAAAAACATGATTGATAATATAAAAAAGGGAAAGCACATTCAAAATTTAATAAGAATAAGAGAAATAGCAAAAGAAATGAAAAATGCACTTTTAAAAAAAGATTTGACTAGATTTTCTGAATTACTTAATGAGGAAACTGAAAATAGGAAAAAACTTGATAGTGCTGTTCTTCCTCCTGGAGCAAAAGAAATCATTAAACATGGATTTTCTCATGGAGCAACAGCAGCAAAGATTTGTGGCTCTGGAAATGGGGGAAGTATTTTATTTTTTGGAAATAAAAAGAAACTAAAAAAGAAGTTTAAGAAAAGCGTTATTGATTTTAAGTTTGATTTTGAAGGGTTGAGGGTTTGGTAATTATTTGGTTTTTTGTTTTGGGGATTCTTACAAATTCTGAATTTCTACTAAAGCTCCAGATTCATTTGCATCAAGAACTGTTATTACCATTTTGTTGTATTCATCTGTGTAGTTCTGGTTTTTTTCAAGATAAACATACATATTTTCAATTGGGGCTCCATAATCAGTATATATAATTGAGTTTTTTGGATGCATATTTAGTAAAACCGTGTACCATCCACTTGTTTGTTCATCTTCAATATAATTACCAAATCTTATAAACACCCCTTTAGTGGGTTGAAAACCACTTTGGTTTATTAATTTGTATTCAAGGAAATAGTGTGAAAAAAATTCTATGGCTATCTCAGGAAATTCCGCTTCGCCCCATTTTTTAGGTATCATAAGTCCTTTAATCTCAGATTTGTTTTGGAATTGAGAATTAATTGGAGTAATCCAATAAGTTCCTTTTGTAACTTCAGGAACATTGTTTTTTTCAAGCCACCCTAAAATTAATTTATTTCTAATGTTATAGTGTTCTTTTGAAGCGCTACCCATTGGATCATAGTGCTCCTCTGAAACAAAATTACAGTTGTTGCCTATTGTAACTTTGTTTCCCTCATTGTCATTACAATCTAACATATAAGCATGATTCAATCCTAAATTATGCCCAATTTCATGTGCTAATATGTTTGAGCTAGGGGGTGAAAATGGTTTTTCTGGAGTTTTAGTTTTAGGAAAGCCAACAAAAGAAAGCTGAATTTTTCCTTCATTAGTATTATATTCTAGTCTTCCAATAGTTCCATGGGGTCTACAATTCCAAAAAGGATTTTCTGTGTTTTTTTCAAAAATGGTGATTATTCCATAATATTCCTTAAAATCAATAAGGGGGTCTAAAAGATTGACTATATAAGAGCTCCAATGTTCTCCAACACAGGGTCCCAACTCATTTGGAATCTCATTTGAAATGATGCTAGTAACATACCAATAATTAATATTCATTTTTCCATAAGATACCTCTGTAAAATAATCATTAGCATTATTAATAAGGTCTTCACTAAAACCTTGAGAATCAAAATCTGGGTAATCTTCTTGGAATGCATAAACTATTGCATATTTTTTTTCTTCAAGAACTCCATTAAAATTTTCTACCTCTGTATTTTTTGTTATAATTGTTTCTGGATTAGAATTATCCTCTTTTGAATTGAAATAAAAAATAAGTCCGATAAGAAAAACCACTCCAATAATTATTAGAAATAAATAACTCTTTGGTTTTTTTTGCAACTGATTTGAAGGAAAATGTTGAAATGTTTGTCCTGGAGGGTATTTGGGATCAACCATTAACTAATATTGATTTTTGAATTATTAAAGCTTACTAAATAATCAGGTATTAATTTTTTCCCTATATTTCAAGGCAAAATTAGCTTGTTTTTTAGAGGGTAGATTATTTATTTAGGATTACTGCACACCCTCATAAATCTTAAAGGTCTTTTTCGCAATTATATTCCAACCAGAGACATTCTTAACATATAGCGCTGCGTTTTTGGAATATTTATTTCTTAGTGTTTTTGATGCAAGAAGCTTAAGAATTGTCTTGTAAAAATCATTTCTTCTGTGTTTCATTTTTACTAATAGACCTGCTTTTGAATTTCTTATTTCTGCTCCAAGACCTTCAATATCTGTTACAATTGCAGGAGTATGTGCTGCAAATCCATTAGCTAAAACTCCTGATTGAGACTCAGATTTATACGGAAGAGCTAAAATATCAAAACTTGCAAGTCTTTTCAAAAACTCTAGCTTTTTATAATCTTTAACAATTAATTCAATGTTATTATTTACTTTGCTCTTCATTATAGCTTTCATTACCTCATTAATATAAATTCTAGTTAGTTTATCTGCATGTGGTTTTATTTCAAGGACGAGAAATGCATTTGGAAACCTTTTTACTATCTTTGGCCATTGTCTTATCATTGTCCTAAAACCTTTTCTTTGATCAGCAATTCCAGCTGCTCCTACTACTAATTTATCTGTGTAGCCATATTCTCTTCTTAATTTTTTTTTATCTGGGTTAAATTCATTATCAGATCCATGGGGAAGAACATAAAGGTTTTTTGGAATGAAACCTATATTCTTTTTTAAGGCTTGCTTTTGATAATCTTCATGAAAGATTCCTGCACTTAATAATTGAAGACTTTCTTTAACAAAAAATTTGTGAGGAGGCTCTAATTTTTCATAGATACTGTGATAGGTCATAACTGTTGGAATTTTTTCTTGTTTTAGTTTTTCAAGTAATTTCAAAAGATGCCTATTTTGATCTTCATAGGTTTCATATAACCCATATTCATGTTGTATATGTACTATAGAAGGTGTTTCTTTTTTTATTATTTTAAATACCTTTTCATCCCAATCTCTGTCAGTTTGATCAATCACAGGATAATTTGCTTTTGCTGCATCAATATGTGATATTATTTTTATGGATATTTTTTGATTATGTTTTTTTGCATAATTTTTTATTGCATTAATATAATCTTGTGAATAAAAAGCAATACCACATGAGCGAGGCAAATAACTACTAATCCATATCACCTTTTTCATCATAAAAGAAAAAACCCAATAAGTTTTAAATATCTTGTGATTCTTTTTTAATTTCCTCTAACATTAATCTTGAAAGGAGGTATGCTATTGTTGACTCTGCTCCTTGATTTAAGTTCAACGAATGTTTTCCTAATCCATCATAACATCCTCCTGTAACTTCGTCATAAAGCATTTGTTTTAGGTGATTTCTACCTAAAAACCAGTTAAATGCTAAAACAGCTTTTTCATGATAGTGTTTATCCTCTGTTGCAAGAAATGCAGCCAGATATGCACTCACCATAGAAAATGCATCTATAGGTTGTTGATCAAAAAAAGCTCTTTTTCCATTTTTATTATACCACCCATTTTGGCCTATAGGGTGTAATTCATCATCAACAAACACTATATCTGATAAAAAATGAAGTGTTGATTCTGCTATTTCTAAATATGCTTCATTTTTTGTAGATTTATAAGCTAAGAACATTGCTTCAGATAATTTAGCATTTGCATAACTTAGATGATTTTCAAACCACTGCCACTCATTAGAAGAATTTTTTTTGTATAACTCTACCAGAGAATCTGCAAGATTCCTTATTAAATTTAAATCTCTTTTTCTCCCAAATTTTTCATAGTGATAATATAATCCAACAATTGAAAAAGCTTTTGCTCTTAAACTATCTAGTTCTAATATTCTTGGGATTGATTTATCAAATAAATCTTCTGCCTTGTTTAATAATTCTTTATCTTTTGTTGTATGTGTTGTGTACCCTAATGCCCAAATAGCTCTTCCAAACGCATCATCGCTACGTTCTCCTATTAGTTTATTTTTATTCATAAAAATATTATTAAAATATCCTTCTTCTGATTGAGCATGTTCTATAAATTTAAGATATTTTTTAGCTAGTTTAAAAGATAAATCAGATTCTGTTAGAGAATTGTGTAATGTGGCTATAATTAATGCTCTTGTATTATCATCAAGAGTATATCCTGATTTTTTATCTGGCACAGCAGCTTTACAAAATTGTAGACAACCAAAATTATCTGTAAGATTTCTTAAATGGCTCAATTTTATCTTGGGATATTTCTTAGTAATTTCCTCTCTTAGCTTTACTACCCTATTAAAAACACTAAGATGTCTTCTTGCTACATTTGACCAAATCATCTGCCTTCCAAAAGCATATGCAGCTTCTGACATATTTTTTCTTAATTCAATATCTGAAAGTAGTTTATCAAGAGCTTTAGTAAATTCTTCTGGACTTTTTGTTTTCTTAATTACAATACCTCTATCTTGAGCTAAAAGTTCCTTAGCGTATATGACAGGAGTTGCTACTACTGGCCTACCACAAGATAATGCATAAGCAAGAGTACCAGAAGTTATTTGTTCTTTTTCTAAATTTGTAAAAGCATATATGTCACACGCAAGAATATATGGATCAGCAAGTTCCTTAACATCAACATACCTATCTTGAAACTTAACATATTTTTCTAAACCAAGCTCTTTTACTAAAGCAATTAATTCATTTCTGTAAGATTCTCCTTCTTCTCTTCTTACATTTGGGTGTGTTTCACCAGAAATAAAATACAACAAATCTGGATATTTTTTAACCAGTGGAGGAAGAGCCATTATCATATATTCTATTCCTTTTCCTCTACTCAACAAACCAAAACTAAAAATAACTGTTCTTCCTTCAAAGCCTATCTTTTTTTTATATTGATCAGGAGGAGAAAATTTAACATTAGGAGTTCCATGATGAATAAGATACATTTTGCTTCTTTCAACTCCATAATCTTTATTTAAAATGTCAATTGCAGCTTCTGCCATTACAATTATTGCTGAAACTTTTGCTGCTATTTGTCTAACAATTTTTCTTCTTTCTTTATCTGGATGTGACAAGACACTATGAAAAGTTATAGCTACAGGTTTTTTAATTGCATTTAAGAAATAAAGAATATCTGACCCATATTCTCCTCCAAATAATCCAAACTCATGTTGTATGCATATTAATCTCTGGTCTGGAGATTCATTTAATTCTCTTGCAGTTCTCTCATAATCTTCTTTGCTATTTCTAGTTATTTGATATATTACCTTATTATTATATTTGTGATGGGTTTCAGGATCATTAAGTGCTATGACTCTCGATCTTAACTTTGGATTAAAAGCACGATTCATAGAATTTGTTAAATTTTCAGCGAATATAGAAATTCCACATTCTTTAGGAGGATAATTACTCATAAAACAAATTTTTGGGTCTTTGATTATTTGATCTACTTCAACCTCTTTTCCAATCATTTTATATCTGCATTAAAGATTAACAATTTATTTAAAGCTTTCTACAATTAAATATTTAAGTCTTAAAAGAACTAGTTAGAAAATGTGTTTTGCAATTACATAATTTCAAATAAGTCAAAAGTTTTCCTCCAAAAGACTTTTAAACAAAATTCTCTACTCTTCAATATGTTTAAGAAAAAAACTTGTAAAAAATGTGGAAAAAAATCAAATAAAGATTTTGATTACTGTCCTTATTGTGGAAATCCTGGTGAAACAAATGATGATTGGGGAATGTTGGGAAAAAATGATTTAGTCAGAGATGAAGATATAATTTCTGGCTCCATGCTTGGAGGACTAGGTGGAAATATGTTGGGAAAAATGTTAAACAGTGCTATGAAAATGTTAGAAAAAGAAATGCAGAAAGAGATAAAACATTCTAATATGAGGCCTAAAACAAATATTAGATTAATGATAAATGGAAAAGAAATAGATTTTAATAATAAAAACATTCAAAAATCAACAAATAAAAAAACAGGAAACAGAAAAAAAATAAATCTCCCAAAAATAATTCTAAAGAATTTTTCTAAACTACCAAGAAAAGAACCAAAAGCAAATATTAGAAGATTTTCTGATAAAATAGTTTATGAAATAGAACTTCCAAAAGTTACTTCAAACTCAGACATTTCAATAGTTCAACTAGAAAATAGTATAGAAATAAAGGCTATTTCGAAAAATAACTCTTATCTTAAATTAATCCCTATAAATCTTCCAATTACAAATTATGATTTTGAAAAAGAAAAATTAACACTTGAATTTGCTATAAAAGGATAAATCCTCCAAAATATTTAAATAACTAAATTATGAATTAATTCTATGAAAAAATTAAATATTGGTATTATTTTGGATGGAAATAGAAGATTTGCTAAGCGCCTAATGAAAGAACCTTGGAAAGGACATGAATACGGTGCAAAAAAATTAAATTCCCTCTTAGAATGGTGTAAAGAATTTAAAATAAAAGAATTAACATTATATTGCTTATCAATAGAAAATTTCAATCGTCCTAAAAAAGAATTTAATTATCTAATGAAAGTATTTAAAAAAGAAGCAGAAAATATCCTAAAAGATCCAAGAATTGATAAAGAAAAAATTAAAATAAACTTCATAGGTAAAATAAACCTCCTTGATAAAGATTTACAAGGTTTGATAAAAAAAATTAAAAACAAAACAAAATCCTATAAAAACCATATTATTAATATTGCTATTGCTTATGGGGGTAGACAAGAAATTATTAATACTATAAAAAAACTAATAAAATTCAAAAAACCAATAAATGAAAAAAATTTCCAAAAAGAGCTCTGGATTTCAAATGAACCTGATTTTATTATAAGAACAGGTGGAGAAAAAAGAACTTCTAATTTTTTACCTTGGCAATCAACCTATAGTGAGTGGTTTTTTCTAGACAAAATGTGGCCAGAGTTTGAAAAAAAAGATCTCCAAAACTGTATTCAAGAATTCTATACAAGACAAAGAAGATTTGGGAAATAATAGATAAAAACCTTTAAATAACTAATAAGAGTGTTTTTTCTATGAGGCTGTAGCTCAGTCTGGCCAGAGCACTGCTCTGATAAGGCAGGGGTCCACGGTTCAAATCCGTGCAGCCTCACTCATGCTAACCTTTAAAAAACGAAAAACTTTTAATTTACAATGAACAAAAAATCAGGTATAGTTTTTGGAATTGTATTAATAATAATTGGGTTAATCCTAGCCATAATAGGATTAACAAGTTTTTTTAGTGCACCTGGTAATATAAATCAAGAAAATTCTAATCCAATAGGAGCATTTGCAAGTGTAGGAATAGGAATAGTTATTATATTTATAGGGGCAATTTTAATTGGAGCAGGAATATTAATAATTTACCTAACTAATATAGAAAAGATTTTTTCTTATATAGCAACAGAAACTGCACCAGGAGTAGAAACATCTAGCCATGCATTAGGAAAAGGTTTAGCAAGAGGAGTAAAAGCAGGACTAAAAAATAAATCAAAAAAGAAAAAGAAGAAATAAACGTTGAAAACTTTTCAAGAAACCTTTAAAAAGCATTTTTCTATCAATATTCTATGACAAAGGGGATGTATCATTATGTAAAACAAGCATGGAAAAAACCAGATGTAAAAACCCTTAGACAAAGAATGGTAGAATGGAGAAAAACACCTGCTCAGATTAAAGTAGATAAACCACTAAGAATCGATAGGGCCAGAAATCTTGGATATAAAGCTAAAAAAGGATTTGTAATAATTAGAATAAGATTAAAAAGAGGGGGTCATAAAAGACCAAGACCAAATAAAGGAAGAAGATCAAAAAGACTCCATACTAGAAAAACATTAAAAATGAGTTACAAGTGGATTGCAGAACAAAGAGTCCAAAGAAAACATAAAAATCTTGAAGTCCTTAATTCATATTTAATTGGAAAAGATGGAATGCATTATTTCTATGAGGTTATTTGTGTTGACCCTGAAAGACCTGAAATAAAATCAGACAGAACAATGAAATGGATTTGTAAAGGAGCAAACAAAAAAAGAGTTCTTAGAGGACTAACAAGCGCAGCAAAAAAATCTAGAGGATTAAGAAGTAAAAGTCCAATGAATAAATCAAGACCAAGTGTAAGAGCTGGTGGAAGAAAGGGTAAGTGAATTAATAAATAATCATCTAATTTTTTGTTTTTTTCTTCTATTCAATAACTCCAGATTAAAAAGAAAAGGATTTAATTAAGGGGTGTGTTCTTTTGTATAGGATCAAATAAATTAATTCTTTTATCAATTCTATTAATAACTTCTTTTATAATCTTTTATATTTTTTAGAGATGCTCAGAACTGGGGCGAAAAGAAAATGGATATTAAAGAAGTTATAAATAAAGCCAGGGCACATCTCAAAGAATGTGATGCTATTCTTGTTGAAGCTTCAGAAAAAGCAAACGGAATATATTTTGAAGTTGGTTATGCAAAAGCTTTAGGAAAAAAAGTTATGATAATTCATAAAAAAGGAACAGAAGCATCTTTCTTAGAATCTGCAGGAGATGTTTCTATTGAGTATGAAGACTTTGAGGATTTAAGGAAGAAACTGGAAGGAATTAAATTTTAATGTCTATTTATCATCAACTACAAACCCGTGATTATCTCAAAATTCCTTATAACTCTTATTAACTTTAACTTGTTCTTCTAAATCTTTTCCAAAATATCCCATTTCTTCTAATTTTCCCCTAGTTGCTGGAAATGGGGGAGCGATTTCCCCAGGATAAATAGTATAAAAACCGTGATTAGCTTCATCTATAGGGCCTGCAACAATAACCCTCTTGTTTGTTGGTTGTTTCTCCACCCCTTTAACCATGTTAGCTAAGTATCCATCTCTTCCCCTTGGCTCTTGTGCTATCCTAGCAGATTCAGGAAGATTTTCTAATGAAACTAGAGAATCATATCCAATTGTTCTTTCAGAATCAACACTCTTAACTAATTTAGTTCCATCATATTCTTGAATATTTTCATAAGCATAGTCAATTAAAGATTTTGCAGTTGGAAAAGCTCCTTCTATAAAATGAGATCCTGCTGTCTAGCTTCCTTGTAAATGCCTTGCTAGATGATCAACTAAGTCTTGATTGTATTTTTTGAAGTTATAATTTTCGATTAAGATGATCATGAGAATATCCATAGGTGTTATCTAAATCAACATTAAAGTATTCTCTTGCAATGTTGCCTACAAGTTCCATTGGATACAATTTTTTATGAAATTCATGCATTATTTCAATTCTTTCTCCTTCGGTTTTTTTGTTTCCATACTCCTTTCGAACTTTTTCTGCTTCATCCTTTAAATGCAGGTAAACTCTAGTGAGAATTTCTAGTCCTTTCTCCTTTTCTTGATTTGATAGTTCTTTATCTCTCATTTTAATTTGATAATAGAAGAAATATACCCTTTATAAGTCTTTCTATTTGTAACTACTAGAAAGTAACATAATATTAATTGAACAAGGATGAATCTAATAATTTTATTATGGTCCCAAAATCTTTATTAAACCAATTTTCTTTCATGAAATAATGGAAAGATATGATGTAGTAATAATTGGCGCTGGACCCTCTGGATCAGGAAAATCCACAACATTTCACCAAATATCCTTGTTAGATAATCCAACATCAGGAAAAATAAAAATTAGTGGAAAGGATATAATTAAGTTAGATGATAATGAAAAATCAGATTTTCGCTTAAAAAAAATTGGATATATTTTTCAACACTATGAATTACTTCCAGAATTAACTGCGATAGAAAATATCTATCTTCCATTAATGGTAGAAAGAGGAAATTTAAATGAGATTAAAGAACAGGCCGAGAAGATATTAAATGAGATGGGATTAATTAAAAGAAAGGATCATTATCTAAGTGAACTTTCTGGAGGAGAACAACAAAGAATTTCAATTGCAAGAGCATTAGTTAAAGAGCCAGAACTAATTTTAGCTGATGAACCAACTGCTAACCTTGATTCTGTTGCAGGAAAAAAATAATGGAAACACTTAAGGGCTTAAATAAAAAGAAAGGGATAACTGTTTTTGTGATTAATCATGAAAAGCAATTTGAAAAATATTTTGATAGGATTATTAGGTTGAAGGACGGAAAAATAATTAAAAGTAGAGAGTTCAAAAAAGAAATATGAAAAAGAGAGTGATAACCATTTTAAAAAATGCCTTGAAAGAAGTAGGAATTTCCCTAACTGAAAAACAAATTCAAGAACGCATTGAATTGCCTCCAACATTAAAAATGGGAGACTATTCCTTCCCTTGCCATTTTATTGCAAATAAAATCAACAAAAAACCAGAACAACTTGCATTAGAAATAAGTAAAAAAATTAAAGAAACTCCAAAAGGAGATATTGAAAATATTCAGGTGATTGGCCCATATATTAATTTCTTTGTTAATAGGAAAGATTTTACTAAAAATGTTCTAACAGACATAATTAAGAAAAAAGAAAAATTTGGCTCAACAAGTTTGGGACACAAACAAAAAATAATAGTTGAATTTTCTTCTCCAAATATAGCTAAACCTTTTGGAATAGGGCATTTAAGATCAACCATAATTGGAAATTCTATTGGAAACATTTGTTCCTTTCAAGGATTTAAAATAATAAAAATGAATTATCTTGGAGATTGGGGAACCCAGTTTGGAAAAATGATTTGTGGATATAAAAATTTTGGGAAGGAAGAGAAATTAAAGAAAGATCCTATAAAGTATTTATTAAAAATTTATGTTAAAATTAATAAAAATAAAAAATATGAAGAAGAATCAAGATCTTATTTTAAGAAACTTGAAAATGGAAATAAAGAATGTTTTCTGTTATGGAAAAAGTTTAAAGAATTGAGTTTAAAAGAATTTAAAAAAATCTACGAAAAATTGGGGATAATTTTTAATGTCTATTCTGGAGAATCTATGTATAATAAAGAAATGAAAAGTGTTGTTAAAGAATTACAACAAAAAAAACTTTTAAGAAAAAGTAGGGGAGCCTTAGTAGTTGATTTAAAAAAATATAATCTTGGATTTTGTTTAATTCAAAAAACAGATGGAACTACTCTTTATGCTACAAGGGATTTAGCTTCAGCAATAACAAGGCACAAAAAATATAACTTTTCAAAGATGATCTATGAGGTTGGTCAAGAACAAAAACTTCACTTCCAACAAATATTCAAAGTTTTAAATTTAATGGGTTACTCTTGGGCAAAAGAGTGTATTCATGCAAATCATGGTCTTTATTTAGACAAAGATGGAAAGAAATTCTCTACAAGAAAAGGAAAAACAATTTTCATGGAAGACATATTAAACAATACAATTTCTTTTGCAAAAAAAGAGATTTCTAAAAGGGAAGAAAAAATATCTAAAAAAGAATTAGAACACAGGGCATTAAAAGTTGCTCTTGCTGCAATATTCTATGGAGATTTAAAAAATACTAGAACACAAAACATTGTTTTTAATCCAAAAAAATTTACTTCGTTTGAAGGAGATACTGGCCCATATCTTCTTTACAGTTACGCTAGAGCAAATTCTATTTTAAAAAAATGTAAGTGTAAAGAAAGAAAAATTCTACCGAACAAATTAGAAAAATTAGAGTTTAGCCTGATAAAAAAATTGTCCCAGTTTCCATCTTCCGCATTAGAAGCATATAATAACCTAAGTCCAGCACACATTGCTCATTATGCTTTTGAACTTGCACAAGACTTCAATGAGTTTTATGACCAATGTCACGTAATTGATTCCAAAGAAGAATCGTTTAGATTAGAGTTAGTTAAAGCATTTATGATCGTCCTTAAAAATTCTTTAAATCTTCTAGGGCTTGAACCCCTTGAAAGAATGTAATTAAAAATAGATAAATTCCATATCTTTTAAAGAATCTTTATATTTGGTTGCAGAGATTATGTCCTTTGCCTTATTATCAATTTCCTTCCATTTAGAAGGCATAATTGTCATAATTTTTTTACCTGCAAATGATTTTGATCCCTTGAAATTTATTTTTCTTGCTAATCTTTTTGGATGAATAAGACCCAATCTTATGAGGAACCATGCAGCGATTAACAAGGGGGTATGGATGTAAGTTGGCCTTTTTAAAAAATCTTCCTCTACTAAACTTACTGAATCTGTTTGAGGATTTTCTAACATCAATATTTCCTTATCTCCTTTTATTTCTTTTTCCTCTATTTCATCAAGAATCATTTCTTTTGGAATCTCAGATTTAAGTATTTTTTTTGCTATTTCTAAAAGCCCAGTTTCATAAACTATATAATCTGGAGAGACTTCACTTTTTTGAAATTCTTCTAAATATTCACTAATATCTAAATATGAATAATTTGGAGAATAATCATCAATCAGAATATTTAGTGAGAAATCTTTCTTTTTTTCTTTCAACTTTTCAGTAAATTCTTTAGCTAACTCTATGGACTTTTTTTGGGTAGAGTCAATTCTAGGAGAATCTGTAAAAATATGCCCATATTCAATATTATATTCTACCTTTTTCATCTTAGTATAATAAAGTTTCAAAATTCTTTATTTGATCCTTAAATTTACTCGACTTAATTATATCTTTATTGGCTTCTTCAACAGGAGCATATTTTCTATCCAAAACATTGATTATCTTTTTGCCTGCAAATGGTTTGGGTTCTGTTAATCCAGTTAACTCTACAGCATTTTTAGATTGTACAAGACCCATTCTTAACAAGGCCCATGCAGTACTCAAAACAGCGCAAGTGTATCTGCTCAGATGAACCATTTTTCCTTGCGTTTTTAGTTTAATTTTTTTATTATTAATCTTCAAGTAAGAATTTCCTTCTTTTACCTTAATTGTTGGATGAAATTTTGGAGTTTTCGTAAAATCCTTTGGGATTGATTTAATAAGCAACTTTGCTGCTGAAATCATTCTTGATTCATATCCTACATAAGTGGGGGAAGCGCCAAGCTTTGCAAGTTTATCCATGTAAGAATGAAAATTTAGTTTATGATATTCTGGATGATACTCATCTATTAAGAAAGTTAATACATAGGTCTTCCCTTGTTTTTCAAGTTTCTTCACCAACTTCTTAACCACTTCTATTGATCTTAGTTGTTCATCAGAAAGACCTTCTTCATCAGAATAAACATGAGCATATTCAATGTTATAATCAACTCTTTTCATATTTCAACTAATTAAATATCATATATAAATCTGACTAAAAAATTAGGTGGTTATTTATTTCTATAATTTCTTTTCTGGATTAATATCTAATCTGGGGTAGATTATTTACTCAGCATTTCTAGTGGAATTTTTAACCATATTTCCAGTTTCGTTTTTGGTTTAAAAAATCTTTTTCAATTTCTTTTAATCTGGAAACTTGGCTTGATTTTTTATCTGGTCTTAATGCAACAAATCTCGGAAATCTTAGTGCCCAGCCAGAATTATAGTTTGGAGATTTTTGAATTTCTTGATATGTAACAGAGATAACAATTTTTGGTTTTATTGTTACTGATTTTCCTTTTTCTTTTTCAATTAATGGTTTGAGCATTTCTGTTAATTCTTGAAATGAAGTTCCTCCAACTTCTTCTTTGGATTTTTCTTTTATTCCTGTGCCCATTTTTCCAATTTCTAAAAATTTACCTGTTTTTCCATCTTTGCATGAAAGTATGAAACTTGACATCCAACCAGATCTTTTTCCTGCTCCATATTCTGCTCCTGTTATGACTAAATCAAGATCTCTTTCTTCTGGTTTAATCTTAAGCATATGTCCTACTCTTCTTCCAGGATCATATTCTGCTTTAAGATTTTTCATCATTATTCCTTCTTGATTATCTTCAAGAGCTTTTTTATAAAATTTTTCAGTTGTTTTTTCATCTCCAGTTATTATTTGTTTAGCGTAAATTATTTTATATGGATGATTTTTAATTATTTTTTTAATTATTTTTGTACGTTTTTCAAAAGGTTCATTAAGTAGGGATTTTCCATTATAATAAAGAATATCAAAAACATTTATTTCAATTGGAAGTTCTTTTTGAAGTTTTTCAATATGATATTTTCTTCTTATTCTTTGTGAAATTGCTTGAAAGTCTGTATATTCTTTTGTTTTTTTATTAAATCCTACTGCTTCTGAATCAAGAATAAATGAGTTTCCTTTAACATAATCTAGAATATAATTAACAACTTCTGGAAATTGTTTTGTTATATTTTCTAGACTTCTTGTAAATAATGTTACTTTTTCCCTTTGTTTATGAATTATTAATCTAAATCCATCATATTTATATTCAATAGCACATGGAGAACCTAATTTTTTAAAACCTTCTTTAAAGTTAGCTACTTTTTGAGCTAACATTGCTTTTATTGGTTTGCCTACTTCAAGATGTAATTTTTCAAGTTCCTTTATGTTGCCTTTTCTGACCATTTCAAAAACAATTGCCAAATCATTTGTTCTATCTATTGCTTTTTGAATTTTTGGAGCAGATTCTTTTTTATCTTTAAAAAAAGCTTTTGCCATAGAATCTCTTACTGTTGCTTCTTTAAGACCAATTCTTAAGTCTCCAATTAAAGTTCTTACTAAAAATAAAGCTTCTGTAGGTGAAGCTGATGTTAATAATTCTGTTATTAACGCAACTTTTTTTCCTACTGTTCCTTTTCCTTCAAGCTCAGGAAGTTTTCTTAAATTTTCAAGGACTTTTTCTGTTGTTAAAATATGATACCCAAGTGTTGATTGTTTTTTTTCTTGTATTGCTTTTTCAGTAACTTTTCCAATATCCCCTATTTTTTTCCAATCTTTTATTAATTGTTCTTTTGTTGTTCCTGTTGCTGTTGAAACAGCTTTTATTGCTAATTGGTTACTGATCCCAATTTTTCTTTCATCATATTCTGGATAAATGTCTCCAAGTAATAAATAAAGAACATCTTTATCATCTTTTGAAAGAAATTCTAAAAATTTAGAGAGTATTTCTATTTTTTTTAGTCTTTTTGTTGTAGAAGATAATTCTTTATATAATTGTGCTAATTTAAGGTACCTCATTTTAATTACCTAATAGTTTTAAGGAAATCTAGTTTTTAAGTTTTATTTAGAATGTTAGGATTAATTTGATTTCCAAAGACCATGCAAATTACAATATTCTCTTGCAGAAACTGGTTGAAATGGAAATTCTGTTTCTGGAGCTTGCCCTGGTTGTAGAAATACTTTGCAAATTGTTCCTGTTTTTGATGTTACTTCAATCCACTCAATATAATGTTCTTGTTCCATTGGGTGTGCAACACTTCCAATTTTAACCTTTTTTGCTTCAATTACTGGAACATGTTTTTCTGTTGCGGCATCAATTGTATTTTCTTCAAAGAGTTTCATTGGTTGACCACAACAAACAAGTTCTCCTTCTCCTTCATGTAAAACTTCAACAATGTTTCCACATATTTCACATTTATAAATTTGGTTTTTTTTAGTTGTCATTTTTTATTGAATTTTTTATATTAATAATCATATTTGATCCTAACAAAAATTCTAAATCTTTTTTTGGAAGGTTTAATATTTCTGTTGATTTAAGATAATTTTCATTTAATATTCTTATTATTTTCTTTTTTTTTGTGTATTTTTGGGCTAAGGCTACAATTGTTTCTGGCTCATTATTAGGGAAATGAGCTAACATTCCAAATTCATTTTTTCCATTAAGAAGTAATAAATATGCCTTATATTCTCCTTCCACTGCTTTTAAGCTATATGTTTTCTTTTTTATTGTTTTTAATTTCATTTAATATTCTTCACACTTAAACTCATAATAGGCTTGAGGATGATCACAAGAAGGACATTTTTTTGGAGCTTGTTCTCCATAAAAAGCATAACCACACTCCCTACAAATCCACCATACTTTTTCATTTTTTTTAAATAGTGTTCCTGCTTTAAGTTGTTCTAATAATTTTTGATATCTTTCTTTATGATGTTCTTCTGCTTTTGCAATGCTCCTCATTCTCGATGCAATTTTTAGATATCCTTCTTTTTCAGCTATGTCGGCAAATTCAGGATACATTTTTGTGTGTTCATAGTTTTCTCCATTAATAGCTGCTTGTAAATTTTCTTCTGTTTTTCCATAAATAGTTGGAGCAATAGCATCTACTTCAATTTCTTCTTTATCTTTTTTTAATTCTTGAATATGTTCAAATAATCTTTTGGCATGAACTTTTTCTTGGTTTGCTGTTACAAGAAAAATTTCTGCTATTTGTTCATAACCTTCTTTTTGAGCAATCTTTGCATAATATGTATATCTGTTACGAGCTTGTGATTCACCTATGAATGCTTTACATAAATTTTTTAGAGTTTCCATTTGAAGATAAGAGATATGCTGTTTAAATAAATTTTGGTGGAACTGATTTTATATAGGGATTATTTTATAGTAAACAATCTACCCCCTAATAGTCATATGTGAACTAATAAAGGAGAACCTAGAAAGGAATAATTACCTAGTTGTTTATAGTGTGCAATCCATAGACATATGTCACCCCTAAAACAATTTGGTAAAATCATTATAAATTTCATCAGGAGTTTTTCCACTTAGACTTTTATGAGGTCTAAAATGATTATATTTCATTCTCCATAA
>Ga0180007_10000525_pt1 | contig 63464 bp, 72 predicted proteins | sample MM_PC_MetaG_FD_121122 | JGI IMG/M metagenome (GOLD analysis project Ga0180007, IMG submission 121122) | Groundwater microbial communities from the Aspo Hard Rock Laboratory (HRL) deep subsurface site, Sweden - MM_PC_MetaG | ecosystem: Environmental > Aquatic > Deep subsurface > Groundwater...
AACTTTTCAAGATATATAAAGGTTTTGTGTGAAGGTTTTGAAGAGTGGTATAAAAAAAACAATAAGACTATGAATATTTTTAAAGTAGATTCAGATAATATCAATTATTTGAGAGATAAAGAAGCACAAGTAGCTTTAAGAAAAGAAATTGAAAATTTCGCAGAAAAAAGAAATATAAAAATACTATAATCAAAAAGATATGATTAAGAAAAAGAAAACTAGAAAAACAAATAAATATCCGGTTTGTAGCAAATGTAAACAGATCCTAGGTAGTCAAGGAAGTGTAGAAGTAATTTGTGGGCCCATGTTTTCTGGTAAATCAAGTTTACTTATAAGCAGAGCCCGAGAAGCTTTTTATGCAAAACAAAAAGTAGTTGCTTTTACCCAAAAAAAAGATGATAGAAGAGGAGATGATAGTATCAATACATTTAATAAAGATCAATTTATAGCAGTTTCGGTATCTAATTCAAAGCAAATATTAAAAAATATTCCGGAAGGAACTTCTTTAGTAATTATTGATGAAGGAAATTTTTTTAATATGGATTTAGCTGATGTTGTTAATAAGATTGCTGAAAAAGGAATAAGAGTTATTGTTGCGGGACTGGATAGAAATTTTAGAGGGGAAGGATTTGGCCCAATGCCAAGAATCAAGCTTGAAGCGGATAAAGTTACTCAACTTTTAGCACGCTGTGCGATCTGTGGGAATGAAGCCTCAAGAACTCAAAGATTAAAGATTGTAAAAGGTAAAAAGATTCCTGCCAGATATTCTGATCCAATAGTATTAGTTGGAGAAGAAGAGTATGAACCTCGTTGTAGATTTCATCATGAAGTTCCAGGTAAACCAAAAATAAAGATAAAACAAAAAAAATGAGTTTAAGTGCCCTTAGAGAACAATTGGAAATTCCTTCTCAATATCCTTTTCCTTATAAAGCTGAAAAGTTTAGTAAGGAAGAGAAAAAAATTTTAGACAATTTTTTTACTAATACAAATAAACCAGTTTTTGCAATTTATAACCTACCTCAGGAAGTAGTTGGGGCTATGTTTTCCAGATATTCAAGGTCAGAAAAAAGCGTTAGAAGGCTTTTTCTTGATGAGTTTTGGAATTCATCTTTGAGCCTTTATAAAAAAAATAATTCAAAACTACATAAGGCAATGGAGAGAACTAAAAAATTTTATCAAAGAGTTTTTGCAGAATTTGGAGATGATTCGGTGATACAAATGGGAAGCATTCATGTTGCTTTTGAATATGTTTCACAAATAGCAGCTAAGGCGATAGAAGATCAGAGAATTGGTTCTTCCTATATTGAAAAATCTACAAGATATGTAAATTTTGGTTCAAAAATAAATAATCACTATTTATATATGGAAGCTCCTGAGATTAAAAATTCAAAGTTTTTTAAAGAATACATAAAAGTAAATAATTTTGCATTTGATTCATATAATAAGCATTTTGAAACTACATTAAAGTATTTAGAAAATAAATATAAAATAGAGGATCAGATTGTCGAAGATATTAATACTGGTAAAAGCATAAAGTACTCTGAAGTCAAAGATAAAGGATTAAGGATAAAAGTTCTTCAAGCTTATAAAAGAGCATTAAAAGCCAAAGCCTTTGATACTATAAGAATTTTTCTTCCAACTTCAACAGTAACAAATTTAGGTGCTCATTTTTCAGGTCAGTCTGCTGAAAATGCGATAAATAAAATGATGGCATCTTCTCATGCAGAAGTAAGGCTTTTAGGTTTTATGGCTTATGGGGAATTAAATGAAATAATTCCAAACTTCCTACAAAAAATTGATCATAAACATGGAGAGATTATGAGGGCATATAGAAAGAATATTTCTGAGGCTCAACAAAAAATATCCAAAAAATATATTAAAGAAATTGAAAATAAAGATTCTAACGATGTAGTAATTGTTGATTATGATAAAGATGCAGATATTAAAATTGCTTCTCAAATATTGTTTACCGGACAAACCAAATCTTATTTATCAAAAACGTCAATTGTTAATTGGGTAAAGAAAAAGAAGAATTTAAAAAAGATCCATGAGATTATTAACGAAGCAGTTTCTGATAGGAAAAATAATAATATTAATCGAAGACATAAACTCTCTAGAGCATTTGAACAGGCTTTTGCAGAGATAGAATTTTATACAGATTTTGGCATTTATAGAGATTTACAAAGGAATAGATTATCTTCGACTGAGAGACTTTATCTAAATACCAACGAAATTGAAATTCCAAAAGAATATAGGCAGAAAGGAATGGAAAGCGTTTTAACAGATTATAAAAAGTTACATAAGATGACGAAAGGATTAAATAAAAAGATTTTAAAATCAAAAGAATTGCCTTTTTCAAGTGCAGAGTATGTATCTATCTTGGGACATAAATTAAGGTTTAATGTTCGTGCAAATATAAGGCAATGGGTATTTTTCTCCAAATTAAGAACAATCCCTGGAGGGCATTCTTCATATAGAAATGCAATGCAAAAAGCAACTAAAGAAATATTAATTAAAATGCCTTACCTTAGTGAGATGTTTGCGAAAGTAGATTGGGTTAAAGACTATGGTTTGGGAAGATTCAAGGCAGAAATAAAAACTCAGGAAAAACTTTCTAAATTAGAAAAAAAATGAAAATATATTTAGCTGGTTCAATAGTAGCAGGAAGAGAATTTGAAAATGGTATCAAAGTAATTTCTAATATTTTAGAAGAAATGGGACATACGATTGTTACTAAAGATAATGTTGTTAATAACAATGACAAAACCAAAAGTAAAAAGTTATTATCTGTTAGGAAATATATTGTAAAAAGAGATTTGAAATGGATTAAAAATTGCGATCTTTTTATTGCTGAAGTATCAGTGTATTCTCATGGAATTGGATATGAACATAGGTGTGCCGAAGAATTTAAAAAACCAATTTTAATGTTAAGACATAGTTCACTATCAAAAGATACTTATTCTGCATTTTTAGATGGATCGGGATATAGTAAATTTAGTTTTTCTTTTTATGATAGTGGTAATATAAAAAAAGTATTAGAAAGATTTATAAAAAAATATGAAAGGTAAATTTATAGTAATTGAAGGTGGATTGGGGTGTGGAAAGACTACCCAAATAAATCTTTTAAAGAAAAAATTAAAAAAATGGGAATTTTATAGAGAACCCGGAGGAACAAAATTTGGAGAGTCAGTTAGAGATGCTGTGCAGGGACTAAATAACTATTTAGTCGATGAGTTTGCAGCTTTTCTAGCATATAGCTCTTCTAGGGCAAATTTAATAAGAGGTGTAATTATACCTAAACTTGAAAAAGGGAAGAACATTATTTTAGATAGATATTGGTTTTCTACTTATACATATCAGAGTATTGGAGGAGTTTCTAAAAAAGAAATCGAACAAATAAGTAAAATTGCAACTGGAAATTTACTGCCAGACTTAGTAATTTTTTATGATTTAGATCCAAAGATTGGGATTCAAAGAAAAAAAGGAAGTAAGGATGCAGATAGATATGATATTAAAGAAATTGATTTCCATAAAAAAGTAAGAAAAAATTACAAAGAGCTTTCTAAAAAATTTAGTAAAATTTGGGTTACTATTAATGCAGAAAAAACAATTGAAGAAATTCACGAAGAAACTTTTAGAATCTTAAAAGAGAAAAAAATAATTTAATCTTTTTAAAAATGAAAAATTTAGATTTATTAGTTAACTCAGAAGAAAAAAGACAAGAGGAAACTTTAATGCTTATTCCTTCAGAAAACTATGCTTCAAAAAAGGTTAGAGAATTTGTAGGAAGTAGACTTTCTAATAAATACTCAGAAGGTTATCCAAAAAGAAGGTATTATCAGGGAAATTATTTTATTGATGAGATTGAGACTTTAGCAATAGAAAAAGCAAAAAAACTTTTTAATGTTCCTCACGCAAATGTTCAACCTTATTCAGGTTCCCCCGCAAATTCAGAGATTCTTTTTGCTCTTGCAAACTTTGGAGACAAAATCATGGGACTTAAGCTTTCTGCTGGGGGACACTTGACCCATGGACATCCTAATATAACTTTTTCAGGAAGATATTTTAAATCCATTCAGTTTGGTTTGGATAAGGATGGATTATTAAATTATAAGAAGATTGAAGAATTAGCTAAGAAGGAAAAACCAAAGGTAATGATTATTGGAACAACTGCATATCCTTTAGTTTTTGATTGGGAAAAATTTGCAAAAATTACAGATAGTATCAATGCATATTTAGTGGCTGATATTTCTCATGTTTCGGGACTTGTTCTTGGTGGGGTATATCCTGATCCGGCTCCTTTTGCTCATGTACTAATGACAACTACTCATAATACCTTAAGAGGTCCAAGAGGGGCAATGATTATGGTAACCCAAAAAGGAATTAAAAAAGATTCAGAATTACCTTCTAAAATTGATAAAGCAGTCTTTCCAGGTCTTCAAGGAGGACCACATAATAATACAACCGCAGGAATTGCCCAAGCTCTAATTGAAGCAGATAGTTCGGACTTTAGAAAATATGCAGACCAAATTGTAAAAAATGCCAAAGTACTAGCAAATTATCTTAAAGGTGGAGGTTTAACTTTAGTTGGAGGGGGAACTGAGTGTCATTTGATGGTAGTTGACTTAAGGCCTTTAAAATTATCAGGAAATGTTCTTGCAGAAGCTTTGGAAGTTGCTGGAATTGTTGTTAACAGAAACTCAGTTCCAAATGATCCAATGCCACCTTTTTATCCTTCTGGAATTAGATTGGGAACCCCTGCTATAACTACGAGGGGAATGAGAGAAAAGGAAATGAAAATAATTGCTGATTGGATTTTAAAAGTAGTTGATCATGTTAAAGATATTAAACTTTCAACTAATTCTGAAGAAAGAAAAGTATTTACTAGAAATTTCAAGAAAAATATTCAAAAAGATAAATTTTTAATAGATATTTCAAAAGAAGTAAAAAACTTCTTGCAAAAATACCCCATTTCATAAATTGCTTCTTTATAGTTTTTGAACTAAAATTAGCCTAAATGACGGTAATTTTTGACGGTAAAACTTTCGTAAAAGAAAAAAAGGCAGATTTAGTAAAAAAAGTTAAATATCTTTCTAAAATAGGTATCAAGCCTTGTCTTGCTAGTGTCTATCTTTCAGCAGATCCTGGTTCAGTTCTTTATACAAGACTTAAAGGACAAGCTGCTAAAGAGGTTGGAATAAAGTTTCTAAGTTTTAAAATAAACTCAAATAATGTTTCAGAGATAATTTCAATAGTAGAAAGATTAAATAAAGATAACAGCGTTCATGGGATTTTAGTTCAGAAGCCTTCTGGAAGTAATGATTTTAAAAACGAAGAATGGGCTAAAATTGCACTTTCTATTTCTCCTCAAAAAGATTTTGATTGTTTGTCTCCTGAAAATTTAGGACTACTACTTATTGGAAACCCTAGATTTATTCCTGCAACAGTTTTGAGTGTACTGAAAGTTTTAGAATTTTCGAAAGTAAATTTAAATGGTAAAAAAATTGTTATTATCGGAACCAGTGAAATTTTAGGAAAGCCATTAAGTCATATTTTAACTGATAAAGGGGCAACTGTAAGTTTACTTCATAAAAAAACTTCTGATATATCAAATTATTCAAAAGAAGCAGATATCTTAATAAGTGCTACAGGGGAACCTGGAATTATTGGTAAAGATTTAGTTAAAGAAAATTCTATTATTATTGATGTGGGAGCACCAAATGGAGATGTTAAAACTGAGGAAGTACTAGGTAAAGTTTCTTTTCTTTCACCTGTTCCGGGTGGAGTAGGTCCAATGACCATACAATCTCTTTTGGAAAACTTAATTAATAGTCTAATTGAAAAAAATAAATTAAATTGATAGAATACCAGAAGAGTATAAAAACACACACTTACTTATGTTTCCTGGAATCTTCCGGTAAGTGGCGGGACAAGGAAACAATGATTTCATTTTAAATGACAATTAAAGTATCAGCTGAAGAATTATTAAAGGGAGGTGCACATTTTGGGCATCAAGCCAAACGTTGGAATCCGAAAATGGACGAATATTTATATGGAATAGAAGATGGAGTTCATGTATTTGATTTGATTAAGACGAAATCATTAATCGAAGAAGCTTTAGAATTTTTAAAAGAGGAAGTTTCCAAAGGTAAAGTAGTTCTTCTTTTGGGAACTAAAAAACAAGTTAAAGAAAAGATTATCGAGATTGGTAAGGAAATAGATTGTCCTTATATTTCCGAAAGATGGCTTGGTGGTACTTTTAGTAATTTCGAACAAATTGGAAAATCTATTAAAAAACTTTCCGAAATGAAAGAAAAAAAGGAACAAGGAGAATACAAAGATTTTACTAAAAAAGAGAGACTTTTGATTCAAAGGGAAATTGACAGGTTAGAGCGGTTTTTTGGTGGTATTTCAACACTCAAAAAAGTACCCGATGTCATATTTGTTGTTGATATACATAAAGAAAACTCTGCAATTAGAGAAGCAGTTAGATCAAAAGTAACTATTGTCGGTATTGTTGACTCGAATTCAGATCCTACAGATATTGATTACCCAATTCCAATGAATGATGATGCTTCAAAAGCATTAATTTATGTGTTAGATTTGGTAAAAGAAGCAATTCTTGAGGGTAAGAAAAGTCCAAAACCAGAAAAACCAGAAAAAACTGACAAAAAATGAAAATTTCTGTTGAATTAATTAAAAAAGTAAGAGAACAAACAGGAGCTCCAGTAATTAGAGTAAAAAAAATATTAGAAGAATATAAGGGAGACGAAAAAAAGGCAATTGAACTTCTCAAAAAAGAAGGATTTAAAAAAATAGCTAAAAGGCAAGGGAGAGAGACCTTACAAGGTTTAGTGGAAGTATATTCACATCATTCAGGAAAGGTTGCATCATTGGTTGAATTATTGTGTGAGACAGACTTTGTTGCAAGAAATGAACTTTTTAAGGTCCTGGCTCATGATTTAGTTTTACAAATTGCTTCACTTAATCCTAAAGATGCAGATGATCTTCTGAAGCAAGATTTTATTAAAGATCCAAGTAAGAAAATTTCAGATTTGGTAAAAGAGGTAATAGTAAAAACCGGAGAAAATATTCGCATAGGTAGAATTTTTCGTATAGAATTAGGTAAGTAAATGGACGAAACTTCAATACGTACAAAAATGCAACAAGTAGTTGATATTGTTTCCATAGATGCAGGTAGTATAAGAACTGGTCGAGTCACCCCTTCTTTAGTAGAAGACATAATAATTAATGCTTATGGTGGTACCCAAAAACTAAAAGTAAAAGAATTGGCAACAATAACAGCTCCAGATAACCAGACTATAGTTTTGGATCCTTGGGATAAATCAATAATTGGCGAGATTAGAAAAGGAATCGCACTTACCGATCTTGGTTTGAATCCTTCAGTTGATGGGGAAATAATAAGGATTTCCTTTCCTCCTTTAACAACGGAAGATAGAGAAAAATATGTAAAACTTTTATCAACAAAATTAGAAAATGGAAAAGTAATGGTAAGACAATTAAGGGGTGGAGCAATGAGAGATATAAGAGAATCTTTTGAAAAAAAAGAAATTTCAGAAGATGAAAAGTTTGATCAGGAAAAGGAAATGCAAGAACTAACAGATAAGCATATTGAAAAGATTGAAGAAATTGGAAATAGGAAAAAGCAAGAACTTTTGCAAATTTAATTTTCTCTTATCAACTAAAGCTTCTTAGGATATACTTTAAAAGATGTTTGGATCGATATTAACTGCAGTATTAGTTTTGTCATTTTTAATTTTAGTTCATGAACTTGGGCATTTTGTGGCTGCAAAAAAATCAGGTGTCTATGTTGAAGAATTCGGTATTGGTCTTCCACCGAGAATTTTTGGTAAACAAATTGGAGAAACAATTTATTCTATTAATGCTCTTCCTTTTGGTGGATTTGTTAAACTTCATGGTGAAAATTCAGAAGAGGCTATTAAATATCCAAAAAGATCTTTCTTAAAAAAGAGTAAAAAAACAAGAATATTTATTATCACAGCTGGAGTATTAATGAATTTTTTTGTCGGAATTTTAGCTTTTAGTATTACATACTCTTTTTCTGGGATTCCAAGAAGTACAGGTGAAGTAAAAGTTGTTGAAGTAGTTTCAGGTTCCCCGGCTCAAATATCAGGTGTATTGGTTGGAGATATTGTTAAAAAAGTTGACGAAATAAACGTTTCAGATACTTCGGAATTTATTTCTTTGGTAAATGAAAAACTAGATCAGAAAGTATTAGTTGAGATAGAAAGAACGATAGGTGAGGAAAGTGAAACTAAAAAAATTAGAATTACCCCAAGAATTAATCCACCGGAAAATGAAGGCCCTTTAGGAATTATTATTACTTCAACTGAGACATATTATCCGCCTATCTGGAAAAGACCTTTTATTGGAATTTATTACGGCTTTAAAGAAGCAATATTTTGGGGAATCACAATATTTCAGGGATTATCTTCTATGATTGTTGGTCTTTTTTCAGGTAAGGTTCCACAAGATGTTTCAGGACCTGTCGGAATATTTGCCATAACCACTGAAGCTGCAAAATATGGGATATTATCCCTGATAAACTTTATAGGAATTTTTTCAGTTAATTTAGCTATTTTAAATATTATTCCTTTTCCAGCACTGGATGGAGGAAGAGTTCTTTTTATTGCAATTGAAACTATTATTGGAAAAAAGGTTTTACCTAAAGTTGAAAATTTGGCTCATTCAATTGGCATGATACTTTTATTAATCCTGCTTGTTATCCTAACCGCTAAAGATATTCAAAGATTAATTGCGGCTGGAGGAAGTATTTCGAAATTTTTAGATTCGGTAGTAAAATAATTTGAAAAATGAAACAGTCTATTTTATTCCCTAAAACATTAAAAGAAGCTCCAAAGGATGCCCAAAGCATTAATCATAAACTTCTGGTAAGAGCGGGTTTTATTGATCAGTTAATGACAGGTAGTTGGACACTTCTTCCAATGGGAATTAGAGTCTTAAATAAAATTAACAATATTATTCGTGAGGAGATGAACTCCATTGGGGCACAGGAAGTATTAATGCCTTTAATGCACCCTAAAAATATTTGGAATGAAACAGGTAGATGGGATAGCGCAAAAGAAGTTATGTATCAGTTTAAAGATTCAAGAGACAAAGAATTTACACTTTCATTTACCCATGAAGAGATATTACTTGATCTTATAAGAAAGAATCTAAAGACGTACAGAGATTTACCAATTGCTTTGTATCATTTTTCTACAAAATTCAGAAATGAACTTCGTGCGAAATCAGGAATATTAAGAGGGAGAGAATTTTTAATGAAAGATTTATATTCTGTTCATTCTAGTCAAAAAGATTTTTGGGATTTTTATGAAAAAGTGAAAATAGCATATTCAAAAATATTTGAAAAAATTGGACTTACTTTTAAAATAACTGAAGCAGCAGGAGGAGTATTTACTAAAAATATAACCCATGAATTTCAAGTAATCAGTCCTGCTGGTGAAGATACTATTTATTATTGCCCTAAATGTGATTGGGGCCAAAATAAAGAAATATTCGAAGGTAAAAAAGGTGAAGTTTGTCCAAAATGTAAAAAAGGTAAAATTTTGGAGGCAAAATCAATCGAGGTTGGAAATATCTTTCCTTTTGGAACTTGGTACTCAGAAAGAATGAAAGTTTACTTTACCGATAAAGATGGAGGTAAAAAACCTGTTTATTTTGGGAGTTATGGTTTTGGAACAACAAGACTTATAGGAACTTGGGTGGAAGTCTCTCATGATAAAAAAGGTATTATCTGGAATAGGGAAATTTCTCCTTTTGATGTTCATTTAATTGGGATTGATAAAAAAGGTGAAAACATTTACAAAAAATTAAAAGAAGAAGGCATAGATGTCTTGTTTGATGATAGAGATGTTTCAGCAGGGGAAAAGTTTAAAGATGCAGATTTAATTGGAATTCCAGTTAGGTTAGTAGTATCTACTAAGACAAAAGATTTGATTGAGTATAAAGAAAGAACTTCAGAGGAAATTGAGGTACTTCCTTTTGATAAAATTCTAAAAAAATTGAATAGGTAAAATGTCTGTGATAGGATTACAAAATATAAATGTGTGGCATTTTTGCATATAAAGGTAAGGCAAGAAAATTATTTCCCCAGTTTCTTTGTGATGGACTTTTGAAACTTGAGTACAGAGGTTACGATTCTTCAGGAATTGCATTTGTATCCAATCAAAAAATTCATATTTATAAAGAAATTGGAGAAGTTAAAAATCTTCAAAAATTAGTTTTTAAAAATGATTTGTCATCGAAAGTTGGAATCGGTCATACAAGATGGGCGACACATGGTAGAGTAACCAAAAAAAATGCTCATCCACATTTAGATTGTAATAAAGATATTGCGGTAGTTCACAATGGCATAATCGAAAATTTTGAAATAATTAAGAAAGATCTTATTAAAAAAGGTCATAAATTAATATCTCAAACAGATACAGAAGTAATTCCTCATTTAATAGAGGAAGAGAACAAAAAAAATAAAAATTTTACTGAATCGGCTTTTAAAACTTTTCAAAAAATTCAAGGCCTTAATGCTTTTGTTGCAATAAATAGTAAAGATGAAATTGTTGCTTTTAAGAATGGTTCACCTTTGGTGGCTGGAATTTTGAAAGAAGGATATTTAATTACTTCTGATATTCCAACAATATCAGAGTATACAGATAGGCTTATTCTAATTAAGGATAATGAGGGGATAGTTATAAAAGATAATAATATTTTTAAAATTAAAGATGGAAAGATTAAAAAAGCAAAAGTTTCTAATATTAAGATCCAAAAAGAAACTTCTGATAAAGGAAAGTTCAAGCATTTTCTTATTAAAGAGATTTATGAAGAACCAGATGTAATAAAAAGAATTGCTCAGAATAGTACAGAAGAAATTACTGAAGCTTCGGATTTAATCAAAAAAGCAGTTGGAACTTATTTTAGTGCTTGTGGAACTGCTTCACATGCGGGCATTGCAGCAACTTACCTTTTTTCAAAAATTGCCAAAAAACATGTTAACTTTTCTGTTAGTAGTGAGTTTGAATATTTTCAGCATTTTCTCATTCCTCAATCTCTTTTGATTGCAGCTTCCCAGTCTGGGGAGACAATAGATACATTGGAGGCAATAAAAGCTGCAAAAAAGCACAAATCAAAGATACTTGCTTTAGTTAATGTTCCAGGTTCTTCCATCGAAAGAATTTCTGATTTTTCGATTCATTTGAATGCAGGTCCTGAAAAATCAGTTTTATCAACTAAATCATATATTGCAAAACTCAGTATTTTTTTACTACTTGCCTATAAAGTAGCAGATAAATATAAAGTAGGCCAAAAACTTCTTTTCGAGACATCTAATAAAATTAGATTTTTTTATAAAAAGGAATATATTCAAAAAATTAAATTACTTGCAAAAAAATTAAAAAACCAAAAACATATTTATGTAATAGGAAGAGGATTAAATTATGCTACAGCTTTGGAAGCAGCATTAAAAATAAAAGAATCATCATATATACATGCTGAAGGATTTGCTGGGGGAGAGTTAAAACATGGAGTAATTGCTTTAGTTGAAGAAAAAACTCCTTGTATTGCAATAGTTGCAAACGATGATTCCAAAAATGCTATTCTTTCAAACACACAAGAGCTAAAAGCTAGAGGGGCATATATTATTGGGATTTCACCTATAAATGAAAAAGTTTTTGATTACTGGTTAAAAGTACCTGATGTAAAAGAGGCGTCTGTTATTGCAAATATTATTCCAATTCAGTTTTTAGCCTATTATCTTACATTGGAAAAGGGATTAAATCCTGATAAACCAAGAAATCTGGCAAAATCTGTTACAGTAAAATAAAATCAAAGTATGACAAAAAAGAAAAAAGTTGTTGTGATAGGTGGTGGAACTGGAACTTTCGTTTCTCTTTCTGGTCTTAAAAAATATCCATTGAATCTTTCTGCTATTGTTTCCATGATGGATGATGGTGGAAGCAACCGTGTCATAAGGGATGAATTTGGCCTTCTTCCTACTTCTGACTTGAGGCAATGTATTGTTGCTTTGGCTGATGAGAATGAAAATGAACTTTTAAGAAAATTATTTACTTATAGATATTCTTCGGGGGTAGGGATTTCTGGAATGACCTTTGGAAATCTTTTTATGGCGGCTCTCACTGATATTTTTAAATCTCAAGATAGAGCGATTGAAGAAACTTGTAAGATACTGCATACAAAAGGAAAGATTATTCCTGTAACTTTTAGTGATTCACATTTAGTTGCGAGGTACAAAAATGGAAAACAAGTATTAGGAGAGCATTCAATTGATGAACCAGGGGAAAAACAAGGAAACTATAAAATTATAGAGCTTGAACTTATTCCAAAAGCAAAGGCTAACCCTAAAGCTATTAAAGAAATAAAGAATGCAGATCTAATTGTTATTGGACCAGGAGATTTGTACACAAGTATACTTCCAAATATTGTTGTTGATGGAATAGCTAAAGCTATTAAAACTTCAAAAGCAAAAAAACTATATATAGTTAACTTGATGACTAGATTTGGTCAAACTAATGATTTTTCTGCAAAAGATCATGTTAATACTTTACAAAAATATATAGGCGGGAAGGTATTAGATTACTGTTTAGTAAATAATTCAAAAAATTTTCCAAAAGGAATTCTTGGAAGATACAAAGAGGAAAAGGCTCATCCAGTTGTGGATGACTTGGGAAATGAAAATAGATTTAGAGTAATAAGAAAAGATTTTATATCTTCAAAGGTTCACCTGAAATATTTAACAGATAAACTTAAAAGGAGTCTTATTAGACATGATTCAGACAAGCTTGCAAAAGTAATAATGTCATTAATTTAAAAAATTCCTCAAAATCGGTAGTTTTTTCATATTGTTTGTGTGAAACATTATTTATATACTTGACCTTGATATGAATAATGATTGTGTTTTTTGCAGGATTGTTAGAGGTGAGTTGCCTTGTTATAAAGTCTATGAAGATAACGATTTCTTATCCTTTTTAGATATTCGCCCACTTTCAAGAGGAAATTGTTTAGTAATACCTAAAAAGCATGTCAAGTGGGTATATGATGTAGAAAATTTTGGAGATTATTTTGAGGTTGCTAAAAAAGTCGGTTTAGCTGCTCAAAAAGCCTTTAATTCTAAATGGATATCTTTTCTTACTTTGGGACTTGAAGTTCCACATGCGCACATAAGAGTAATTCCTAGATACGAAAAAGATTTACATGGACCAGTAGTAGATATTAATGTATTTGAAAAATTCAATGAAGGTGAAATGCAAAAGATTGCTGATAAAATAAAAGAAAATTTATGATAGCAGATACAATAACTCAGAAAATTGGAGAAGCTCTTAAAGCAAAGCAAGAAATTAGACTTTCTACTCTAAGGCTTTTGTCTTCCGCCTTAAATTATGAGTTTATTGCAAAACAACATAAGTTAGATAAAGAGGAAGAAATTGTAGTTGTAAGAAAGGAAGCTAAAAAAAGAAAAGAAGCAATTGAGGCCTATGAAAAAGCAGGAGCTACTGATAGAGCCCAAAAAGAACAAAAAGAATTAGAAATACTTCAAGAATTTCTTCCCCCAGAGATGAGTGAAGAAGAATTGGAAAAGATAGTTACTGAGACAATTCTTAAGACAAACGCTTCATCAATTTCAGATATGGGCAAAGTAATAGGTATTGTGATGGGTAAGGTAAAAGGAACGGTTGAAGGATCTAGGGTTTCGCTGTTAGTAAAAGAAAAATTATTAAGTTAAGTTTATATTATGATTTCAGTACTTGTTTCAAAAAGTGAAAATTATCCTATTGGTAGTCCTAAAATAAAAAAAGTATTAAGAGACTTTTTTAAAAAAAACGGCATTGTATCTGATGCTCAAGTTTCTGTTTCTATTGTTGGTGAGAAAAAGATGAAAAATATTTGTAAAAAATATCTTAATGACAAAAAGATACACAACGTGTTATCGTTTACAACTGAGGAGACTAAGGGAAAGTTTGTTTATCCACCTGACAAAATTTATCTTGGAGAAATTATTCTTTGTTACCCTATGGTTATAAAGGAAGCACAAATGGAGAAAAAATTAATAGATGAAAAAGCAATTGAGTTATTGTTACATGCGGGGGAACATCTGTTAGGAAAACACCATGAATAATACATATTATTTAAAATATAGACCTCAAACTATTGAACAGTTAGATATTAAAGAGATTCGTGAATCTCTTTCTAAAATTTTAAAATCCGGAAAAATTCCACATGCATTTTTATTTTCAGGCCCTAAGGGAACTGGAAAAACATCAGCTGCAAGAATTCTAGCTAAGATTGTTAATTGTGAGAAACCAAAGGTAAAAGGTGTTCCATGTAACAAATGTGACCAATGTAAAAGTATTACAAATGGTAATAATATTGATGTTATTGAGCTAGATGCAGCTAGTAATCGTGGGATTGATGACATTAGGGCCTTAAGAGAAGCGGTTAAGCTTTCAGCAGCTAAAGCCCAAAAAAAGGTTTACATAATTGATGAAGCGCACATGTTAACGCTTGAGGCCTCAAATGCGCTTTTAAAAACTCTAGAAGAGCCGCCTAGTCATGTAATTTTTATTTTAGCTACAACAAATCCAGAAAAATTAATTGGAACCATAAGATCAAGAACAACAAATATTAACTTTAGAAAAGCAAAAGTTGAAGAACTTGTTAAGTCCTTAAAAAGGATTACTAAGGGAGAAAAGATTAAGATTGATGAATCTTCACTTAAGTTAATATCAAAAAAAGCAGGTGGATCATTCAGAGATGCTGCAAAGATTTTAGAGCAAATAGTAACAGAAAAAGTTTCTTTAAAAAAAGAAAAAATTGAAGAATATTTAAATATCTCCAAAGAAAGCGAAATTGAAGAATTTGTTGATTTTCTTTCAGAGAAGAATGCAAAAAAATTAATAAACATTATTGAAAAAGTTGTTAGTTTGGCAGGTTCCGTTAATGGTTTTCTAGAAAATGTAATAGACTTTTTAAGAAAAGGCCTTTTGGAAAAGTTTGGAATAGGAGAAGTAAAAATAGATTCTTTAAATAAAAAAGATTTAATAACACTACTTGGGTTATTAACCGAAACTGAAGAACTTTCAAAAATTTCTTTGATAGAACAGCTTCCATTAGAAATTGCTGTGATTAAATGGTGCTCTTTTTCAGAAGAGGATGAAGAAGATAAGGAAAGTAAAACTCTTCCAGAGAAAACTGAAAAAGTTGAAGTAAGCAAAAAACAGAATCAAGTAGAAGTTATTCAAGAACAAAAAAATGTGGTTATTCAAAGCGCCATTAAAAGTGAATTAAATGGAAAAATATCTGAGGTGACAGAAGAGAATTGGAAAACTATATTGGCAAAAGTAAGACCGATAAATGCGACGATTGAAGCTCTTTTAAGGGCGACTAAACCTATTGGTATTTATGCAAACACGCTTAAACTTGGAGTTTTTTATAAGTTTCATAAAGAAAGGTTGGAAGACATTAAAAATAAAAGAATTTTTGAGGATGTTGTTGGGGAAATATTTGGTAGGCCAATAAAACTTGTTTGTACTTTAACTGAACCTCCCAAAAGAAAAGAAGAACCAATTCAGAAAACTGAAGATGTTTTGACCAAGGGCGAGGATAAAGATATAATAAAAATCGCTGAAGAAATCTTTAGCACTAATTAAAAAAATATGTTTGACAAACTAAAACAATTAGGAGATCTAGCCAAAATGAGATCTGAAGCCCAAAAACTTCAGAAAGAACTGGAAAAAATTTCTGAGACTTTAGAGAAAAATGATTGGATTGTTTCTGTTTCTGGAGATCAGAAAATAAGATACATTAAAAAAGATGGAGAAGATTTAAAGGATTTAACTGATCTTATTAATGATGCTATGAAAAAAGTTCAGAAAGCTTCTGCTAAGAAAATGATTGAAATAGGTGGTCTTTCGAGTCTTCTGGGAAAAAGATAATTATATTAAATGAAGATTGCCAAACCTCTTTTAAGACTTATAGAATCTTTTAATAAGCTTCCTGGAATTGGTCCAAAAACAGCCCAAAGACTTGCATATTATTTGCTTCATGTTCCGCAAATTGAGTTAGAAGTATTTGCAGACAATCTCTCTTCTTTAAAAAAGGATACAGTTTTATGTTCTGTCTGCAAAAATGTATCTGAAAATGATCCTTGTGATATCTGTAACGATTCTTCAAGAGATAAAACGACTGTCATGGTATTAGAGCACCCCCTAGAACTTATTTCTTTTGAAAATACAGGTAGATTTAAAGGAATTTATCATATCTTGCATGGAGCAATTAACCCTTTGGAAAATATTGGGCCAGATGAAATATTTGTTGAGGACTTGCTCAAAAGAGTTAAGAAAGAAAAAATTGCTGAAATTATTATTGCTACAAATCCAACAATGGAAGGGGAAGCAACTGCAATGTATTTAAATAAAAAAATTAAATTAATAAAACCTAAAATTAAAATTACTAGACTTGGGATGGGTATTCCAACTGGTGCAGATCTAGAATATGCTGATGAGGTAACCTTAACTCAAGCTATTGAGGGAAGACGCGAAATTTAACTTATGAATAATCCATTAAAGTCAGATCCAGCAAAACAAGGTAGGAATCTTGCAGGACAAATTGCTAAACAAATTGTCAAAGAACCTTTTGAAATTGCAAAAGGAGCTCTAAATCAGGTAGCAGGTTTAGAAACCTCAAATAATAGTAGGGAGCCAAAAGATTTACCAAATGAAAATCAAAATAAACCTTTGGAAAATGAACAACTTTTAGAACAACAAAAAGCTCAAGGAAAAAGACAATTGGAAGCATTGGAGAATGAGATGGAGGAGATTATTGAGAAAGAAAAGGTTAAAAAACAACAACAAAAAGTTATCCAAAACCAAGATGAGATATTAGAAAAAAAAGATAAGGAAAGTTCTCCGCTTATAATTCCAACTTCCAAAAAGACAAGAAATATCTTTGCGGGATTAAGAAGAAAACCAAAACAAAATACGCTACAGGCTGAAAGACAAAGGACTAGAGTCGAACGTGTTATGCCTCCAGCAGGTTAATTCTTTATTTTTTTGGTACAATTTAATTGTGGCTGAAATATATTTAACAAATACCCTAACTTATAAAAAAGAGAAATTTATTCCAATTAAGGAAGGTTTTGTTGGGATTTATTCCTGTGGGCCAACGGTTTATTGGAATCAACACATTGGTCATATGTTTGCTTATGTCCAATGGGACATTCTAGTAAGATTTTTAAGATATATGGGTTATAAGGTCAAATGGGTGATGAATCTTACTGATGTGGGACACATGACATCTGATGAAGATAAGGGACAAGATAAAATGGAAAAGGGCGCAAAGAGGGAAGGATTAAGTGTTTGGGATATCGCAAATAAATATATAGACCAATTTAAAGATAGTTTGAATTTACTTAATATCAATTGCCCTGATGTTTTATGTAGAGCAACTGAAAATATTAATGAGCAAATTAATTTAATTAAAAAGATTGAAGATAATGGTTTTACTTATAAGACAAAAACAGGACTTGTGTTTGATACTTCAAAGTTTCCTGACTATGCAAAGTTTGCTAATTTAAACTTGGAAAAGCTTAAATCAGGTTCCAGGGTAGTTGTGGACAAAGAAAAAAAACAGCCTTGGGATTTTTTACTTTGGGTAACAAACCAGCCAAACCACATTATGCAATGGGATAGTCCTTGGGGTAGGGGTTTCCCTGGATGGCACATAGAATGCACTGCCATGTCATCTAAATATTTGGGCAATAAGTTTGATATTCATACAGGTGGAAAAGAGCACATTCCGGTTCATCATACAAACGAAATTGCTCAAGCTTATGGTGCAGAGGGGACTCAAACTGCTAATTATTGGCTTCATAATGAATGGCTTTTAATAGATGGTAAAAAAATGAGTAAAAGTACAGGAGACTTTTTAACGGTTCAGGATATTTTTAAAAAAGGATATGAGCCTTTGGCACTAAGATATTTGTTTTTAAATTCTCATTATAAGAAAGGTTTAGATTTTTCTTTTGAAAGTCTGAAAGCAGCAGATGCGGGGCTTAAAAAACTTAGACAACTTGCAACTTCATTTAAAAGTGGAATAAGGACAACCTTATCTCCAGAAAAAAATATAAAAATTAAAAAGTTTCAAGATGAATTTATTGGTGTCTTGAGTGATGGTTTAAACATTTCTCAGGCTTTGGCAGTTACCTGGAATATGGTTAAAAGTAATATCCCTTCAGAAGATAAATATGATCTTTTGATGAATTTTGATGAAGTCTTGGGACTTAATTTAAGGAAAGAAGAAAAAATTATCTTAAGTGATGAAATAAAAAACTTAGGTAAAAAGAGAGAGGATTTAAGAAAGTTGGGAAAATTTGATGAAGCGGATGAGATTAGAAAGCAAATAGAGGAAAAGGGATTTAAATTGGAGGATACTAAGAAAGGGATTTTAATAAAACCTGTCCAAAATGCAAAAATACAATAAAACATATTTATTTTTTATTATTTTTATAATACTGTTTTTTTCTGGGTTCGGATTTCTTTTTTTCAAAATCCAAAATTTAGAACAGGCAGTAAATTCACTTTCTTTAAAACAGATACCTACTAATGAAAATAAAGAAAGTGTAACTACATTAGATTTGGGAAATAATTGCTCAGACAATTGTAAAAAGGAAATTGAAGATTTGGTTAGTCAAGCAATATCAACTGTTTCTGCAACTAAGACTTCAGTTCCTTCAAATATAGTAGTTCCCAAGACTGAAACAAAGATAGCCTATATTCCCTTATCAGGTCCTATTACTTCAACTTCTACAGAGTGGGTTGATGCAGTTGGTACTGATGTCTATATTGATTTAACAAATGATTATGGGAAAAATGCAAAAGTTTCTTGGGAAGCTTTTTTAAAGGTTGCTTACGGAAATGGACAAGCTTTTGCAAGACTTTTCGATGCTACTCATGGAATTGGAGTTGATGGAAGTGAAATTTCTCTTATTGGTTCAGATACTTCTACGCAGGTTTCATCTGGAAACTTGAATCTGTGGTCTGGAAGAAATCTTTATAGGGTTCAAATAAAATCTTTAAACTCTTTTGAAGTTACTTTTGGGAGTGGCAGGATTAAAATTACTTATTAATAAATGAAAAGAAAAATTTCAAATTTAGGAGTTTTTGTAAATGTTGCAGTATTAATATTTTTTGGATTGTTTTTGAGTTTAGTCTCTGCTCAAGAATTTGATTATACAAAGGCCTATCAAGATTTTTCTTACAACCTTTCACTTCATGATCAGCAAAAGAGTGTTTATCAAAAAGCCAGGTCAGAGTACCTTCAGTTTGGCACTCTAGTTTCAAAAGAAACCACAAAACAAGAGACCTTAAAATTGCTTCTAATAAGAGATGAGGTAGTTAAGACTTATTTAACGTCTTTAAGAATGAAGATTAGGGAACTTGAAGGTTTAAGTGATTCTCAAAAAGAAGGTTTTTATTCAAGAATAGATAGTGAATATAAGTTTTTCGAAGAGCATAAAAACAAATTGTCATCAGCTGGATCATTGGATGATTTAGTTGATGATTCAAATGAAGCTTTTGAAAGACATGATAAATCAAGCAAAATTGTTATTTATTATTCTTTAATTGGAATTGCATCTGGAAAAAATTCTTTACTTCGAATCGAAATCGAAAAACAAATATCAGAGCTTAAAAACAAAATTTCTGAGATAAGGTCAAACGGGGATAAAGATGTTTCTTCAATGGAAAGGTCCTTTACTGATCTAGAAAATAAAATTTCAAGAAGTAAAGAAAAAGATAATCAAGCTTTAAATATGGTTAATCAAATAAAAACTACGGAAAGGAATAAAGAGAATATTTATAATGAAGCACTTCAAGAAACGCAAGATTCTTTTTCTTATATAAAAGAAGTTAATAATTATTTATTAGAGATAATTAATCAAATAAAAACAAATTAAAATGGATAATCAAAATATAAATATAAATAACCAACAAAATAATGAAACTGCTAACAGCACTGAACAGATAAATCCTGTTAGTGAACCTGTTGTAAATAGTCAACAGCCTTCAATAGAGGTTCCAGTTCCTAATCAGACTGTTAATGAAGAGAAAAAGAAGAATAAGTATGTAACTTTAGCTGCCAACTTATGGATGAAATTAAATCCTGCATTAAGGAAGGTAATCATGATTACCGGATTTATTTTTGGTCTTTTGCTCTTGCTTGCTATAGTTTTTTCAGTTTCACCTAAAACTGGTAACAAAGTACAATCAACACCAAAACCAAATATAACAGTCGAAAAATCTCCACTTCCAGAAATAATAATTAATCCTTCAAGATACGCGACTGACTCTGCGGTTTTAGCGGTTGAAGAGGACTTGAAGACTATTGAAAAAGAAATTGGAAGTACGGTTATTAATGATTTGAAACTTGCTCCACCAAATCTTCTTTGGGATGTCAGTTTTGAGGATTAGTTTAAGTTAATTTTTTTGAGATTAAATTTTTTTACAATTATTCCAATGTGATCAATCATTGGATATTCTTTTCTTACTTCTTCCCAGAATTTCTCTGCCAATTTTCCAGCGTACTGTGAATAAGTTTTTTCTTGCTGATTGCAGAGTTTTGATTCCCATTCTTTAATTATTTTTAATATTTTTTTCCCTTCTATATTGTAGTTTTCTTGATTTGGATCTGGATTAAGTGTGTATTCGTTGTGAACAGTTCTAAATTTGTCAAAGGCATCTTGGTTTTGTTCTATCATTCTTTGGAAATATTCTTTGAATTTTGTCATACAGAGATAACTTTAAACTGTATTTTCCAGTAAATGCAAGTAGAGTATTCATGTTTCTGTGCTATCCAGCCTTAATTTTGATACAATAAACTATTGTTTTTATCATGAAAAAAAAGATTACATCTTTGGAACAAAAAGAATTGATTGATTCCTATGATTTTACTCAAGAAACTGATAGATTGCTTTACAGTTACAAAAGGGCACTAAAGGAAGAAATATCTGTCGGTCCGTATATTCATGTAGACGAAATTGCTTCAAAGGTTGCTGCTTTTTATGAAAAAATAAGGGCAGTAGTCGATTGGAAAGAAGAACACTTATTAAGAAGAACTGCAATTGAAAGGGGATTGAAAAGAAGATTTATATATGAAATCTCAGGCATAAGAGTTGTTAACGGATTTAATTTAAAAGATGCATCAGAATCATTAGTCTTGGAGCTTGTTAGAGGAGGGCATTTGCCGAATAATAAAATTCCAAGAGAAAAACTACCAAATGTCCAAAAGATTTTAGAAAAATATATTTATATTTTTGGAAATAATCCATTGTCCCTAAAAAACTCCTCCTTAAAAATTAAAGACAAGATAAATTTTTACAATTGGTTTTTGGAAATTGCCGCTTGTGAAATTGAAGAAATTCTACTTCCTTCTTTAAAAGAAATGGTCCTAATAAACTACATGAGTGAAGTTATGTTTGAAAAAATCCAAATTGATCCAACTGTAAATATTACGGATAATGAAAAATTTATTCAGATCTATATTGCTTCACAACTTACTCTTTTTAGATTAGACAACCCGATAATCACATATAAACTTTTAAAACTTAAATATCCTGACTGGAAAAATGTAAATGAAAAAAATTTAAATTACTTTTCTAAGAATATATTAAAGATACAAGATGAAATTAAAAAAGATTTTGAACACCCTTACGCAAATGATTTTTATATTGCTTGTGAACAATATGACACTTTATTTTTAATTTTATATGATGTTCTAGAAGAATTGGGAAGGAGTGATCAGGATATTTCAGACAGGATTTTTAACTGGAAAGACTTTGGAAGTACGGTTGTTGAAGTGTATAACAAAAGACTTGCCTCTTTAAAAACAAGACTTTTTAAAATGGCTATTTTTTCAACCTTATCGGTATTGGTTGCTTCGGCTGTTTCTTTGTTTCTCGTTGAAGTTCCAATTGCTAAGTTTTTTTATGGAAAGTTTAATGTGCTGGCAATTTTTGTTGATATTCTTCTGCCAACATTTCTAATGTTTATTTTGGTTTTACTGGTTAAAACACCAGGGCAAAAAAATCTTGAAAATTTACTAGTGGCTTTGAAAAAAATAATTTATAAAAATGAAAAGCAGGAATATTATGAAATAAGACTAAAAAGAAAAAGAGGTTTTATCGTAAAATTATTGGTAGGATTTTTTTATTTCTTAGGAATGGGAACCACTTTGGGTTTTATTTTTTGGATTTTTTATATTGCAAAAGTGCCAATTACTTCAGTTTATGTAGATACCATAAATGTTGCAGTTATAGTATTTGCAGCTCTATTAATTAGGCAAAAATCCAAAGAATTATTGGTTGAAGAAAAATCTGTCTTTTGGGAATTCATTTTAGATACACTGTCTGTTCCAATAGGTAGGATTGGCCAGTGGGTGGCAGAAAAATGGAAAGAATATAATATTGTAAGTGTTTTCTTTACAGTTCTTATAGATATGCCAATCCAGACAATTGTTGGTGTGATTGAAGATTGGAGTCTGTTTATTAAAGAAAAAAAGGCAAAACTGCACTAAAACAGTTTTTATGTAGTTTAATACTAAGAAATTTTTGTTTAACATTTAATGTTTTAATGAAAATATGAAAACGTTTCGTATAAAAACGAGTTATATGAAATCTATAAATACAAATATTACTATCAGACCAGTAAAAATCTCTGACGTTGAAAGTTTGCAGAAAAATATTTATTCTCGCGACTCACTTGATCAAACTAGAGAAATAATTAACAAAAGTCTTGAAAAAACAAGGCTCGGAACAGCTTTCCATTTGGTAGCGGAGGTCGACGGTATAGTTGTTGGTAATATAAAAGTTGAATTTAAACAGCATGTTTTAGAAAGACATCGAGGTGAACTGTTTGACGTTGTTGTTAATCCTCGCTATCAAAAAAAAGGAATCGCAAGACTTTTATTTAATAAGTGTAAAAAGCTATGTCTTGAAAATGGTATTTTGATTTTGGAAACCAGCGTCCGCGGTAGAACACCTGGAGAAACAGTTTATAGGAGGCTGGGATTTATTCAATATGGGAGATTACCCCGAGGATTTAAGGAACCGTGGGATGATGAAAAAATATTTGATCAAATATTTTTCTATATGGATTTAGACAAAGATTGATGTATCCATGGACATCACATAATAAAGTATGTTCAGCAAAATTAAATCCAGGGTTTGGTTTAGAAAAACATGAACAAGATTGTTCTTAGAGTATATTGATATTAAAATTAAATATATGAATACAAAAGTAAAACTTCTAACCTTATTAGATGTTTTTTCTCTTTATGGTATTAATCTTCTTTCTCCTATTTTTTCCGTTTTTGTTATCGAGAAAATTGATAATGGTAACCTTAAGATTGTGGGTATTGCTTTAGCTATTAATCTATTAGTTGGACAGCTTTTTTCTTTGGTAATGGCAAGGTATTTTGATAAAACAAAAGGAAACGCTGATGAATATAAGTATCTATTTTTTGGTTATGCAGTTATTTCTTTTTTGCCGATTTTTTATATTTGGGCAACTAGTATCTGGCATATATACTTATTACAATTTATTGGCGGTATAATGGTTGCCATTTCCTATCCTGCGTGGCGCGGGCTATACTCTCGGAATATAGACAGGGGAAAAGAAGCTTTTGAATGGAGTTTTAATGCATCAGCAAACGGCTTAAAGGCCGCGACTGCAGCCATCTTGAGTGGTTATATAGCTGATACATTTGGTTTTAACTATGTTTTTATGATAGCGCCAGTTATGGGCATAATAGGGATTATTGCTTTGATAAAAATTCGTAAGTATTTTTTGAAAAGTAGTGCTTGATTAATTTAATCTGTCATACGACAGATTGCACAAGGATAAAAGGGGAATCAAAAGATTTCCGAAAATTGCCTAATGCATCTTCTTTTATCAGCACATGTTAGAAGAAATGCTTGCAAGTATAAAGAAAGGAGATATTCAAGATATTAAGTTTCAAACTAAACATCGGGATTTATTTCTTGTCAGTATAACTTTTGTTTTTTTGTTAGTTATAGGATATAATACTGCATTCAAAACTAAAATAGAATTTTTCGATATCTATTAATATTTTTACTTATGACTAATAAAGAATCTACCCGTTGGTATAAGGACTACTCTGTATACGATGGTAAGATGGAAGTATCTTCTGAAGAAATACAGTCTTTATTTGAAATGGCGTTTACTTCTGAGCAACTGAAATTGGTGAATAGTCTATCAGACCAGATAGAGTGTCTTAAAGAAAAATACCCAATACTTTCTCTTGTTGATATGGTTATAGAAGGGGTGTGGGGTAGGACGACCAAAATTAATGAGAGAAGTTATAAGAGAAACTTTTCCACAGGCTCTTTTCGTAGGAATGGATCTTTCCAAAACTTTAGAAACGCCAGTTTATCGCTCAATAATTGATTTAGAAACGGTGGAAAAAATCATAAGAGGCAATCAAAATTCTATCCCAACCTTTAGCGACAGTGTAATTAGGGCTAATTGTTTTGATTATGATTTGGTAAAAGATATTGGAAGAAAAGCAGGTAGAAGATATCCATTGCTTGTTTCCATGAATGCCCTCTTTGCTTTAGAAAGTAACGTTGCCATTAGTAAGTACGAGCTAAAAGAAGAGAAAGATCGATATTCCTACGACCATTGGTTTTCCGAACATAGTAATTATGTTGGTCATCTTCACCTATTTAATTCTTCTCTTCGTTGGGAAGATGTTAATACTAATAAAATGATGCTTGATTGGCCATGGGTTGATCTCTATCCTTACATCACCAAAACCGATCTGACTGTTGAAGAAATGGAAAATGGATTATTTATACTACTGAAATAGCAAGACATTCCCCATGTTAAAATACCCTCATGAGCTTATCTGTTGGGAAAGCCAACACATCATCCCATCTTTAGAATTTAAGTTTGAGTTTGAACTTCCAAGTGCCAGAAAGTGATAGATTATTACAGAGAGAAATGTTTTTGAAAGGATTGTTCATTTAGTTTCTAATTTCTAGTCAATTTGAAACATCGTGCAATATTTGACATCAATTTTTCTTCATAAGAGTCTGGACCAAACGGTACTTGACATACATAAAAGTCTATACTAGTATGTATATACTATGATAGTTAGACATCTGGATCAGGCACTGGCCAGCCATTTTACTAAATATAACGAGGTTTTGGTTTTATTGGGAGCGAGACAAGTGGGTAAAACTACTATTCTTAAGAGGATTTTTTCTGATGCGCATTATTTAGTTGTTGACAATGAACCTATTAAAAACGCTCTCGAGCGTTATGACCCAGCTGTCTATAAGCAGTTGTTAAACTCTAATGATAGTTTGATAGTGGTGGATGAGATTCATAAATTAAGCGATCCGGGAAGGGCGGCTAAAATATTCTTTGATCAACTACCGGAGTATAAACTTATCATTACAGGGTCTTCTGCTTTTAATATTAAGAATAAGGCGTCAGAAAGTTTGGCAGGAAGGAAAATAGATTATTACCTTTATCCATTATCACTAAGTGAATATTTGGTACAAAACGGTCTCGAGAATACTCTATCATTTCGGCCCATGGAAAATTTACTTAAAGGAGGGGAAACAGAAGAAATATTTAGACCATATGACCATAAAGCAGTGCTAAATAATATTTTGGTATATGGATTATATCCGGCTATGCAATCTCATCCTAGTGATTCGGTTTACTTGACCAACTTGATTGATAGTGTCGTGTTTAAAGATTTGGTTGAATTATCACTTTTGGAAAACAAGCCTGCGGCTCTTTCACTACTCAAACTTTTGGCATATCAGATTGGTTCACAGGTTAATTATGCGGAATTGGCTTCTAAGTTGGGTATTGGAGCAAGGACTGTAAAAAGGTACATTGAACTCTTTGAACAAAGTTTTATTATTTTTACTATCAAGCCTTACACATCGAGAAAAAGAGATGAAATTGCAAAAATGCCCAAAGTGTTCTTTTATGATCTTGGATTGAGAAATGCTTTGATAAATAATTTTGATCCTGTGGAGAATCGGGGAGATTCTGGTCAGTTATTTGAAAACTTTATCGTAAGCGAACTTTTTAAATATAACTATTATGGAAACTTTGGATATAATTTTAACTATTGGAGAACCAAAGGTGGTTCGGAGGTAGATTTGGTTTTGAGCAAATCAAATCACGATATTATTGCGGTAGAAATAAAGAGTAAATCACAACGAATTAATCAGGCATTTATGTCCCGTTATCCGGAATCAAGAATGGTAGTTATTTCTAAAGATAATTATTGGGTTTAGTTCAGATGAAAATTGGGATCTTCATTTCACTAATCCAACCTTTGATTTTTACTTCAAGGTAGTACTTCCAAGGGCAAGAAAGGAAAGAGAGATCATAGAAAGAGATTACTTGGAGAGAATAGTTAAATCCCAGGTATCAAATGATATATACCCCCATAAGTAAGTTATGAATACATAAGCAAGACTAAATAATGTAGATAAAAGAATTAAAGTCAAATCTTCAAAGAATATTTACGGAATTTTAACAATAATAATTAAGATAGATAATTAGGTTTATTTTATTTTTATTGGAAAAATTTGGTGGAATTCAAAAATTTGATAAAATGCAACCTATATGGCAAATCTAGAACGTCAAGCTGGTAGTTACGATAGTAATGTGCTTGAAACAATAGCACTTTTTTTATTGGATAAAATTAAAAAGGAAGACATGGATGATAATAATAGGTTTGTTCTTGGATATTATTTAAGTTTAATGGATGAAGATCAAAAATTTAGAGATGCAGTTAATTCTAGGAAAAACGTAATAATAATGAATATGCGAAATGGAAGAAAAATTCCACTTTATACAGACGATGAACTTAAGAAAGCAAAAAGACACAAAAAACATAAAAAGCACAAGGAAGAAGTATGTTTCCAACCCAAGCTTATCAGAGAAGAATCATCTGTATTGACAACCAAGACACATGCTTATCAAAGTGTAATCGACCCGGAAAAAAATTTAGCGAGGCTTCACAGGGAATTTGAAAAACTTTCATATGGGTATAACAAAAATTCACTGGTAAAGAAGGATATTGCATACAACAAAAAAAAGTTTAAGGATGCTATTGGTTTACCTATTGCAAAGGGAAAAAATCCACATGTTAATGATAGCTATTACCAGTTTCTAGTTAGGAAAATTGTTGAATCTGATGTTTTTGGAATCGTGGGTATTATAAATGACAATGATGAGGCTACAGATTTAGATCGAAAGATAAGTCAAGTAAAAGGTTTTATTAGTGAAGTACTTAATGATGACAATATAAAGCTTAGAGAAAAATATAGTAAATATAAAGAGTTTGTGAATAAGTATAACGAGAAGTGGAAGATAAATCTAACTTAATTTTTCAAAGAGATTTTTTAAGATGTCAAAAAGGGAATTAACTGTGAATTTATGTATTCGGGAAATTTAAAGTGAGTGTAATAAAATTTAACCACTTCATCCTTAAAAGTTTGGATTCACTTTTTATTAGTCCAACTTTTGATTTTTACTTCAGAATGATATTTCCAAAGCCAACCAAATAAAGAAAGAATTATCGTTAAAAAGGATTCCTTAGGTAAAATTGTTAGTTCTAGAATTGTGAAGATAATTGATTAATAAGAATTAGAACCAATCCATTTTTATAAAAACAATGATTAGTATTATTGAGATAATAACGCTTGAGAAAACTAGATACCAGAAAGCAAAACCAGATTGGGCTAAGGGTAGTGCTACATTCATTCCGTAAAAACCACTTATAAGAACAGGGATATTTAAGACTACAGTTAGAGCAGTCAAAAATTTAATTATTTTGTTTAAATTGTTGCCCATGATAGTAGAATATGCCTCGCGAATATTAACAATATTTTTAAGATTAGATTTAGAAATTCCAATCAACTGATTATTATTCAAAAGCAAATCTTCTATTAAATCTTTATCTTCTTCAAAAAGTTCCAATATTTTTCCCGAAGTTAACATACTTATATTACCTTTAATCGGTTCTAGGGCTGATAAGAAGTCATTAAGGATAGTTTCGAAGCCGACAAGCCGAATGATATCACTATTTTTAATATTTATTTTTTCTAAATCAACATTCGTTTTTCTGATATCTCGACTGATGGTATTTAAAAATTTATTGAATGTATGGTTGATATTAAAAAGGATTTGAAGTGTGAATTTAGTTCTTTGTGTTGTCGAAAAATCTATGTCTTGTTTAAAAAGTTTTTCTTTCAATTGCAGGTCTTCAGAAGAAAGAGTTAGGATAAAATCTTCACATACCACTATTAAAAGGGGAATGGTGATTATCTTTCCGTTCTTTTCAGGTTGAATAGGGTAGCGGGTAAAGATATAAGCAGATCCGTTTTCAGTTTCAATACGTGGAACTTCATATGGATCAAGAGCGTCTATAAGATGACCTTTTTCTAACGAATATCTCTTTTCTAATGTCTCTAATTCCTTATCAGAAGGATTATAAACACGAATCCAACATCCAGATTTAAAACGAGCTATCCTTTTTATTTTTCGATCTCTTATGGTTTTAAAATAAAAGTTAATCACTAAATATTATATTAACACAATTTCTAAATACCTCTCCATTTGTGTTATATATGTTTGATTTTTACTTTAAAGTAGCACTTCCGAGGTTAAATATGGAAAGGATACTTAATGAATATGATAAAATTCTTGCATGAGATGTATAAAATGCGGGACACTCATTTCACCGTCCCAACTTTTGATTTTTACTTTAAATTTAAGATTCCAGAGCCAAATAAGAATAGAAAGATTCTAGAAAGAGATGAGTTGGGTAGAATATTATCATCTGCTGTTTCTGGTAACATAAATACATGAATACTAAACCAATTATAATTTTTGATTTTGATGGAACTATTTCAGATTCGGTAGTGGCGATGTTTGAGGCTATTAATGATTTATCTCCGCGTTTAGGATTTCGGAAAATTAAAAATGAAGAGTATGCCGAATTTAGAAAAATGAGCACAAAGGGGATGGTTAATGAATTGAAGATAAAGAAAGAATCTATCCCAGAGATTTTAAAAGGTATCCACAGGGGATTGGCAGAAAGAGCGGAAAGTCTTAAACCTGTTGAGGGAATAACTAAGGTTTTAGAATCTTTATCAGAAAGGGGGTATAAAATGTATATTGTGACGTCCAATACCAAAACAAATGTTGAAAATCTTTTAAACAGATTTAAGATAGACTTTTTCAGTGGAATATATTCGGAAAGTGGGTTATATGGAAAAAGTGATTTAATAAACAAGCTTATTGTAGATTCGGGTGTTCAGAAAGAGCAAATAGTCTATATGGGAGACGAAACAAGGGATGTAGAGGCGGGCAAAAAATGTGGAATAAAGACAATGGCAGTAACCTGGGGATTAAATGGCAAAGAAGCATTACAAGAGAAATACCCAGATTGGTTAATAGAAACACCTGAAGAACTTCTAAAAATATTTCGATAGTCATATGTTAAAATACTCTCATGTCAGCTTTAAAAGTCGGGATAGTAGGTCTTCCAAATGTAGGTAAGTCTACGCTGTTTAATGCACTTCTAAAAAAGCAACAGGCTTTTGTTGCGAATTTTCCTTTTGCCACAATTGAACCAAATATTGGTGTTGTGCCTGTTCCCAATGAGAAATTAGGAAAACTTGCTGAGGTAACAAAAGAAGCTGAAAGTATGCAAAGTCTTCCTCCAGAAGTTCCGGCAACTTGTGAATTTGTTGATATTGCAGGTTTAATTGCTGGTGCGCATAAAGGAGAAGGATTGGGAAATAAGTTTTTATCTCATATAAGAGAGGTTGATGCGATTTGTCATGTAGTTAGACTATTTAGTGATAAGGATATTGTTAAAAGTGGTTCAGTGGACCCTAAGTCTGATTTTGAGACAGTTGAGACAGAACTTAAACTTGCTGACCTGCAAACTTTAGAAAAACAAAAAGATCCAGGTAATACTCCTGATAAGGAACTTAAGTTTTGGTGGGACGTTGTAACTAAACTAAAGTCGGGTTTAGAAAAGGGAATACCTGCAAGATTAATAGACTTAAACGATGAAGAAAAGACAGTTGCAAAACAATTAAGTATGTTAACTTCAAAGCCAATTCTTATTGCTTTAAATGTAGATGAATCTGACTTGGTAAATTCATCAAAAATTGAAGATAAGTGGGCAAAGGAACTTGATGTCCAAAAAGATCAAATAGTTGTAATATCTGCAAAGATCGAGTCCGAGCTTGCATCTTTATCTAATGATGAACAAGCACAATATTTAAAAGATTTGAAAGTTTTAGAAAGTGGACTTGAAAGATTAATTAAAAAAGCTTTTTCTACACTCGGACTTATTACTTTTTTAACAGCTAGAGAGAAAGAAGTTAGGGCTTGGACAATTAAAGATGGAATTGATGCTCAAAAAGCTTCAGAGGTAATTCACACTGATTTTGAAAAGAAATTTATAAAAGCGGATGTTTGTTTATTTAATGATTTTATCTTGTCAGGTGGATGGAAAAAAGCAAGAGAACTAGGTAGGGTTAGATCTGAGGGGAGAGATTATATAGTTAAAGAATCAGATGTAGTTGAATTCAAGATTGGTTCTTAGTTGCCTTTTTATCAAACTCCAAAATTACTTTTTCAATCGCATCCGGAAAGGTTTCTCCATTTACAACTAATTCGGTTATTCTAAGATAGGCTTTTCTTATTTTAGAATTCGAGCCAAATTGAGTGGCCAAATGATCAGACTTTCTATTTAATTGTTCTATTAGATTATCTCTCTCCATCCTTAAAAGAATAATATATCACATATTGAATATGTCAAGCTCAAAATGATATACTTTACCCCGATGGATAAATACGAATTAACAATAGTGTTGGATGGAAAGTCAACTCCCGCCAAGAGAAAAACTGTTATTTCTACTATTGAGAAAATAATTACTACCTTTGAAGGAAAGATAGTAAAGACCGAAGATTGGGGAGAAAAAGAAATGTATCAAAAGGCTGGAAAAAATAATCCTGGATATTTTATACATTTTCTATTAGAATTTGAGAAAGGCTCTATAAAAAGTTTGAACTTAAAACTTAAAATGGAGGAAGATATAAGAAAGTTTTTATTAGTTAGAATTTAAAAATGGCAAGAAGTTTAAACAAAGCTACATTAATAGGAAATTTAACCAGAGATCCAGAACTCAGGTATACCCCTCAAGGAACTGCAGTTTGCACCCTCGGTTTGGCTACCAATAGACAGTGGGTTACTGAATCAGGTGAGAAAAAAGATTCTGCAGAATTTCACAAATTAGTAGCTTGGAACAAACTAGCTGAAATATGTTCACAACTTTTAACAAAGGGAAGGAAAATTTTTGTTGAGGGGAGACTTCAAACTAGAAGTTGGACAGGTCAGGATGGAGCACAAAGAACAACTACAGAAATTGTAATAAATGAAATGATTATTCTTGATTCAAAAAGAGATGGTGGTAGTACAGATAGCACAGATAGCACAGATAGTTTTGATGTACCAGAAAATATTGGTGAAGAAGTTCAGGAAGCACCAGTTGAAGAAGTTGAGGAAAAGAAAGAAAAGCAAGGTAGAAAAGAAAAACCTATTAAAAAAGAAAAAGAAACAAAAAAGGATGAATCGGAAGATGAAATTCCCTTCTAAAAAATAGTATGGCTAAAAAATCTTCAAGGCGAAAAATTATCAAGTTAAGACCAATTCCAACAAATTGTGAATTTTGTCATGCTAAAAAACTTCCAGATTATAAAGATGTAAATACTTTAAGAAAATATATGACTGATAGGGCAAAGATTATGCCGAAATTAAGAACTGGACTTTGTTCTAAACATCAAAGAAGAGTTGCTATTCAAATAAAAAGATCAAGGATGATTGGACTTTTACCCTTCACATCAAGCCTCTAATGGGTTATTATTTTTTGTATGGAGAAAAAAATTAAACTGCCAAAAATTTCTTTTATTAAGGCAAGAAAATCTGTTTTATATCTTCTTATATTTTTAGGTATCTTTTCAGGTGGATATATTATTGGGTCTTATGGTTACAAATTAGATTTTGCAGGTAAGAAAAATATTCAAATAGTTAGAGAAGTACCTTTAGATAAAGAGGATGTTGATTTTTCTCTTTTCTGGCAAGTCTGGGATATATTAGAAAAAAACTATCTTGATAAAACAAAAATTAATTATTCAGAGATGATTTATGGTGCTATTGGTGGAATGGTATCTTCTTTGGGGGATCCTTATACAGCCTTTTTACCTCCAAGAGAAAATAAAATTATTGAAGAAGATTTAAGTGGAGCTTTTGAAGGAATTGGAATCCAATTGGGTTATAAAGGAACTCAACTTTCAGTAATTACGCCTCTTCCAGATTCACCTGCAGAAAAAGCTGGTGTTAGAGCAGGGGATTTTATAATAGGTATTAAAGATGAATCTAAAAAAATTGATACTGGTACTGGGGGAATGACTCTGACTGATGCTGTAAAAATTATCAGAGGTTCTGCGGGAAGTAAAGTTTCTTTACTCCTCTTAAGAGATGGTTCAAATGATTCATTTTTGACTGATATTGTTAGAGCTAAAATAGATGTACCTACTTTGATTCTATCTTTTATTGGTGATAATGAGGAAATTGCTCATATTAAACTTCTTAAATTTGGGAGTGAAACTTTGACTGAGTGGCAAAAGACAGTTAGGGAAATCTTGAAAAAAGAAAGTGCAAGAGCAATTATCTTAGATTTAAGAGGTAACCCTGGGGGGTATATGGATGGTGCAATAGATATCGCAGCTGAATTTGTTGATAATAATTCTGTAGTTGTTATTGAAGAGCGCGCAAATGGAATAAGAAAAGAATATAAATCTGATAGAATTGGTCTTTTAACAAAAACACCTTTTGTAATTCTGGTAAATGAAGGTTCTGCTTCTGCATCCGAAATATTAGCAGGAGCATTAAGAGAGATTAAAAAAGTAACTATTATTGGAGATATCAGTTTTGGGAAAGGTACAATCCAAGAACCTATTCAATTAGAAAACGGAGCAGGACTTCATATTACTGTTGCAAAATGGCTTACTCCTAACGGATTTTGGATTAATGACAAAGGAATTGAACCCGATATCTTAGTTGAAAATAATATAGACACAACTGAGGATGAACAGTTATTAAAAGCAATAGAGATTATAAAAGAGAAGATATAAAAACCTAATTATTGAGCTTTGAAGTTAATTCAACTATTTTTTCCAAGTTTCCATCCATAATTGATTCCAAATTTCCCCAGGACTTTTTAACTCTGTGATCTGTGACTCTATTTTGAGGGAAATTATATGTTCTTATTTTTTCTGATCTCATTCCGCGTCCGATTGCGCTTCTGTATCCTGCAATCTTTGTATTTTTCTCTTCTTCCTCTTTTTCCCAGAGTTTGGATCTTAAAAGATCTAGTGCATTTTTTCTATTTCGTTCCTGGAATCTTTCCTCATGTGCTGTGACTATTATTCCAGTAGGTTTATGGATAAGCCTCACAGCAGTTGAAACTTTTTGAACATTTTGACCACCTTGTGTTGATGCTCTAAAAAACTGCCAATTTAAATCTGCGGGGTTAATTTTAATTTCTTTTTCAGTAATTTCTGGAAGGACAACAATTGTTGCAGTTGAAGTGTGGATTCTTCCATGTCTTTCAGTGGTTGGAATTCTTTGTACTCTATGAACCCCAGATTCATTTTTAAGTAAGTTAAATACATTTTCTCCGGAAAGTCTAAGAACATCATCACTTACATTTGATACTTTCCAGTTTTTTTTATTAGCAAATCTCAAGTACATCCTCAAAAGATCGTTGGCCCAGATTTTTGCTTCATCTCCACCAGTTGCACCCCTTGCTTCTATGTAGATATTTTTATTTTCCATATTTAAAAAATTGTAGGAAAAAGAAGAACTAATTTTTCTTAGTTTCTTTTTTGGTTTTTTTTACTTTACGGAGTTCTGTAAGAGATTCTGGTCTTTCTCTGTCTTCTCGAATTTTCTTCATTTTTTTGATTTGCCTTTTTTCTTTTTTGGAAATAACTTTTTTAACTGCCTTTTTCTTCTTTGCTCTAAATGCCTCAACTCTTCCAGCTGTATCAACATATTTCATTTGTCCTGTATAAAAAGGATGACAACTAGAACAAATTTCAACTTTTATCTCTTCTTTAGTTGCACCAGTAGTGAAAGTGTTGCCGCAAGCGCAAGTAACTTTGGCTTTAGGATAATATTTTGGATGTATACTTGTTTTCATAGCCTCAAATTATATCAGTTCAAATCTTATCTAGCAAGGCTTTTCTTCTTATATTGAGCAATGATAATTCCTGTGATAATAATAATTACACTTATGATAAAACTTGAGCTAATTTCTTCCTTAAGCCAAATAATAGCTAGGGGAGTTGAGAATAAAGGTTGAAGATATGAAAAAATTGCAGCTTCTGAAGATTCTATAGATTTTTGGCCTAACTGAAAAAGATAATAAGCTAAAGCACCTGAAATTATTGCCATATAAAAAACTCCAAGTTGGGTTGGAAAACTTACGCTAGATACTACCGATACAAAATTTTTTGCTCCATGATTTTCAAGTACAGCCAAAGGAAGGAGTGTAATAAATCCAACAAAAAAGTTAGAAACAGTCATTGTAAGAGGAGATACTTTTTGCCTTAATTGTTTTTTGGAAATTATTACATATCCCACCCAAGAGACGTTAGCTAAAAGAATTAATATATTCCCAAATAGGTTATTGTAGGCTAAAAAGCCATTTTTTATTAGTGGTTGAATGATAAGCAGTATGGTTCCAATAAAAGTAATAAAAATTCCAACCCTTTCTCTTTTTGTTATCCTATCTTTTAAAAATATTGAACTTGCAAGTATTATAAATATTGGACCGGTTTCTGATATGAAAGTTTGATCAAGTACTGAAGTAAATTTAAGACCAACAAACAAAAATCCCAAATTAACAGTTGTACCCAAAAGAGATAGAACTAAAAGAGTCAGATTTTTTTTAGAGTCTTTTGGAAATTTTTCTTTTGAAGCTATCATTATTGGTACTAAAAGCAGTGAAGTAATAAAAAACCTATATGTTAAAAATGTAAATGGAGGAAGCTCTCTTAGGGTAAACTTGATTACTGGTCCTGCAGCTCCCCAAATTGCTGCAACAATAACTAGGTAAATATAAGATCTTAAACGTTTTGGATTCATTATTTAGAAAGTTTTAATATAACTTTTTCTAAAGAAAGTTTCTTCTGTGTTTTTTTGTTTAAGTCTTTTAAAGTAAGAACATTTTCTTTCATTTCTTCGGGTCCAATAATTATTGCAAAAGGAATACCTTTTTTATCTGCATATTTGAGTTGTTTATCCAAGCTTTCAATGCTTTGGAATATTTCTGTATTTATGTTTTTCTCTCTTATTTTTTGGGCAGTTTCAAGAGATTTTTCTATTAGTTTTTCTGAGAATATAGTTACAAGAACTTTTGAATTGGTTTTAAGAATTTCTGGCCATAGATTTAATTCTTCAATAACATCACATACTCGATCTAGTCCGATAGATGTTCCGACAGCAGGGTAGTTAACTCCGCCTAAATCTTTAAGCAATTTATCGTATCTTCCTCCACCTGTGATGGAGCCAATTTTAGGTTCTTCTACAACAGTTTCAAAAATTGGACCTGTATAGTAATCGAGTCCTCTTGAGAGTGTGGGTGTAAATTCTAGAGACTTACTTACATTTAGCTTTTTGGCTAACGAGATTACCTCTGATAAATATTTATCTGGTTTTACATTTTTTAGATTATCAAATAATTTATCAATGTTATTTTTTTGAACACCTTTACCCAGAAGTTCTTTTTTTACTTCGTCTTTTTCTTTTTTATCTAATTTATCAATAGATTGAGCGACTGTTAGCCATTTATCTTCCGGAATTCCCGCCTTTTCCATTGAAGAAAACAATATTTTTCTACTATTTATTTTTATTTTAAATTTTTCAAAGCCTAGTGATTTTAAAGAGTCATTAATTACAGCTAATATTTCTGCATCTGAAATAGGGGAGGAAGAACCAACTATATCTATATCGCATTGATATATTTCTCTATAGCGGCCTTTTTGTGTATTTTCTGCTCTATAGGCTGGTTGTATTTGATATCTCTTAAAGGGTTTAGGAAGATCTTGATTTGAAGTAACAACTCGAGCTAAAGGAACCGTTAAATCATACCTCAAACCAACTTTTCTATTCCCCGGATCTTGAAAAAGATACATCAGTTTTTCAGCTTCTTCACCGCATTTACCTAGAAGAAGTTCTTGATATTCGAGTGAGGGAGTTTGTAACTCATCAAATCCATATTTTTCAAAGACTTGCTTTAACCTTCTTATAACTTCATTTCTAATCATCATCTTGGAAGGTAAAAAGTCTCTAAATCCTTTTAATGTTTGTAATTTCTGCATTGTTTTAATCATATCTTTTTACGATAAAAAAAACCAGCCTTGGCTGGTATATTTTTTGCATAGAAATACCAACCAACTTAGGCTGGCTGGTTATGGTTTACATTTGTATTAAAAAGTCCCATAGTAAGCATTATATTATTATTTATAATTTAAAGTCAAATTATCTTTATTCTTCTGAAGTTACTTCTGGTGTAGAAGTTTCTTTTACAGAAGGAGATGCAGTTGGTGTAGGAGAAGGAGTTTCTGTTTCCTCAATAAGATAAATTGTTCTTGCTTCAAAATCTTCCTTAACAAGTGAGCCAAAAACATAGATAATCTGATCTTCCTCAAAGCTTGATAATTTAAGAGTGGATGCTTTCAAGTCTTTTATTAATACATAATCTGTATCTGAGTTAACTGAAATTGCTAATTCTTCCTGATTATTAAGATAGGAGGATGTGATTTCTGTTTTTGTAAGTTTAGTGATTTTTACTAGATTTATATTTCTAGTAGTATCTTCAGAAAGTTCTGTAACAAGTATTCTTTTGGCTTCCAATACTTCATTTCCATTTTTAAATCCCATGGCAATAATGGAGTCACCAATTGCAACATCGTCGGATGTAATGGATTTAGTTGTTTTATCAACTTTTACGAAAGTAGTATCTTCAGAAAAAGAGAGTTGTTCAATTTCTCCATTTTGATTTTTTATTTGGTAAGTTGATTTTGAAATATCTGTAATTGTTCCTATATAAGCTTTTGGATTTTTTAAGGCGTTGGCTAGCTTTTCTTCAACTTTAAGCCTTACTGAATCTGCTTCATCAGTAGCAGTTTTTTCTTCTTCATCGGACTGCATATATTTTGCAAACTCTGAAGAATAAACTAACTTTATTTTTGTTTCTGCTGAGTCTCCGTTTAGATCAAAAGCTTTAATAACTATTTCATTCAATCCCGCAACTAAAGAAATTTCTTTTTCGAAACTTCCATCCTTCTCTGGATCTAGAATGTAATCTTTTTCTTCAGCAGAAATTGTGATTTTTGTACCAAGTTTTGTAAGACCAGTTATGTTAAATGGATTTTCTGTAATAACATCTAAATCTTCTGCATTTGCAATTGTAACTAAAAAACCAGCATCTGGAGTGGAAGTTGCCTCAGAGGTTTGAGCTTGATTATTATCTGATGGAGTAATTGTTTTGTTAACTCTCCAAATTCCAAAGGCAATAATAAGGCCTAAAATAAGCCCAGCACCTATTGCAAAAAATAATTCTTTTCTCATCTAAATTTTATTAATTTTTCTTTGAATGCCTAAATATAGGCAAATTATAAGCTCTTGTCAAGCAAGTTTGCTTTTGTTAGTATTCTTTAAGAATACATATGGATATTTTTTATTTAGGACATTCATCATTCAAGTTAAAAGGGAAACATGGTTCAATAATTACAGACCCATTTGATTCCAAAAAAGTGGGACTGAAATATTCTTCAAATGAGGCAGATATTGTAAGTATTTCCCATGAACATGAAGACCATAATGCAGTTAGTGCCATAAAAGGAGAACCTAAAGTTATTTCAGGTCCAGGGGAGTATGAAATAAAAGGAATATCAATTTTAGGGTTTTCAAGCTTTCATGACAGTAAAAATGGAGAAGAAAGAGGTAAAAACACTATTTATGTTTTTGAAATTGACACAGTTAGAATTTGCCACTTGGGTGATTTAGGACAAAAGCTTTCAGATAGTTTAATTGAAAGTTTAGGAGATATTGATGTATTAATGATTCCAGTTGGCGGAATTTATACCATAGATCCAACTGAAGCTGTAGAAATTGTTAGAGACATGGAACCATCATTTATTCTTCCAATGCACTATTATGTTGATGGTATGGAAAAGGAAACTTTTGGCAAACTGGAACCAGTTGAAACATTTTTGAAAGAAGTTGCTTTGACAGTAGAAAAAATGCCAAAGCTTACAATAAAGAAAGAAGAAGTTGATTTAGAAGTTCAAAAAGTAATTCTTTTGGAGAAAAAATAAATACTGCCTCTTTACAAAGGATCTATATATCTTATATTTAAGTTCTTAAGATGGCTGAATCAAAGCAAATTAGAGTACCACCACATTCGAAGGAAGCAGAAGAATCAGTTCTTGGAGCACTTCTTCTAGATAAGGATGCCGTTATTGCTGTAGCTGAATTTTTGACAACTGAAGATTTTTATGACACAAAACATAAAGAAATTTTCCAAGCAGCAATTGAACTTTATGAAGAAAGAACTCCAATTGATATTCTCACAGTTTCTGAAAAGTTAAAGAAAAAAAAGCTTTTAAAAAATATTGGCGGGAGTTCTTATCTTTCGGATTTAGTTAATAAAGTTCCTACAGCTGCCCATGTAGAGCATTATGGAAAAATTGTTAAAGATGCTGCTACAAAAAGATCACTTTTGTCTGCAGCAACTAAACTTGTTGATCTCTCACTTGATGAGGGACTTAGTGCAAATGAACTTTTAGATAAAGCAGAAAGTGAAGTATTTTCTTTAACTCAAAGACATTTATCAAAAAGTTTTACCCAGGTAAAAGATGCACTGGCAGAAAGTTTTGACAGATTAGATGAACTTCATAAACAAGGTGAGGGTCTAAGAGGAGTTGCTACAGGCTTTAAGGATTTAGATGATGCACTTGCTGGGATGCAGAGGTCAAACTTATTAATTTTAGCTGCAAGGCCTGGTATAGGAAAAACTTCTTTAGCTTTAAATATTGCTCAAAATGTTGCTGTGAAATATAAAAGACCTGTTGGTTTTTTCTCTCTTGAAATGAGTAGGGAAGAATTGGTGGATAGACTTCTAGTCTCTCAAGCAGATATTGATGCTTGGAAATTAAAAACTGGAAAACTTGATGAGGAAGATTTTACTAAGTTATCTAATGCAATGGGGGAACTGGCTGAAGCTCCTTTATATATAGATGATACTCCAGGACTTTCAATTCTAGAGATGAGAACAAAAGCAAGAAGGCTTCAAGTAGAAGTAGGAATTGACTTTCTTATTGTTGACTACTTACAACTTGCTCATTCCAGAAATTTGGAGAATAGAGTTCAAGAAGTTTCAGAAATTTCCCAAGGCTTAAAAAATTTAGCAAGAGAACTTAAAATTCCTGTTCTTGCAGTATCTCAACTTTCTCGTGCAGTTGAGACAAGAGGTGGTAAAAAACCACAACTTTCTGATTTAAGAGAATCAGGATGTCTCTTTGGTGACACTTTAATTTCTACTCATAATGGTCAAAGATTGGCCATAAAAGATCTGGTAGGAAAGAAAAATATTTTAGTTTTAGCTTTAGATGATAATTTAAAACTACGTTTTGTTAAAGCTAGTGCTATTTTCCACAGTGGTAGGAAAAAGGTTTATGAATTGAAACTTAAAAGCGGAAAAATAATAAAAGCATCTGGCAATCATCCATTTTTTAAATTTAATGGATGGGAGAGATTGGACAAATTAAAAATCGGGGATAGGTTAGCAACACCTAGAATAGTAAAGTTTTCTTCTCAAAAAAATCAGTTAAGTAAGAATCGTTTAATTTTATTGGCTCATTTGATTGGAGATGGTTGTTATTTGAAAAGACAACCTTTGCATTATACGAATTCTGATATGTTATTAATTAAAGAAGTTAAAAAAGCTGCATTAGCCGAATTTAATATTTCTCCTAGGCTAATTAAACAGAAAAATTGGTTTCATCTATACCTCTCAGCAAAAGAACATTTAGCTAGAGGGAGAAGAAATCCAATTGTAAAATGGTTGGATGAGGAACTTGGTGTTTTTGATCAAGGGTCAAGAGAAAAAGAAATACCTGAAGTTATATTCGATTTAAATTTAGAAAATCTTTCTTTATTTATCAAACATTTATGGTCTACCGACGGTTGTATTTTTCATTACAAAGGTAAAACAAAACAAAAAATAACTTTATATTACGCTTCAGGTAGTAAGGTGTTGATTTTACAATTGCAAAGTTTGCTTTTGAGGTTCGGAATTATTTCAACAATAAGCGCTTCCAAGAAAGAAGGTTATAAAGATGTTTATAACGTTTCAATTCAAGGAAAAGAAAATCAAGTGAAGTTTTTGAAAGAGATTGGAATAGCGGGAGAAAAAAGTAAAAAGGTGATTGAAGCTATTAGTTTTCTGAAAGGTATAAAAATTAATCCCAATAATGATGTAATTCCTAAAGAAATATGGAATTACATAAAAGAATTAATGAAGAAAAAGTCTTTATCGACAAGAGAGTTTCATAAAAAATTGGGTTGGGCATATAGCGGTACTCAAAGATATAAAAATGGAATAGGAAGGGAAAGATTAGTAAAAATTAACAATGTTTTTAAAGATAAGTTTTTGAAAAATCTTTCTGAATCAGATATTTATTGGGATGAAGTTTCTTCAATAAGAACAATTGGTGTAAAAGATGTGTATGATATTACTGTTCCAAAATGTGCAAATTTTGTTGCTAACGATTTTATTGTCCACAACAGCATAGAACAAGACTCGGACGTTGTTATGTTTTTATGGAAAGAAGATGATGAAAAACCAGAGAATGTAATTTTAGATATAGCCAAACACAGAAACGGTCCAACTAGAACCATTAACTTATTCTTCAAGGGAGATAGAATCAAATTCTATGGAAGAGAGACCAAGAGAGATAAATAAACTTTGTCCGGGACTTCTTTTGTCTTACTGAATTTAAAATTATTTCTGCAGTTTCTTCAGGAGTTTCTTAAACTGAGTCAGTGATTTAGTATTCGTCGTGGGTAATAATATCTGTAAACAGGATTTTGTTATCAATAATCATAAAAGTAATTCTTAAGTTTCTTTCTATCCAGAAAGAATATTCATGTGCTCTTTTTCCAGTTAGTTTGTGGAGCTTGAGGGAAGGGTGTCGCAAATTTTCCCTTAGCAGTTCAATTTGTTTCTTAACTTTTGCTTTAAGTCGAGGATTTTTTCTTATTTTCTTTGAGAGGTTCTTGTCAAAATAGGCGGTAGTTCTAATATCCATTTCCTTACAGATTTGCAAGATAGTTATCTAGATTATCTATCACCTTGGTTTTTCCGCTTTTATAATCTTCCAATGCTTTTAAGGCTATTTTTTCTCTCTCTTCACTCATTTTAAAAACAGGAATATCAATATCCTTGACGTCGTTAATAATAAGGTTCCTTATGTAGGCTGCCGAATTTAGACCAAACCTTTCCGCCCTACTTCTAAGATGTAGATACAATTCGTTTGGGAGAGTTACCTTAACCTGTGTTGCCTGTGTGTTAGACATGGTACCATATTAGTACCTAAATAGGGTTTTGTCAAGTACTATTCAGTACCTATTTTGCAGGCCTTAGTAGCCACACTTAGAACTATTTGGCACGAAATAAGCTTATTTGATATAGAAAAGACTGGACTATTTCTTAATCCTCAAGCAGTTCTAAACCTCGCCTAATTTCTGGTATAGATATATAAAACTGTAAAAGACTAAAAATAAGAGATATACTCTCATTATAAGATGAAAAGAGAAAAATTTTCTCCTAGATTTTTGTCTATACTTACAAAAATTTTTACCATTGTTTGGATTTTAAGTATAGTTGTTTTTTCTGTTGTTTTCCTGATAGCAACAGATTTTTTAAGAGGAACAGTTCAAGAGACTCAATTTGGCAATTCCAATCTATTTACACCATTCTTTTTAGGTTCAATAATTGTTGGTATTTTAGCTTTTGGATTGTTAATACTTACAATTATTATTAAAACAATTTTAGGAAAAAGAATTATTAAGTTTAAAAAATCCTTTAAGGGTTTTATCTTATCTTCAGTCGCACTTTTTCTTTTGTTAGCTTTTTTGCCTTTGTTTTTAGTTTATGAAGTGAGTGGAGTTAACGATTTAATTAAGAGAATTAAGAAAGAAAAGTTTAAAATATCTTTTCTTAGACCTAGTGGAGTTAAATCATTTGTTGTTCGTATAGTAAGTGTTGTTGCAATTTTGGTTACTTTTTTGCCTCTTTGGTGTGGAGGGTATTGGTTAGTGGGTACTATCATAGGAAGCCAGTTAGGATTTATATCAGAACCAGTTACTGTTTCTGGCACAGGCTCAATGTATCCGACATTTCCGAAAGGAGAGGGTAAAGACCCTAAAGAATTATCAAAACAAATTATTGCCACTTCAGGAATGTTTCCGTATCCAAATGGACTTGTCTTGTTTGGAAAAAGAGTTTTTGGTTACCAATTAGGGCGAGGAGACATTGTTTTAGTTGAAAACGATAAAACAAGAGAGATGACGGAGAAAATGTATGGAACTCCTAGTGGTTGGATTAAAAGAATAATTGGAATTGGAGGAGATAGTATTGAATTAAAAAATGGAATTGTTTATTTGAATGACAAACCACTTCCTGAGCCCTATACTGCAAAACCCCATTCAACTTTTGGAGAAGCATTTCTAAAGGAATGCCAAAAAATAACAGTACCTGAGAATTCTATTTTTGTAATGGGTGATAACCGAAAAGGAAGTGGAGATTCAAGAGAGGTTGGTTTCTTTAGTGTTGATAGTATAAAAAATATTCTTCCTTTGAAAAGTCAAAAAGGAGATTTGGTTAAATACTGGAGAGATATCTCCAAAGATTTTGATGATTCTTCAAAAATCCATCTTAATAAAGAGCAGTATCTTGAATTACTGAATCAGAAGCGAGTAGAAGCTGGCGCAAAGCCTTTGAAGTATCAGCCTAAATTGGAATTGTCTGCACAAAAAAGAGGGGAGATTATCTTGAAATATGATGACTTTTCTTTTGAGGCAACAAGGAGTGGATACCCAATGAGTAAAGCTATGCGTGATGCAAACTACTCCAATATCGTTTGGGGAGAAGCTCCGACACTTGGATATTATGAGGCAGATGAATTAGTTGAAAACCAATTTGAGTTTCCAGAGTCAAAGAAGTTTTATACAGATAAAACCTACCAAGAGGTGGGTATTTCTGAAGTAGAAGGAAGTCTTAATGGTTGTCCTGCACAGATTATAGTGCAACATTTTGCAGGATATGTTCCTCCAAATTATAAGCAAGCAGACATTGATGGATGGAACAGCAATCTTTCCAGATTAAAAGAAATACAACCAAGTTGGCAAAATTCCAAAAATTATGCTTCTTATTATGAAAAAAATAAAAATGATGTTGATAGAATCAATGAAATTATATCTATAAGAGTCTCAAACATAACAGCTATTGTTTCTAGAATGAAATCAAATCAGTGGTTAACTTCAGCAGAACAAAAAATGATTGAGCAAGACCAGGCATTATATGATGAACAAGAGTCAATCGCTAATCACTTAAATGGGCAATAATAGCGCAGGGGCGGAAAGAATCGTCTTATATATAAAATAGTGCCGAGGGAGGGAGTCGAACCCTCATGAGGTGTTAGCCCCACAGGTTTTTGAGACCTGCGCGTCTGCCATTCCGCCACCTCGGCTTGTACTTGTATATTTTACCTTCTTTATGGGTATATTCTCAAATTAACTTTATGGTTGTATAATACTGCCTTACTATGGGTATAGATCCAAGAATTACAAAACAAGCAGAGATAATTGTTAATTACTCCGTCAAAGTTAAAAAAGGAGAGAGAGTTACCATTGTTTCTGAATATGAGGGCAGGCCCTTAGTAAAAGAAATATATAGACTTCTTGTTCAAAAAGGTGTTTCTGGATTAAATTGGAATCTTATCGATGAAGATTTAGATGTTATTTATTACAAATATTCAAGTAAAAATCAAAGACAATTTTTTCCAAAAGTAGGCTACTACGACATTAAAAATACAGACTGTTTTATTAGGATTTATGCTCCTTCTAATGTTAAGTCTATGTCTGAAGTAGATCCTACAAAAATTTCTGAAAGATTAAAAACATTAAAACCAATTTCTGATTGGAGAGTTAATAAAACTAGATGGGTTATAACTTTATTTCCCACAAATTCACTAGCCCAAGAAGCTGGAATGTCTCTTTCCGACTATGAAGATTTTGTTTTTAGTGCCGTTAATGATGTTTCTTGGGATTCTTTAAAAGAAAAACAAGCTAAATTAAAAAAACTTATGGATAAGACAAAGTTGGTGAAGATTGTAAGTAAAGATACAAACTTGTCTTTCAGCATTGAGGGAAGAAAAGCAGAAAGCTGTTACGGAGAGTTTAATATGCCTGATGGTGAAGTATTTACCTCTGTAGTTGAGAATTCAGTAAATGGTTTTGTTACTTTTTCCTTTCCTGCAATATATTTAGGCCGTGAGTTTGAAAATGTAAGATTGGAATTTAAAAATGGAAAAGTTGTTAAGGCAACTTCCAGCAAAAATGAAAAAGATTTAAATAAAATTTTAGATTCAGATAGGGGAGCAAGGTTTATTGGAGAATTTGGAATTGGAACTAATTACAAGATTAAAAGATTTACAAAAGATATCTTATTTGATGAAAAAATAGGTGGAACAATTCATTTGGCTCTAGGAAGAGGGTATAAGGAAACTTTGAGCAAAAATGTCTCTTCAATTCATTGGGATATGATTTGTGATTTACGCACTGGTGGAGCCTTATCTTTTGATGATAAAATTGTCCAATTGAAAGGAAAGTGGAAGATATGATAAATGCAAACGAATTAAAAAATGGAACGACATTCCTACATTACGGGAAACCTTATCAGGTTATTAAGTATACTCATACAAAAATAGGTAGAGGAGGTGCAACTGTAAAAGTAAATGTAAGAAATTTAGAGACTGGTTCGGTTGATAATTTTTCTTTTTCTTCAGAGGTAGCTTTTGATGATGCTAATACTCAAAAAAGAAAGTTACAGTATTTATATGCAGATAAGTTAGTTGCAGTATTTATGGATCCAAAGACCTTTGAGCAGGTAGAAATTCCGCTTGCAGTATTGGGAAGTCAAATTAAGTTTGCAAAAGAAGGAGAAACTATTGATGTATTATTTTGGGAGGACAAAGCTCTTTCGGTTGAACTGCAGCCAAAAGTAACTTTAAAAGTTGCCCAAACTGACCCTGGGGTAAAAGGAAACTCTACAAGTAATATGTATAAGCCGGCAATTTTAGAGAATGGGCTTGAGTTAAAAGTTCCTTTGTTTATAAAAATTGGAGATTTAATAAGAGTTGATACTAGAAATTGTTCCTACGTAGAAAGAGCAAAATAACTCTTAATCTTCAAGAAAAAATCCAATAAAGAGAAGCCAGAATTGTAGTAAGTTGTGTGAGAGCTCCTGGAATAAACTTTGTATCTACTTGAATTGATTTTTGCCATTCTATCCATTTTTTGATGAGTTTACCTCTAAACCCTAAGAAAAAATAAGGTCCTTCAACAATATCTGGTAAAGAGGCCATCAAGCAACACGCTAATATATTAATTGTTTGAAGAGTATTGGGGTATGCCTTAAAAGCAATAAACGATCCAGCAATTAAAGAGGTAGTAACATCTAAAGCTGCAATTATTGTGCTTTTTCTTGTTGGTTTCCCGTATTTTTCAGTTTCGAAATTCAGGTGCGGATTCCAATGGGGAACTTTTTCTAACATAAAATGACTAATAAAACTTATAGGCATTGAAAGCAAGGGGTTTGTAATTTTCGAGGCGATTGCAGCGCCTACTAGAACATGTGGTGTTTCAAGCATTAGATATAATCTTAGGAAGTATGACAAAATATGTCAAATTTCTCTATCTCTGGCAATTAGCCTTAATATATAGTAGATTTTAAATGATGTTTGTAACCTTTAACTTAATTGGTTTATTTATATTCCTTTTTCTTTTTTGGAGAAAAATGAAAGAGGACTATTTACCTAATCAGATATTTTCTACATTTTTTTATATATTATTTTTTATGTTAGTTTCATATTTTGTATCAATTAATTTTTTTTTCCCTTGGTGGTTTTGGTTTACATACTTAGGATTTATTTTAGGTCTAGTTATTGGGCTTTTGAGGTTTAAATTAAAATTTTATGAAACTTTTGAGACAGCGTTTTTGGGCTTTCTGATTTGTTTTTCAATGTACCTTTTAGGTGACTCTGTTAAAAATTTAAGTGTAGTTTCTTTTGCCGGTTTTGTGGTTTCAATGATTCTAATTGGGATATTTCAATTCATTGATATACATTATAAAAATTTCTCTTGGTATAAATCGGGTAAGGTTGGTTTTACAGGTTTAGCTCTTTCTCTATTATTCTTCCTAGTTAGGATATTAGCTTATATATTTTTCCCTAATACATTATCTTTTATTCCAAATTATGAAATATATTTATCTTCTATTAGTTCTTTTATTTTTCTTGCTTTAACGTATAATTTATCGAGGAGTTAGGCTATGAATAAGAATAAACAAAAAAAATTTGCCAAAACTAAGAAAATTTTTAAGAATAAAAAAGAGATTTCTTTTCCAATGCATTTATTAAACCCAGTCAGAAATTTTCTTTCTTCGAGTTTGCATATTCTTCAAAAAAGAAAGAAACAGGTAGAGAGAGATGATCCTTTTAATGATCAGGATAGAGTAATGGATAATGCATCTCCTGATACAGATGCAGCAGAACAATCTGGACATGCCAAAATTTCCGCAATAAAACATGTGTTGGAGAGAAAAATTAATCAGACTAAAAAAGCCTTAGCCAGACTCAGGAAAGGTAAATATGGTATTTGTGAAGATTGTGGTCAAATGATTGATACAGATAGATTAAGCGTATTTCCGGAGGCTACTTTTTGTAAAAACTGTCAGGCAAAAAGAGAGAAATAAATTGTTTTTTGAAACTTCATTTCTTTTATTAAAAATAAAAATTGTATAATTCTATTTATGGGTGAACCTAATATTGTTTTCGAGGACAAATATCTTTTGATTTTAGATAAACCTTCTGGTTGGATTGTAAATTCAGCTGTGACAACAAAAGAGCAGCCTGTTGTTCAAAAATGGTTACGAGATAATTTTGATTACGAGATTTCTAAAGATGATTTATTCAGAAGTGGGGTAGTTCACAGGATTGATAAAGAAACAAGTGGGCTTCTTATTGTTGCAAAGACTAAAACAGCCTTTAGGGAGCTACAAAGACAGTTTAAACAAAGAGAAGTAGGAAAGACATACATTACATTAGTTCATGGGAAAGTAAGTCCCGAGGGGGGGACTATAGAGGTTCCAGTGGGTAGACTTCCATGGAGAAGAGATAGATTTGGGATTGTTGCAGGAGGAAGGAATTCTAAAACTGATTATAAACTTTTAGATCTTTATAAAAAAGATAATGATTATTATTCTCTTTTAGAATGTTTTCCTAAAACAGGTAGAACTCATCAGATTAGGATTCATATGAAACATATTAATCATGCTATTGTGGGAGATTATTTTTATGCAGGAAGAAAAACTTCAAGAAGAGATAGAGAATGGTGCCCAAGACTTTTTTTACATGCCCAAAAGATTAGTTTTACCCATCCTGTTTTTAATAAAAAAATTGAATTTGAATTATCTCTGCCAAGTGACTTAAATAAGGCTTTAAAAAATCTTAGTTTAGAGAAGGAAGTTTAAATATAAGATATAAATCATTATAAAAATTCCTCCAAATACTCTTGGTATATTTCTTCCTGAATATATATGGGTTATTAATGTGGTTGAAAGTGTTGATAATGCAAGAAAGATTAGTGATATTTCATGACTACTTCCCTCTGTTTTTGCAAAGATTAAAATAAGTGTTCCAAGAACTGAAAGATTAAAAATATTACTTCCCTGAACATCACCAACCAAAAGTTTGTCTTCATCATTTGAACCTGAAATTATTGAAGTGGAAAGTTCGGGTAGGGAAGTACCGATTGCAATTATGGTTAAGCCAATAATTTCACTTTCCAGACCAAGTACAGTTGAAATTCCAACAGCTGATGAAACTAAAAATTTTCCGCTTAATATTAAACCTCCAAAAGCAAGTAGCATATTTAGAATATATTTAATTGGTAATCCTTTAACCTTTTCCATTTTTTCGATTGCTTTTTTGTCTTCGTGTTTCCTTCCCTCTTGCCCCCAAACAAATTCAATAATTAAAAAAACTATATAAAAAGATAAAAGGCCAAAAACTAAAAATTTCCTAATATTTAGGGGGATAAAAAACATACTTATAAAAGAAGCTGTTAGGAGAAGAAGAATAAGATTATTTCTTTGTGTTTTTTCGGTTCCAACACGAATTGGGAAAAAAAGAATAGATATTCCTAATATTATGCAAACATTAGCAATACTAGATCCGATGATATCTCCCATAGAAAGAGAAGGAACTTTTTGCATTATTGAAGAGACTGCAACGGAAAGTTCAGGCATAGATGTGCCGAGCGCAACTACTGTGGCACCGATGATAAGTGGAGAAAGTTTAAGAAGAGCACTTAATTTTTTTGCAGAGCTAACTAAGAAATTTGCCGAAAAGACTAGTCCTATTAAGCTTAAAGCAAATATTAAATAATTTATCATTAAATTTTAGTTTATCAGTTTTTATTTTTTAGATTAAGTAGCGCTACCTTATTAATACTTTACACGCATGAAAAACTTAAATACACTTTAAATATGACGCCTGCCCAAAGACGCAAAAATTTACGTGATTTCAAAAAGAAAAAGACTTCAAAAAAGCTAAACATATTTTTATTATTACTTTTTTTCCTCTCAATTATTATTTTGGGGTTATGTTATTTTGGTAAAAAACATTGTCTGGGGAACTTAAAGATTTCTATGGTTTTTCCAGACATAAATGGCAATATTGTAGTTTCTACATTTAATAAAAAAGAAAAGGAAATTACTTTAATTAATATACCTCAAAATACTCAACTCGTAGTATCAAGGCAATTGGGTAGTTGGAAAGCAAAAAGTTTATGGCAGCTTGGTGTAAATGAGAAATATGAAGGCAAACTTTTGCAGGAAACTATAACTAAAAACTTTCACTTTCCTGTAAGTATATGGGCTGATAAAAAAGCTTTTGGATTTGTTAGCGGAAATTTTATTAAATTGTTTAAGGCAACCTTTTTTCCGTATAAATCTAATCTTTCTTTAGGGGATAGATTGTGTTTGTTTTTTATTTCCTTTGGAATACAGAATGAAAAAATAAGTTCTTATAATCTTTCAGAAAAAGGAATTTTAAAAAGGACAAAATTAACCGATGGGGAAGAAGGATATATTCTCTCAAAAGATGTACCAATAAATATTATGTCTTCATTTTCTGAGTCGATTGGATCAGATCTTGGATATAAGGTACAAATTATTAATGCAACTGGGTCAAGAAGTATTGCTGAAAACATTGGAAAAACAATTGAATCAATGGGTTATAAAATTACATCAATTAAAGAAGAGCCAACTATTAATAATAACGACGACTGTTTAATTTATGGAAAAGATAAAGATGTTGTTAAAAAAATTTCACTTATTTATTCTTGTTCAAGAGAGAATAACAAAAAAGATGAAGGTTTTGATATTGTTATAAAACTTGGCAGTAAATTTGTAAAAAGATATTGATTTTCTTTTTCTATTTATATATTGCTTTATTGCCTTTTAATTAACTTTGGAGAGGTAAAAGAAACATAATCAATTTTTTCTGAAGGGAAAGAGATAATGTTTTTGGCTTTTTTACCTTGCAGTATTTCTCTAACTATTACTTTTACTCCTTTTGGATCTGAAGATTTTATTATTGCTTGGAATTGATTGCCCAATTTAACAAGTTGTTTTATTCTTAAAGAAATATCATCTGGAAGTTTTCCTATATAATCATTCTTTAGTGTTGTGACCTGGACTCTGTGGCAATGATTATCAAGTCTTACTTCATCTCCTGCATCTAATTTTGCAATATTTTTTGAATCTCCTAAATGGATAAGCGGAACAATTTTTGTTTTTCCTGGTTCCTCAAGGAATACTTGTGCAGATGATGGTCCTGAAGAAATTGTTTCTCCTTCTGTCAAACCTTTTATCTTTTCCAAAGTCTTTTGAGCAATGTTATTAATTGGGTCATTTTTCATAACTTTTTCTGCTGCAATTTTAGCTTTTTTGATTTCACCAAGTTCTGTATAGGCTCTTGCAAGTCTATTTAGGGAGGGGATATCTTTGGGTAATTTTTTTAGGATTTGAAGATTAATATTAATAGCTTCTTTCCAGTTTCCACTTAGAGCTTCCGAAATAGCTTTTTGGGCAAGGATATCTTCCATAATTCTGTTATTGAGTATAAGTACCAAAAAAAACTTGTCAATAATTAACCCTCTTTGAGGTCAATTTTTTTCGTAGTATAATCCTTCTTAGGAATATGTCAGGGCATTCTCATTATTCGACAATAAAAAGGCAAAAAGAGTCTAATGATGCTAAAAAAGGTAGAGTCTTCTCAAAAATGGCAAGAGAAATTGCTATTGCAGTTAAAGCTGGAGGATCAGATCCAGATTCTAATTATAAATTACGAATAATTATTGATAAGGCACGTTCTTACAACATGCCAAAATCAAATATTGATAGAGCAATTTCAAGTGGAATAGGGGGAGAAGTATTAGAGGAAATTACTTATGAAGGTTTTGGTCCTGGTGGAATTGGGATAATTGTAAAAGTAGCAACTGATAATAAAAATAGAACTGCTCAGGGAATGAAAAACATTTTTGAGAGGGTAGGTGGGTCTCTTGCTGGCCCTGGTGCAGTATCTTTCAATTTTGAAAACAAAGGATTTATTTTAGTTGAGAAAAACGTAAATTCAGAAGAACAAATTTTAAAACTAATAGATTTGGGGATAGAGGATATTGAAGAGATTACAGATGGTATTGAAGTCTATGTTTCACCTGATAAATTAAGTGAGACTAGAAAAAAAATAGAAGAGTTAAGATTTACAATTAAAGAAACTGAATTATTTATGAAACCAATAACTTATCAAAGGCTTGAAGGTAATGATGTTATAAAAGCTATAGATTTTTTGGACTTATTAGATGATCAAGATGATGTCCAATCTGTTTACTCCAATTTGGATATTCCTAGTGAACAATAAAACTTATGAATAAAAGAAAAAGATTTTTAATTACATCATTAATTCTTTCGTTTGGTTTTACCTCTTTTCAGTTTTTGGAAAATCAATATAGATTTTATGCAATAGGTCTTTTAGCAATTATGACAATAATCCTTTTTTTCTTTTCTTTAAGAGAAGGATTAGAAAAAAATATGACTCTTTTAACCTTGGTCCTTCCGACATTTTTTACAGTTGGTGTTGGGATTTTTTGGTTTTTACTTCCAGTCAATTTTTTAACTAGACTTCCTATAATAGCTTTTTATGCAATTGGGATTTATGTTTTATGTTTAACAATGAATATTTTTACAGTTGCAACTATAAGAACTATTGCATTATTAAGGGCGGCTAGGGGAGTATCCTTTGTACTCAGTTTATTAACATCTTTCCTTATTTTTGATGCTTTTATGTCTTTAAAAATACCAGTTTATTATTTAGTTCCTCTTATCTCCTTTTTTGCTTTCCCAATATTTTTTCAAGGATTTTGGACATCTTCTTTAGAAAGAAATTATGAAAGAAATGTATTCAATATTTCATTTTATTCATCATTAATTGTTGGAGAAATAGCAGCAATGTTATATTTTTGGCCTGTAACTGTAGTTGTTGGTTCTTTATGTTTAACTGTAGTTGTTTATATACTATTGGGTTTAGGTCAAGCAAAGATTGAAACAAGACTTTTTTATCAAACAATTAGGGAATACCTCTTAGTGGGAATTTTGGTATTTACTGCAATGTTTTTATCAACTCATTGGTCTGGATAAATTTTAAATATTTTATTTCTTCTAATATAAAAAAATAATAGACATAGTAAGTCGGGGAGAGAGGGTAGTGATATCCAAATTTAATAATATCCTATAATTTAAAGGCATAGTTTTCACATATATTATAGCTAGTTTTCACGATTTGCGACGTTGAGTGCTAACCAAAGAATACCCGAAGGTATACTGATACACAATGATATAGTCATTAGGCATGATAATACACAGTTTATGCCTAGTTACTCCCTGTTGTGGATAACTTAAGCACTCCTGAAGTAACTTTGCGATGCTCTTTGGGAGAAGTACATTAAGTTATTAGTGTATTAAAGTTTTAATCAATTAAAAAAGATAAAGGGTAAGTCATATAATAAAATTGTTGTTGGTAGTTATTCTCTAAAAGGTCTTCGTATAATATTTTCACAGACACTCTTTTGGGAGAAGCTAAACTATATATAGTCGTACAATAATATTTTTGCGACGTTGTAGATCAGGTCAAGAGTGGGAAGGCTTTTTTACACACTATATGTTCTTCTTCTTTAATAAATCTTTTATGACGGTAAAAATATCTTAATATTCTCCGTTTTTCATTCGTCTACCAAAAAAACCAAAACCGAATAAAAACCGAATATATTTTATAGAACCTACCCCTCCCCTGTTTTTTGGAATATTAATAACTTTTTCAACAAATACACCAATAATTCTAAAAATATATTTATTTTAATGGTTAGTTACTTATTTTGGTTATAAAATGGCCTTTAAAATTGATTTGGTAAGGTCTTAAGTTTGATAAATACGCCTAAATATGGACTAAAAAGCATTATTCTGTTACAATTTTGAACTAATTTAATAAATATGGTTGAAAGACTAAAGTCTTATAATGAAAAACTCTTTCCAAAAAGTTTTGAAAATCGTTTAGATTTTCTTTTTGAAAGAATTAATCCATTCGATAAAACAAGTTTTGATCTTGATGGAGTTATTATAAATTCTGCAGTTCCAGTTGTTGGAAAATTTAATGAACTTTTTGGTACAAATTATTTACCGAGCAAAATAGATAACTGGAATTCACTAAAAGATTGGGTTGTGAAGAAAGGTATTCCTGAAGAAGAAGCTAAAGAATTAAGTTTCAACTTATGGACCGATCCGTATCTTTTGTCTTTGGCAGAACCAGTTCCTGGATCGATAGAGTTTTATAGAAAACTAGCAAAATTTAGTAAACGCGAAATTCCTTTTATTACTGTCAGAAATTGCGGTTTAAGAGAGGTTACTTTCAGTTGGATGAAAAAATATTTACCTGAAGTTCCTGAAAGATTGATAAATATGAGAGATGATAAAGAAATTGGAGCGAATGATTTTAAAATTGGGAAACTAAAAAAACTAAATATTGATTGGCACTTTGAAGATTCTTTAGAAGTTATGAATTTAATTATATCTAATCTTAAAAAGACTAAGGTTGTTTATATTTCTTATGCACCTACAGAAATTCCATTGGATATTATAACTAAAAAAAGATCAATAGTTGTACCTAGCTGGGAATGGTTTTCTGATAGTTAGTCGCACAATCTTATTGACATATTCCCCTTTTCCCCTATAAACTTAAAATATAATTCTCTTTTTTGAGCATTAACATATAAATTATTTATGTCACCACAGCCTGCCAACTGTAATTCTGAAATTGTCATTAAAATAGATCAATTTCTTCAATATTTACTAGTTGAAAAAGGCTCCTCTCCCCTAACTATTAGAAACTACAAACATTATCTATATAGATTTTGCAATTGGATGGATTCTCAAGGAATAAGACAAACCTTAAAAGATATTAATCAAGAAATAGTAAGACAGTATAGAGTTTATCTTTCAGGTCTAAAGGGAGAAAAAAAAGAACCAATGAGTAGGCGTACCCAGGGGTATCATGTTATCGCTTTAAGATCTTTTCTTAAGTGGTGTATTAAAAATGATTGGGAAGTCCTATCTCCTGAAAAAATAGATTTACCAAAAGTCCAAGAAAGACAAGTTAAATTTATGAATGGTGAACAGGTTGATAGACTTTTAAATGCACCTTCTCTTTCAACTATCCAAGGAAAAAGAGATAAGGCAATACTTGAGGTATTGTTTTCTACAGGTCTTCGTGTATCGGAACTTACAAAATTAAATATAGATAAAATAGATTTAGAAAGAAGAGAGTTTGGAATAATTGGAAAAGGAGGAAAAGCAAGGGTTGTATTTCTTTCTACTCGTGCAGCTGAATGGGTTAGAAAGTACCTGGAAGCAAGAGAAGATAAATATAAGCCTTTATTTATAAGACATAAAGGCAAAATAGATCCATCAACACCTGATGAGAAGACACGACTTTCAGATAGGTCGGTCCAAAGAATGATTAAAAAATATGTAAGAAAAATTAAGCTTCCAGTCGATGCAACTCCTCACGTTTTAAGACACTGCTTACATCCTGAAACAAGAATATTTACTCCCAATGGAATTTTTTCTGCAAGAGAACTTTATTTTATTCAAAACAACAAAGTAAATAGTATCAACTTTTCAAAGGACGAATTAGTTCTGGGAGAAATAATTGGAAAAGAAAGTCATATTTCTAGTTTATATTCTGTTTGGGCAGATGGTTATGAAATTGTTTGTTCAAAAAAACACAGATTTTTTATATTAGATCAAAATGGAATAAAAGAAGCTTTTCTTAAGGATTTATCTATTGGTGATTATATATTGGGTATTAATAAATTGGATTTTGAGGGCAGTAAGTTTTTGGGCAAAGAATTATCAAGAGTAATTGGATATGCATATGGGGATGCGTCAATTAATAAAAGAAGAAGAGCTGTTGAGTTTTTTGATAAAAATATTAGCTATCTTAAATATTATCAAAAGATAATCAATAAATTATTTAAAGCTGATTCAAAAATTAGAAAAAATTCCGAATCTAACTCTTATAAACTTACTTATTATTCTGAACAGTTAGTAGATTTTATTTTAGGGTTAGGATATTTACCTGTGTCGAGATTAAAACGTGTTCCACAAAAAATAATGAATTCTACAAGGGAAGAAATTATTTCTTTTCTTGCAGGAATTTATGATGCAGAAGGAAACACTAATAACGCACCACGATTTTTTTCATCTTCTAAAGAATTATTGAAAGATTTACAGATGATGCTTTTAAGGCTTGGAATAGATGCTCACCTTTTAGGAAGAAATCGTGATGTTACCCTCCCCCAGGGAAAGACAATAAACCAGAATATGTATACTCTTCAAATATTGGGAAAGAGTGATCAGAAGAATTTTTTGAAATTTATCCCAACATTTAAAAATAAAACGTTAAAAGATACAGCTGTTTGGGAAGATGAAAAACTACCAGTGCAAAAAATATTAGATGCAATTATTAAAGATTTGGAAAAAGATAACAAAAAAGGTTTTAGATATGCTTTAGAAAAAAATGAAGGGATAAAATCTCCTAGATATTTTTCAGAAACTGTACCTTTAAAAAATACTGTTGCTAAATTTATAAGACAGTTTGAAAAGTTTAATTATAAAGGTAAAAAATTAAATATTTTAAGAGATTTGAATAATTCCAAAAATATGAAATGGTTAAAAATTAAAAAAATTATAAGACTCCCCTCTCCAAGATATAATGTTTTTGATTTTACAATTTTTCCCACTCAGAATTTATTTACTGATGGGATAGTAAGTCATAATTCTTTTGCAACAGATCTTTTAATTGCAGGAGCGGACTTAAGAAGTGTTCAAGAAATGTTGGGACATAAAAACATTTCAACGACACAGATTTATACACATGTAACAAATAGACAATTAAGAGATATTCATCAGACTTTTCATGGTAAAGGGAATTAATTTGTAGATATTTTTATTCTACTGGTTCCTTAGGAATCATAATTGGTAAATTGTAGCTTCTTCTTATTTTGTTGCATAATTTAGATCCAATCTTTTCATTTCTTGCTGCATCCGATCTTTCTTCATGAATGTCACAATCGCCGTTTTGTTTTAAATGAGGGCAATTTCCAACAATTAAAGCCTCAACCATTCCCGTACAATTAAATTTTTTTCTTCTAACCCGAGTATAATAAACTCCATTATTTTCTCTAGAAGTTTGATTAAGTTCCTTTAAAGAATTAACTCGTATTGCTTTAGGAAATATTCTCTTTCTTTCAAAAATGCTTAGTTCAAGAAAAATATTTTTGCAACAATTACCTAAACAACCAGAAATTCGACAGGGGTTATATTCTTTCATTTTTGAATTTTAACATTATTCTGAATTTTGTTAATATTAAGATTATGAAAACAATAATTCTTCCAGGTTTTTCTGAACACAATAAAGAATGGATCGATGATTTAAAGAAAAAGTTAAAAGTGTTTCATCCTATTGAAACTATTGATTGGGAACATTGGAAATATGGTGGCGGACTGAAATTAAAAAAAGAAATGGAAAAAATAGATAAGATTGTAGGAAAAGAAAAGTTTAACATAATTGCTAAATCTGTTGGTACAATAGTTGCCTTAAAAGTAATAGATAGATACAAAAAACAGGTAAATAAAGTTATTTTTTGTGGCATTCCTAGTATCGGTGATAAAAGAATGGATATGTTTAAAAGTTCTTTTAAAGGATTTGATTTAAAAAATATTATTTGTTTTCAAAATTCTTTTGATCCTTTTGTTTCTTTTATAGATCTAAAATCAGAAATAAACAAAATTGATAGTAAAATAATAATTGTCGAAAAATTAGCTAAAAACCATAATTACTATTATTCTGAAGATTTCCAAAAATTCCTTTTAAGTTAGAATTATTTTTTTAAATAATTATTATTTAATTTCCCAGGAGATTGAAATATTAACAGTTATTTTTGTTTCGCCAGGAGTAATTTCCGGTTGTGCAATCGCTTGATCTAATCCTATTTCTTCTTTTGCATAAATAGGTCTTGGTGATATTGAGTTATCCTGTGATTCGGAAATATTCAATATTCTTCCTAATGATATATTAGCTGCTTTTGCTAATGACTTGGCTTTTGATTTAGCTTTTTCTATTGCGATGTCTCTTGCTTCATCTAGTGCTTTTTCTTTCGTTTTATCTTTTAAATCAAAAGAAACATTTCCAATAGAATTCGCTCCAACTTCAGTTGCTTTTACCAATACTTCGTTTACTTTATCAAAATTATCAATTGTAACTTCATAATTTATTGACACTCTATATCCAGAAATCTTTGGAGGCTCTGAATCGTAATTATATTTAGGATAAATATTATATGAACTTGTTTTAATGTCTTTTTCATCTATTCCAAGTTTTTTTAATTCTGAAACAAGGCTTTTAGATTTTTTATTAACACTTTCTTGAACTGATCTAAGACTTGTACCATTTTCTTCAATTCCCAATGTTACTTTTGCTATATCTGGAATTGCTGTTGAACTGCCCTCTTCAGTTACTATTAATGGTTCTCCTTTTTGTTGGGTAATAATGGAGATTGGCAATCTTGGACCTAAAGTTGAATACAAAAAAAGAAGGATAAAAAAAGTTATAACTATTATTAATGGAGACTTTAATAATTCTTTCATATTTTGTTACCTATATATTATATAGTATAGACTAAGATTTTTTAGTATCTTTTGTATCTTCTTTGTTACTGTTTTTCGAAAGACATGCACAAGCTGCAACAGTATCTGACTTATCTGAAAATCTCATCAATATTACCCCCTGAGTTGCTCTTCCCAACTGGGGAATATTCTTTAAGGGAAGTTTTATTACTTGTCCATCTTTTGATGTAATAATTACCTGATCAAAACTTTGAGTAATCATTATGGCTCCAGATAAATCGCCAGTTTTAGAATTTACAACTGCAGCTTTAACTCCTTTACCTGCTCTTTTTTGAACAGGGAAAAAACGAATGGGAGTTCTTTTTCCAAGACCGTGTTTTGAGATTGTCAAAATATCCCTATAGAATTTTTTCCTTTTGTCTTTCGGAGTATTTTGTTTTGCAGGAAAAACTTCTATAGAAATCAACTCATCTCCTTGATCAATTTTTATACCCGAAACACCCGAAGTAGCCCTTCCCATCGGCCTTGCATTACTCTCTGGAAAACGGATAGATTTACCTTTTTTTGTTACAAGGATAATGTGGTCATCTCCGGATGTTGGAAGAACTGAAACTAGACTATCATCTTTTTTGAGTCTTATGGCAATAAGACCAGAAGACCTTAAATTTTGGAATTCTTTTATTCTTGTCTTTTTTACTATTCCTTTTTTGGTTGCAATTATCAAGTGTTTAATATTGTCTTTTTTTGAAAGAGGAAGCACTGATAATACATCTTCTCCTTGCTCAAGGTTAATCAGGTTAATAATTGCTTGACCTTTTGCTTGTCTTGATGTCTCAGGAATTTCCCAAACTTTTGTTCCAAAAACTCTCCCTTTATTTGTAAAGAAAAGAACTGTGTCATGAGTTGATGCAGAAATAAGATCTTGAAGTTCATCCTCTTCTTTAGTAGTCATTCCCAAAACGCCTTTGCCTCCCCTTCTTTGACTTCGATACGTTGCAATGGGAAGCCTTTTAATATAACCAGTTTTGGTTATCATTATTAATGTTTCTTCTTTTGGAACAAGATCTTCTTCAGAAAAATCACCAATATTTTGTTTATATATTTTTGTTTTTCTCTTATCACCATATTTTTCTCTTATTTGAGAAAGTTCTTTGGTAATAATTTCCAGAACTTTTTTGGGATCTTTAAGAATTGCCGTAAGTTTATCAATAATTTTTTTGATTTCTTGATATTCTTTTTCAATTTTTTCTCTCTCTAGTGCTGCAAGTCTTCTTAATTGCATATCTAAAATTGCAACTGCTTGAATTTCGGTTAACTTAAACCTTTTTATTAAGTTCAATTTTGCTTCTTCTTGGGTTTTTGATTTTTTAATTGTTTCAATTACTGCGTCCAAGTTATCAAGTGCAATTTTTAATCCTTCTAAAATATGAGCTCTTTTTTTTGCTTGAGTAAGTTCAAAGATTGTTCTTCTAACAACTACTCTTTGTCTGTGTTTTATATATTCAATTAAGATTTGTTTAAGGTTTAAAGTATGTGGAGTTCCGTCAACTAAAGCTACGAAGTTTGCAGAAAAAGTGGTTTGAAGTTTTGTATGTTTATAAATATTATTTAAAACAGCTTTTGGTTTTGCATCACGTTTCAAATCAACTACTACTGTGAGTCCATCTTTATCTGATTCATCTCTCAAGTCTGATATCCCTACAATTTTTTTATCTTTTACAAGTTCTGCAATTTTTGCAACCATTTCGGCTTTATTAACTTGATATGGAATTTCTGTTATTACTATTTGTTGTCTACCTTTTTGGCCTTCCTTTATTTCTGCAACTCCTCTTATTAATATTCTTCCTTTTCCTGTTGCATACATTTCTTTCAAACTTGCTGCATCATAGATAGTTGCACCTGTGGGGAAATCCGGTGCCGGAATAATATCAGTTAATTCATCAATTGTGATTTCACTTTTAAAAGAAATATTTTCAGGTGAAATTTCTTTTTCAGTTAACTTTTCTTTTTCACCTGAAGCGACAAGATTAATCTTTTTAATTACAAAATTAGTATTTTCTTCTTGGGTTTTTTCATCACTTATAACTTTTCCTTTTTTGATCATTGCCATAACTGCATCAACAACTTCAGTTAAATTATGTGGTGGAATCTTTGTTGCCATTCCAACCGCAATTCCTTCGGCACCCATCAAAAGAAGGTTTGGTAAAAGTGCAGGGAGATAAATCGGTTCTTTTAGAGTTGAATCAAAGTTATCAATGTAATCAACTGTGCCTTTTTCAATATCTTGAAGTATTGTTTGGGAAATTGGAGCAAGTTTAACTTCTGTATTATGGCTTATAAAACCGTTTGAGATAAACGAGTGATCGGAACTGTCAACACCAATAGAGTAAACTCTTTCTTTCTGGGAGTTTTCGACCTTAATTATTTTGTCGAATAAAAATCCATTTTTTAAAATCTCTTGGAAAATTAATTTATCTTTCTTATCTAATATTTCTTCTAATTTAGGCCATAATCTTTTTAGTTTCGGTAGTCTGTCAAAATTATGTCTTTTCAGCCATTCGATATTGCTATTATATTTCTGTGACTTTCTAATATAATCTGAAATATAGGGAATAAAATCTGTTTTGGACATTACCCATCCATCACTGTTCATTTTGCTGACTTTTGCTAGTTTTTGTTTTTTGACTTTAGAAACAAAATTTATCTCTTTTTTGAAAGCTGTTAAATTGGTATGCCCCCTGATAAGAAGTTTATATATATCTTTTGATGGTTGGTAGCGATTTGAGGATTCAATACCGAATCGTAAAAGTATTATTTGGAATTGTGAAAGAAGTTTTTTACTTTTGGATATAAAACTTATTTCCGGAGCTCCTGAAAGATATACACTTCCGTCTCCTTCAGCATAACCTCTAATAAATGCGGATAAACTTTTTTTCGAGGAAGAATATATTATTTCAGGTATTTCCTTCTTAATTGCTCGAACAGGATCAAGGCCAAGATTTTCAAGAAATTGGATTACCTGAAGGGAATGTATTTCTAAACTCGAATAACTTTTTTTCGTATAACCCTGCGGTTTTCTTTTAAATTCATGGAGGCGACAATCCGGGAATACCTTTTTAAAAGCATCTTTAAATTTTTTTAGATATTCCTTATTATTGTTGGTGAAACTGATTTGTTTTTTTGGAATACCTCCTTCAGCAATTAAAGCTCCTAAAATAAAAGCAAGAGACTGAGTCATTTTTGAAGGTAGGATATGTCTATCTGTTCGATTATCTTTCAATTTTGGGAAGTAGATAGTTAAGGAGGGATCTTTTGGAAAGAAGGTTGAAGTTCTATTTATTACACAGTATTCTCCATTCTTTATTCCTCCAAGCATTTTCCATTGGAGTGAAGGACCGTTCTGGATATCTTCAGTCCAGGTAAGTACAGGATGATTAAGAGAACCTTTAAGTGAATAACCTCTGAAAGTTTCTATTTTGACAGTAGGGTGGATTCCCGAGTCAAACCATTTTGGTGCTTTCCTGACAGTGTTGTTCCAGGAAAGAATATTTACTTTATTTCTTTTACCAATATTCTCAATTCTTTCCATTCCGCGATCAGTAATTACGAGACTGTTTCCAGTAATACAGTACCTCATCGCAGCTGCAGAATCTCCATCAACTGAACCAAAGTTTCCCTGTCCTTTTATAAGTGGATATCTAAGGGAAAAAGTTTGTGCCATTCTAACCATGGAATCATAAACAGCCATGTCTCCATGTGGATGATATTTTCCCAAAACTTCTCCAACTACTTTTGCAGATTTTGTATTTGCAGAAGTATGAGTTAAACCCATTTGATGCATTGCATAAAGAATTCTTCTGTGAACCGGCTTTAATCCATCTCTAACATCAGGAAGAGCACGAGCAACAATTACACTCATTGCATAATCTAAATAAAACCTTTGAAGTTCGTCTGTTATATTCGATACTTTTACGTTTCCAATTTCCATTTAATAAAATTAAGGCTAATTAGCCTTAATACATTGTAGCCTTTCTAAACTTTAAGCTCAAGGGGGAAAAGATATTTTTTAAGGCTATTTTTACCTATTATCACCATCTCCATGCAGTTTTCCACGTTTTTTTCTTGATGAAAGTTTTTTAATGTTTTTTTGTGCAATTTCTTCAAATGTTATATCAAGTTCTTTTGCAACTTGGGATAAATACCAAAGAATATCCCCAAGTTCTTTAACCATTTCTTGTTTATCTCTTTTAGAAATTTTTCCATTCTTATCTCTAAATATTTTTTTTATTTTCTCTACAAACTCTCCTGTTTCCCCAACTAATCCAAGGGTTGGATATACATATCTCTCCCCTACTTTTGGGAAAACTGCAGTTTTACTGGCTTTTTTTTGATAGTCGTTAAAATTCATTTTGTATAAGTAGTCCTTCCTTCTATTCTTTATCTAAAGGTTCTGCTGGTGTTTCTTTTATGGTCATTAAAACTATAGATATTCTATTTATATTCTATTTATTAATCAATGTGTATAATTGTGGTGATGAAAAAGATAATAAAAAAGTTATTTTTAATCACATTTGTATTAGTTTCAGTTTTTTCTGTTAGTTTTTTTATTAAAGGTAATTATAAAAGACAAAATCCAAAACTTAGTCCAAATGTTTTAGGTTTACCAGATAGTTACGATAATTTAGAAGTAGATATTAAATTTAATGACAATTTATACAGAGTTAATTGGTACGAAATAGGAAATATCGATAATCTATTTTTATTGGTAAATTCAGATAAATTAACTTCACAAGAATTTAAAGAAAAAGAAAAGTGTGTATTTTTATCAAGTGGTGGATATTATAAAACTGATTATTCTCCAACAGGTTTACTAATAAGTGAGTACAAAGAAATAAGTCCATTTGTAAATTCAAGTTTAGCAAATGGGATTTTTTCAGTTAATGATTTTGCAACTCCAAGAATTACTCCCCAAGTTCCAAGAGACAGACTTCGTATGGCGCTGCAAGCAGGACCATTGTTAAAAGAGAATAATGGATTTAAGAATTTATCTTTAAAAAATGATGAAGAAGCAAGAAGAGTTGTATTAGGTGTAACTGGAGAAAACAAAGCTATTTTTATGATTTTTTATAATCCTGAATCGGTATTTATAGGGCCTTATTTAAAAGACTTACCAGAAATTATAAAAGAATTTGAAAACGAAACTGGAATTGTTTTTGCGGACGCGATGAATCTTGATGGTGGTACACCAACAACATTTAACAAAAAAAACACAAATCTTACAGAATCAACAATAGTTGGAAATTTTTTCTGTTTAAAATAACTAAATTGACAATATAAATTAATCTGATAAATTCTCGGGATATGTTAAAAAAAGAACAAAGATTATTTCTCCAAACTAAAATAACTTCTGAGCCAAAAGTACTTAGTGATGATGGATTAGTAACTTCAGAAAATAATAGATCTGTGTGGGGTTTAGTAATTAATAACACATTAAAAAATACTGGAGGAAAATTTAATAAATATCGTTACATGAGTATTTCCCTTGAAATTAGCGGAAGAGATCTACTATTAGCTGAGGGAATTTGGAGTCGAAAAGAAGCATTAAAAA
>Ga0180007_10000526_pt1 | contig 63455 bp, 77 predicted proteins | sample MM_PC_MetaG_FD_121122 | JGI IMG/M metagenome (GOLD analysis project Ga0180007, IMG submission 121122) | Groundwater microbial communities from the Aspo Hard Rock Laboratory (HRL) deep subsurface site, Sweden - MM_PC_MetaG | ecosystem: Environmental > Aquatic > Deep subsurface > Groundwater...
AAATCTTGACTGTGCTCAAGACCCCAAGAATTCCTTACAGTAGAATTCTTGGCTGCGTTCAAGAATCTTCGATTCTTGACGACCCGAGGCACGCCCTGGACTTTAGTCCGAGGGTTCTTGACATTGTAACAAACGAATTAATAAATGTCTAATGCCCTTAATCAAACTCTCAATTATACACATATCGCAATCTTTATATTCCGACCTCTCTTGTTCTATTTATGTTAAGACGCACACATCTTGCCCTCGGATTAGCAATAGGACTTTATTTTGTGTCCCACATTAAAAGCAATAAGTGGGCATTTTTAGCAATTGTTTTAATCTCCAGCGTTTTGCCTGACATTGAATCAGGTTTTTCCGCTCCAAAGCGACACCGCCTTCTAAGTTTTCAGCAAACTAAGTGGGTATTCCATAGGAATTTTCTCATTCACACCTACACAATTCTTATCCCTCTTACAATAGTATTCACGTTTTTTTATCCGACAATGGCTTTTCCTTTCTTTTTAGGCTACTCCTTCCATTTATTCCTGGACACTTTCTCGCCGCAAGGCATTAGACCTTTTTGGCCGCTAAAAGGAAAATCAACAGGTAGCATAGTCCCAGGTGGAAGAATCGACAAAGTCCTATTCTATGTTTTCGTAATCTTTGATTTTGCCTTGCTTGTTAAGCTATTTATCTAAAAAATCGCTAATATTATCACTCCCCCACAACAAAATTTTAATAGTGTCAAATACTTTTAGGTAGATAAAAACTCTTTTCTTATCAAAATGGAGAAAAAAGAAGTACAAAAGAAAATACTCGAGAAGGCAAAGAACAACAATGCAACAGAAGAAGAATTCGTATCGATTCTAAGGTCTGTTGCTCCTGGGACACATCTCAGATCATCACTCGACGGAACCCTCAGAACAGGCAAAGGGGCACTAATCATAGTCGAAAATGAAAACACTTTTGACATTTTTGACGGAGGTTTCTGGTTAAACACTCGTTTCACTCCACAAAAACTCGTAGAGCTATCGAAGATGGATGGTGCTATAATTTTAAGCAAAGACATGAAGCGAATCAGCTACGCAAACGTCTTATTAACACCAAGTAGCAAAATATCAACAAACGAAACAGGAACAAGACACAAAGCTGCAGAGCGCTCCGCTAAGCAAGCAGGCACATTAACAATTGCAATATCAGAAAGAAGAAACGAAATCACAATCTACTACAAAAATCTCAAATACCCTCTAGTTCCAACCGGAGACTTGCTAAGAAAAGCAAACGAAAACATCCAACTTCTAGAAAAACAAAGAGCCATATTCGATAAACAAGTTGAAAAATTAGACACTCTCGAATTGTTAGGTTCTTCAAATCTGAGACAAACAATCAATGTAATCCAAAAAGGAAGGATAATAGTGAAGTTAGCAGATGATTTAAGCAGATATTTAATTGAATTAGGAAAAGAAGGCACTCTCCTAAGAATGCGTCTCAAGGAAATCACCATAGGGGTAGAAAAAGAAACAGACCTCGTTGTCAAGGATTATACTCAACTAGATTTGAAGAGATCAAAAAATCTTTTACACAATTTGTCATACGATTCTGTCTTGGATGAAGAATCAATCGCGAAGATCTTGGGTTACGAAGGAACAATTACAACACAAGAAATAAAAGGTTGGAGAATCCTCTCCCGAACCTGCTTGTCTGATTCAGAGATAGCTTCATTAATAAAGGAAAAGGCAACCCTAGTTGAAGTGTTAGATTTAAAACAAAACACTTTTGTAAACCTGTTTGGTGAAGAAAAAGCCCGAACACTAAAAGGAGAATTAGATAAGATTTCTACCAGCGTTTAAATATCAATATTATTCAACAACCCAAGTCTGAATAACAATTACCACGATAGCAATCACTGCAATAATTCCCTTAACTGCTAAAAAGCCAGATGCTTCAATTCTTACAGCAGGAATAGAGAACACGCCTGTTAAAACAGCGAGAACACCGATTATAACAGTGATTAATTTTGTAAAGTTTTTTGGTGTAAGACCCTCATGTTTCATCCTCCCAAGTTTGGTAATTTCCCCTTCAACAACAAAACCAAGCCCAATAATTATCATCAACATAGCCTCTACATAAAAACTCATATCAAAGTTAAACAAAGTAGCACTGATAATTCCCAAAAACCCAACAATGCTTACTAACGCCAGAGCTATGACAAACTTGTGCGACGCTGTTGTCATTTTCCTCTCATTTTTTTCTCGCGTCAATTTCCTTACAATTTTATTTTCTTTGCTATATCTTGCACCAGCCATGTTTCTTTCTTTTCTCCAGACAGAGCATTAATCCACGCAATTAGCCACAAAACAAACCAAAACACCCACAAAAGAGGCTCAATAATATTCCCAAATAACGGAGTCGATGAAACAAACGCTATAATAATTTGCCCAATAAAAAGCACAAGACCCTGCTTCGCGTAGTACATCACATACTCGTCATCCCGCTTTACAATCAGCGCAATAATAAAACCAATTATCGTCAGGAACGTAGCAAGCCACGCAAACGTCTTGCTCTCACTCTTCTTACTTGATGTTTTCTTCACACTCTTTTTCGGCATGTCTAATTATAAGAAAGGGTGTTTAAAAAAGTTTGGGGATGCTCCCCGTTAGTTAACTCATAGATCTACTAATAAACATTCTTCCTAAAACCTATCCTCACCACAACAATTTTATTTGCAGAAACAATAACATCAACAATTGCTCTGTAATCTCCTATTCTTAACCGCCATAACTTTTGCCCCTGAAGTCTTTTGAGAAACCTAAATGGGTTGTCCCTAATCGAATAAATCTTTCTCAAAACTATCTCTGCATCTTTTTTTGGCAATTTCTTAAGGGAATTTTCAGCATTTTTTTCAATTTGGATCGAATACATTCTAAGTTAAAGAAACGCCAAGTTCTTTTGCTACTTGTTCAATTGGCTTTACCTTTCCCCTTTTAACATTCTCTAAGGCAATCTTAATATCTTCAACCTCCTCCTCGCTTAAACTTTCTTCCTCAATATTGTCCACTAAATTATTGAGTAGTTCATCATAGGATTGTCTGTCAAAATTCTTCAACGCCTTTAGACGCCCAAGAGTGTTTGTATTTATTTGGATGGTTGTCTTTTCCATGTTATATGATAACTATAATTAGTATATAATTGTTTCGTTTATGCCCTGGACGCGAAAACAATAATACATTCGCGTTTGCTATCGTAGTTCTTGCTAATGCTCCCGCCGAGCAAGTGACCATCTTGGCGTCCTCAAGGGATGTCTGTTTATTTTAACATAAACATTCCTTTCAGACTGTTTTGATTTAAAAATATTGTCGAGGTTGAGTATATCGATAAAAACTAAGCCCCAACTATTCTATTAACCGCCTCTGGAACTTCCCTGAGCATTTGTTCAACCATGTCCAAGTATGCATTCTTACCCTTACCTAAGACTTTCTTTATTTCTGATTTAGAATCACCAGTAGCTAATTGGCTCAAAACAGAAATTGTGGGATCATATTCTATTCCAGAATACATCTTCGAGACCCTTGCATAATTTTCTTTGTCGACTGGTAAAACAGCAATAACATCAAATCTTGGAACTGTTTGGTCTTTTCCATCTTTTACAGAACCTTTAATCCCATATTTTTCTATACATTCGGCAATATACCTTTTTCCATCTGCCATAAATGCTGCCTCAGCCTTACTAAAAAGATGATTAAATAACCCATGCATACCTCCAGTTATTTGTGCTATTTCTAACGCTGCTTTATCAGATTGATTGTAGACACCACCCCTCTTAAATGCTAATCGATACAATTCATGCCTTTCATCAGATGAATATTCCTCATCAAACATTGCATTAGCCATTGTCCCACTAGAAATAATCCCATATTCTCCTTCTGCGCCGATTTCAACTAAATGGTTTCTTCCAATTAGTTCTACAAGTGGAGATCTACAATTATTAGTAGTGCATACAGCTTCAATTAGTTTTCTTGCCATTTCATCTGTCCTCCCAAATAGCTTTTTGTCTGTAAAACTCAACTACTTCATCATCGCTAGGAGTTCCTGCAGAGATTACTGGACTTCTAATACAAACGCTGTAACCCCAAGTAGTGTCTGGATGACCATCATTATCTGTGTCTTTTACATCTCTTGCAAGAGTGTAGGGAGTATTGCTCTCAATTCCTTCTCTCCCAACGATTTGTGCACTGTCAAAATTATCATAATTTCTCAAAGCTCCTCCGATTAATCCTGGAGCTAAAAAGACCCCCACTGTTGCTAGGGCTGTTAATAAGCCATTTCTTATTGTTTTCATTTTTTCTTTTTCCTCCTTACACTTTGTTTTCATAATATAGTAGTAAAATATAGCATATATAAAACGATAATATTAAATAGTTAGCACTATGCTATAATAATACTATGGATAATAGCATTAAGCTAGATAAGAAGGATCTACAACTTCTAAGGTTGTTAGGAGAGAATTGCAGATTTCAACTTTCTACCTTAGCCAGAGCGCTTAATTTATCTAAAGATACAATAAGAAACAGAATTAAAGCCTTGGAGAAAAATCGCACCATAACCCATTATAATACCCTATTAAATCCGAGACCGCTCGGATACTCAAAGTTCCAAATCCTAATAAAATTCAAAAGCGATATAAAAAATAAACAAGCACAAATAGAAAAATTAACTAAGCAGAAATCAATAAGTTTCATCAACACACTTATAGGAAAATATGATATTCATATCATTATAGATTCAGAGAATATTTTTTCGTTTGATAAAGCAAAATCTGAAATATTTGAGATATTAAAAAACTCAATCCAAAGTTATACTGTGCTCACCTTTTTCAATGATATTAAACACACGAATTTAATTCCCGAAACATCAATGGATGTAAAAGTTCAAAAAAATCTTGACACTTCTTTCTCGTCATTACTCTCTCCAACCTTTGAAGTTGAACAAACAACACCAGATTATACCCCTGATTCTCTTGATATTGAAATACTAAAAATACTAACAAAAAACCCCAGAGAAACATTGGTGCAGATAAGCAAGGATCTAAAGTACAATAGAGAAACAATAAAACAAAGGATTGTCAAATTAATCAAGAACAGAGTAATTATGAATTTCGGAGCAAATCTCTCTTTTGATTCATTTAATTACACCACCTATTTCATATTAATCAAAACTAACAGGGGCGTCGATGAAAGAGACTTGAAAAATTCTTTCAAAAGCGTAGACAATCTCTTTTACTGTGCAAAGACCTTGGGAGATTATTCTTTAATAGCCTACATACTTGCAAAATCTCCCACACAATTGAAAGAGACTATTAAAAAAATTCAGGAGATTCTAGGAGACAGCATGTCAGAGTCAGATCTTCTTATCTTTGATGAATTACTCCTCTACAAACAACTGCCTCCAAACTTACTTGAAGAGATTAGAAAAAATGACTAAACCGTTTTGATCTAAACATCTTTCCCCTTCCGCTTACACAAAAACAGCAAAATAGGCAAAACCTCCTGATTTTTTTCGAGATCTGAAATTTCTTTTTTCATATCTTTATAAGACCTATTCATAACCATAAAATATCCAAAACTCCCACGCTTTTCTTTTAATTGTGGATATTCCTGAACAATCTCCAGCAAACACACCACCTATGTAGACAAAATTGTAGAAAAGTTTAAATATGTAGACAAGCATTGTATTGCTATGTATATCGAAAAAAGAAAGTATTATGGCAAGACAAAGTATTGGCTTTCTCACTCATTCAGGGAAGGAGGCAAGATACATAAAATAAGAAAATTACTGGGCGTAGATTTAACTAAGGATAAATTAGAAGAAAGAAAAGAAAGGGCTGAGAACCTCATCTTAGAAGAAATTAATAAGTACAAAATAATAAAAGATCCCCTCCATGATAAGATATCCAAAGAAGAAATTGAATTTATTAAAAGGTTGCAAGCAGAAGCAAATCTTAAAGTAATTCACCTATCTGAAAAGCAGTGGAAAACTTTCTCTGAAATTTTTAGTTATAATACTAATGCGATAGAAGGCAGCGAATTAAGTAAAAAAGAAACCAAGGAAGTCATAGAAAAAGGAGTTTGGCCAGTTGAAAAGTCTAAAGAAGATATCGCAGAAGCGTTAGGTGTGAACGAAGCCATAAAACTTATTAGAAAAACAAAAGAACATATTTCTTTAGACTTAATTAAGCAAATCCATTATATTGTTTTCAAAAACTCTAAAGATTTTGCAGGAGAATTGAGAAAGTTAGGACAAGAAGTAGTTGTTAGAACTGGAACAGGATTTATTGTTCACGAAGGCGCGCCTTCCTCGAGAGTTATTACTTTGCTCAATGAACTAATCAAATGGTATAATAAACACAAATCAGAATATCCTGGAATTCTGTTGGCTTCTGTCATACACAATCAGTTTGAAAATATACACCCCTTTGCAGATGGCAATGGAAGAGCCGGCAGAATTTTATTGAATAATATTTTATTAAAAAATAATCTTCCACCAGTCAATATAGATATAAAAAACCAAGCTGAATATTATCAGACTTTGCAATCTTATGAAAAAGATGGAAACATAAGGCCAACTATAGAACTCATATTAAAAGAGTACAAAAGTCTAAGTAAAATAATAAAATAATAGAATTCTACGTGTAGACAATATTGTAGACAAGATTAATTTGTAGACAAAGGCGCCCCACCGAAATGCCAAAATGTTATAATTCTCCTGTGGAACCTTCTGCTCTATGCTCCTACCGGGATTCGAACCCGGGCCTTCGCCGTTCTCCATGCCTTTCAATCTGAAAGACACTTAAATAAAAGTGCCTGCCTCAAGCGAGACTGAAGGTATTAGATCACCTCAGCAACCTCCGGCAATCGAGAGGGCGATATCCTTAACCGCTAGACAATAGGAGCTTATTTCATAAGGTAATGTTCACTATAAAAGATTTGCTAATCTCCAGAAAGGGTTCTTTCTAAATTCTTAAAACCTTCTCCTAAATAATAAGCATCTTCATTAGACAAACCAATTATCAGCAGAGACATTCTGTGGTCATCGAAGTTTAAATGTCTACAAGCTTTCCAATGACAATAAGCCTCCAGCGGCCTCATTCCAGCATGTAATTTAAATTCTCTCTGTTGCTCTTCTCTTGTCTGAGAGCTATCAACCCATCCTAAACTTTCTGCATAATCTATTGCTTCATCTGAAACATAGGGTTCTTCCGCTAACATCCCCTCAAGCATGCTATCCATTATCAAAGAAGGCGCATCAAATTCACCACATTCCATAGCATATAATCAAATAGAACCCTATATAAAAATTATCGCAACACAGTTAATCGATTTCAGAAAGATTTAAATACGGAAATGGTTGAGCGTTTTTATGGATCCAGAAAAAATGTACAAATTGAATGTAATATACTCGCCTACAACACCCAGAGGAGAAAGTGATAGACTAATTAAGCAGTCTAGCAGAGGACTTCAATATTCTTTATTCAAATAATGTTTTACCAGAAGATGCTGAACCAAGAGATAGGGTGGGTGCACAAAGAGCGATGGCAGAGCGAGGTGCAGCTTCAGGGTTTCCAATGGGGGTTGTACGATTTGGAGCCTTGCCTTATGACCAATTTAGAAGTTTAACACTCAGGGTGATGGATGAATTGGATGTTAGATCGTTGGATCCAAGTCCGATTAGTTAGTAATCAAACCGATAAAAGTAATTACTGAAAAAATTATTACCAAGCTTAAAACCCTCAAAGACTTCATCTAAATTACTCCAAACCCCCCAATACCAGAGCAATTATTATCGCAATCCCTAAAATCCATAATATAATACCTATCCAATTATTTTTATTCGCTATTCCATTAATTAACACTAAAACTATTTAATCTTTTCTCCGCTTGCGCAGAAACAAATATGTTGATTCTCACTCAAAACCCCTTTACTGATTCTCACTCAAACCCTTCCTCTCGCGAATTTTCTTAATCACGTTCGGCTGTAATTCAGCAGGCATTTTCTGAAAAGTCTGGTCCATTAAGCTAGAAATACCGCGACCTTCTGTTGCAGACCGTAGGTCATTGCTCCACCCAATCATTTCTGCAACAGGTATTCTTGCTTGAATCACAACACTTTCTGATTCTTGTTGAACATCTAGCAACTCTCCTCGTTTAGAGCTGATTAACTGCGTCACAGTCCCCATAAATGAAACCGGAGCTTCAACTCTGTGGGTTTGTATTGGTTCTAATAAAGCAGGCCCTGCTTTGCTCATTGATTCATGTATCCCTTTTCTAACAGCAGGATAAACCTGCGCCGGTCCGCGATGCATATGGTCAACGTGAATTTTCGCATCATGCAATATAACTTTTGTTTTCATCAACGGCTCTTTTGACAAAGGACCTCCATTAACAATCAGCCTCCAACCATCCATAATTGAATCTATGAGTTCTCCGAGTAAAACAATCCCCCTTGTCCTGTCTTCAAAAACATTGCCTTTGTAAATCTCTTTTATCTGACGAGCTTCTTCATTTGACATGCCCACTTCAGCAAGTTTTGTCCAGGCCTGCTCAGCTCTTTTCTTCATCCTTTCTTCTGGTAACTCTCCAGAAACAATTGCATCATAAACATCATCTTCCAATGGCTCAATACTAAAAAACAAGATGTTGTGTCCATTAGGCGTTCTGCTCTCAACCATAGGACTATCTTTTGTCACAGTTTCTCTATAAACAACAATCGGCGAACCAGTTTTAACAGCCAGCCCTTTTTCACTTTTTATTCTGTTTTCAATAACCTCCAAATGCAGTTCTCCCATTCCAGACATCAGATTTTCACCAGTCTCTTCATTAATTTCAATTTTTATATCTGCATATTCTTTAGCAATTTGTCTTAATATTTCAACAAGTTTAGGTAAGTCAGCTGGCTTTGTTGCTTCAATACTCTTTGTAACAACTGGCTCAAAAATATGTTTAATAGATTCAAATGGTTCCATCGCGTCAGAACTTACTGTCTCGCCAGCAAAAACATTTTTTAAACCAACAATACCAACAATGTTCCCGCCGACAACTTTGTCCATTTGTATCCTCTTTGCCCCCTTGTAAATAGAAACTTGCTGTAAGTTCAGCCTTTTCTTTGCCTGATTCATATAAACAGAATCACCCTGCTTTAGTGTTCCAGAAAACAATCTTCCTGCTGCAATCTCGCCTGCGTTTTTGTCAATTACAACTTTAGTGCAGATAAACGCCGGCTCTCCTTTTTCATTACAATTAACTAAGTCTTGTCCTGTCTTGCTGTCTAAATCCCCGTGCCAGATTTTTGGTATTCTATAAGGCTGAGCTTCTTTTGGAGAGGGGTGGTGGTGCACAACCATGTCAAGAATAACCTTGTGCAATGGTGCTTTTTTAGCTAACTCTTTGTGAGCATCTTCTTGAGAATTATACGCTTCAATTACATCTTTAAATGTTATACCCTCCCTTTGCATAAATGGAAGACTTAAAGCCCAGTTATGATACGCAGAACCAAAACCAACACTTCCTTCTTGGACATTGACCTGCCACTTCTCCCCGTACCCTTCTTCTGCAATATGTTTAATTAACTCGTTAACTTTATTGATTATACTAATAAAACGCTCCTGCATTTTTTCAGGAGTCAATTTAATCTCACGAATTAAGCGGTCAACTTTGTTGATGAACAAAATTGGTTTTACTCTTTCGCGAAGAGCCTGTCTTAAAACAGTTTCTGTTTGAGGCATGATTCCCTCGCTTGCACAACACAAGACAATTGCTCCGTCAACAGCTCTCATCGCTCTTGTAACATCTCCTCCAAAATCAACATGCCCCGGAGTATCTATGAGATTAATTAAATAACCCTCTCCTTCTACATTGTGAACCATTGAAACATTTGCAGCATCAATTGTAATTCCTCTTGTCTGCTCGTCCTCATGAAAATCCAATGCTAGTTGTTTTCCAGCCAGTTCCTCAGACATCATCCCCGCCCCAGCCAATAGGTTATCTGAAAAAGTTGTCTTCCCGTGGTCAATGTGCGCAGCTATTGCTATGTTCCTAATCTTCTCTGGCTGAGACATTAGCTTTGTTACTTTTTCTTCTGTTTTATCTGTTGGCATTTTGACTTTTAATTCTAATAAATTAGAATAAATGGTGATACAAATTTGAGTTTTTAAAGTTTTACTTATGCGAAAAGATTATTAATTCAAGATTCCTAAAGAAACAATGGTGCGGGCATTCATAGATATCAGACCAGGAGACACTATTTCTATCAAGCCAAATAATTTAGAGCTAATGATTTTAAATTCAAATAGCCAAACCCTGAATCTACAAATATCTGGCGGGAGAAAGTTATCAATACCAGAAGGAGCAAACGCTCATCTCTCAACAGGCATATCACTGCACAACTATGGACACAGGGGCATGGGGAAGGCATATCACATAAGATTAACTTGCACACCAATAATCCCTTATACAAGATAACAAGAACCCGCAAGGGAAAAGCAAATAATGTGGGGCTTGGATAAATCACAAGGTTTCGATAACTCTTTTAAACCCAGTTTCCTCAACAGACATATGGCATTTTTCGATTTTTTAAGACGTTCCAGTAAGAAAGAAGAACAAAAACAATTAGAAGAAATAAATCTAAATGAAATTCCTGATTGGATAGGTTCTAAATCAAATAAGATATTTGAGAATCTAGACTCTGAATTTGAAGAAATAAGAGAGAAAATATCTCAAGAAAAAATAGCTCTCAAACAAAATCTTAAAAATCTAGAACAAGCAGAACTCAAGAATAAGGATATTCCTGATAGAATGAAGCAGATAATGGAAGGAAACAGGAGAATATATGTCCATAAAATTAATAGTTTTATAAGAAAAATTAATTTTCCTAGCGACACTGATGAAGCTTTAAACTTCGCAGTTTCTTTTGATTCAGAATTAGATAAGTTTGATAAAAGCATAGGGAAAAGCCACAACATCCTGGAAGAATTTTTCCCTGAAAAAGCAAATCTTGTCTCAACAAACGTGAAAAATATAGACAAATTAGTCAAAGAGGCAAAATCTAAAATAAAAAATTCTGAGGTTGAAAAAGTAAACGAACTAAAAAACCATGTTTCTTCAACATTAAATAAAATAAAACAAAAAGAAGAAGGCCATAAAAGGTTAAAACTGCTTGAAGAAGATTTGAAATTCCATAAGGAAACAATAAACAATAAGGAAAGTAGGTTAGAACAACTCCAACAACAAGAGACATACAAGAAAATAATAGAGTTAATGGAAACGAAAGAACAACTAGAACAGAAAATTAAAGAAAACGAATCTAAATTTGTACATTCTTTTTCAGAGATTGAGACAGCCCTTAAAAAATATGAAAACCTCTCGGAAAATAAACTGGCAAAAAGATATTTGGAAGATTCTTTAAATGCTTTGCTAGGAGATAAGGATTTGGAAATTTTAGGCTTGTTAGATGCAATAAAAAAAGCAATTGCAAGCGGAGATATCACCTTGAAGGACAAAAAGAAAGATAAGGTGATAAAAGAATTGGACAGCCTAGATAAAGATTACATTGAAAGTTTCTTGCAAACTCACACAAACTCAAATAAAGACCTCTCTGAATTAGATTCTAAAATTAGAAGTTCCAATATCCTCAAAGAGATTGAAAATCTCAAGGATGAATTAAAACAAGACAACACAAATCTTGAAAAAGACAAGTTCAAGATAGGTAAGATGAAAAAAGAGACAGAGGGGATTGATGTTTCTCAGTTAATTTCAGGACTTGAAGACAAAATTAGAGAGAATACAGGAGAGGAAGTTAAAATCAACAATTAACGAGCACTATCTGCTTGTTTCTCTGCCTCGTTCTTTTTTGAAAGAGCATAACTTTCCATATTCCCCTCTGAAGCTTTGATTATCTCCTCAGCAAGTGATTGTACCATCTTCTTTTTCTTTCCAAAACATCTTTGATATGCTCCCTGAACCATCCATCTCAACGCAAGGTCAACCCTTCTTGTAGGAGAAGTGTCAATTGCCTGTGGATATCTTGCTCCACCATGTTCAATAACAGTGATTTCGTCTCTTGGCGAACAATTTTCAATCGCAGTCACAAGAATCTGGACAGCATTTTTCTTTGTTCTTTGTTCAATAAGATTCATTACCTCTATCACAGTAACCATATTTTTGTTATACTTTCCAGAAGCCCAGCTTGTAATTATTTTGTGCCTCTTTCCGACATGTCCTGGTGTTGCAATCCTATTTGCAAGTCTCTCTAAGATATTCACTCTTGCCTTGCCAAACTTCCCAACATTCCTCCCCTGCGACTTCAAAAGCAACTTTGGTTCAACATTTATATAAGGCTTCAAAGCAGGATCCTTTATCTCAATGTCAGAGACATCAAATATGTCGAAGAGTTTTATTTCTTGTTCAGCCATCCGCAATCCTCCTTGTTTTTTTATATTTTTTCCCAGCAGGAGTAAGCTTAACGCGCGGAACAGCAGAGTCCACAAACACTTGTGCATAACCTGTTGTTGTTAATTCTCCCTGAACCCTATCATACACATGGGCATCTAAACCACTAAAATCTACATGTCCCCCATTGTCATAAGCTTTTGATACAATTTCTTGTGTCGCGTCACTTAATTCTCTTGTCATTTTATCTCATCTCCTCCAACTTAATCCCACATTCTTCAAACATTTTTAAAACTCTCTCAACTCTCACATCTGGATTTCCCAAACTTTTAGTATTAACACAAAGCACACATCTCTCTGCTTTACCATCCAAACCAATAGGCTCTCTTGTATGAAAATGTGGTGGATTTTCTTCTAATTCTAAACCATTATCTTTACGCAAACTATAATGCTGTACACCATTCAAATATTTTCCTCTGGCAACTTTTCCTGATCTATTCAATCTTTCAAACAAATCCTGCATGCCCTCGCTATCTGCAAGAAAACAATATACAGCATCTTTAATCGTTTGAGTTCCAGTTGTCATTTTACGCCGGGACCTCTGCCGCTCGGCTTTGAGATTGTGCAGATTCCACAATTCTTTTCAGTTTAGCTGAAAAGCTCAAAGAGGATCTATCCTCAGGACAATAAACATTGGCTGTGTACTGAGTGCCAACTCGCACCCCCTCATTGCCATAACCAGACACTGATTCAGATAATAAAAAATACTCTCCCCCCAATGTCAGTGCAGTTACTCTGGGAGTTGTCTCCAAATCGGTTGAGTGAACAATTTTCCTATGTTTAGTCCCACGAATAAATTCCCCAACGCCCGCTACAACTGCCTCAATCATTAGACCATCATAACTTCTCACATTAACTCCCTCAAATTGATTCCACATTCTATCTCCTCCCCTTCTCAATCTTCCCGCTCACCAATCGCGACAAAGGCTGATCATTTACTTTAATTACTTGGAACCTGATTCCTCTGATATCTCCTTTCGAACGTCCCTGCTTTCCTCCAATTCTTTCTATCACAACTTCATCGTGTTCATCAATATACTTTTGCGCAAGGTTTCCAGGAATAAATGCCCCAACTTGAATTGCATTCTTAACAAGTTGAACCTTACAGCATTTCCTCATCGCAGAGTTTGGCTGCGCAGCTTCTTTTTGAAATTTTTCTATAACAATTCCTTTTGCCTGGCTAGCCCTCCCAAGCGGGTCTGACTTAATCTTAAGATTTTTCATCTTAGTATTGTAAGTCTTATCAGCCCATCTAAACTTGCTTCTTTTCTTTGACAATTTTCTAGCACTTAATAGTCCCATGTTATATCTTTGAAGAAAATGGTTTTTAAACTTTCTTATTAACGAACCTTCCCTTCATTCTTTCTAATCGCTCTTAAAATCCAAACAACAATCCAAGTGACAATTATCAGCCCAAGAGCAATAGGGCCATAAAAAGAGATGTAAAGAGCCATCCCCAGATTCACCCCAAATACGAACGCTCCATAAATCAAGAAACCAAAAAACAATAAAACTACAATCACACTAATAATCCAGCCAACTTTAATCTCATTTTCCATTTTAAATAATCTTCAAATCCAAATGATAAAAATCCTGCAGAATCTTCTTCAACTCCAGGTATCTTCTTTTATTCCTACCAATTAATGAAGCTTTGTTTTGATTGTTCCCTGCTGTTATTACAATGCACCCTTCTTTAACTTCCACAGACTTCAGTCTCACCGGAGAAACAATATCTTCAATAAATCTTTTAACATCATCAAGACCCTCATCTTCTCTTATTATCCTCACTTTTTTCCCTATCTTTTCCTGTATGTTTTTGATATTAGATGCTGCAGGTCCAATTGCTCTTGAAACTGATTTTCCATTCACGGCAAAAAACAGGATATTATTATGGACAAAGCACTTTCTAGTTTTAACTTTTGCTATTTTATCTAAGAGATTGATATATCTCATCGCTCTCATATCTATAACACCCATGTTAAACCTTTTTAAGAATACTTCCTTTCACAACTATCCTTTTTCAATGTAGTTTATAAATTTATCTCTTCTTTACTGCTTTGTTAAATAAGTGGTGTTTGTTAAAAAAGCCGATTCCTGAAATATTGAAAATAAAGAGTCAAGCCAGATAAAATTATAGTTGTTATTGCTAAAACCCAAGTAGCCCATACGAGCCTTATATTTGTTCTTTCAATTCTATAAGCAATATATGATTGAAATACTTTATCATTCAGGGTATTTATTTCTATTAAATCATTATTTTGTATTTTAGGGTTTTGTTTTTTAGCATTTTCCCTTTCAATGTAAATAGCAATTTTTTTGTAATCTTTAAACCATCTTTTAAAACTCAGTGTATACTTCCTACCACTTAACTTTTCTTCCCTTCATCTTTCCTAACCAAAGGCCCAGTCACTTTAACCAGCAAACCAGGCAAGCCAGTGCCAACAGGAATTGGCTGGTTCAATAAAATATTTTCAATCACAGATTTCAGTTCGTCTTCAGAACCTTTAATTGTTGCATTAACAAATTGCTTATCTGGTGTTTCAAAAGTCGCCCGTGCCAAAATACTTGCTTTATCAGTTATGATTCCCATTCTTGTCACACCTTTAACAGTTCCCGAAGAAGTCATAGCATCTGCTACAAGAGTCAAATGCCTTTTGTTAATGTCAAGTCCCTGGGTTTCAATAACATTTTTAATTTCATTTATTATTGTTTGTCTTGCCGCCTCTATTCCGAGAATTTCTTTCACGTCGTGGATATCATTAGAAAAAACTTTATCTCTGTTAATCCCTTTGACCTCTAAGGTCTCCATAAGGTTGGAGCCACTTGTGAGAATAACATACTCTCTGTCTTTCTTAGAAACAACGACCTGGGGCACGCCCTTAATTCCAGAAACAACTATCTCTTTTAACTTCTCCTTTAGTTTATACATTTCTTTGAATCCATGTTCTGGAAGAGCAATAACGATTCTCATACCACTCAGCGTAGCTTTGAATTTTTTATCTGTTAATTTATCTGCAACTTTTTGTGGGCCGATGTGGGCACCTTTTAACGCCTTTGAATCTAACTCTATTTCTATTTTATTATTCCCAAAATCAATATTTATCTCTGAGAGGATTTCTTTGAGCTTGACCTCTTTTATCTTTTCTGCTATGACTCGGGCATTCTTTTCATTATTATTCTCTCTGTCAAGATAAATTTCCATCATTGGAGTAGATGGTTGTTTCCTAGCATCTAAAATTTCTATTAATCTTGGTAAACCAAGTGTAACCTGCATTTGAGCAACACCAGCCATATGGAATGTTCTAAGTACCATCTGCGTGGATGCCTCTCCAAATGATTGTGCAGTAATAACGCCCACAGCCTCTCCTGGAGAAATTTTGTCGTCTTTTAAGTGCAGCTTAGCAACATCTTTTCCGTCCTCTCCATAACTAAATTGAACAATATTTTCAGAAGCATCTCTCACCGTGCCGTCATATTCAACTTTCAAATCCTGCAGCGCACTAACAAGTCTTCTGTACAAATAACCAGATTTTGGAGTCCTTAAAGCAGTGTCCATCAATGCGTCTCTTCCGGTAATCGCCCCGAAGAAGAACTCGCTTGGCTTCAATCCTTTAAGAAAACTGGACTTGATGAATCCTCTTGCTTCTGGTTTCAAATCATTTTTCTTGAAGAAAGCCAATGTTCTATCGCTATAACCAAAGCTAATTCTCTTGTTCCACAACGACTGCTGGCCAACACAACAACCCATCTGAGTAACATTAAGCATGCTTCCGCCGCTGCCTGACTTTATCATCTTATTAATACTGCCTTCTGCAGGGAAATGGGACTTCACAACATCACTGACATCTGTTCTCACACTGTTAAGGATTTGCATTATCTTTGTTTCACGAGTTTCTTCCATTGTTTTCCCAGGCATAGACTCCAATCTGTCTGCTTCATAATCTTCAATAACCTCAAGAGTTTTTTTCTCAGCTTTAGCTATAATCTCTTTAGTGATTTCCTTGACTTTTTCAGGGACATCTAAGTCGTGTAAGGACAAAGTGTATCCTTTTCTAGATAAATACACAGTTCCCAGTGTAAATGCCTTACTGATAGAATCAACTGCGATCTCTCTTCCAAATTCTTTGTCTATTAACTTGACCATTTCCCCGTCTTCTGCTCCAAATGTATTGCTTCCGTTTATCGTTCCAGGAATGCTGATATTAGAACCCTTTGGAATTACCTGTGAAAACACATCAATTCCAGAAACTTCTTTTTTCTTGACATTGTTGATTATATTTAAAGAAAACAACAGTTGGTCTGCTTCGCTTTTTTCAACAGTGTCTTTTCCTAAAAGATAAGCTCCGGTGACAGCATCTGCAATTGTTCCAACAAGGTTTGTGTTATTTTTGGATGATATAATGTTGTTGTTTATATCCAAAAGCACTTTTGCTTCAGACAGCGCTTCTTCATTTTGAGGACTATGTATATTCATTTCATCTCCGTCAAAATCTGCGTTGTAAGGAGCTGCTGCTGCAGGGTTCAATCTAAATGTTCTTCCTGGAAGAACTTTTACATAATGTGCCATCAGCCCTTGCTTATGCAATGTGGGGTGCCTGTTGAACAGAACTATGTCTCCGTCTCTTAAGTGTCTCTCAACTTTATATCCTGGCTGTATCTCTGCAACTATTTCTTCTTTCAAATCTTCAGTAATGCGTTTCCTCCTTCCGTCTATCCTTATCACGTTGTTTACTCCAGGATATGCTGTTCCGTTTCTGATTAAATTCTTTATCTCTTCAATATTGGTGCTTGTGACAGATTCAGCTACTGTAATGACTTCTGCGATTTGCTGTGGCACTCCGATTTCATTAATTCTCAGGTAAGGGTCTGGCGAAATAACACTTCTCGCAGAGTAATTAACCCTTTTTCCTGCAAGGTTGTGCCTTATTCTGCCCTCTTTTCCTTTAATTCTTTCAGTGATTGTTTTTAATGGCTGTCCAGAACGGTGCCTTGCAGGAGGTATCCTCGTGACATTGTTATCAAAAAAAGTTGTAACATGATATTGCAATAAATCCCAAAGGTCTTCTATAATAACTTCTGGAGCTCCGGCATTTAGATTTTCCCATAGTCTTTGGTTGGCTCTTATAATATCACTCAATTTATGAGTCAGGTCATCTTCACTTCTTTCCCCTGTGTCAAGAGTGATTGACGGCCTTACAGTAACAGAAGGAACCAGCAATAACGAGATAACTGCTCTTTCTGGTCGTGCCGAATGAGTATTTATTCCTATTCTTCTTAGTTCTTCATCAGGGATATTAACAAGTCTTTCTCTTATTTCTATAGGATTCAGCCTTTTTTTGTCCACGAAAAAACTGGTTGGTTTTTCAAGTTTCACTCTGTTAATATTCTCGTTACAGTGAGGGCATTTCTTAGCATCTCTTGCTTTTTTAGCTTTTTTTGCAGGACTCAAGCCTTTTTGTTTTTCTTTGCTCAAAGCTAATTTTCCGCAATAAGGACAAAAACTCCTTAAGCAAAGTTCTATTAGAGGAATGTATTTAATATGAAGGATAGGTCTTGCCAATTCAATGCTTCCAGAATGACCAGGACATTCCTTAACACGTTTCCCGCAAGTTCTGCACCTAACTCCAGGGTCAATTGCCCCTAACCTTAAGTCCATCAGCCCGCCGTCAACAGGAAACCCGTCAATATCATAAAGTTCTGGAGTCACAACCTTTACAGCGCTAAGTTTTTTAATCTGTTCAGCACTAAGCAAACAAAATCTCACAGACCTTATTTGCTTTCTTGAATGTTTAATCATTTTTTCCTCTTCTCTAATTTATTTTTCAAATCATCAAAGTCTTTTTTTACTTTAACAAAAGACATCTTAACTTCATGCTTAAATTCTTTTGTTTCATCACTAATCGCCCAGACCTTAAATATCAAAGTCAGAAACAAGACTATAACAATGCTAAGTTCTGTGGGGCTGTTGCCAAATATTCTCCAAATTACCAATATAACTGCAATTATCAATGTAATCCAAAATAATATATTAAGTATTTGTCTTTTGTTCATTTTATTGATCATATTTATTCTTCAATACAAATTTAGTTTGAATGCCCAAGCCAAGCAGCTCGTCAACAAGCAGTTTAAAGGCATATGAAACTTCAACAGGCTCTGCTTCTCCGCCTCCACAAGATGGACAGACTGTTTTGTTTCTGATAGCATCTTCATAACCAATACTATCGCACTCCCCACATACATGCACAATTGTCTTGTCTGAATCATACCTTTCTTTCAATAACAAAGATGCACCATGCCCTGCCAACGCCTGTTGTTCCATTTCTCCTAACCTGAGACCACCGCCTTTTGCACGACCTTCAATTGGCTGTCTTGTCAGCAAAGCGACTTTTCCAGAAGCTCTTGCATGAATTAAGTTCTTAACCATCCTCTTCAGTTTTAAGTAATACATACTGCCAATATAAATTTTAGCATCCATTTTCTTTCCTGTTACCCCGTTGTACATTGTTTCCTTACCGTCATAACTAAATCCCATTTCTTTCAATTGTTCTTCTAGTTCCTTAACACTTTGTCCTGTAAACGGAGTCCCGTCAACAATCTTTCCACTTATTGCTGCAGTCTTACTTGCTAGAATTTCTATTAAATAACCTACAGTCATTCTGCTCGGGATTCCATGTGGATTAAACATCAAGTCAGGAGTAATTCCACTGCCTGTAAATGGAACATCATCAGGATTTGCAATCATCCCAACAACTCCTTTCTGTCCGTGTGGCGAAGAAAATTTATCTCCAACCTCGGGTAATCTTGAGTCTCTTGTCCTTACATCAACAATCTTGTTTCCCTCACTATCGACACTGATAAAAGAAGCGTCAACAGTCGCTCTTTCTCCCTGTCTTATCACAGAGCTGGCTTCTTTTTTCGCCTGAATGCTTAAATCCCTTGCCTCAGACAAGAATTTAGGAGGAGTTACCTTGCCTATCACAACCTCTCCTGCCACCATGTCTGCTTCAGGGTAAGCAATTCCATCATCTTCTAAAAATTTATAAACTTCTTCAGTTCTGTAACTCGAGACATCTTTGTCCGGAATAGTAATTTCATCAGATAGTCCTCCAGCATACTGCAATTCTGTTGCAGAGTATGGTCTAAAGTATGTGCTTCTGCCCATCCCCCTGTCTATACTCGCACTATTCAAAACAATAGAATCTGCTATATTATAACCTTCAAAAGGCATTATCGCCAAGACAATGTTTTGTCCTGCAGGATGCACCTTGAGTGTGTCATAAATAAAACTCCTTACTAACGGTCTTTGAGGATAATGCAAGATTGAAACATCTGTATCAACCCTTACCAAATAATTTGCAGCATAAATTCCCAAGCTCTGTTTTAATGTCTTGCTTCCTCTATTCAATCGAGAGCTCTGGTCGTGGTTGGCAAAAGGCACTAAAGAAGTAATCAAACCAAACACATCAATAGGGTGAATTTCAAGATGTGTATGTTCGCCTGTGATATCTTCTTCATTTAAAGCAATAAATGTGTTTTCTTCCTCACCAGCATCAATATATTCAATAATCCCTTTATCAACAAAATCAATCCATTTTATCTCCCCCTGTTCAAGTAAAACAAGGTCTTCGTCGTTTATTTTTGAAGCTCCATTTTCCACTATGACTAATGGTCTTAAGACTCTTCCCACCCCTGAAAGAATTACAACACGTTCAAGAATATCATCATAAGACACGCTGACTTCGTGGGGAATTTCTTTCTTCCTTCTTAACTCCCTCAACTTTTGAGAAAACTCTTTAGGATTTTCAATAAAACCAATAAACCTTCCGTTAAGAAAAACATCTGTGCCATTTTGATCTTCTTTTCTTAATCCAAATGATTCAAATTTTTTAATTGCACTATTCTCGTCAAAATCAATTGCTGTTGAAATTTTAGCTAGAAGTGAGAGATTTTTTCTTAAACCAATCTCAGTCCCTTCCGGAGTTTCTGTAGGGCAAAATCTCCCATAATGTGTCGGATGCAAGGTTCTTGCCTTAAAATTTTCTTGGTCTCCTGGAAGAAGACTTGTAACCCTCTGCAATTGTGATAGAACATCAAGGTAATTAGTTTTTTGCATGTTTTGTGTAACCCCACTTCTTTCGCCTATCCAAGATCCTGTAGCTATCGCACTTTCAACTCGATGTGTGAACAAGGTTGATTTAGCAATTGTCTTTAATGAATAGAACTTTTTTCTTTTAGATATCTTTTGTAAAGAATACTGAATATCTCTAACAAGAATCTTCAAATTGACACGGAACAAATCAGCCATAAGGTCTCCAGAAAGTTTTACTCTTTTGTTTGAATAGTGGTCTTTATCTGTTCTTATTCTCTTATCATCTTTTGCTCTCAGATACAATCTAACAATTCTGCACAGCGTAAACGCTTTATCCGCCCTTGAACTTTTGTTCATGCCGATGTTCGGGAGCAAAAAAGAATCAATTCTTTGTTTTACCCTGTCCAAGATTTCTTTTTTTGTTCCTTGTATCCCTGACTTTTCAGCAATATACATCATAGCATCTTCAGCACTTTGCAAATTTGCAAACTCATATAGGTTAACAATCAAACAGTCATTTTCAATCCCAATCCTTTTTGCAATCTCCTCTTCCTTTACCATTCCAAGGGCTTTAAGCAAAACCAAAATAGGGACATTTCGCAATCTGCTGAATGTCAATTCTAATATCCCTTCATTTGTTTCACTGACTGTTGTGGGAATCCTGTACGAGCCTCTTTCTGAAAATATCCTTAATGTAAGGTCTTGTTTGCCTTCTTCAATAAATGGTTGATTCGGAGCTAAGTCTTCAGACATAACAATGACTCTTTCGTTTCCCTTAATAATAAAATAACCTCCCTGGTCAAGAGGGTCCATATAATTCTTCCGCAATTCTTCTTTGTTCATGCCATGAGTGTTACATTTAGCACCCCTTACAATTACAGGAATTCTGCCTATTTCTACTTCAGCACTTTCTGTTTGGTTTTCATACTTCACGCTTAGTTCAACATGCACCGGTGCCGCATATGTAAGATTTCTCAATTTGGCCGTAATAGGAGTAATATTGTTAATACTTCCGTCTGCCTCGATTATATTCGGCTCTCCTATCTTTATTTTACCAAATTTTATTTCAACATCCTGGTCTATCAAACTTTCATTAAGCTCTTCGACAATTTGTTGAATTCTATTTTCTATGAAACCATTGAAAGACTTAATGTTAGATTCCACTAGCGAGTGTTGTTCAAGATATTTCTCAATAAGGATATTTTTTTTCTTATCCATTTTTATAAAACAACAACCCTAAAGTAGTTTACAATTTTATCTCCTTCTCTTCTTTCTACCTTAAATACATCTCCAGGAGTGCATTCTTCTGGAATTACTGGGTCATCAATCCGTATTCTTGGCAGTTGTGAAAAAGAGAGATTGTATTTATTAAGTAACTTTTTTACCTCATCAGGCTTCAATTTTGTGTGTTTGGGCTGTAATATGTGCATGGCTTTGCGTTATTGTTTAATATAAATATTTAATTAACGACTGGACGATGATAAAAGAAATTTGTGAAAGATGGTTTTTAAATCTTTCTACTTTCTGGAATTTGGGGTAAAATAAGAAAAAATGGTCCCGACGGGATTTGAACCCGCGACACCTAGGTTTCTTTTACTTTTAGTTCAATACTAAAAGCCTAGTGCTCTAACCAGGCTGAGCTACGGAACCAATGTATAAACAAAGAAAAAATTACTTTTTAAGGTTAACTAAAAGACAACTAACCTTTCGCCCTAGTTTCAGCAGGGATCGTCACATGAGATTTATCATAAAAACGTATTTCAACAGAAAAATCTAATCCATCAATAGAAGGGGTTCTCACGCTTCTTGGAGTTTCTCCGAGCTCAACAAGCCCCCCCCACAGTATTTGATCATTTGGAGTGTAAGCTGCTGCCCCATGTTGCCTGCTTGACACCATATGGCTAATTATTCCTCTTTCAACTTTTTCAAATGAAGTTGCTAAATCATGCCCTCTTGCAGAAACAGGCAGTTCCAAACATTCTGCAACTATATAATTGGGAGGGTCTCCTTCACCAACATCAGATCTGTACGAAACAACCCTAAACACTTCAGTCACTCTACTAACCATAAAAAAACAAACATAAACGAGTATTAATAGTTTTCTACTTAATCTCCTTCAACTTCTTCTCCAACTCATCCTTAGAAGTAACACCCATGGTTCTATCAACCTGCTTTCCATCTCTAAAAAAAATCAACGTCGGGATACTCATCACCTGAAATCGCTGCGCCAGCTCACTTTGTTTATCAACATCAACCTTACCAAATTTTGTCTTATCTTTCAATTCATTAGCAGTCTCCTCAAAAACAGGACCCATCATTTTGCAAGGTCCGCACCATGTAGCCCAAAAATAAACAACAATCTTATCATCTTTAATGAATTTATCAAAATTTTTAGAGTCCAAATCAGTAATATTCTTAGCCATTATAATATCTGAAAAACTTGATTAATAAAGGTTTTGTTAATAGAGTTAATATTAATAACCTCTTGCCCTTTTTAATAACATGGACAAACCCCAACTCCTTGCTTCACTAAAAGCCCAAGGCTTCCCACAAAAAATCCTCCAAGCATTTGCAAAAGTCCCTCGTGGATATTTCCTCCCCCAAAACCTCCAAGCCTATGCATACGAAGACCAGGCCTTACCCTTAGAACAAGGAGCCACAATCTCCCAGCCCTATACAATCGCCTTTATGTTAAACCTCCTAGACATAAAACCCTCCCAAAAAATCCTAGAAATCGGAAGCGGATGTGGTTATGTCCTCGCCATTCTCTCCAAGCTCTCACCCTCATCAAAAATCTACGGAATTGAAGTAATAAAATCACTTGCAGAAAAATCAAAACAAATTATTTCAGAATTGAAATATAAAAATGTCAATGTACTCGACGGCAATGGTTTTCAAGGTCTAAAAGAAAAAGCACCATTTGACAGAATCCTAATCAGCGCAGCAGCTGACAAATTGCCAGAGCATCTCTACCCTCAACTTTCTAATGATGGAATTATAGTCACGCCAGTTCTCGGATCAATTGTTCAGATTAAGAAACAAAAAGGTAAAATAAAACTCAAAGAGTTTCCAGGGTTTGTGTTTGTGCCTTTAGTCAGGGCTTAACACTAATCAAAATAAACAACGCTAACCCGATAATAATAAAAATCCCCATCATCAACGGAGAGGCATTTGCCAATAAATTCAACCCAGCAGACATCTCGCCTTCTTCAACAATCATTGAATTTGTCCACGATGAAAACATAAATAAAGAAACCAAGGCTAGAATTAACACAGCCAATAAAATTATGTTTTTTTTCATGAGAAAAAAAGGAAGAAGGATTATTTATGTGTTTTGGACAGTAACAATACCGAATAAAATGTTTAACGGTATCGGGCTATACGAAGTCGGCGTAAGCCGATTTGGGTGGAGAAACCTGCAAGGTTTCGGAACCGTTAAATTCCTGTTATGCTCTCCCGACGACTGGAAGGAGGAGAGCGCAGCGGGGCAAAATCCAAAGGATTTTGAGTTCAGAATTCGGGCGTCATCAATATTAACTTCAGAGTAGTAAAAGAACCGAAAGATTTATGAATATGCTCTTTATTCTAATCCTAAGGAGATAAAAAATGTCAGAAAGAAGAGGATTAGGATTTTTTGAAACTGTCTGTGCAGTAGTAGTTGGAGCTTCATTAGCGACAATTCCAGACTACGTCAGACAAGGAAACATAGAGAATAAAGTTGACCAATTACTTCAAAGACCCGCAATTGAATTAAGAACAGAAAATGTTATTGGTGGAAATGCACCTGAGAAATTCTATGAAATTGCTGGGAAAAGAGTATATTTAGAAATAGATGGTCAACCAGTAGATAACTATGTTCAAAATAGAGAATAAATCTTTCGGTTTCTATAATTTTACATTTAGCCCGAATTCTGAATTAGACATAACGGTATCGGGCTATACGAAGTCGGCGTAAGCCGATTTGGGCGAACGGGGTGAGCCGTATAGCCCGTGTTATATGACCGAGCCGAAGGCGGGGCAAGGAGCGAAGCGACGCAGAGTTCCGAACCCCACCATATTTATTTTGTCTGAGTGCCACCTATAACTTCATTAGTGTTTTTATCCACATAAACTACCAGATGACTACCTTCAGCAGGACCAGGATAATAAAATTTGACAATCCAACATGAATGTTTTGATGGCGATTTTATTGGCTCCTTGTCCCAGTTCTCCCAATAATGATTTGCTTCACATTCGTCTTCAACAACTTCCACTTTTTTCACCATAGAGAAAAAGTCAACATTGGGAAACGCATTATGAACATATTTTTGTAAATGCTCTTTGGCAATACTTTCTACTAAAGGAGTAGATGATTCAATACAAGCATTATTCACACAACTGCACCCTTCTGGAATCAAACACTTCCAACGTGGCTCTCGAAAACAATAACTTTTCAGATTATTGTACTTAGATACTCCTTCTAAATTCACACACTGTCCGCATCTTACTACCTTACAATCGCTATCTGAAGTGCAATATTTATAGTTCTTTAATTCTTCATTTGCCAATGTATGAAATTTATTTTCGCAGTATATGAATTGCCAGTACGCAATTACGAAAACAATCAGTATCAAAATTCCAATTCCAATTAAGATTTTTTTATTGTTTTTCATCATAATTTATTATTGTTTTATTTTATTAAAATGTTTTGTTTTTTCAAAGGGGTTCGGAATTTCATATAACAAGGTATTATGTCTACTTTCCCCAAACTAAAAAACCATTCCACTTATCGCACCCACTCCTCCTCTCGCTCACCACCAAAATTAAAGTTACCCATCGCTCAGCAACACCAGCCACCTCTCACTTTGATATTTATCTGCCCCCTACAACCATTCCCCACACCCCCTACCTTCTCGCTCACCACCACCCCACATCACTCGCCACACCCACTCCTCGTCGTCTGCCGACAACTCGTGCAAAGAATTTCACAATTCCCTATACGTCGTGCAACACCTCCGCAAATCGGGCACGCAATGCCTTCATCTTGTTCAAATTCTTCAAGCGAAGCCTGTTGCTCTTCTGCTTGCTCCAGGTCCTTCAGTTCAATATGAACTCCTCCTTCACTTTCGCCAAAATTGTTCATCATAAACTGGGCAACATAATCAACAATTGAAGAGGCTGTTCTGATTTGTTTGATTTGGTCATCAACCTCGCCACCGACAACATGTTTCACAAAACCAGCCGGCTCAAACTTTTGATGCCTAAACCTCTTAAACAAGTTCTTTATAGAAACACCATACTGCAAATTTACCGAAACAGAAGTTGCCCATGCATCCAGCAAGCCCCTTATTGTTGAACCCTGCTTGTGCATCGTCACAAAAATTTCCCCTGGTTTTCCGTCGTCATATAACCCCACAGTTAAATAACCTTCATGCCCCGATATTTCAAATTTATGTGTGATGGACCTTCTTGTTTGCGGTAACTTTACCCTGTCTCCAGCAAATCCTCCTGCATTTTTCTTAACAATCTCTCCTTCTGTTTTTTGAGTGTTCAGCGGTTGACTTCTTTTACTATTCTCTCTGTAAATCGCAACAGCTTTCAAACCCTGCTCCCAGGAAAAAATATATGCCTTTGCAATATCTTCAACTGTAGATTCTTCAGGCATATTTATTGTCTTAGAAATCGCCCCGGAAATAAATGGCTGAACAGAACCCATCATTTTGATATGTCCTTTGTAATTTATTGCCCTCTTGCCCTTGGCAGCTTTAAACGCACAGTCAAACACCGGCAGGTGCTCTTGCAATAAATGCGGCGCTCCTTCTATGGTTTCGTTTTTATCTATGTATCCAACAATATCCTTAATTTGTTCCTCGTTATAGCCTAATCCTTTCAAACCTTGTGAAATGCTGCCATTAACAATCTTTAACATTCCCCCGCCAGATAAAACCTTGTATTTTACAAGAGCAATATCTGGTTCAATTCCTGTTGTAGAGCAGTCCATCATAAATGCAGTTGTTCCTGTAGGAGCGAGAACAGTTGTTTGTGCATTTCTGTAGCCGTTTTTTTCTCCAAGCTCAACAGCATCTGTCCACGAATCCCACGCATCATTTATTAAATAACGCAAATTAGAAGGTATTGCTTCAACATCAATTTTCTTGACAGCATTTTGATGCATCTTCATAACCTCAAACATTGACTCTTTGTTCTTCATAAACCCTGGGAACGGTCCAACCAACCCTGCTAATTCTGCAGATGTTCTATAAGCCTCGCCGCACAGTATAGATGTAATTGTAGCAGCAACTGCCCTGCCAGCGTCTGAATCATAAGGAAGGCCAAGAGCCATTAACAACGCGCCAAGATTAGCATATCCCAACCCCAGCGCCCGGTAATCATGAGAATTTTGAGTAATTTTTCCAGTCGGATAACTTGCCCCATCAACAATTAGCTCCATTGCAATGATAAAGGTTTTTACAACTTTTTTGAATTTTTCTACGTCAAACTTTTTATCTTCTTTCAAAAACTTCAGCAGATTAATTGACGCGAGATTGCAGGCAGAGTCATCAAGAAAAATGTATTCACTGCAAGGATTACTCGCATTAATCCTCCCAGAATTTTTACAAGTATGCCACTTGTTTACTGTTGTGTCAAATTGTATTCCAGGGTCGCCGCAAAGATGAGTCCCTTGTGCAACTTTCTCAAGTATCTCCTTTGCCTTGAAAGTTTCACAAACTTCCTTTGTTTTTACATATCTTGTTTTCCATTCTCCGTCTTTTTTTACAGATTCCATAAATTCATCTGGTGCGCGAATAGAAAGATTGCAATTCTGGAAGAAAATACTTCCATAAGCAGGCCCGTTCAGGCCACCACCATAACCTTGCTCAATCAAGGCCCATGCTTTTTTTTCTTCATCAGGCTTTGCATTTATGAATTCAAATATGTCAGGATGGTCAACATTTAATATTTCCATCTTTGCTGCTCTTCTTGTTTTCCCCCCTGATTTTATAATCCCGGCATAAGCATCATAACCTTTCATGAAACTTACAGGACCAGAAGCTTTTCCGCCGCCAGTCAAAGTTTCTTTAGAACTCCTTAATGTAGAGCGGTTTGTGCCAGTTCCAGATCCAGCTTTGAACAAGTTTGCTTCAGCAACTTGGACAGCCATTATTGAGTCCATATCATCTTCAATGCTTTGAATAAAACATGCAGAGCACTGAGGTCTGTCACTTTTCTTTTCACTTTTCACAACTCTTTTTGTTGTAGAATCCCAAACGTAAGCTGAAACCCCTCCAGCATCTTTGTCATAGTCTTGTATTCCTGCATTAAACCAAACAGGAGAGTTAAACACTGCAACCTGGTTTAAGCAGATAGCAGCAATCTCATCTCCCAATATCTTTGCCCGCTCTTCATCAAAATATCCTTGTTTCAATGCTTGCCTTTCAAAAAATCTTGAAACTCTGCCAACCAGCTGCTCTACAGAATTTTCTCTTTCTCCTTTATTTTGATTTCCCCAAAAATATCTGCTTGCCACAACTTTTATAGCAAGTGAAGACCAAAAGTCCGGCCTTCTTACTTTTGGTTGCATGAAAATCGTCTTGCCAGAATCATCAGTAACACTTACATCTTCTGCAATCCAGTTAATAGAATTTCCATATAAATCAAATTCAAAAGGGTTTTTCCCCTCCTGTGTAAAACAACGCCCAATTTTCATAGAACTCAAGGCCAATTCAGGGTTTACCACATGATCAGGATGTTTTTCCCCTTCAAGACCATTGCCATTTTCCCAGTAATTATATTCATTACCATTTTCATTAAATCCATTCACCATTTTATTTGGTAATCAACTCCTTTATCTCTTTTTTAAAGTCATCTAATTCTGTAAAATCCCTGTATACAGACGCAAATCTAATGTAAGAAACCTTGTCTATTTTTTTCAATTCAGAAACAAGCATATCACCAATAGCAGTGGATTTTATCTCTTTCCCTTTTTTTCTCAGCCTATCTTCAACTTTCGCAAGCATTTTGTTTATTTTCTCTGAACTCACAGGCCGTTTTTCACACGCCTTCATAACCCCTTTTTTTAATTTTTCATAATCAAAGCTCTCTCTTCTGCCGTCTTTTTTTATCACCCTCAGGTCAACTCTATTAACTATTTCTTGTGTATTAAATCGCTTGGCGCACTTAAGGCACTCTCGCCTCCTTTTTGACAATCCTTCAATGTCTCTTTTGTCTATGACTTTCGTTTCACTATGAAGGCAATATGGGCAGAGCATTGTTCGTTTAACACCACCAGATGTAGTGGTTTTCCTCTTTTTTAACACAATTCCTTGTGTTTACGCGTGTTTTTAGTTTCAGCCTTATTTAAATACTTCTATCCTCTTTTTTTTATCGTCGGTAAAATATCCAAAACCAAAAGTCTTACTTTCCGAGTGATAAAAGGAGGAGTTCGGGTAATCTGATTTCTCAAATAGGGTAAACTTTTATAAACACTCTTTCATTAATCACCCCATGGCACTAGAATCCTTCGGAACATGGTATACTTCTCTGCCTGTATGGCTAGTTCTTATTATCACGGTTTGGTCTTTGGTTTGGAAAGGCCTTGCTTTGTGGAAAGCAGCTGCTAAAAATAAAAGCCCGATTTGGTTTATTGTTTTGTTGGTCGTAAACACGATTAGTTTATTGGAAATTCTTTACATTTTCATATTTTCAGAAATGCGTGGCAAGTCCAAAACGGCCGAACCAAAAGTTAAGAAGAGGAAATAACTAATTCAAAATCACCCACTCAAATTCCCATTTCTCGTGAAAACCTTTTTGCTACTCTCCTCCTTGCCCAACCCATGCAACTTCTTGTAACTGCACCAATCACAAAACGCCTTCCCACAAGCAGACCACTCTGTCGTTGATTCAATCTTCTTAATCAATTCCAAAGTCTCTTCCTTCAATTTATCCAACTGCTCCTGCGTTCTCTTTGAATGAATCTTCTTATCAAACGCAAGAAAATGCCAAACAAGTTTTACCTTTATCTCCTCGTCAAACAACGCCTGTAATCCAAGTTGATAAAAAGCCAACTGCCTGTCCTTATCAATCTCTTCTTGCGACTTCAGGAATGAATTTGTTTTATAATCATGAACCTCATACTCTCCTTTTTCATTCAAAACAATTCTATCAATATATCCAACTATCGCGTAGTTTTCGTCAAGAGGAAACAAAATCTTCCTCTCAGTTTCAATTGTATTTTCAGAAAAAGGCTTGTTGCTTTGAAAGTAATCAACTAAAAACTTTACACCCTTGTTAAAATAATCTCCTTCCTTATCTCCGACAGGAATCCTTACACACAGAGTATACTGTTTATGCCAATTTTCTGCAAAATGTTTTACCAATTCATCGAGCTCAACAGTTTTTCCGCTTTTAATTTCATTATAAAGAAATTCCAAACTTTCATGAACCATGCTTCCCAAAAATGCATGAACACTAGACGGCAATTCAGGAAATGTCCTGTCAATGTATTTAATTTTGTAAGCTTCTGGACAATTTTCATACAGCCAAAGTCTAGAATTTGAATATATCATCACCATGCGAGGTAAAAAAGAGAGGAGTATAAAAAGTTTTAGGCTTTGTTTTTCATATCTTTAATGAATTTAGCCACCCTTCTCCTTTTTTCAGGCCATCCCTTTTCGTCTTCTGATAATGTCCTCTCGAGCAAAATAAGAAATCGAACCTCTTCACGACAAGGTTCACAGATTTGAGTAACATGTCTAGCCAAATCCGGCGCCGTTTCAGGACTAAATCCAGTTAAAGCTTGTAATTCACGGTCAGAGTCATAGTCTCCCCTTTCATAATCGTTCATTAAGGCATAGCTAAGAAATTCAAAGATAATCGGGCCAGTTATATCAGACCTTGTTTGACAAACATAATTCTTTATTTTCTCATCATCCCTTATTTTATCAAATGCGTCCAGTATAAAAGTATTTTGATGTTAATACATCAAGATTTGCATTTTACGTAAACTCCCCACTTTAGTTCGTGAGAAAGTAAATGCAAATCTTGACTGTGCTCAAGACCCTAAGAATTCCTTACAATAGAATTCTTGGCTGCGCTCAAGAATCTTCGATTCTTGACGACCTGAGGCACGCGATTTTAGTCCGCGGGTTCTTGACAATTTAAAGGGGTGGATAATATTGAAGCTATATTTTTCTAATCATAAACCTTTACCAAAAATTATTTGCTAATTTTACTACTTTCTTAGAAGATAAATTGTGGAGAAAGTTTAAATATCTGGGAAGTATGTAAAAGGAATGAAAAAGAGTGTGTTTATTCTTCTTGGGTTGGTGATTGTTTTTAGTTTTTTGGGAGTTGTTAGTGCTGAGTGGCAGGAGAATTTGAATGAAGGATTAATTTCTTACTATCCTTTCGATGAAAGTTCTGGAGTAATGGCAGAAGATGTTATTTCTGGAAATGATTTAACTATATATCGGGGGAATTTTGCAGATGGAGGAATTCTTGGAAATATGTTGAATGCTTCCATTATCGGTGAATTAGAAGCAACATCAATTGAAGAAGTGGATGCTTCAATTTTAGGCAATAATCCGAGAACAATAAGTTTCTGGTCATTTACAAATTCTCCAAATAGCATTCACACACAATATTTAGTTTCCTATGGCCTATGTAGCAGTAATCAAAAATTCTCAATTGCGAGGTCGGCGAATACTGGGTATTGGTTGGTACAATCTTGCGGGAGTGATTGGACTTCTGATGTGAGCGCAACTCGTGAAATGAATCATCATGTAATAACTCACAACGGAACCACTATGACTTATTATCTAAATGGGGAAGTGATCGGAACCCCTTTTAGAACATATAACACTTTTTCTGCACAATTATACGTTGGAGATTGGTATGGTGGTGCTGGTGAATTATACAACGGCACAATGGACGAGCTAGGGATATGGAACAGGAGTTTAAGTGAGGAAGAAGCTTTACAACTTTGGAATAATGGGACTGGTTGGGCATATCCTTTTACTTTTAGTGCACCAACAATCCAACCTATCGATGACATATTCGCCAATGAAAATGAAACACTTGTCGTTACTATTAATGCGACCCATCCTGAGAACGAAACAATGACTTATTTTATTCTTCCAGAAGGATACTTTGAGCAGGATGATAATATCTTTACGTGGCAAACAGACTTCGAAGATTGGGGCAATTACACCTTTGAAGCTCAAGTCAGTGATGGTTATTTTACCAATAGTACTATTTTTAACGTAATTATCTCCAACGTAAACCGCCCACCTTTCTTCTTTCCAATCGGAGACCAAATAGTCAATGAAAATGACACACTAACCTTTCCAATATCTTATTCAGACCCTGATAATGAAAACAATGTAACTAACGACGACAATATTCTCACCCTTTCTTCACCCAATCTCCCACCAGGAGCCCAACTTATCGATGACATATTCACCTGGACACCAAACCACTGGCAATCAGGATTTTACTATCCAACATTTATTGTCTCTGACGGAGAATTTGAAGTTAATGAAACAATTACCATCGAAGTAATCCAAGTAGATGCAACAGACCTTACCTTAACAAACGATGATATTACCTTCAGCGATGACACACCGATTGAAGACCAGACAATTTATATTACAGCGGTTTTCTATAATGTACTGGAGATTAACCCTCCGAGCATTGATGTTGGATTTTATGATGGTAATCCAGAAGATAATGGGATACTGATTGACATTGTTACTGTAACTACTCGAGGTGATAGCTATTTTGCTCAGGTAGAATGGGTTGCTGAAATAGCAGGGGAACATGACATTTATTTTTATTTAGACCCTGATAATGAAATCTATGAAGGTGATGAAACAAATAATATTGCTTTTAGGTCAATTACAGTAACGCCTGCTCCTGATTTAATGATAAGAGAACAGGATATTGGTTTTACTAATCCTTTTCCAGAAGAAGGTGAAGAAATAAACATCCTTGCTATGATTCACAACATCAACTCAGGTGTGGCTGAAGAATTTAATGTTTTATTTTACTTGGATGATATTTCAAATGTGATTTGGGAGGAGACGTTAAGCATGGGAGGATATAGCACAGAACTTTTAGTAGTTCCCTGGACAGCTGTACAAGGAGAACATTTGATTCATGTTCTTGTTGATTCAGAACAGGAGATTGAAGAGCCAGATGAATCAAATAACGAAGCATGGAAAACAATTTTTGTAGAACCCGGGCTGAATAACCCGCCTGTATTAGACCCTGTGGGTGATAAGACAGTTTATGCAATGCATCTTCTGACTATTGACCTTAATGCTTCTGACGCTGACGACGACGACCTTTTGTATGGTATAACTTCCCATATCTTGCCTTCGAAATTCAATTTTGATCCATTGACAGGAATTTTTGAATGGAAACCTGAAAGAGAAGACATTGGATTGCATGAAGTTACATTTAATGTTACTGATGGAATTGATTATGATGAAGAAACTATAAACATTAAAGTTCTGCATTCTCCATGGGACTTCACAGGAGATACACCTGCAAACATACCTTCCCCTTAATTAAATTAAAGAGTAAATGGTAGTGATTAGCACAAAAAACAACTAATAATTAAAATGTCTGAACATAAAACCATTATTATTAATCTCTTTACAATATGTTTTGAGTTCTAATTGTGGTTTTTGATTGTGTCAAATTAAAATCCTCCCTCCCCATCAAACCTCATATAATTTATAATAATTAATTCGTTTGTTGCAACATCAAGAACAGTATTATTTGTTATGTCCTTCTGATAAAACAGCGAACTGGTTTTTGTGGACTACTCCCCATCAAACCTCACAATAGAAAAGACGTTCCTCCCAGATAATTTATCTCTGCCTTTGAGGTCTGGCAGTTCAACTATGAATGCTACTTCGGCTACTTTGCCCCCGAGCCTTTTTATAAGATTGCAGGCAGCGCAGGCGGTTCCTCCTGTTGCAAGCAAGTCATCTATAATCAAGACGTTTTGCCCTGGAGAAATTGCGTCTTTGTGGACTTCAACACAGTCTGTTCCGTACTCTAGAGAATATTCTTCTTTGACTGTTTCACCAGGGAGTTTTCCTGGTTTTTTTATTGGGACCAGAGGAAGTTTAAGTTTATCCGCTAAAATTCCCCCTAAAATAAATCCCCTGCTTTCTATTGCAGCAATAACATCAATCTCTTTGTTTTTGTATCTGTTATAAAAAATTTCAATTACTTTCTGCATCCCCTCAGGGTCTGCTAACAAAGTTGTGATGTCTCTGAACAGAATCCCTGGCTTGGGAAAGTTTGGTATTGTTCTTATCTTTCCCTTTATGAAGTTTTCATCTTGGTTTGACATTTTTGGGATGACCTCCAACAAAAGTTTTTTGACTTTGTCTGCGTTTTCTTTCATTCTTTCTAGAATTATCTCAAAAGTCACTGGTTCTTCATCTTGTTTCCAGCAGTCGTAGTCAGTGGACATTGCAATGCTTGCGTATTCCAAGCCAAGTTCTTTTGCGAGGGTACATTCTGGAACAGTTGTCATGCCGATTATGTCTGCAAGGTTCCGGAACATATGGCTTTCTGCTTTTGTGGAAAACCTCGGGCCTTCGATGACTACAATGGTTGCTTTTTTGTGGTGTTGCAGGGAGAGAGCTTCGGCATTTTGGATTAAAATGTTTCTTAGTTCTTTTGAAAAAGGCTCTGCCATCTCGGTGTGTTTGACCTGACCGATTGTGTCATGGAATGTGTTTTTTCTGTGCTTAGTAAAATCAATAAACTGGTCTGGAAAAACCAAGTCTCCTGGTTTGATTTCTTCTTTAAGAGAGCCGACAGCGCTTGTTGTTAATATGTGTGTGCAACCGAGTGTGTTTAAAGCGTAAATGTTCGCCCTGAAGTTTACTTGGCTTGGAGGGATTTCATGGAATTTTCCATGCCTTGACAAGATACAAACTTCTGTTCCTGAAATCTTGCCGCAGGTAATTTTGGAAGATGTTATTCCGTAAGGTGTATCAACTTCTTTTTCTTCATGGTCTTGAAGGATGTTTGGGTCATCTAAACCAGAGCCACCGATTATTCCGATTTTCATGTGGTAAAAGAAGAGTTTTGGTTAATAAGGTTTTATGGTGTGGTTTATCTAATTTAAGCCCCTCAAATAACCCCACAGTACATAAAATCTGCCAGATATCTTGAGTGTTAATACTTATTTCTTAGTCTTTTTTCTGAACATTATCTTATTCTTACTTCTCCATTCCACCAATCTATAATATCTTCTTTTATGGGATTTCCTTCTTTGTTGAACACAACGAGCGTTATGTGCGCGGGGGTGCCAGAGTCCGGTCGAATAAAGGAAAAGTTTTGTTTGGACTTTTTATGTTTGGTTTAAGATTTAGAGTAGGATGTTCAAGGGGGTAATGTTCTACTAAGTTTAACATTTTGTAATCTGCTAAAGATTATTTAATTCTATTGCCCCCTCTATCAAAAATACCCGTTATACTCTCAAAGTTAACGTGATATTCTCCATGTTTAGCGTAACGGTATTGAGTAAACGAGTCGTCTACGTTTACTGAAACACTAAAGCCTGGTTCAATCATAGAGTCTGCTTTAGCTGAATGACTAGTTAATAAGATGGTTTCTGTACCTGCTCCGGTTCGTAGCGAAAAAATGTAAGGAGAAGAGTTTCCAAAAGGACCCTGGGCTGAATGGAAAGGTATCTCTGCTATGACCTTACCAGAAACAATGGAAGATGGTCTTGAGATAGAATGGTCGGCAGACACGTTTTTTCTTCGAGAATAGTCGACAGATAAGACTGTAAAAGTACATAGAAAACCTGTTAGCGCAACAGCGCCCAGTGTGACCACCAACTGTTTCAAACCATCTAATTGTTTTCTCATTTTAAAGGTAGAAAAGGGACCTATAAAAATCTTTAGATTAAACGAACGTGTGTCGTATCTGATAATTATTTTCCAACGCTAATGTAGACCGGCACGTGAAATTAACAAAAAAGAAGATTGCGAACACGCTAAGAATCCTTGAAGAAGGTGAAATCTGTAAAGTAGTAGTACACCAATTTAGTGGAGATAGTATAAGAATGCCCTTATTTAGAGAAAAAGCTGGTGTGGGCAAATAGTAACCAAGGCCAAGTATGGTGCATGCTATTCCAAGGAAGAGGATTGTTGTTTGTGTTTAGTTTCTAAGGAAATTATTGCAACCTAGAAATAGCATAATCATTTTTCCACAACATCCACCCCACCCCACCAAAGATTATTTAACATTATTATCTAAAACCATAAGATTCTAATCTATTGTTTAATATTTATTCATTTCACCAAGTATGGATTGATGATGTGATAGTTATAATGTGCGTTGTGGAATATTATTGGGTTATTGGGTTTATTAACCAAACTTCATAAAAGGATTCTCTTTTTTCTCCTCACAGATTGTCGAACTTTTCTTATTCCCATAATCATGGCCGGGATAAACTTCTATGTTGTCTGGAAGTTTAGATAATTTCTTTAGGCTTTGGAACATTTGTTTTTCATCGCTTTCTGGTAAATCAGTTCTTCCAATACTGTTTACAAATAAAGTGTCTCCAGTAAACAATTTGTTATCAATTAGAAAGCACACGCCACCTGCAGAATGTCCAGGAGTGTGCAGAACTTTGATTTTTATTTTTCCTAATGTGATGATGTCGTTGTCTTTTATATTTTCATGCGGGACAGTTAAGGATTCGTCTTTGTGAACATATACTTTTGCTTTTGTTTTTTCCATTAATTTACCAAGATCGGTAATGTGGTCAAAGTGCGTGTGAGTTAGAAGAATTTTAGTTATCTTTAGGTTTTGTTCTTTTGCCTTGTTGAGGATTTTCTCGTGCTCAAAGCCTGGGTCAACAACTGCAGCTTGTTTTGTTTCTTCATCTACCAAGATGTAGGAAAAATTTTCCATGTTGCCTACTGGGATTTGGTGGAGGAGCATATTATAATGATTAGAATGGAGATTTATTAAGTTTGTGTTTAGTATTGAAAGCCAACTTGCGCAACACCACAGATTACATTGCAAGTGTTGCCGAATATTTCTTCGCGGATTGTGTGGGCGATTAATGTTCTTCCTTTTAATTCCTGCAAAGAGCCAATACATAAATAAGACAAAAGTCCTTGGATTCTGTTTTTTGTAAATGATGTTGGGCCTTGATAGTGCTGGTTTCTTAGATATAATCCGATTCGTCTTGTGAAACTCTTAACCTCAACAACCCTTACGCGATGAAGAGATGTTGGACTTGCCATGATTCTCTCTCTATCAGGGTTTTGAAAACACCATTCTGAAGGATAAAATCTTTCTTTGGTCATGGGAGATGTTTGAGCAGAGAGTTTTTAAAGTTTAGGAATACGGATGTTTTAGAGAAACTCTTTTAAGTTATTAATTCTTATGTTTTTCGCGCGGGGGTGCCAGAGTCCGGTCAAATGGGCTAGCTTGAGGGGCTAGTGGCTTAGTGCCTGCCAGGGTTCGAATCCCTGCTCCCGCATTAGGGATTCGAAAGGATTTTAAGTTTGATTTCTCTTAAAAGTATATGATTAAAAAAAGAATAATTAACGATCCAGTTAGGTATGTTAAATTAAAAGGGATTGGCTTAAGGATTGATTATTACTTCAATAGGAAAGGTTGCAATAATAAAGAAAGAGGTCATCTCGCTATTGAAGATGGAAAAGTAGTATGTGAAAGACCAGCTTCAGCTTTAAACGTCTTTATATCTAATGGTTCTCCTTTCTTAAACATCTCTGGTGCTCTTATTCTTCCAATCTAACTGCACATTTTCCATTGGTATTTCACTTAACGCCCTTTTCAAAATCATTAAGGTTTTTTTCTAAAGCTTTGACTGCCTCGGCCAAAATATCTTTTGCTGGCATGTTGCCATAGGATTCTATAATAAAAAGTAATTCGTTGGAATCAGAGAGTGCATTTTTATCAATGTCTTCAATTTGTTTTATTTCTGCTTCGTTTAGGTCACATAACCATTTAGAGCCTTTTTTTTCTGGTTTGATAAGGCCTTTGGATTTTTCAATTATTTTATCTATCTGCGGAGATGATTTTACTTCAAGAAGATGATGGTAGTAGCATAAACCTGGGACGTGTTTTGCGTGTTCTGTTCCTTTTCCTAATCTGGCTGTAGCCATTAATTCTAATTTGTGATTTTCTCTGAGAAGTGTTAAAGGAATTTTTTTGTAGATGACTTCTGCAGGACCTTTCAAATCTTCTGAATAAACAGTGCAAGGACCTTTCTTTGACAGTTTGAAATCTATTTTTGTTTTTGCTGTCATGGATTTTTCTGTCTTCAATGGAATCAGGCCGAACCTGTTTGCAAGAATTTCGTCGTAAAGAGCAGAATCATTTTTGTAAATTTCAACTTCGTCAATTGCAAGGGTTGGGATTTCAGAGACGCTTCTGCGAATAGCATTTGCTAAAGGCTCGTTTGCTTCTATTCTCAAGACCAATTTTTCCTTTGTGTTTTGTATTGTTTGCATTTTTATTTAACGAATTTTTAGTTTTAAAGGTTTGCTATTATACTCTCCTCCCCCTTCTTCCGCCTTTTTTCTTTGGGCCTCCCCGAGGAACTTTTGTTGTGTCTAGTATGCTTATGATGTCAAAGCCTGCCTTGCCAAGACTTTTTACTGCAGAATTTGTACCAGGCCCGTGTCCAAATCGTGTTTTTCCTTTCATTCTTACATACAGTCTTGTAAAACCTAAATCGCGAGCTCGCTCTGCAGCCCTTTTAGCGACGAACATTGCAATTGTTGGATTTGCTTTTAATCTCGAGTGTTTTGTAATCATTCCTCCTGAAACTTTTGAGATTGTACTGCCTGAAAGGTCTGTTATGTGGACTCTTGTGTTGTTTGAGGAGCTTGAGATGTAAGCGATTCCTGTTTTGTCTTCTTTCCTTTTTGTTTTGGATTCTGTTTTTTGTGGTGTAACTTTTTCTTCTTTAGGTTCTTTTTTCTTCTTATCAACTATTTCTGCAGCAACTTCCTCGGCAACTTCTTCAGCTACTTTCTCCGCAGCTTCTTCTTTTTTCTTCTTATCAACTATTTCTGCAGCAACTTCCTCGGCAACTTCTTCAGCTACTTTCTCCGCAGCTTCTTCTTTTTTCTTCTTAGTTTTGGTCTCAAGAGAGGTTGGAATCTTTTTTTCTATTTCTTCTTCTACAATTTCCTTGATTTCTTCCTTTACTTTCTTCTCAACTTTTTTCTTTTCTTCTGGCATTATGCTGCTTCCTCTAGTTTACTTACAGAAACGTAAAAATTATGTTCTCTTAGATTTGGTAAAACTGGATCTTCATTAAATCTTTGAGTTGCTTCGTTGGGAGTAGAGTTGAAAAATACAATTGCTTCTGTCTTATCACGAGTCGAATTATAAGGCATTGCCCAATCATATCTTTGTCCAGGGATTAATTGACCGATTGATAAGTTCTGTGCGCTTCTTAATCCTCTTCTTTCTACCACAGACCTAAAAGCATTGTCCACCATAATTAGATTTGGATTAAAGGTTGCCATTATTCGGTTGCCTCCTTTGATTCTTCCTTTGGGGCTTCTTCTTGAGTTGGTTCTGCTGGCTTAGCTGGTTCGGCCGGAGCTTCAGCTTGTGGCTCTTGAGCTAGTTGTTCTGCCTGCGGTTCAGCAGCTGGAGCTTCTTCTTTCTTTGGCTTTGGCTTCTTTGCTTTCTTTTTTAGTGTGATCTTGTTTTCTTCTGAAAGAGGTACAAGATAGCTTGGAGAGTTTACGACCTTTTTGTTAATTAGAATTTTTTTATGAACTACCATCTGCCGTGCTTGCCTTGTAGTGTCTGCTAACTTCTTTTGTGCAACCACTGTTGGCAATCTTCTTTTTAAGATATCTTCTACCTGCAAGTCTAAAACATCTGCAATGGTGTTTGTGTTTAAGCCGAGAGCTTTTAATTTTCTAAACAAAATTTCTTGTTCTTCAAGTGGTTTTTTAGCAAGGGCCTTTGCTCTTCCTCTGCAATATTCAACTTTTGCCTGTGTTTTCCACAGTTCTTTTTTATTTTTCAAAGCGTATTTCTTCTTTAACTGCTCTTCTTCCTTGATTCTCTCTTTTTCAAAAGGTTTCATTGGTTTTTTGTAGAGGTTTTTTTTGCGGATCATTTTATGTTTTGGTTAGTAAATTTAAATTGTTATAATCTGTATTGAAAGAACGATTATCTAAAAAAATAAATGGTTTGGATAAATAATATTTGACTTTTATTTTATTTGATTTTGTCATTTTAACTTATTACACTCCTCTCCTCAATTCTGGAAACATTTGTTCAAGAGATTTTAACTCTTGGTATGGTGGTATGAGTAACTTCAAATAATGCTGTGGGCGGGCTCCGAGAGCTACATCTCGCACCATACTTCGAAACGTTCCTCTTGCGTTGTTATAACGAGGCAGTGCTTCTACAAATAAACTACTTGATGCTAGCTGTTCGGCCTGCATCATATTAGCCTCAAAAACAGAGAGATGAAAATTATGATGTACCAAGTTAGAACTTATTGGCTCCCCTACAAACTCGCAGTTTACTGCTGTTACATTTCCCCTTTCTTCTGTTGTCATTATTGCTACCATTTTATCCTTTCTTCCCCTTACTTGCTTTTTTCTGAACACTAACTGCCTTGCCTTTCTTTCTAAAGTGCGAGCGAGTTCTTTGGCCGCGAACTGGCAGGCCTGCTGTGTGACGGATTCCTTTATAGGACTTGATTTTTTTCATTCGGCGGATGTCAAAATCTCTTTTCATTTCCAGGTCTGCTCCAATACAATGCTCTGTTTCCCCTGTTTCTGGGTCTTTTCTTCTGTTTTTTTGAAAATCTTTAATGTCTGGATTTTTCAAAAATTCCTCGATTTTTTGAATCTCTTCTTTAGAGAGTTCTAAAACTTTTTTTGTTTTTTGGATTTTTAGTTTTATGCAAGTGGCATTTGCAACTGTCCAGCCAACTCCTTTTATTCTTGTCAGACCTGCGAGAATTCTTTTTGAGCCAGGGATGTCATAGCCTGCAATTCTGATTAACATTTCTTCAAGGTCTTCTTTTTCAAAATGTTTTTTTGGTTTTTCAGTTTTAGGTTGGTTTGGGGCTGCCATTTTATTCTGTTTGCCCTCTTGCTTCATTGTAAGCTTGTCGTGCAGCGTTATAGCGGTTTCCTAATTCTAGGGCTGTTCCTTCTGAAACGCCTGCTGCTTTTTGTCTAACAATATAGGATTTTAATTCGTTTAGGTGGCTTGAAGCGGAGGCAAGAGACAGTGTTGCGCGCTCAGAGGCACCTAGCTTAGCTGAATACGTTGCATTAGCACAAAGATTTTCAACTTCGGCGGCCATTTGGTCTGCTTTTCTTAATTTGCCTTTTCCCATTTTATGCTACACCCCCCTCTCTTCGATATACGATTCAACAGCCTGAATAGAATTATCTGCTTGTAAGTAAAAGGCCTCAATATCTGCATTAGACGTTAAACCCTCGCTTTCTTCTCCGTATACTTCTAAAATGGCCAGTTGCCATCCTGCACCATCCACAAACATAGTTGCATTACAAAATCTTCCTTCATTAGCATGTTGTCTGGCAAGTCTACAAGTTCTTGCCATACCCTCTGCGGCGTCTCTTGCGTTTGCTATTAATATTTTATTCCTTTCTTCTCCCATCTTTACCTCACAAACAGATTAAACCTCTGTCTTACTGTTAACTCTTCTATAAATCTCTTTTCAACTGCTTTCTTTGGGTCGGGTATGGATTTCACTCTAGCCTTGATGTCTTCAAAGCTTGCGAATGGTTTTTCTTTTCTTGCTTCCATGATCTCCCTTGTGTGTTTTTTACCGAAGCCAGGCAAGAGTTCAAGTTGATGGAGGCGCGTATTCATGGCCTGAGCATTATTGAAGAATTCCACAAAGGTTTTCTCCTGCTCCCCAACCACTGCCTCAACAAACTCCTGCAGTTGGATCTTTGCAGTCTCTGTAAGCTTCTCTTTATGAAGCCTACCTGCGATGTAGTATATCTTATCTCTTTTCTCCGGGCCTATATAAACTTTTTCCTTTGGTGATAATAACACGCCCCTACGTGGAATTAGTTCTAAAAGAGAAAATGTCTTGATGCCAATGGCTTGAGCTATCGGGTTCGTGTGCTTTTCCATTGGATAACCGTAAGGGAGGAAATCCAGTATGATTGCGTGTTCTTCTTTCTCTGTCATTTTTACCTTTAGTATTTGTTAACAATTTCCAGTATTGCATTTGTTTCCTCTTCGGTTAATGAAGTATCTATAAAAATTTTATTAACATCTTCTGCATCTTTCGGCAGGAAGTCAATAAGTTTTACAATGTGTTCTTCTTTTATTTTCATATTTCCTAAAGATTTAATTTCTTCTTTTAGTTTAAGAGCTTTATCTTTAGAAAGTTTTGTGAACTTTTTCAAGTAGGCTTTTATTTCCTGCCTTTCTTCTAGTGGTTTCACTATGTCTTGCACTTCTGCTAGTGTTAGTGGGTTTTTGGAGTGGATCATTTTATTCTTGTACCTCTATTAATTCTTCACCAAGTAATCTTGAGAGGTCTGCTCTTACTCTTTCAACTTTGTCTTGTTCCCCAATTAAACTTGCTTCTGGATGATATTGTTCCCCTCCACAAAAAACTCCTGTAACCCCTCCTATAGAATGTAGCACACTTATGCATGATTCTATATAATCTGGAATGGTATGTATCCCATATCCCCTCTCGAGAGCTTCGGTTCCAACTCTCTTTTTCTCTATGAAAAATATACTCCAAATATCTTTACCTCTTAATTCATATTTTTTTGTTACTATCCCTTCTCCTGTTTGTGTTTCTGTTCCTTGAACTGGAATCCTCGGGAACGTTTCTCCAGGTTCTACTGACATTTTATTTTTCCTCCTGCGTTTTCTATCCTCTTTAAATGAATTGGTCTAATTAAATACTTTTTTGTTTTGTTTATATCTTTGATTTCTACGTAGTAGGCTGAGCCTCGTTTTTCTATGACTTTGCCCGTTCTGCCTTGTAGGCGATTAGAATATGCGAATGGTTGGCTTAGTTCCTGAACTACTGCGACAGAGTCGCCTGGCTGGAACTTCTGGAAAAATCTCGTAAATGAGAACTTTCCTTTTTGTTTTTGTTTCTTGTGCTTTAACATAGAATTTAGTGAGAGAATTAGTTTTTAAGCTTTGGGGTTTATGAATTTTTAGAATATTTTATAGCATTAACAATTATTCAATTAGTTCAGACTTTGCGACCAATGAATTGTTAGAAATAAGTATACGGAAAAGGTTTTGTGTCCTTTGCGTGTTAATAATTATCTACAAAGAATGCTTCTTCTGATTCTTGTTCTTTTTGCTGTATTTGTTGATGCATTGGCGGCTCTAATTTAACTTCTGATTCTGGCTCTAATGTTTCTGCTTCGGCAAACTCTGGAAAGGCTTCAACAAGAGGAGGTATGTCTTCTTTTGTTGGCTTTGCTTCTTCAAGGGCTTCTAATTGTTCTTCAACTATATCAGGTGATTGCTGAGCTTCCTGCTGTGCCAGGGCTTCTTCTGCGATACAACTTAATCCTGATTTTTTAATGGTTTTCTGTGATTGGGAATCTGAAACAGAACCTTGGTAGAGGTCTCCTGCTTCTCTTGCTCCTTCCATGTTTTCTACAATTGTGTTGAACATCTTTGAACCCCAAACACCAATACCACATCTTCTGCAAACATCTATGACAGAGTTTCCGTCAATATTAGTTTTACAGTACATACAACTTTTGCTCATTTCGCCTCTTTACTTAAGATTAGTAGATTTGGAGAGGAAGGTATATAAATTTATCTTCTGTTGATTATAGACAGAACATATGAAAACCAGCACATTTGTTTTATTAGAAGGACACAACAAATAATATCTAAACAGTATGGCTCTAGACAATAATATTATCACAATCTATTTTGGAAGGTTGGAGGGGGTGGGTAAATAATTAATCAATTTCGATGTTGTAACAAATAAATAAATCGCTAAATTCGCTATCCTCCTGGCAAGACCATTGGGTATTTGCCGCGAATTTCCAAGACGCGATTTCTAATTTTCTTTTTGAAAAAACGCGGCAAGACTGCGGGGTATCAAACCCCAAAAAGAAAATGAATTAATAATTGTATATGTCGCTTGTTTGGACGTTTGGATGTGCAAAGTTGCATTCGTCCGCGCACTCGAGTGCGCGGTTTTCTGCAAAGCAAGTTTGGTATAATAGTATGGAAAGATTTAACAATATAAAATGCAATTGTATAACTGACGTATAACTGACAGATTTGAAAGGAGGTAAAATGAGTGACGAAACAATTACAATAAAGAAAGAAAATCTTTGGAAATATTCTACTTTTGTTTTGGGAGCATTGGTCATAGTGATGGCGCTTGTGATATTTACGGGCGACAATAGTTCAGTGACTGGGAATGTTGTTGCAAATCCTCAGCCAAGCCCAAGTCCTAATCAGCAAGCTCCAAGTCCTTCTGCAGAGCAGCAGAGGTCTCCACAAGTAGATGTTGGTGTTGATGACGACGCTGTTTTAGGAGATGAAAATGCTCCGGTTACAATAATAGAATTTTCTGATTACCAGTGTTCATTTTGCATGAGATTCTGGAGTCAGACATTGCCACAGATAAAATCTCAGTATATTGAATCTGGAAAAGTAAAATTTTCTTATAGGGATTTGCCATTGACAAGCATACATCCTTTTGCACAGAAAGCTGCAGAATCAACAGAATGTGTGCGCGAGCAAGGAGGAGATGAGGCATTTTGGATGATGCATGACAAGATATTTGAAAACCAGGCGGGTTTGAATGATGAAAACTTAAGGATCTGGGCACAAGAAAGAGGATATAATATTGACACCTGTTTGAAGTCTGGCAAGTTTAGAGGAGAAATCCAGAAAGACATGCAGGATGCGCAAAGAGCTGGCGGAAGAGGAACACCTTACTTTATTATCAACGGAAAAACACTTAGTGGTGCATGTCCGTTCAACGCATTCCAACAAGCAATTGATGCAGAGCTTGCCGGAAAAGAGTGGTACAGTCCTGGAAGTTGTCAAATAACAGTGATTTAATTTTTTTGTTTTCTGTTTTTTATTTTGTTTTTGATTTACCTAGTTAACGTAAGTCTTTTAAGGCTGTTTTTATTTATTGTTTTATGAGATTCTCACATCGTGAAAAAAAAGACTTGTTGTATGCTGGGTTATTGATTTCATTAGCCTTTGCTATTTTGCTTTCTGGAGGATATCGTGCGTTGTTATCGCTTAATTCTTCTTTCTTGGTGATTTTCTTTATTGCTTTCTTGACCGCTGGCCTTGGTTTTCTGTTGCATGAGATGATGCATAAATATGTTGCTCAGAGTTATGGATATTTGGCAGAGTTTCAGGCGTATTACCGGGGGCTTTATCTGGCGTTGGCGTTTTCGTTTTTTGGTTTTATTTTTGCTGCGCCGGGCGCAGTTGTTATCCGAAGTTACTCACACATATCGCGTGAGAGAAACGGTAAAATCTCTTTGGCAGGGCCTTTGACTAATCTTGTTCTCGCGGTTTTGTTTTTGATTCCGCTTTTGTTAGTTAGTAATGCTGGTTTGTTAGGGGCGTTATTTAGCTATGGTTTAACGATTAACTCTTTGCTTGCGGCGTTTAATATGATCCCTGTGATGCCGTTTGACGGAGCAAAGATTAAGGATTGGAGTGTTGGTGTTTATGCGATAACTGTGATTGCTGCGGTTGGGTTGTTTGTTTTGGGATTGGTTTTGTAGAATTAAATAATTTTAAAAAGGAATATCTCGTGCCGCATTGATGGGATGAGACGTAAATTTGCTACCTACGAGAAAGAAAACTGCAAGTAATAGAGCGACAGAATTAGGCTCTGCTAGATATAGAACAAGGCATAAGATATGTGTGTTTAGTGCGCAATATGTTGATAGACCAGAAGAACTCACTTCAGAAAATCACAGTTATAATTCCTCAAGAGTTTTTACAGAAGGAGTAGAAGTTATGGTTGATAAAAATTCAGGAGAGTTATATGTTGAGGGAAGAGGGCTGATGATCAAGTTTCAGACTATTCCAAATTAATTTTAATTATTCAACTAAAAAATTAGATAATTATCGCTGAATTGCCCTCGACTTTGTCCTTTTCGTCATCGAAGTCTGCGACGAGGGCTTCTGTTGTTAGAACTAGGGCGGAAATGCTTGATGCTGTCTGAAGGGCGTTTCGGACGACTTTTGTTGGGTCAATGACGCCTGAATCAAATAGATTTTCGTATTGGTCTGTTCGCGCATTGTAGCCGACTCCTTGGCCTTTGCCGTTCAGGTTAGCTAGAATTTCAGAACCCTCTTTGCCTGCATTCATTGCGATTTGCCTGATTGGACATTCAAGAGATTTTTTAACTATCTTAACTCCGACAGTTTGTTCTCCTTGCAAGTTGAGTGAATCTAATTCTTTGATTGCGTAGAGAAGTGTTAAGCCGCCGCCAGAAACTACCCCTTCTTCGACTGCTGCTTTTGTTGCGTGGAGAGCGTCATCTATTCTCATCTTTTTCTCTTTTAATTCTGTTTCTGTTGCAGCGCCAACATTGATTACGGCAACCCCCCCTGATAATTTTGCCAAACGCTTTTGCAAGTCTTCTTTTGCAAATTCAGAAGTTTCTTGTTCTATTCTTGTTTCTATTGCCTTGATTCTTTTAGATAACTCTTCCTTATTACCCTTGCCTTCTATGATAAGAGTTTCGTCTTTTGTGACCTTGATTTTTGCTGCTGTTCCTAAATCTGAGAGAGTTACTTCTTCAAGCTTGTCTTCTTTTTCTTTGCTGATTACTTTGCCTCCTGTGAGAATTGCAATGTCTTCCAGCAAGTCGCGTTTTTCATCACCAAATCCAGGAGATTTAACTGCGCAGACTTTTATTGCACCGCGAAGCAGATTGATTACAAGAGTTGTTAGTGCTTCGCCTTCTACATCTTCTGCGATTATTAACAATGGGCGGGATTCTGCTGACACTGCTTCCAAGGCAGGAACTAACTCCTTCACTGAAGAAATTGATCTGTCTGTTATTAAGATGTAAGGATTTTCAAAAGAAGTTTCCATTTTTTCCTGGTCTGTTGCCATATAGGGGGAGAGATAGCCTTTGTCGAATTGCATCCCTTCGACCAGTTCAAGTGTTGTTTCTATTGATTTTGCTTCTTCTACTGTTATGACGCCGTTTGCGCCGACTTTTTCCATTGCATCTGCAATTAATGAGCCTATTTTCTCGTCGTTGTTTGCTGAGATTGTTGCAACTTGTGAGATTTGGTCTTTTGAATTAACCTTGACTGATTTCTCTTTTAGATATGCAACGACTTTCTCGGTTGCTGCTTCGATTCCTTTTTTGATTTCGATTGGATTGCTGCCTGCTGTGATATTCTTCAAACCTTCTGTTATCATTGATTGCGTGAGAAGGGCGGCTGTTGTTGTTCCGTCGCCGGCTTTGTCTTGTGTTTGAGAGGCGACTTCTTTAACCAGCTTTGCTCCGATGTTTTCGAATTTGTCTTTTAACTCGATTTCTTTTGCAATTGTGACTCCGTCGCTTGTGATCAAGGGTGAAGAAGATTTGTCAAGAATTACATTTCTTCCTTTTGGGCCTAGCGTGACTTTTACCGTGTTTGTGACTTTGTCTATGCCTTTTAGTAAGGCAGAACGTGCGTTTTCGTCAAAGATTATTTGTTTTGTCATTTTATTCTTTTTTCTCTCTTCCCATGAAGGATTTTCCTGGAGTTAGTATTGGAGAGCCCCTATTTTCTCTAGCCTTGTTGTTGGTTTTATCGATAATATGACCATATTCATTGGGTGTTAAATTTGCTACAGGAAAACGATGTGTGTGGGCCTGCCCAAATCCTTCACTAATTTGTCGGACAACTATCTTCCCATCTTCGGTTGTTTCCACGTATGAGACTCTCCCTATGTCTGGTTGAGCAATATGAAGGGCATCGCTTGGTTGTAAATCTGACAGAGGTACATAAATTACATTAACTCTGTTTCTTTCGACTCTGTATAGGGGTCTGTTGTCTTTGCTCATTCTCTATCCTCCACCCTCGCAAGAACATCCTTGAAATCAACTATTAAAAGTTTTTCGCTGTTGAGTTCAAATTCCTCATTGCTGTAGCCGCCGTAAATTACTTTGTCTCCTTTTTTCAGCGGGATGAGGGAGCCATTTTTTAGTGTGCCAACTTCCTGCACAATGCCTTCTTTTTTTTCTTCAGAAGATTTTGGAAGATAGATTCCTGACTTGGTTCTTTCTTCTGCTTTAACTGGCTTTAAAATAATTCTTTCTCCAAGTGGTATGAGTTTCATGGAATTAGTGTAAGATTGAAGTTTATAAGTTTTACTCTACTGGAGTTTATGTGTAAGACAGAGGTATATCCCATCCCAATAAATTTTATAGATATTATGGTTCTGGATTGAAAGGAAGGTTGTCAATTCTTTTTTCTTTTTCAAGCAAGGCGGATTTTTTTAATCCTGCTTTTTCTGCAAGCACGTTAAAGGCTGCTTCTGTTGGGTCCCCGATTATTTCATATTCCTCCTTGCCATTAACTTGTTTCTTGATTAAAGTTGAGTTGTTACAAGCAGAGACTATGTGTAATAATTTGTATAGACGTTTGTTTTCCAGAGGGACAATTTGTTTATTGTTCTGGGAAAATTCCCCCTTGGGTGTCCAGCCGATTCCAGAAACAGTAATTTTTTATTATTTATTGAAATTAATAATAACAGCCCATTAGGGTTAAGATGTTGATGCATACAATTATTTTTGATTAGTTTTTTTTATTACTATTTTAAGTTGTATGGAAGGTCTGTGACTACACTAACTTAAAAAAACAAACATATATAAATGAAAATTACATGTAAAGAGTAGTAAAAGGAGGTTAAAAATGTCTAAAAAACAAACTGGGAACATGCTTGGAAGTTGGGCCTTTTTGATTGGTGTCATCTTGGCATTGGTCTTTGGGCTTTTCGGCAACTTGAGCCCTGCTATAACATATGTTTTGGTTGTGCTGGGTATTATCATTGGTCTGTTGAACATTGCAGCAAAGGAAGCAATGCCCTTCTTAATGGCAGGCACTGTGCTTGTTATTGTGGCAACGCTGGGACAGGGTGTTGTTCAGATGGTTCCAATCTTCTATGTAGCTTTGCAAGCGTTGACAATGCTGTTTGTACCAGCAACAATTATTGTAGCTTTGAAGCACGTGTTCAGCCTAGCACGAAAATAGAAAAAGATTTATTTTTTTAATTTTTTACTTATTGGATTTTTATAGTTTTGGGTAGGGGGAGAGTTATTAAAGAAGAGGATTCTTAAATAAAGAAATCGTTAAAATTAACTATCCCCATGGCAAGACACTTGGGTATTTGCCGCGAATTTCCAAGACGCGATTTCTAATTTTCTTTTTGGAAAAATTCGGCAAGACCGCGGTGTATCAAACCCCAAAAAGAAAATTATAATTAGAATAAATAACCTTCTTTTTAATTTAACCTAATCCAAGACCAGAATTATAACTCAAAACAGAATGTAGGGGGGGTATCAGGATATTTATGTGCTCCTTAAAGTAGGTGTAACATTTTATTGTGTAATCAAGATAATTATTATTCATCCACAGCTTGTAAAAACTCTTCATCCATCATGACATAAGCGATTGTTTTATCTTCTTTGTTAAGGACTTCAACATGATACTGACCGTTTGGAAGGATTACATTTACTTTTCCATTCATTCCTTTTTTTATTGCAAGGGGTTTGCCTGTTTTTTCTGGGTCAAATTCTGGGTCGTACTCAATGTATTCTGGGTCTGGATCAATTAGAAGCTTGACTTTGGTGTGGCGTTTGAAGATGGTTTGCATATTAAGTTTAGGATAATTAATTTAATAAAGGTTGTTATGCTGCATTATATATATCTTTAAATACTACTTTACTCTCTTATTACTATGCAAAAAATAACAAAAAGTTTTCGAGTTGAGCCAAAACTTTGGACAGAGGTGAAGGTTTACTGTGCTGGACAAAACCTTGATTTGTCCTCTTTCCTTGAAGACGCTCTGAAAGAGAAACTAAAGAAGGCAAAATAAATTTAGGTGATGGGAAGTATATAATGAAAAATCAGATTATTTCAAAAGAACCTATTACAATATGGATTCGAGGATATGATAAAAGAGTTGTCGAACAACCATATTTGTTGAGGGCAACCAAAGTGGAATTAATGGGAAATGAGCTATATTTTTGTCTAAAAAAAGAATTAATCTTTAAAATTTGGCTTAAAGAAGAAAAATGGAGAAGCTACAAGAATATCAACGAAGCCCTAAAAGATGTGGATATTGAGGTTATAGGCAAAGACACTCTTAACTACTAAAAAGTCATACGAAGAAATTTTAAAGGATTACTACGATATTTTAAAGAGTTTAGCAAAATGAAAAAAGAAGATAAAATCAAAAAATGCAAGAGAATCTTGAAGCAAGTTGAGAAAGAATTAGCAGAGTTCAGAGACAAGAAAAAATGGTTTGAAAGGGAACGTGAAACCTATATTAAAAATCTGAAAAGCGAGATTAAGAAATTAGAAAAGAAAAAGTAACAGACTTTTTTTACAAGGACTAGTTATTAAACAAAGCATATGCTTTTGAATTAATGCGTGAGCGAGAAGAACCGACATTAAGGGAAAGCTTAAGAGTTATTGGAAGGCAATGCGTGCTTAAACCTCTGCAATATGTATATACTACCGGAGTGGCAGTACTTTATGTTGGTGCCAGATTACTTCTTTGTGATGACCGCGACCCTGCCAGACCAATTGATGATTTTATGACTGTCTTTGAGGCCGGAAGACCCAATTGTCAAGATTTGCATTTACTTTCTCACGAACTAAAGTAGGGAGTTTACGCAAAATGCAAATCTTGATGTATTAATGAAAACCAGATAAAGGTTAATGTATAACTACTATATTTATGGACAACTATTTCTATCTTTTAATACCCCTTCCTCTTCCTAATCCCAAAGTAAATCCCTACAACAATCGCAGCTATTACCACAACACCAAGAACCACAAACAAAATCGTTCCTCCAGTCTTGCCAAGACCAAGAAGACCTTCACCTTCTCCAGCAGCTTCTCCCTCATCAGCAGCTCTTCCAGTTACAGGACCTGTTCCTTCTTCTTCACCCTCTTCTTCTTCATCTTCACATATGCTTGAACATCCATCTCCATCTTCAGTATTTCCATCATCACACTCTTCTCCAGTATTAATAATCCCATTACCACAAAGTTCTACTAAACCCCCTCCGCCGCTAGAACCCCCACCAATAACGCCACCATCAGCACCTGCAGTGAACTCATAATATGTGGAAAACTCACAGAATGGAACTTCCCAAACACAATTAGTTGCATCTTTTAATGTAGCTGATGAAGTCCTATCAGTACAGCTAGTTCCAGCGTCATTACAATGATACAATGTATCGCATGTTCCTGTAAATGGTACCTTAATCCTGCAAACCTCTGGATGCAAGTTGTTTATTATTTTGTCTCTTGATTCTGAATTCAATCCGACAAGTGTGCTAGTGCCAATAATATTATCATCGGCAGTGGTCAGGGTTCTAACCTTGTCATTCAAGCCTGTTTTACTTACGCTTACATTCAAAAATTCAAAGTAAATAGTTCCATCATTTCTAGAAAGTTTTATGTTCATTGCTCTTGCATCAGTATAATTTATCTTCATTCCTGCATTTACTCCACATACTTGTCCTTGAGAATGCTCGTAAGTCCCATCGCTATCAGCGTCATATGAAACATTCCATGCAGACGGTTCTTTCAATCTCAGGACAAAATTGCAATAACCGCAAGTGCTAGTGGTTGTTGTCCTAAACTTGCTGCACTTGCTTAAAGAACATTTGTTATTAGAATCACAAATTCTCAGTTTGTAGTAATAATCTGTACTAGCATCCAAGGCAGTAACTAATGAAGTTGCGCCATCATCATACAATGCAATTTGCTGCCATAACTTGAACTCCCTAACAGTATTATTCTTCCTAATTCCAACGTCATAAACACTCTTGTTCAAAGTTTTACATGTTGAGTCATTCCCATAGAACTTAAGAGTTCCATTAACTGGTTTGCTTGACTCAAACATTAGCAAGGCAGCATCAGGATATTCCTCTACTCTAACACCTTTTATAACAGGCATAGTTGTATCTCCAAAGCTGCCATTATTTGTTCCCAAACTATTTGCAACACAATAAGTATTAAACTCACATGCCCAATCAGCGCAATCAACAGCACCATTTTCATCATCATCTACACCATTATAACAATCTTCATATCCAACAAATCCTTTTTGTAAAATTTTCTCAAATTTTGCTGTATTTGCACCAAATTCCAATGCTCCTGTAAGCTCAAAATCAACAGCTCCAGGAGTTGCCCATGCAGGGCCTGCACTATCTGTTGGTGTAGTTATATCTCCAGTATCACCGATAGTTACAACATAAACCCTCATATCTCCTGTTGAGCTATAAAGTGTTGGGAACCTTGATAATTCACCTTTCTCAATCGCTATCATAGGACCTCCAATCTCATTGCACATCTTCTGTTTCCACGAGTTTGTTTTAATATCAGCAACTTTCCATTTGCTGTTATCGCACTTGTATGAAGTAAAAGTCTCTGTTGCTTTGCTATTGTTGTTATCCCATACTGAGGAATATCTTAGCTTAAATTCATATCCTTCTGAACCTGACAAGGATTCTATTGCACAACCATCTACAATACTGCCATCTGTATCAAGATAAACAATATATTTGACAGTTTCATTTCCATCTCCTGTTTTCTCTAAAGCTGTAGGTCCTCCTTCTTCTCCTCCTCCGCCTCCTTCCATATCCATAACAAACGAACTTATTTTTATCCTATTACAAACAGATGAATTTTCAAAATTATAAACACGAGTCCCAAAGCCATAAGTGTCACCCATATCTTTCATGCCAAATCCGCAGATATCAACACTTGCTTGACTAATACTCTCTGTTCCACAACCATCTATTCCAATAGGAGTAGGAGCTCCTGTTTCCATTTCGTCAAACATACCCATCATTCCAGTAGGATTGCACCATCCAGTAAGCCATCTGCATCCGCTTCCACATGTTGCCTGAGTTGTAGCTGAGAAGCACGTTGGCTCACAACTACCCCAGGTAGTAGAATTACAGTAACTATTATTATTACAAGCACTTGCATCAGTTTGCAATGTCGTATTACTCCAGCACTGGTCCATTATATTCGTGCAATAGCTTCCCCAGTCATCACTCTTAAACCAGCACCCATTTGTAACATTACATCCATCGGCATCACTTGCATATTGCCAACAATCTCCTCCTGCATTCCAATCTACTTCACACCACGGACTTGACTCTGAAAACCAACTGCAACTTATGTTTATGATTGTGCTATTTGTACAATAAGATTGATTGCCATCATATCTCCAACACTCTCCACCAATTCCTCCGCCACCAGCCATTGCTCCAGTGTTAAAACCATCTTTTGGATTGCACCATCCATCATTTCTCCACCTGCATACACTATCTGCATCACAATTGGTCTGGTTATTAGAATTAGTTGAATTCCAGCAAGTTGCAGATTGTTGCTCTTCACACCACCCAGGATCTGCCATCCAAACACAGCCAGAAACAGCCTCGCATGCAGTACCAGAATTAGACATTGTTTCATTAAAGCAGGCTGGCTGACAATTTCCATCCCCTCCCCCGTATGTTTGCCATGTGCACTCAACAGAAGCACTATCACATTCACTTTCAGTCCACACATTCCAACATTCATCATACAAACTACCACACCAGTTATTATTAGAATTCCACCAACAGCCATTAGCTGCTGTGCAATTACTAGAACCATATCCCCAGCAATCCATGCTATCTGTCCAGTTCACTTCACAATGTGGCTGAGACCACTCATCAGTGCGCCATGAGCAACCAGTTACATTACAACTAGAATTGCTGCTATACTGCCAACAATCCTGCATTACAAAAGAAGAATGGTCACACCAACCCCCATAATTGTCACACCAATCCGTGCCATTTCCTCCTGTACTGCACCATGTATCATTTGACCATGCACAGCCAGAACCACTTTGGTTGTTGCATCCACTTTCGCTACTATATCCAAAACAAACTTCTGCTATGCTCCAGTCCTGCTCACACCATCCACTCCCACTACCTGCCTGCCATTCGCAAAACTGGGATTCATTCTTGTAATATTGATAAGAAACATTAGTATAGTTCCAAATCATATCCACCATAACACTACTGTTAGTAAAATTAATAGTCTGCCTTGTGTAATCAACAGTATAATTCCCTATCAACAGCCCTCCAGTAACATTTGTTATATTTACAGAACCATTAACCCAACCAGCACCCGGATAAGCCAGAGTGAGTGTATAAACTTCATTAATTTGATTTCCAATTAGCGACCGCGCCAATGTGATATTTAGTGATTCGTTAACTTGAGTAATACTCCTGCATGTAGTCTCGCTACCATCATATCTCCAACATTGACTCCCTCTAAAGTCACACCAGCTTCCCCATCCATCACTAACCCATTCACAATTACTATCTACATTACATGTATCTTCAGTATTCCAAACAAAACAATCTCCTGAAACCATTCCACAGAACGAATCTGCATAACATCCAGGGTCAGCACAGTCTATCAAAGAATCAGAATCATCGTCTTCTCCATTCCAGCAGATTTCAACATCTCCTGCAATGTTAGCAACACAGCTTCCATCACTATCACCTCCCTGCCACTTGCAGCTTCCACTCTGGTTTGCAACATTTGTTCTCCCGTCATTAGTGCATGTGCTCTGTGTCTCACATCTGTCACAAGCATCTTTGCATGTTTCTGCATCTTTACCCAAACAATACCCTCCTGTTGTTGTGCTGTTATCATCCTCCCACTTACATGCAGTTGGATAGTCTTTACACCAACTTTCAGGTGTCTTTGTTCCATTTGCTCCAGAAGGATCCCCCATAAATGTGCATGCACCACAATTTGCAGTCCCGCACGTTTCAGCTACTCCTGTTGTAAATTCTGTCTTTGCTCTGCATTTTCCATATCCATTAGTTGCATTGCTATCTTCTGTAAACTCACAGAAACCTAAAAGAGAGGCATAACAAGCTTCTCTTGCAGCATCAGTTGAATTATGTGCTGACCCATCTGATTTAGATTCACATGCAAAACACGCCTTATTGCAATTTGTTTCATCATCAAACTTGTGTTCACATCTTCCTGTCGGAACAGAAATATTTCCAGCACAATAGTTTTCAGTTATCCATTTACCACCAATAGCCTCACAAGTCTTCTTATTTTCTATTGTAACTAAGCTTTGTGTGTTATTACCCCAAATATCAGATGTTTTTATTGTACATTTCGTAGGTGAGGTTGAATTGTCCCATTTACAAGGCCAATACCACGGAGTTCCTGCAAGAAGATCGCAATTAGATTTAGTTGTGGCATCATCACACGAATCTTCTCCACTTGGCGTTCCATCAACATTGCTCCAACAAGATGCATCAAACTCACTTACCGTACATGTCCCGCTTTGCCAAGCACAACAAGAGGACAGTGCAGGAATGCTGTTGCACAAACTAGAACTGTTTATTATAGTGCAATTTATGCCATTAGCATTTATTGACAAATTATATGCATGAGTTGAGTTAGTATCACACACACCAGTAGAATTATCGCACCCTATAACATAACCACATTCAGTCATATTATTATCAAAGATATAACATCCCGGGTTCCATTGATTTAATATACTTCCAGAGTCATCCACTGTGCTCCAATCAGGGTCTGTGCAATTCCCCCCCACACTTGGATCACTCCAGTCATTTGCCTGCCACCAGCAATACCAACTATCATAGCATTGCATTTCATTTGTATAACTGCTGCAGTTTGTATTAGAAAAATCTGTTTCACACCATCCTATCCCTCCCGACATATTTACCCAGTTGCAGCTTAGCCCATATAAGCTCGCATTACCATTACAAGCTTCTTCACTTCCTCCGCTCCAAGAATCCCATGTCCAACAATTAACTTCATCACACCAACCAGAAGTTTCCCAACTATCCCAAATACACTGGGTTCTATTCCCACATGTTGCAGAATCTGTAGCTGTCCAGCAATTATCTTCAATGCAATAACCACTGTTCCATGTGCAATCTAGATTGTCAGTTGTATTAGAATTTATACATCCTGTTTGGTTTCCGTCAAAACTCCAACATCCAATTTCCTCACACCATCCAGTGCTGGAAGAACCTATCCAATTGCAGTGACTTGCAGCATTGCATGTAGTAATATTATTATATAACTCATAACTCCAGCAGCTATCTTCAATACAACTGCTTGAAGTATTTGACCAAACGCAATTCCTTCCATTCCAGGGATCTTTTTTAGCATTGCAAATATCTTCTCCCTCGCTGGTGTAATCCCAACAGCTTTTTGTCATACAACCTCCCCAAGCACACCCAGTTGTATTTTGACAAAGTGATTGATTATTTCCAATCCCCCAGCAGTCTGCATTTCCTCCTCCAGAACTAAAACATTCATCTCTCCATTCACAAGACCTATCATCTGTGTTATTAACACATATAGCTTCGCTAGTTCCATCCCAAGTCCAACAACTTATCTCTTCACAATAATACTGCGTCCCCCCGCCTCGCCAAGTACAATTCTTATTGGCAATGCTTGTAGTAGTACAATCATCTTGCGTCCACAAACTCCAACAGTTTAGTTCTTCACACCAACTTCCCCAAGGGTCACTTCTCCAGATGCATCCATTGGGGGAATCACACTGGCCTGTTGCATTGCTTGTGTACAAATAACAATTAGTTGCAGAAACAAAACTCAATGAGAGAAAGAAAACCAATGCTAGTGCGAGAGATAATAGCATCACCCCATTGTTAAGTTTATATTTTTTCACCACTTTTATAAACATCTATTACAATTTATATACTAATAACTTCCTTATAAACTTTTCGCATGACTCGACGGGTTTATTCAACAAAAATCCCAGGCCGACCAGGCTTCACTTTCTTAGATTTATTTTCAGGATCATATTTCTTTTTATCATTCACTGCAAAAACATTCACATCTTTCCCAACTCTTTTCGCAATTTCCTCTGCCGAGTAGTTCTCTAATTCATTAGGCAAAACATAAACATACACCAGCTCACCTTTAGAAACAATCTTCAAAATATTTAAAATATCAGCAACTGTTCTCTCAACAGCTTTTTCAGCCTTATCAAATTTTTCATTTATCTTCTTCTCATTACACTTGGGCCAATCTGATAAAGAAACAAATCCTTTTCCTCCAATCCTTGACCAAAGTTCCTCTCCGACGTGAGGACAAAACACAGAAAATAACTTAACAAAACTCTCCAAGTCTTTCTTCGCCATCTCGCCCTCCAAACTTCCAAACAACCCTCTCAACTTAATTACAGCCAGATTATACTTAAGATTTTCAATGTCTTCGGTTATTTCCTTCACCCCCTTATTAACTTTATGCTCCACTTTTGCCGAAGATTTCCCTGCATTCCATTTAGAAGCATAATCAATCACTTTCTCAATAAGCTTTAGAATTCCTTCTGCTCCTTTGTCGCTCCAGTCCCGGTTTTTATCAGGGCCCCCTGTTGAGACCAAGAATAATCGCACACTATCAACGCCAAATTTTTCACTAACAACCTCTGGCATAACAACATTACCTCTTGACTTTGACATTTTCTCCCCACCTGGGCCGTGGACCATGCCCTGATTAAACAACTTCACAGCAGGCTCGTCAAAATCCAACAAACCAATATCTCTCAAAAATTTAGTGTAAAACCTGCAATAAATAAGATGTCCTGTTGCATGTTCTCTTCCTCCGATGTATATATCAATGGGCATCAAGTGTTTTATTTTCTTCTTGTCAAAAATCGCCTTCTCATTCTTGGCATCACAATATCTCAAAAAATACCACGACGAATTTACAAAAGTGTCCATTGTGTCTGTTTCTCTTCTTGCTTTGCCCTTGCATTTTGGGCATTTCACATCCATAAATTTACTACAACCAATTAAGGGATTTTTCTTGCTTGTGAATTTAATATTATCTGGGAGTTTGACAGGTAAATCCTTCTCAGGCACACCTTGAATTCCACACCCATCACAGTATATAATAGGAATCGGAGTTCCCCAGAATCTTTGACGGGAAATTAGCCAGTCTCTGAGTTTGTAATTGATGGTTTTCTTACCCCACTTATTTTTCTCAATCCAATTAGCCATTTTAGGCAAGGCTTCACGATTATTCATTCCGCTAAATTCTCCCGAGTTGAACAAGATTCCGTCATTTACAAATGCGTAATCCTCTCTCATTGCGTCCAACTCTTCCCCATCTTCACTTATAACAAACTTCAATGGAATATCATATTTTCTAGCAAATCTAAAATCTCTTTTGTCGTGAGCATCACACATAACAACACCAGAGCCATACATTAAAGCAAAATTAGCAACATAAATCGGGACCTTTTCATTATTAACAGGATTGATTGCATATCTCCCAGTAAATATTCCTTCTTTTTCCTTTTCCTCGTTAATTCGGTCAGCAAACGACTCCTTCGCAAGTCTTTGAGAAAATTCCTTAACTTCTTTTTCCCTATCACTCCCTTCAACTAACTCGTTAACAAGCGGGCTTTCTGGAGCAACTGCTAAAAAGGTAACACTAAAGATTGTGTCGCATCTTGTTGTGTAGGTAGAAAGGATTTTTTCTGAGTCTTCCAACTTAAAATAAATATCAGTTCCCTGGCTCTTCCCAATCCAATTCTTCTGCATCGCCTTAATATCCTCTGGCCAGTCTTTCAGTTTTTCAATATCTTCATACAGCTCATCAGCATACTTAGTTATTTTTAAAAACCATTGGTCAAGGTGCTTTATCTCGACTTCTGTGTCCTCGTGCAGATAACACCTGCCATCTTTAACCTGCTCATTCGCAAGAACTGTATTGCATTGGGAACACCAATTTACAGGAGCTTCTTTCTTGTACGCAAGGCCTTTCTCAAACATCTTCAAAAAAATCCACTGGTCCCATTTGTAAAAATCTGGTTTATGGCATTCCACCATCCTGCTCCAGTCATAGCTCAAGCCAAGGTTTTTCTGTTGCTTGATGTAATTCTTTATTGCATCTTCAGTAAATTTCTTTGGATGTGATTTACCTCTGATCGCAGCATTTTCCGCAGGCAAACCAAAAGAGTCATAACCCATTGGGTAGAGAACATTGAATCCTTGCATTCGTTTAAAACGGGCGTAAATGTCTCCTATCGTATAATTGAAGGCATGGCCAATATGCAAACCAGACGCCGAAGGATAAGGGTACATTTCAAGAACATAATACTTCTCCTTCTTCCCACCTTCCTTAACCTCAAAAGCTTTAGACTTTTCCCACTTTGACTGCCATTTCTTTTCTATCTTTGCAAAGTTTATTTTCATGAATGAAAAAGAAAGAGGAGGGATTTAAAGTTTACTGCTTTCGCTCCAACACACATATCACAAAATAGTCATCCACAACCCCTCCTTTTCCGTCTAATTATTTTTCTCTTCTATTTTCTTCACTCGCTTCTTCAACTCCTTAATCTCAGCAAGAATCTCCTCATGCTTCTCCCCGAATTTAGAATCCATTGACTTAACAAAATCATTCAAATAAGCATTAAACAAAGTTGAAAGTTTCCCACCAAACAAATCAAGCTTCTTCCGTACCTTTTTCAACAACCTTGCATCAACTGTTACATTAACTCTCTTTCTTTTCATTGTACACACAAATACACACCTTAGTATAAAAATCTTTCGCCACAGTTAACTTTAAATACCTTCAATAAAACAATTGTTCATGCACAAACTAAGCAAAACAAAATTAAAGTCCCGCACTAAGAAAAAAACAAATCCTGTTTTAGTTGAAACCCTCAACGCTGCAATAAAAAACCCCTCATGGAAAGAAGTTTCAAAGTTACTATCAACACCAACTAGAAGATACTCTTCAGTAAACCTGTTCGAAATAGACAAACAAACAAAAGCAGGCGACACAGTTATCATACCAGGTAAAGTCCTTAGCAAAGGCGAGATGACAAAAAAAGTCAGAATCTGCGCTCTTTCAATATCAGAAAAAGCAAAAGAAAAATTAAAACCAACAAAATCAGAAATTGTTTCAATCCTTGAGGAGATAACTAAAAACAAAAAAGCAGAGGGGATTAAAATAATTAAGTAAAATGCCCTCACAAATAATCATCGACGCAACCGACGGAATAATGGGTAGAATCGCAAGCTTCGCGGCAAAACAGTCCCTTTTAGGAAAAGAAGTAGTAATTGTTAATTGCAATCAAACTCTAATAACTGGCAGACCAAGAACAGCAATCACAAACTATCAGCAAAAACGCTCCAGAGGTGGCTCAAGCTTGAAAGGACCGCATTTTCCAAAATCCCCAGAAAGAATAATGAAAAGAACAGTCAAAGGGATGCTCTCGCATAGACAAGCCCGTGGCCGCGACGCTTTGAAAAGAGTGATCTGCTACAACAAAGTCCCGGCAGAATTTGAAAACGCAGAAAAAATCTCACTGAAAAGAGAAATCAAAGTAAAAGCCCTCACACTCAAAAAATTAAGTGAGGAATTGTAAAATTAAAATGACAAAACCAAAAACTCCTTCAATAGAAAAAACAATTTTTTCAGGAAAAAGAAAAACAGCAGTAGCTAAATTAAAAATTAAACAAGGAAATGGAAAAATCTTTTTTAATTATCTCTCGCACACAGAACTCGGCCTTTTCCACAAACTTGCTCTTTCCGAACCATTAAGAATTTACCAGCAAGTTCTCGGCGAAGAGCCAAAATTTGATTTCCACATAAAAACCCGGGGAGGAGGAAGAGAATCCCAAATTCAGGCAGCAAGATTAGGAATTGCACGCGCATTGCTTGAAATAACTGGCTCAGATGTTTTGAAAAAAGCTTATGTAAAATACGACAGAAATATGGTTGTCCAAGATTTTAGAAGAAAAGAAGTTTGCAAACCCGGCGACAGCAAAGCAAGAGCAAAAAGGCAGAAGAGCTTCCGTTAAAATTAAATAATAAATACAATCTCAATTTGCACAGACCAACGACTACTGATTGTCTCATTAAAGTATTACACCAACCCAACCACCAAACATTTTCCGCATAATTATTATCTTGATAAATCTTGTGAGCGTGGTGAACATTTAACATCTGGGCTATTTTCAGTTGTATCTTGCAAACTAATTTCTCCATACTAAATAATAGTCCTCCACAACAAAACTTAAGAAACCATTTCTGCAAGAAAAACAAATGCCAAAAGTATTAAGGTCAAACCAAGTCCCCATAGATGTAAGCAGGATTAAAGGAAATATTAGGGGAAATTGTAGACTTCCAGAAGAACTAAAATTAGAACTTTTAGACTGGTATGAGAAACTTTCTAAAAGAGGAAGAGAAACCATGAAAAGCCACGGCATCTCTCGTTACGAAGTGGTTCTCAAAACAAGACAACTTGACTTTTACCCATACAGAATAATTCAAACAAGCACAAAAAGACAAGCAGAAAGAACCCACGACAAAGCTCTAAGAAAAATGCAACAAAGCCAATACACCTTACATTTAATCAGCGAAATAGAAAAAAGATTAGAGTTTGAGGATTAATTATTCATTTTCTTTTTGGGGTGTGATACCCCGCGGTCTTGCCAAGGGGATAGCGAATTTTAGCGATTTCTTTATATTTGTAATTCAATCCAAAACCCTAATTATTCATCAAAACAGAACAAGTATGATACAAATTAACTCTTTATATGTGCATCGTTAACAGGAGTTTGTCATCACTTTTCAACTCCGAACGAGATTTATCTATTAATTTTATAGGTGTATGCAATATTTTTGTGCATCTTATCAATAAACTTCAGAGAACCTCAATCAACAAAACCTTTTCAAAAACCTCTTCCTCAAATACAACGCAAACATCCCAAAAAAGCACACAATGCAACATAATCGGGCGTTAATCCAAATTCATGATGTCCACGCTTATTCATTCTACAATCCCCCACCATTCAACCTCCCCACCCAGCCATTCTCAAAACCCTCGAGCCTATTCACTTTTCCCACTATCTTCCTTAAACAAACCATCAAATGGATTCGCAACTTTCTTCAACTGTTCAGAAGAGATATGAGTATAAACTTGAGTTGTGTTTAATGATGCGTGGCCCAACATCACCTGAATAAGACGAATGTCAACACCCTGCTCAAGCAAATGCGTGGCAAAACTATGCCTTAATGTGTGGGGCGTTGTTTTCTTCGTAATGCCTGCGCGCTCTTTAGTTCCTTTAATAATTTTTTGTATATTCCTCGTCGTCAGAGGCTTTGTCTTGGAAAAAACATACTCATTTTCCTTTCCTCTTGTATCAAAGTAATCTTTCAGCTCTTCAGAAAGATTTTCAGACATAACAAATAATCTGTCTTTGTTTCCTTTTCCCCTTCTCACCCATCCTGTTTTTTCGTCTAAATTCAAATCAGAAACCTTCAGATTAACAAGCTCAGAAACCCTCAAACCAGTAGAATACAATAACGAAACAATCAACCGCGACTTTATGGTGTCAGTAGACTCAATCAAGTTCCTGACTTCGCTCTTCGTTAAAACTTCTGGAAGTTTTTTTTCTTTCTTCGGCAGTGGAATGCCCTCAAAATCTTTTTTCAAAACTTCTTTAAAGAAAAACTTCAACGAAGCACCGGCAAGCATGATTGTGTTCTTGGATTTTGTGTCAAACATCTCAGAAAGATAAGCCTTAACATCTTCCTTGTCTAATTCTTTTTCTTTTTTGTTTGTTTTTTTTAAAAATTTATTGACGAAAAAAGTATAGTTACGAACGGTCAACGGAGAAAACCCCCGAATTTTCAACTCTGCTTTTAATTTTTCTAATAACTCCATTAGCACCTCTTTAGCATTCTGAATTAAAACGAACCTCTATTTAAAAGTTGTTGCTCTGGCTTATACAACATTATTACATGAGTATTTATATAGTGAACAAACTAAATTCTTCAGTTGGTTTAGTATTAGCGGAGTAATTAAATTCGCCGAAAGATTTAATTGGTCTGCTATATACCTAGCACCACTCACAAAACAATGGAAGAAGACTACAAATTAAAAATGGCAATCATCGCAGGGGCTTCGCACGCCCTAAAATTCAAAGAAAAAAACCCGCACGCAACAGAGCAGGAAGTCCTGCAGCACATTACAGAAAAAACAAATGAAATTCTTTCTAAGATTGAAGATGAAGATGATTAATTGAGTAATTAAAAAAATAAACAAAACCCTTTTATACCCTCTTTAATCTTTATTTAAGTGCGGGAGTTCCAGAGTGGTCAAATGGGCAGGACTTAAGACGTCTGTCGTTCATCAGAGCGATATAAGATAGGATTTCGTAAGAGATCCTGTGTGCTTAGTGCCTTCGGAGGTTCGAATCCTCCCTCCCGCATTTATGTCTTCTCCGAAGACATATCAATTCGCGGTAGCGAATTGTGCCTACGGCAAACAAGACGAGCAAAGCGAGTTCTATTGTAGTCTTTTGATGCGTACAACTTTTCTTCTAGAAAAGTCGTACTTCGTGATCCTCCCTCCCGCATTTAGGATTCGAACAGCGGGAAAGGTTCGAAAAGCAAAGACGCAAGAGCGGCTACTTGTTAAAGTCCCGCAAGAAATCCCGTTGCTTTAGCTGTGGGATGAATTGCGGCAATCTTTTTCTATTTTTATGAATATAAAAAAATGAGCGAGTCGTCGCTCATTGTGTTTACAAACAGGGTGA
>Ga0180007_10000527_pt1 | contig 63391 bp, 45 predicted proteins | sample MM_PC_MetaG_FD_121122 | JGI IMG/M metagenome (GOLD analysis project Ga0180007, IMG submission 121122) | Groundwater microbial communities from the Aspo Hard Rock Laboratory (HRL) deep subsurface site, Sweden - MM_PC_MetaG | ecosystem: Environmental > Aquatic > Deep subsurface > Groundwater...
CAACAGTTGAAACAAAATAACCTCGTGCCCAAAAACTCATCCCCCCATAATTCTTTCTTTGCCCAAGATAAATCCGAGCAATGTGAATTGCGCTTTTGCCTTTCATATAGCCGACTACTTGCGACACTGCATATTTCGGAGGGATGGATACCAGCATGTGGATATGATCCGACTGCAGATGCCCCTCCAGAACCTTGCTCTCTTTTTGTCGAGCAAGCTCATGGAAAACTTCACCAAGATGCTTTCGCAGTTGTCTATAGAGGGATTTCCTTCGACATTTCGGTATCCAAACCACGTGGTACTTGCATTCCCACCTTGAGTGACTTAAGCTATTTATGTTGTTCATTGAAGCCTCCTTCTCGTGACTTTGAGCGGTCCACGAGTTTGGAGGCTTCTTCATTTTGCAGGAACCGTCAAACTTTTATTGTCCCCCGGCAAAGCCGGGGGTTTACCTAAGGGAAATTAAAGAAAAATAGCAAAGGGAGACATAACCAATTCGACAAAATATTCGACAAAACAGTTGGTTTGAGGCGAAACATGAAGCGATTTATGAGATGCTCGTCGAGCCTTTGTTTTGAAGTATCATGATCAATTCTTTTTTGCTCCAAACACTCAAACTCAGTTGCGCCGTCAAGAACCTTCTCCCATCAGCGGTGCAGAATGATACCCTTCCTTTTCTAATCCGCTGATCACTGATTTTACATGCCGCGACCTTTTCGCTCCGAGCTCTAGCACAGGGAATATTCTTACTTCTTGAGCTGATAAATTGAGCTGTACCCCTTATTCCGCCATAGTATGCTGGTCAAGTGCCAACCTATGGCTGGGCATTTTTTGACTCAATCAGGCATTTTTCATGATGAGTTTTTATTGAATTGTATAGGTCTTCGCATGTAACTTCTCCTTCGTTGTATTCAATTTTGAGTCCGTTACATTCTAACGTTTCCTTGTCCTCTGGTCGTACCTTCGAATTCGTTACGATAAAGAAAGAGAAGAAATCATCACTGCGTTTTGCACTGTTACTATCTGATATGATTTTTTTTATTTTGTCGCTTGATAAAAATTCAGAGTCGTCACATACACCTGTAATCGAATAGAATTTTGACCCGTACAGGTCAACGATAAAATCAAAGGGGAATTCACCCATACAATTATCGCTCAACGCTGTGACATAGGCGAGATTGTCAACTTTTGCTAAAGCCTTTTTGATATTTTCTTTTAGAACCAGATCGTTGCCAGAGATATCTCTCTGTAAGCACTTAGTCATAGGAGAGTTCACGAGAAGTTTTTTTTGATTTCAATTTGCTGGTCTGCCTTGAATTGGGATACTCCCAGGGAGTTCAGAAAGGGGTTCCTGCAATGTGGAAGATCCTTACGTTATGCCTTGCAGTATAACACAACTATCCGTTATTTCATTAATATTGTAGATCTTTACCCGTCAGACTGGAGAATGTCTAGCCCGTTACCACATCATCAGTCGTGGCATCTCCCACCGCTGCTCCACTCATAAGAATAACAATCACCTGATCGGCAGCCTCGGCAGGTAAATTCATCACCAAAACCATAGCCGTAACCTCGGCTACAGCCAAAAGAATAGACCTTCAGCAATTAAAATAACTCAAGCTTACACAAAGTAACCCCAAAGTACAATTGAGGCTGTAGCTAGCGGATGATAGCCACCCCTGGAAAAGGTAAAATCCACTTCGACGGATGTGTTGGCTCTTGGGGCCAGTGGCCTGTTTTTTCAGACTCACTTAAGCCTGAAATGCCAGCCCCATCATAACCGAAAAAACAGAGTTCTAACCCTGGATGTTCATGGTTTGTTGAGTATTTCCCTATTGGTTTGCTCTCTAAACATTGAGTCAGCCATGCGCACATTAGGCATATGTAAACAGTTGTCCAATACTTTAGGCCCATGGACGAACAATATCTCCGGTTTTACATTCACATGCGGCATATTCCCCTGGGCATCATGCAGGCTTTCCCATTCCACCATAACAAGATATTCGGCAGGTATGGTGTATCCCTCCCATACTTCCGCAGTACGTTTCAGCTTGCTTCCCGAACTATCCTTCAGGTCTTCCAGCATGGATGCAACTGTTGCATGTCCGCTGCCAAGAGTCGACAGACCGATCCGCTTAAGGATCTGAAATCCTATCATCCCGGTGGACTCTTTAAGCATATTCATGGTTTCAATTTCACCGGCTTCAAACTCGAGTTCTTTGCCGGGACGTACCCGATGCGTTGCCAAGACTGTCACCGTTTTTCCTGTATCTACAGCAAAACCTTTGGCCTTTCCCTGCCCGCTTTTTGTTAGCCACTGGTTCATCGAGATTAATTTTGGCAGATCGCTGTGTACGACCCGAAAAACTGGTTCCTCAGGACCCTCCAGCATCACTTCACCGCATTTTGCACAGGTGTTTACAACCACATCTTCAAAGGTTTCATGAAAATTTTCATGGGCTTCCCACGAATCCCAATAAGTAATCTGATCAATCCAGATATGTGATAATTGTTGTCCCATATCGGTGTTTGCTCCCCAACGCATTCCCATTGGACATGCGCCAAGTTGTTTCATAAGATCAAATCCTTTAAAACCAGGAGTTAAGGCAGTGGCAAGGCACATTTTAGAACTGGCCTGTTTCATCATACCCATCAGGTTTGGATCATTCTTTACCAATACTCGATTAATAGCGACGTACAAGGCTGATGCAGGTTCAGCATCAAATAATTCTTTCATGTTTATACTCATCACATGCACCTCTTCTTAAAGTTAAAGAACTATTCTGGACAACACACTGTTATCCTTCACTCTCCATTTGGCTTATTCCGCTTTCTCTTTCTTTTCCCTTCTATTTCTTCAATAGGATCATTCACATAAACTTTTCCCAGGCCAATAGGTGAGGTGAAAGTGCCACCTTTTTTGTCTTCACTGATTCCATCTGAAAAACCAAGATCTACAGGAACCTTGCCTCTTCCACCTTGAGCATCTATGACATAAACCGGGCGCAGAAAACCTGTAGTGGTTCCGCAGAGGTCTCTACAGATTTCTTTTCCTTTGTATACTTCTGTCCTGAAATGACCAGTTCCCTCAACAAGGTCGGCATAATAGAGATAATAGGGTTTTACTCCCATCTTTCCGAGGCCCTGCATCAGGTTTCTCATTACATATATGTCATCATTCACTCCCTTCATCAAAACAGTTTGATTTCCTATGGGAATGCCCAGTTCCCTTAATATCTTAATGGCCTGATAACTCTGGGCCGTAATTTCATTAGGATGATTGAAATGGGTATTAATATAGAGCTGCGGCTCGTTAAGTGACTGGGGGGTATGTTTTCTAAGCACCTCAATCAGTTCTTTGTCTTCAATAATCTTTTGGGGCCAGACACATGGCACTCTTGTCCCGATCCTTATCAACTCGACATGTCGAATTGCTTTTAGTTTGCTCAAAACCTCATCAAGTTTGTTATTGGACAACAACAACGGATCTCCACCTGAGATCAATACGTCTCTAATATCTTCGTGAGATGCAATGTATTCGATTCCTTTTTTTATATCCTCGATAGTCGGATTCTTACGATCATCACCGACCTTTCTTTTTCTCGTGCAGAATCTACAATACATTGAACACTCGTTTGAGATAAGCAGTAATATCCTGTCAGGATAGCGATGGACTATTGTTCTTGGACCACCAAGCGGGATATCTCCTTCCTCATCCAGAGGATCTGCTGTCAGGTCCTTATAATGTTCAAGTTCCGCCACACTCGGAATTGCCTGTTTCCAGATGCCGTCATTCATCTTTTCAATGAGATTGAGATAATATGTATTTACTCTCATAGGATACTTAGCAATCACCTCTTTGAGCCTGGGATCAACTGTTACCTTCCTGCCGGCCAGCCATTTCTCTAAATCCTCGAACGTCTTTAGAGAGTTTCTCAAAATATCTTTATAAGCCATAACGAATCCTCCATTAGTTACTTCCAGAAAAAAATAGCCAACGGCCTATCTACCGTATAGACAGCAGATGGTGGAGCCGGGGAGTTTGTATTACTTTCCAAGAAGATGATCAGCCTGCGAAAAAAAAACCGGCTCCAAGAGTTTGACTTCCTTTCTCGGGCCGGGTTTTTAGCAAAATGCCATTAAGTTATTATCGATTTGCTCAAGAATTCCAAAGAGTACATGAATTCCAGAGACAGTACTTCAAAAGCTCATGAGGAGTATACTCAGTCACGTTGCCGGATTCAGTCACGGTCAAGTTTCTCAGCACAATCGTCGCAACGAACCAAGTCATTGAGACTTTTGCGGCTGTCGCCACCTTGCACTCACCGATACTGTTACTCCCAAAAAATTAACAGTTTTCAGACTGAATGGTTTTTTCAATTTGGGACACTATACATAATTATTTCTTTTTAGGACCTGGCTTTTGTCTTTTGAATTGATATTTCTGGTATAGCGGCGCGGTGGGCTTCTCTTATCGCTCGACGTAACCCGTCCTCTGACTCAGGGACAACGATAAGGTGAACATGATCAGTCATCAGAGGCAGTATGCCCAGACCTGAACGTTACAGCGATTACACCAATCGGCCATTACACAGAGATATTCGCGGGAGTCAGCTTCGGAAAAGAAGGTGTCCGTCCGCCGATTACCGCGTTGCGTTATGTGGTGAGGAATGTTGAGAATCACTACTCTTGCTATGCCTGGCATAGCAAAACACTATCCTGCCAACCAAAAGGTGTCAATAATTAAGTATGGTGTCCCTTTATTTCCTTGGGGTTGTCCTCACTCCATCATCTTACTCAACTAAATCGGGGAAATATTTCTTGGCGCAACCCTGGCATATGCCGTGACTGAATTGGACGTCGGAATGCTCCGAGATATATTTTTCCATTGTATGCCAACTGTCATCGTCATTGCGTATTTTTTTACAGTAGGAGCAAATGGGGAGGATACCTCTCAATGTTTTTATTTCATTCAGTGCGCTTTGCAGCTCTGCATTTGCTTTCTGAAGACACTCATTCTTCTCTTCAAGCTCTTTTCTAAGATGTCGGAGGGTCAGGTGGGTCTCGACACGGGCCAGCACCTCTTCCATCTGAAAAGGTTTACTGATATAGTCCACGCCACCGGCTGAAAATCCTTTCATTTTGTCGGTTATGTCATCCAAGGCACTGATGAAAATAACCGGTACGTCTTTGAGATGGGTGTCTGCTTTTAGTGCTTCACAAACCTGATAGCCGTCCATAACCGGCATCATGATGTCCAGCAAAATGAGATCAGGGCTTTCTTTCCGAGCCGCTTCTAAGGCCATCTGGCCAGTCCGGGCCGGGCGTACCGCATATCCTTCGCTCTCCAGAGCCATTACCAGGATGCGAAGATTTTCTTTGGTGTCATCAACTGCCAGGATATTTCCGCTGTGTGCCCTCATACTGTCCTCATTTGTTCTGTGTCCCTTTCATCAGGGATAGAATTGCCTCATATTCATAGTCATCTGCCAATTCCTCTAATTTCAAAGCAAGATTGGGGGCATGATCTCTGATAAGGCCGATTACTGAATTAATAGTTGCCATATCAGCACGCGACACAGCGTCTTCCAGTCTTTCCTGTAAGTCGATCGGGAGGGAGAGAATCATTTTTTGCCAGCTGTCCTTGCTGACAACCGTTGGCTGATTTGCAGTCCCGCGATCGTCTTCATAGAGCCAACGAACTGCCAGATGTCGTTCCATGGCCTCATAAATATCCTCTTTCTGGAATGGCTTGCCAATAAGACTATCACAGCCGGCGGTCATGGCGGCTTCCTCGTCACTTTTCAGACCGCCGGCATTCAGGGCCACAATCTTTGTTTGCCTGTTTTTGTCCGCAGATCTGATTTTTTTTATGGTCTCAAAACCTTCCCTGACTGACATCTGCATATCGATAAAAATGAGCTGGGCAGACCATTTTGTATAGAGTTTGAGGGCAGTTTTGCCATTTTGGGCACTCTTCATATCTAATGCGAAGGAAGCAAGGAGGTTGATAAACTGGAGTCTGTTCGTGGAGTTGTCATCAACTACCAGAATACGGTATCGGGGTTGGTCTGGTTCCAGAGCAACGACCTTGCGAAGGACTGTTTTTGCTTCCGGTGTCACACCACGTGCCGTCTCAACGAGAATATCAAATTTAAATATCGTCCCCTTGCCAACTTCGCTTATCACACTCATATGGCCGCCGAGGAGTTCAACAAATCTCCGACTGATCGTTAACCCCAGACCTGTTCCTTCCATGGTCAGACGCCCGCCTTCAGCCTGTTCAAAGGGGTCGAAAATTTTCGATAATTCTTCAGGGGCAATTCCTATACCGGTGTCTTCCACTTCAAAAAGAATTCTCTGAGATGCCCCTGTCGTGTCCGAGGAATTGCTGTTTTTCTCATCCACCTCCACCCGCACGGTGATACTTCCCTTTTTAGTAAACTTAAATGCGTTATTCAGCAGGTTGATGAGGATCTGTCTGAGTTTGACAGGATCGGAATGAATAAATTGGGGAATCTTGTTGCTGCGTTTGAAAACGAGATTCTCTTGTTTATTGGTGGCGTAGATTCTGAACATGTCCTCTATTTCATCCAGCAGAGCGGAGAAATCAAAGACATATTTCTTCAGGACAACTCGTCCCGCTTCAATGGTCGAAAGATCCAAGACCTGATTGATTAGAGTGAGCAGGTATTCACCGCTTCGACGAATGGTGCCAAGATAGTCTATTTCCAGGCCAGAAAGGGTCTTGCTTCGGGTCAGGAGTTGGGAAAATCCCAGGATGGCGTTGAGTGGGGTGCGCAGTTCGTGGCTCATATTGGCCATGAACAGGCTTTTGGCCTGGTTGGCTTTCTCTGCGGCTAGTCGGGCTTCGTGGAGAGTGGTTTCATATTCATCACGTTTTTCGATAAAATAGGAAACCGATTGCGCCATGCTCGCAATTTCATCATCTCCTTTAACGGGAATGGGAAGGGGATTGCCATCCACATGCGATTTCATACTCTGTTCAAGGCCGAGAATACGACCAATGACCGAACGGCGGATAAACAGGAAAATTAGGATGGCACTGATGACGATGAGAACCGGAATCAACAGGAAGAGTCTTCCTATTAGATCTAATTCTTTCGTAACTTGCTGGTTCTGATGTTGAATATCTGCTGAAACCCTTGAAAAAACCTGTTCGCTTTGTTTGACTAGGTCATCGGATAAAAATGAAATTTGAGCCAGTTCGTCCTGAATCAACATTTTTCGCTGCAAATGGATTTCAGTCAAGGCCAGAAGTCCTTTTTCGCCCAGGCCATATCGGTCCAAGATACTGGAATAGTCATTAAAAGAGAGGGCCTCGAAATGGCCGCTTTGTAATTCCTTATCCAGCATTTCTTTCAATTCAAGGATCTGACTTTTGTATTCTTCGAGTCGCTGACTGTCTGCAATGTTAAGCACATCCCGCAACAGACTGAATATTTGAATGAATAACTGTTGAATATGACGTGACGATGCTTCCTCCAGTGGTTCACTCCCCAAGGTCAGGGCTTCCCATGTATGCCTCAGATGAATGGAAATTTGCAGGATTCGTCGGTTGATGGCAATATCCTCTGTTATCAGGTTTACCACATCCTCCTGGTTCCTGAATATTTGTTGAGATCGCATGAGCAGGTTCGGTGCTTCATCCACATCTGCTGCTTTTAACTCTTCGATAAGGTTCTGGATTGTTGTCAGGTTTACCGCCATCCTCTGTGAAAAGAAATCGAGGAGAAGAGGGTTGTCATTCAAAACAAGATCAGAGCCGTCGGAGATCAGTCCTTCGACTTCCTTTGCCAGTTTTGAGGCGGTAATGAGTAGAGGGAGCTGGGTTTGAGAAATGGTATGGAAGAGAGTAGCGGATTTGTCAAAAAGGCGTTTGGTTACACCGTTGGCAATAAATGCCACCAGGATGATGAACGTCAGTCCCAGGGAAACCTTGAAAGAGATACCGGCGACCACTTTTTTCCCAAATACTTTCATTCGCTCAGTTTCCAATAGACTGAGTCCAGGGGAGTCATTAAGCCCCAGATACTTTCGTTGACTCCTGCAAGGTTTTTATTATAAGCGATGGCAAAAAATGGTTGGAAGAGCGTGTAAATTGGAAGATCGTCGGTGATGATTTTTTGAAATTTTTCATACAGGGCATAGCGTTTTTGAAAATCAAGCTCTGAAGCGGCCTGTTCCATGAGTTCATCTGCTGCCGGATTGCTATACCCTTGGGTATTGGACCAGATAACTCCCTTGCGGATATTTGAGCTCAAATAGGTCCGGTGGACGCCGATTACCGGATCTCCCCAGTTGAACACATCGTCCACAGTCAGGTCGAAGTCCCAGTTGGAGACCGTTTGAATCCAATCATTGAGATCTCTAGGATGCTCGATGATGACTTCTACTCCCAGATTTCTCAAAATAACTTCACGCAGGTACTCAGCGGTATGTAGGTTAATGCCAGTTCTTTCAGGAATATAGGTGATGCGAAAAGAGAATCTCTTCCCTGTCTTGTCGCGGCTATATCCAGCCTCGTCCAGTAATCGGTTGGCTTTGTCAAAATCCTGTTCATACAGGTTTACATCAGGTGAGTAAAAAGGATTCGTGGACGAAATTGGCCCAGTCTCAATTGCTACTTCCCCTTTAAATGTTGTATCGACAATAAATTTGCGATCGATGGCATAGGCAATGGCTTTTCGAACCCGTATATCATTGAATGGTTTCTTCTGGAGGTTAAATGCCAGCCAGTAAATCGGGCCGATACCTTTGAAACCATCTTTGATGACCACCAGGTGATCCAGGCTTCGCAACTGGTTTAACTCCATCAGATCCTGGAAACTCACCATCATGTCGATGTCGCCGGTTTCCATACCCAGGCCTTCTTCTAAGGTGTTCCGGATAATCTTGATGGTCAGGCGATCCAGATACGGACGACCTTTGATAAAAAAGTCGTTGTTCTTTATCAGGCGAATCTCTTTTCCGGGAACAAAGGACTCAAGCTTGAAGGGACCGGAGCCGATCGGCTGCATATTTGCCGGGTGGTCCTTTACCTGTTCCACGCTTCCATAGATATGCTTTGGCAGGATGGGGAGGAGGGCCGGTGACATGGCCAGTAAGAGTGCAGGATGGGGCTTTTTCAAACGAATGACGACGGTGTGTGGATCAGGTGTATCCACACGCTCTACAGCTTCCATCATGGACTTAAACGGATGCAGGGCCTTTACAGTCATGATGGAAAAAGCTACATCTGCGGAGGTAATGGGGGTTCCATCGTGAAAAACCGCTTTCTTGACGAGGTCCAGTGTAACCGATAAGCCATCTGTTGATATCTCCCATTTCTCGGCAAGATAGGGTTGAGGATTCCACTCCTTATCGAATCGAAGCAGACCGGCAAAAATTTGAGTACCTGGAATGGCAGTGGCCAGACCGGACTGGATTGCCGGATTCAAATGGGGAGGCGTCGCATAGAGGCTCATCACCAGTTCTCCGCCTGATCGGGGAACAGCATCCGTTGATTGAGCGGCAAAAGAAGAAAACGGAATAAGGAAAAAAACTATTGCCGTCAGGGCATAGTTGCCAATTTCAAGCTTGGTGAGCCAATGAGTTAGCATGATCAATACCCATGGAATCGGTAGGTTTTCTGCTGCATACCATTTATTGACTGCAGCTGTTTAACAGCTCTATTACTCGATTGAAAAAAACAACTACTCCAAGAAGGATATTTTCCCTCTTGCTCAGTTCTTTCATCCGAACTGGGGCTGCCAGATTAGGTGGCTTGGCTCAAGAACAAATAAAAAATGAGTGGATAATTCAAAAAAGAGATGTTTGGGATCCTGGGTTGTCTTTTTTTTCCTAACTGACGTCTTCCGTCAGGGGGTCTGCTCCCCAGGAATCATTGCAAATGAGGAACACAAATAGGTTACTCTGTCACGTCCCAAAACGGTTCAAAACTGAGGCTCGCTGCTGATCAGAATCATGTGGAGAGGGATATTGTGAACCAGGACGGGTCGTTCAATGCGTCCTGGTTCAATATCTGCTATTCACAACATCGCCTGCTGTCAGCTTATACGATAAAATAATGGGCCTGAGGATGGTGAACCACCAGGGCGGAAACGCTGAGTTCCGGGACCATTTGCAGGGATGAACTGAGTGTGACTCCGATTTCTGTTGCTTTCAGGAGAGCAAGGAGTGGCTTCTGCAACTCCAGGTCCGGACAGGCTGAATACCCGAAACTGTAACGCTGGCCGGAGGGGCCGATTCGCAGCTCTTCCCGCATGAGATTGTGGGTATACTGGGCCAGGGCCTCGGCTGCTTCCACACCAAAGCCGTGCAGGAGCAGATACTCATGGTATTTGTCTGCAGCGTAGAGTTCCTGACAGATTTGACCGAATTTTTTTCCCAGAGTCGCCACAAAGAACCCTGCACAGTCTTTTCCCTGCTGTTTCGTTCGGAAAAAATCCACGAGACTTCTGCCTGGTTCCCGTTTTTGGCGGGGGAGGGCGAATCTGTAGTCTTTCTCTTCGTGTTCAACGATGAGATCTTCTTCCTGACGATAACAGGGAAACCAGCCATAGCTGATTTGTGGTTCCAGCAGCTGTTCTCCTAAAACCCGCTCTTGGATTGCCTCAAACTCAGGGATAACTGTGGTGTTCAACAATTCCTGATAGGCCGACTCATCGAGTTTTGCCCGTTTATATCCCCAGCGCCCACGGAAAAGGATCTGGCGGTTGAGCAGGGAGAGAAAGTCGGTCGCTGCGACAGGCAGAGTCTTTTTACCGAAGAAGGGTGGTTCAGGAATAGCCTCAAGTGTTGGAATATCGCTTTTGGCTCTGGCGCCATTTGTGGCTTTGCTCGCTTCCTTTTCCTCCCAGGTGGTTGTCTGCAGCTTTCCTTTTTCAAAATCCTGAATGGCCTGCAATCCTGTGAAGGCATCCCGGCAATAGACCACAGGGCCGTCATAGAGAGGAGCGCAGTCCTGGGCCACAAATTTTCGGGTCAGGGCCGCTCCGCCAAGGAGGATGGGATGTTTGAGTCCTGCTGCCCGATACTTGTTCATGCTTTCCTGCATGATCATGGCCGATTTTACCAGCAGTCCGCTGAGGCAGATAATGTCAATGTCCGCATTCTTCAATACGGTTTCAATGATGGTTTCAGCAGTTACCTTGATCCCCAGGTCGATGACTCGATAGCCGTTGTTGGAGAGAATGATATTGACCAGGTTTTTGCCAATATCATGGACATCTCCCTGTACCGTGGCCAGGAGAATACAGGGGGCATCGCCACGGTCGTTTTTATCCATGAAGGGTTCCAGAATATCCACAGATTTACGCATGACCTCGGCGGACTGGAGGACAAAGGGCAAGAGCATCTCTCCGGCCCCGAAGAGGGCGCCCACTTCCCGCATGGCGGGAACCAGGTGCTGGTTCACAATTTCGAGGGCTGAATAGCGATCAAGGAGCATGCGCAGGATGTCGGGAAGATCCTGTTGACTGCCACGGAGGATCTGTTCCCGGATAAGCTGCTCCGGTATCTTCTCTTCGCTTTCCCCTTTTTCTGCTGAGACCTGATGTTTTTCAAAGTAGTTTATGTAGGCCATAAGCGGTGAGACTTCACCGTGATCCCGGTCATAAAGAAGATCCATGGCCAGGGTTCTGCTTTCTTCCTCAATGGACTCAAGGCTGATGCAGTTTGTTGGATCAATGATTACCGCATCCAGTCCGGCCTTTACTCCCTCGTGGAGAAAAACAGCGTTCAGTATCTTGCGTGCAGGAGCGGGCAGGCCAAAAGAGATGTTGGAGAGACCGAGCAGGGTGTGACAGCCCGGAAGTTCTGCCTTGATTCGTTTGATGGCATTCAGGGTCTCGATGGCTGCCTGCCGGAGGTTTTCATCACCAGAGCCGATGGTGAAGGTGAGGGGATCGAAAAAGAGAGAATGGGGGCTGATACCATGGCGTTCGGTAACCAACTGGTAGATCCGTCTGGCAACATTGAACTTGGAATCACAGTCCATGGCCATGCCCTGTTCATCGATGGTGAGGGCTGTGACGCAGGCCCCATATTTTTTGACCAGGCGACAGATCTCATCCAGTGTCTTGCCGCCGTCTTCGAGATTGATGGAATTGACAATGGGTCTGCCCGGGTAGGCGGCCAGGGCCTTAGCGATGACTGCAGGTGAGGTGGAGTCAATCATAAGCGGAGCCTTCAGGGTCCTGCCATACATCTGCACCAATCGGACCAGGTCACTCTCTTCGTCTCGTCCGGCCCAGGCGGCATTGAGATCGATCATGTGGGCTCCCTGGCGTTCCTGATCGAGTCCTATCTGCAGGCAGCCTTCAAAATCATCAGCAAGGAGCAGTTCCCGGAATCGTTTGGAACCGGTGGGGTTTGAACGTTCACCGATGATCAATGGGGCTGGTTGCTGTCTGATGTCTACGGCCTGATAGAGACTTGCTACCTGAGCCAGCGTACCTTTACTATTGTTTTGGCTCATCTCAGCACCTCTTTACGGTTGGCAGGGACTGCAGATTGCAGTGCTTCGACCAGGCCTCTGATATGGTCTGGCGATGTGCCGCAACAGCCGCCAACAATGGAGACCCCTTTTTGGGTCACAAAATCATACATGTGACGACCATAGTCCTCAGGCGAAAGGGGATAACAGGTCTTGCCGTTGACCACTTCCGGCATGCCCTGGTTGGGAATGCAGGAAATTCGTTTCTGCCAGTGTCTACTCAGATAATCGATATGTGGTTCCATGTCTGTGGGACCCGTTGCGCAGTTGAGTCCCAGGGAAAAAACAGGAAGAGGAGCAATGGTGGCACAGACTGCGGCTATATCTGTTCCCACGAGCATGGTACCCTGTTTCTCAAAGGTGACAGAGGAGAGGACAGGGAGGTCAACCTTCATTTCTTCTAAAAGGTCAAAGCAGGCTATAAGCACGGTCTTGATCTGGAGAAGGTCCTGACAGGTTTCAACGATCAGGGCATCTACTCCGGCTTCGATGAGGGAGCGCATCTGCTGGCTCACTGTTGCGGCAAGGTCCTGGGGTGAGATATGGCCAAGCACCGGCAGTTTGGTGGTGGGGCCAATGGAACCGGCAATGTAGCGCGGGCGAGCTTCTGTGGAGAATTCGGAGACCGCCTTTCTGGCATTGGCCACTGCCGCCTTGTTGATTTCGTCTACCCTGTTTTCCAGGCCGTATTCGGAGAGGACCACGGATGAGGCGCCAAAGGTATTGGTTTCCACCACCATAGCCCCTGCAGCCAGGAAATTACGGTGCAGGGTAACGATACTCTCAGGGCTGGAAATGTTGAGATATTCGTTGCAGCCGTCAAGTCCGTCCCAGGCAGCAGGATCAATATCCATGGTCTGCAGGGTGGTGCCGCAGGCACCGTCAAAGATCAAAAGAGGTTCTTGGGAAAAAGTCATTGGTTATGTATGGTAAAAGAAAAAGTTATTGAGAACAGTCTCTGTGCCCTGTTCCCCATGGTTTTATTGCTGCAAAGTCAGTTGCAGGGGGGTGTCATTCATGCCCCATAGCAGCGTAAATTTCAATCTCTTTTTTTGTTGGTATTCTCTGGCTATCGTGGAGTGAGAGGCCCAAAAAAGAGACACTAATACCGGTGATGAACAGTTAGCCGGCACGCAGTACAAGTACCCCCAAGGGGTGAAGTACCTTCACAAACTTTTTTTTAAAAAAACACAAAAAACAATTCTAAGGTACTCATTGGATTTGATATGCTATGGTCAAGGTGTTCCTGACAATATAATTATTAATCCCATATCCATTATCTGCAACAGTGCTAAAAAAACTTTACTACAGTTCAGCCTATTCTTCAAAGACCATTGTCAGGGATCTCCTCCTGTGGCTCATACTTCTTGTTTTTCTCGTGGGCGGGGTCGCCGAACTGGCATATTCTTTGTATTCGCATCGTCTTGTCAAAGTTAAACTCGATCAGCAGGCTGACACTCTCATTGAGGAGGTCTCTACGATACTCTCTACGCCTCTGTTGCTTCAGGATCAGCAGGGTATAACCTATATCGGCAAGATCTATTCGCGCCTTCCATATCTCCAGGGGGTACGTATCGAAGATAAAGAGAAAAACGTACTGTTCGACTCCATTGGCCAGGAACCCATCGAAGTTTTGAGAGAAAAGGATATCCGCTCTAAGGGGCAATATCTTGGTCTCGTCGCATTAAGTGTTACCGACTGCAAGGATCACAAACATAGACACCAGACCCATGTTACCATCTTTTTTATGGGCCTGGCCTTGATTACGGCCATGGTGGCGGGAATTCACGTCATTATGCGTTATATCCTGATAAACCCCCTGGAGCGATTTAACAGGGGGCTGTCTGAAATTGCAGAGGGTAATTATTCCACCCGCCTGGCAGCGGTACCGCATCAGGACCTGAACAGTTCAGTCGAAGCGGTCAACAGTCTGGCCGGTCATGTCGAACGTGTTATCGGTGAACTGAGTCATACCCGTGACTTTCTCCAGAATGTCCTTGATTCCATGCCCTCAATCATCATCGGCGTTGATAGTCATTGTCGCATCACCAACATGAATCGTACTGCCATTCGCAGTGCAGGAAAAACAGTTGAGGAATGCCTGGGGAAATCTATTTTGGATATTTTTCCCAGCCTGGAGGAAAAGTGCCTTGGCATGATAAACAGATCCATTGCTGAAGGCACGCCGATAACCATAGAACAGAAGAACTGTCCTGTCCTGGGAAGAAAAAAAGATAGTGAGATAACCGTCTATCCCTTAGCTGGAGATGATGCAGATGGCGCGGTTGTCCGTATGGACGATATTACCGCCAGGACACGGTTACAGGAGATGATGGTTCAGACTGAGAAGATGATGTCTGTGGGAGGACTCGGGGCGGGAATGGCCCATGAGATCAATAACCCTTTAGGCGGTATCCTGCAGGCAGCCGAAAATATAGAACGGAGACTCTCTCCCCAGCTGGAGAAAAATAAAGAAGTGGCCCGACAGTGCGGCGTTGAACTGCAGACCCTGCAGACCTATCTCCAGAAGCGCCAGATCTACACCATGCTCAGCGGCATATGTGATTCGGGCCAGCGTGCCGCAAAAATTGTCGAGAATATGCTACAATTCTCTCGCACCAGTGACTCAGCTATGCAACCCTGCGTTCTTGCTGAAATCCTTGACAGGGTGATAGAAATTGCCGGTGTCGATTACGATCTGAAATGGAAATACGATTTCAGAAAGTTTCGTATTGTTCGAAACTATCGGTCGGACATAGAGGTGGTTTGCAGCAGAACGGCATTGGAACAGGTCTTTTTAAATCTCTTGAAAAATGCGGCACAGGCCTGCTGCCCCATTCAAGGAAGGCAAAAACATTCCCCTGAAATCACCATCAATGCCTCTCAGGATGATGATTTTGTGACGGTGGAGGTCATTGATAACGGCCCAGGCATTGAGGAAGATATCAAAAAACGAATTTTTGAGCCTTTTTATACCACCAAAAAGGTTGGAGAGGGCAATGGTCTGGGCCTTGCTGTTTCATTCTTTATTATTGTTGATCAACACAGAGGAAGGTTGTTCGTGGAGTCGACACCTGGTCAGGGCGCAACCTTTGTGGTGCAGATTCCCAGAAGGTAAGTTGTTGCCAACGGCTTAGTCCATCGGGATTTGGGTAAAGCCTTTTTGCTGATGGGCCAGCATGGAGATGTATCCGTTCTGGGTGATTGTCAGTTCCGGACGGAAATCCTTTGCTGAGATGCCGTTGAGCTCGGCAGCAATGAGACACTGCTCCATGGCAATGCCCTGTCGGGCAAATTTTTGCAGCCAGTTATGGACTGCAGTTTTTGCAGCCAGCTCGTCCTTTTCAACGTACCAATCCCCCTGGGTCACAAATTTACTGGCTTTGCCGCGAAAGGCGATGACTGCTTCCGTTTTGACTCCGGCAGCCTGGAGTTGGCTGAGCGTCTTGTCTATGAGTGTGAGGCGGACAAGGAGCTTTTCGGGGATGCCGATGTTGAGATCAAAATAGACCCTTGCCGTTGTCAATCCTGACAGCGCCGGACTCTGCTTGTATTCTTCTCCCTGGGCAATGGTCCAGGAAAAAATGAGAAATAGAGGCAACCAGAAGAAGGAGAAAAGTTTTGGCCTTATCATAAGATAGCTCCAGAGAACGTATTGTCTGGCAACCCGAGTCAGAAAAAAACAGAGATTAGCAGGAATTGTTTTGTTGAGCAGCCTGTCGATACCTGATTAACAGCCTACATCGAGTTTCTTTTCTATTTTTACCGCAGTATTCTTTTTTTCTCCCACCGTATACCAGACCTTCACTCCATGGCCCTTTTTGATTTCTGCCAAAGAAGAGTACCCGATAAGGGCTGTATTCCAGTCGAACAGGATGTCCAGCTTCTCCCCTTTGGTTGTTTTGAGGGCGAGCGTCTGTGTTTCCTCGTTGAAGGTTCGTACCTTTCCCTGCACGACTATGACATCCTGATTGAGAGACATGTTATTATTTTCTTCTCCTGCAAAGGAAAGTGGAGGGAGAAGAAGGACCAAAAACATCAAAAATGGAGCGATAAAAGAGTGTCGAGGGTGATTGCTTGTTTTCATACCATTCCCCTTATGTGTGGTTCATTTTATTGTCTCTAAGTCTTCTTTGGGATGAGAAAAATGCAAATCTGTCTGCAATGAGAACAAGATAAGCACTGCTGCTACAATGTGCCAGTATGGGTGGGGAGAAAGAACAGAGGATGTCAGGAATGAGGGAGCTGTTCTTCAAGGAGGACAGAGATTTTTTCCCGGCAGCGTCGAGAGTTACAGGAACCGCCGCCGATGCCGGTAAGCGCGGCGACCTCATCAAAACTTTTGGCCCCGTCTGCAATTGCCTGGAGGATTGCATGGAGCTTGATGCCTTTGCAGATGCATCCGGGTTTCAGGCGGGCCAGAATCTCTTCTTCGCTGAGCATGTGGCTCTTGGTTTGAGTGTCAGGCGGATTGGGTACGATGGATTCTCTAAATCCGACAGACTCCTGGTGTCGAAAGTGGTCGTGGATGGCTACTGCCAGCTCCGGGCCTATGCCAGGGACAGAAGAGAGCTCTTCGATTTCAGCACTGCGAATTCGATTGACACTCCCGAGTTGTTTCAACAAGCTTTTTTTTCGGTCCGGACCAATACCCGGGATCTGATCGAGGGTTGAGGCCAGAGTCGTTTTGTTACGTAACTTGCGATGAAAAGTCACCCCGAAGCGATGCGATTCATCGCGGATGCGCATGAGATAGAGGAGAACCGGATTGTGGGCCTGGAGGAGGATGGGATTTTTACGTCCCGGTTTGTAGAGTTTTTCTCCTTCCCTGTCTTTCTCTTTGGCGATGCCTATCCAGTCAAGTTCGCCAAGGATACCGAGTTCATTGGCCACCTTCATGGCCACTCCCAGTTGTCCTTTGCCTCCATCGACGACAAAGAGGTCAGGGAGGTTGTTTTCTTCCACGCCTTTTCTGAGGCGTCTTTGCAGGACCTCTTCCATCATGGCGTAGTCATCGGGGCCTGGCACCGTCTGTATCTTGTAATGTCTGAACTGTGACGGGGCAGGGGTTCCCTTTTCGTAGCAGACCAGTGAGCCTACTGCCTGCTTGCCGCTGGTATTGGAGATGTCGAGGCATTCGATACGCTCGGGACTGTGATTCAGGTGGAGAAGTTTTTCCATGGAGGCAGAGAGTCCCAGCCAGGAACGTTCCTGTTTTTCCTTTTCGTCGAATATGTGGGCCGCATTGGCATTGGCCATCTCCAGCAATTGGACGCGGTCTCCACGCTGGGGAACCTTCAGTTGCACTGATGTACCGAGAAGTTCTGAAAAATGTTCGGTCAGAAGCTCGGTATCATCAACAGGAAAGGGCAGGACAATCTCTTTTGCCGGAATGGTGTTGTGGTCGTAGAACTGGTTCAAGGCCTGAGCCAGGATGGTTGCATCGGTTTCCATGGGATTGGAGAAGAAAAAATTTTGACTCCCGGAAATAAGGCCGTCCCGGACAAAAAGAATGGCCATCCCAATGGCGGTTCCCTGACGGCAATAGCCGAGGACATCAAGATCTCGGAGGTGGTCGGAGGCAATAATCTGTTTCTCCAGGGTCCTGGAGAGGGCCGTGATCTGGTCTCGGAGTTCTGCTGCCCGTTCAAAGAGCAGTTGCTCTGCGGCTGACGTCATCTCTTTTTTGAGGTCATTGAGCAGACTTCTGTTGCGCCCTTCAAGGACCATCAATACCTTTTTTACCTGATCCTGATACTGTTTCTGATCTGCAAGTCCTACACAGGGGCCCAGACATTTGCCCATCTGCAGATTGAGGCAGGGGCGTTTCCGCGGTTTTACCGTATTGCCTTTGCATTTTCTGAGGGAAAAGAGGTTGGCCAGCAGTCTGAGTGTTGCCCACATGGAAGAACTCGAGGCGTAGGGACCAAAATATCGGGCCCCATCTTTTTTCCGCCTTCGGGTCATATGGACCCGGGGCCAGCTCTCCTGGACGGTGACTTTAATCAAGGGGTAATTTTTGTCATCGCGAAGGATGATGTTGTATCGGGGTTTGTACTTCTTGATCAGCGAGGCCTCGAGAATCAAGGCCTCTTTTTCGGTGTTGGTGAGCAGGGTGTCAACCTTGTGTACCTTTGCCAGCATCACCGTGGTCTTGTTGTGATCGGAGCCTGTAAAGCGGGTATAGGAGGTGAGTCGTTTTTTCAGGTCCTTGGCCTTTCCCACATAGAGGACCCGTGACTTTCTGTCGAGCATCTGATAGACGCCAGGGGAGTGAGGGACAGTTTTGAGAAAGTCGAGGGGAAACATGATGATTTGGGGTGAGAGAAGGCCGTCTGTTGAATTATGAAATCGCTGCGTGAAGTCTTCATAATAGCCACGAGGAGAGGCCTTGGCAAGGAATGGGTGCCAGTGTGACTTTACAGAAAGGATAAAGTAGTGTACATAATTTTCGTTTATATACTTTTCCAGGTGCCGCATCGTTTGTGGTGAAAAGGGAATACGGTGTAAATCCGTAACGTTGGGCCAACGCTGTAAGCGGGGACAATGGTCACAGAATGCCACTGCCGATATCTTTAACTGGAGAGGGTGGGAAGGCGTGACCAGAGGTTGATCCGCGGAGTCAGAAGACCTGCCTGGAGAAGAAGGATTAAATTGTCCGCACAAGTCCGTATTGCATGAAAACTGCAATGCGGACTTTTTTTATGCCCTGGCGGGAGAGACATAAGGAAAATGAGGATCATGGAAACACAGTTAGAAATGGCACGAAAAGGCGTTGTCAGTGCCCAAATGGCAGAGGTGGCGAGAGAGGAAGGACTGGGGGCCGAGTGGATTTGTGACCGGGTAGCCGAGGGCAGAATCGTTATCCCTGTTAATACCAAGCGAAAAGGGCAGAAGGTGGTGGGCATTGGCTATGGCCTGCGTACCAAGGTGAATGCCTCCATTGGTACTTCCTCAGATATCAAGGATCTTGACCTTGAAGTGGAGAAGGCGCAGACAGCAGAAGAGGAAAAGGCAGATACCCTGATGGAACTCTCCACCGGAGGCAACCTGGACCAGGTTCGAAGGACGATCCTCGACTGCTGTTCCCTGCCGGTGGGCAATGTACCGCTATACCAGGCATTTTCAGAGGCCAGCCAGAAGTACCATAATCCCAATAAGCTTGACAGTGAATACCTCTTTGAACTCATAGAAAGACAGCTCAGTGATGGGATCTCTTTCATGGCTATTCACTGCGGTATTAATCGCTTTTCCATAGAACGGCTTCGCAAACAGGGATATCGCTACGGAGGGTTAGTGTCAAAGGGAGGTACCTTTATGGTCTCCTGGATGGAATACAATAATTGTGAAAATCCACTCTATGAACAGTTTGACCGGGTCTGCGCCTTGATGAAAAAATATGATGCAGTTCTCTCTCTCGGCAATGGCATAAGGGCAGGGGCTATCCATGACAGTCATGATCGAGCTCAGATGGCAGAGATGGTGATCAACTGCGAACTGGCGGAACTGGGGCGTGACATGGGGTGTCAAATGATGGTGGAAGGGCCGGGGCATGTCCCTCTGGATGAGATTGAAGGCAATATCATGCTGGAAAAACGGATGAGCGGCGGGGCACCCTACTATGTGCTTGGTCCCTTACCTGCAGATTCAGGGGCTGGCTATGATCATATTACCGCTGCTATCGGAGCTGCCAGTTCGGCACGCTACGGAGCGGATCTTATCTGTTATATTACGCCTGCTGAACACCTGGCCCTGCCAAATGTTGATGATGTGCGCGAAGGAGTCCGGGCAACGCGCCTGGCGGCCCGTATTGGTGATATTGCCAAGTATCCTGAGCGCAGAGAGCTGGAAAAGAAGGTAGCCCTCAGTCGCCGGGATACAAACTGGGAGGAACATTTCAAGCTCCTCATGTTCCCGGAAAAGGCAGAAGCGGTACGCCGGTCAAGGATTCCTGAAAACCAAAAAACCTGTACGATGTGTGGAGATTTCTGTGCCATGGAGCGGGGGAAAGCACTCTTTGCAAATGATATGAAGGGAGATAAAATTGGCTAGGATCTTGCTGCTCTGTTAGGTGCTGGCGATAGGAGAGGAGGGCGGCTCAGAAAACTCTGCCGCCCTCCTCTCGCGTCTCCTACAGTCTAAATCCACCGACCATATTTTTGAGTTTTTCAGCGGTGTTAGAGAGTGCAGCCGCATTGTTCTGCACCTCACTGCTGGAGGTTGCCATTTCGGTCGAGGATTGGCTGACCATGGTGATATCCTGGGCGATCTGAGCCGATACCGCAGAACTCTGGGCCACATTTTCGTTTACTTCGGCAAGCCCCTGCGCTGCCTGGGCCACGTTCGTGGCAATCTCCTCGGTTGCCGCAGTCTGTTGACTTACCGCACTGGTGATCGAGTTGACCGTATCATTGACGTTATTGATGACCTCGGTGATTCGTTTGATCTGTGCGACTGTGGCGTGGGTTGAATTCTGGATGCCATCTATCTGCGACTTGATTTGACCTGTGGCCTCTGCGGTCTGTTTGGCCAGTTCTTTAATTTCATTTGCCACCACAGCAAAACCCTTGCCTGCTTCTCCGGCCCGGGCTGCCTCAATGGTCGCGTTAAGGGCGAGCAGGTTGGTCTGGCTGGGGATATCGGTGATCACCTCGATGACCTTGCTGATTTCGCTGGCGGCAAGGCCCAGTTCCTGAACCCTGATCGTGGCACTTTTCGCCTCTTCTACGGCTTCAGCGGTTACCTTACTTGCCCGTATGGTATTGTCGTTGACATCGGCAATGGTAGCGGTCATTTGTTCTGCAGCCGAAGCAACAATATTCATACTGGTGGTTGTCTGTTCAGTGGCTGCAGCAACAGAGTCCATATTGACACTCATCTCTTCGGCAGCAGTGGCCACGGAATTTGACTGGTCTGAGACGTTGGTGACGCCTCCTGACATCTGTTCGGCAATGGCGGAGAGTTCGGTGGTGACTGACGAGATGGTTACCACACCATGAATCACCTCTTTGAACATGTGCTGCAGGTTGAAAATAAAACCGTTGAAATTGGTGGAGAGTTCCTGCAGTTCATCATAGTTGGATTGTTTGTAAACCTTGCAGGTTTCACAGTTGCTGACCTTACCGCTTGTGACACCCATGCAGCTTGGGGTTATGGCCATGCTGCCGCTTATTTCTCAGCATATGTTTTTTTGTCCGTAACTTTTGCAGGATGGGGTGTTGCATTTTATGACATCGGAGCAGACAGGACAGTCTACCTTCAGTCGCTTAGTCAGGTCGCTTTCTCCCTGCGCGAGCTTTCTGAGATTGCCAACGACCACTTTGATCGGAGCCATAATAAGTCGTAGCATAAAGAATGCAACAACGACAATAATGAGACTGCTGACCAGAGTGATAAGGTTCATCATCTTTTGCATGGCCTTTGCTGGTGCCAGTGCCTCATGTGCATCAATTTTAGCGATAAGGCCACAGGTGAGATCACCGACAGTAACGGGACTGTAGGCAGCTAAGACCGGATCTCCATTATAATCTCTGGTAAGTTTTACGTTCATGAAAATTTTTTTCTATCTCTTTTTTCTTGATCTTACGAATACCGGTTAACTTGTCAAAGCTTGCCTCGGTCAAGGAAGTATTGGTTCTTTGGGAGCAGAGATAACCGCTGATAATCAACGGCACGATGTCTATCATGATAAAAGCAGTGACCAGTTTAACGCCGATCTTTTTGAACAGTCGAAAAAAAAATCATAATTCCTCTTTGTGGTTCATTTGATGAGGCTCTGCGGATAGTTCATTCCTGATCAGGATTGTTTTAGATCTGCCATGGGTTACCATCCGACTGACTTTTTATTCTGGTGACCTTGGCAGCATTTTTATCGAGGAACTTCATGCGCCGTATGGGATTGATAAAGATGTTAAAAAAAGAGAGACTGATGAAAAAACAGTGAGTTCATGAATGAGGTTCTCTTATGAATGAAAAATCAAATAATGAGAATTTGATTTAAAATAGAATCACTCTCCATTGCTTCAGCGTATCAAGACTCTGTCATGGAAACAAATGAAAAAGTAATTTCCTGTCAACAAAATAGAGCAGACAGGGGCTGGCTCAGATAATGGTATATGGCAGAGGCATGCTGAACTGGAAAAGGGTGTCGGGAATTTCAGGGCATGCTTTTTATCTCAGTTCCTTGGTACATTTGTAGAGGCTAAGGCTTTCTTCCAGGTAGGGAAGCATTCGTTTTCTGGCAAATGCGATCATAGCGCTGAACTGGGCCGGGATAATAAAGCTGGCATCCGTGGCTACAAAACTTTCGGGGCTTGCCATGTGGATCTTGATGGCCTCAATGAGAAGGGGGGCAGTGAATCCATACTGTTGCAGGTCTTCGCGGACAAAGGATGTGGTGTAGCGAATGGTTTTTTTTGAGATGCGATGGGTAATGACCCAACCGGCAATCTCTCCGCGGTAACGGAGGCCCAGGCTGTTGAGGTGTTCAATTATTGCTTCGTTGTGGAAAGGGGAGAGGATTTCCGGGTACCAGGGGGCCTGTCTCTGCCTGTTTATGATGAAGTTTCTTTCTGTTTGGGGCAAATCCTTCCACAGAAAGATCTCGCAGGATGGAGGGAGGAGAGACTTCTTGAGAAAGGGGGCGTTCAGGATCTTTCCCCGGTCACGGCTTTTGCACAGCAGACCGCTGAATTCGGGCGGAGAATAGTCGTTGGCCTTGAGGAGATGGGCCATGGTCTCTTTCTCGCTTTTTTGTTCCTGATAGAGGACAAGAAATTTCCTGCATCCTCGTTGAACAGCTTCTTCCTCACTGCTGCGGAGTAAGGCTCCTCCTATTCCCTGTCGTCTGGACCGGGGAAGGACAAAAAGGGACCGCAGCTCGGCAATCTCTGGCGAAACCTGTTCAACCAGGGCCAGTCCTACCGGCTTTTCGTCAATGCGGGCACCGATGGAATAGAAGACATGGCGGTTGGCTTCCTCATATTTGACCAGGTGTTTGTATCTGTTATAGGTGAGTCCGACAAACTCCACCCCCTCTTCTCCACCTAAGGTAGAAATGTTAAGAACCATGGTCAAATTCTCTCTTGAGGCTGGTTAGGGCAGTCGGCTTCTGACCGCAATCCAGGTATCTTATTATCTGGTCTGCACAATGGCCAAGGGAAAACTGTTCCGTATCAAGAGTCAGGTCGTAGAACATATCTTCATGGATTGCAGAAACCTGCTCTGTGCAGAGATTTCTTCGTCGCCTTCTTTCTCCATTCCGTTTGAGGAGTATTTCCTGGGAACAGTTCAGGCCCACGAGATAGGTGGGAACGGAGGAAAAGGTTCGTACAGCCGACTCTTTCATTGCCCTGTTGATCAGGACTATGTCCAGGAGGGTTCGGTTGCCGGTGTCGGCAAAGGCTGCCACTGAGGCAAGAAAGCCTTGGTAGATGGTCGGTAGGCAGGCCCTTTGCATGGCGCTCAGAGGCTGTTGCGTCAATCCCTCGTAAAAACGATCCATGGAGATATGGATATAGGGAAAGTGCAGTTGATTGGTGAGTTGCCGACAGAGGGTCGTTTTTCCGGATCCTGATGCCCCGTTGACCAGGATGATGTGACCATCGCTACTCATGCCCTTACACCAATTGCCGTTTGGCCAGGGTTGCGAACAGGCCTTCCTGCTCCATCAGTTCCTCATAACTGCCTTTCTGTTCCACGGTACCACGGTTTATGACATAGATACTGTCTGCATTTTTAATGGTGCTGAGGCGATGGGCTATCACCAGTCTGGTGATGTGCATTTCACTCATGGACCTGGAAACAATCTTTTGAGTCTGATTGTCGAGGGCGGAGGTCGCTTCATCAAAGAACATAATCCGCGGCTTCATGGCAAAAGACCTGGCAATGAGCAGCCGTTGGCGTTGACCGCCGGAGAGGTTGGTTCCGCCTTCGGAAACATAGGTATGCATACCCATGGGCATATTCCTGATGTCCTGTTCAAAACCTGCCTGTCTGGCGGCCGTCCAGGCCTCATCGATGCTGAGTTGAGAGGAACCGACGATGTTGACAAAGATGTCTCCGGCAATCACTGTCCCACCCTGGAGAACGGTTCCAATTTGTTGGCGAACGGCTTGAACATCGATATTCTGCAGGTTCTGACCGTTATAGAAGATGACACCTTTCTCAGGTTTTTCAAAGCCAAGGAGGAGGCGGAGAAGGGTGGATTTTCCCGATCCGGAGGGACCGACAATGGCGATAAACTCTCCAGGTTTTACCGTCAGGGAGAAGTCTTGAAGAATAAGAGGGCTGTTCTCACTGTAGCGAAAAGTGATATTGTTGACCTCGATATTGCCGTCAAGCACTCCTGGATTTGCATGATTCTCATTTATTTCCGGTTGGTTGAGAAGAATGGGGAGTGCTCGCTCATACAGAGGAATGATACGCAGGACTGTGACCAGGGTGGAGCCAAGACCGAGGACAGCGGCCATAAAGGAACCGTAGGCAGTGACAAAGGCGATAAACGAACCGGTGGAGAGGTCTTTCTCGAGATGAAAAGAGGCCACAAAATAGATGATGCCAATGGCCACAATGGGATAGATGCTATGGAATGTGGCAAAGATGTTGGAGACCATGCCCACCCTGTAGGCGGCCTGTTTCTCCTTTGCAAAGGCCTTACCCCAGACAGAAAAGGCGCGGTGTTCAGCCCCTGCAACCCGCAGCTTGGAAAGTCCGGTGAGAAACTGGAGGACTATACCTGAAATACGACCCTTGATAGTGAGCAGTTCCCGTCCATATTTGATGTCGAAGTAGCCTGAACTCACGGTGACCAGGAAAGGGGGAATCGTTGTCAGGATAGCAACAAAGGCAAGTCTGCTGCTGTAGTAAAAGAGGACAATGAGATAGAAAAAGGAAAAAAAACCGGTGAGGAGGGAGCTGAGTCCGGCTCCGGTGAGCTGCTGGCGGATGGTGGTGATGGCATTGACCCTGGAGGCGAGATCACCGACGGTGTATTGACGAAAAAAGGTCGGGGCGAGGCTGAGGAGTCGATCCATCACCGCAAACTGCAGGGAAGAATCCATCTTGGTCTCGGCCCTGAGCATGGCAAAACTGCGGGTGAGCTGAAAGGCAGCGGTGCCTATGGCTGCAGCAAAAAGGGCAATGCCGTATTGGAACAGCATGCCCTTTTCTGCTCCTGGAATGACAGTATCAAAGATCTGGGCCGAGGCCAGGGGTGGAATCAGGCCGAGCAGGGCCGCCAGTATGGACATGCTGATAACGGTGAACAGGTCTTTGCCATTTCCCCTAAGGGAAAATTTCAGGATATTAATGAGGTGAAGAATATTAGTGGTAAAGGGACGATAGAATACGATGCCATCTGGCAGTAAGCGTTGGTTATAGGCCTTGGTGACCGGGCTTGTCTTCTTGGTCAGGGGATCAAAGACCTGATAGCCTCCTGAGCGACCTGGCAATAGAGCCACCGGACGCTGTTCCTTGGCAAGAAAGCCCAGAATTGGCCCATTCTCCTGGGTCTGCCAGTCTTGTTTGAAACTGATCGTTCGTTTGCGTACCCGCGAAAGGTTGCAGATCTCGGTCAGTTGGTCCCTGTTTGAGGTGAGGGCTGGAGGACTGATAAAGCTGATGTCCTGAGCCTTGCCGATACGAATGCAGGCGGAAAAGAGGAGATCCCCGGGATCCTCTTCGGCAATGGGGTTCGTTTCTGGCTGGAGGATGGAGACAAATTCGTTCAATGTCTCACGCATCCTCTGTCCATCTCGTACCTCTTTCTCGTTGAGTCTGGTCGCTTCGACTTCGAGGATGCTCGCCCGCTCCAGCAGGCAGCAGTGGAGGAGGATGGAATGAAAATTCTCCAGAGCTGGGGCAAAGAGTGGTGTTTTGAGCAGCTCACTGGTCTTCTGCGATTGCAATTTGCAGCTGCTTGTGGTCTGCAGCCAGGCCCTGGAAGAGAGGGGAACGGGTGGGGAAGGCGTTGGCAAGGGGTACATGTCGAGGAAAATGGCCGCTCCCGTTACAATCTGCAGCCAAAGCAGATCCCGGTCGCTGCTGATTCGTGAACCCTTGTCGATTGTTTCCTCTTTTCCTGCAGTGAGAAAGTGTTGACAGGTCTGATGGCTGTCCTTGACCAGTCCCTGATTAAGGGTCTCCAACCATTTGTCGACAAGGATACAACACTCTTGAAACATCTCAGGGTCGTCAAGGGCTGCCATGAGTTGCTTTCTCTCCAGGCGATAGAGAGAGCTCCCCTGCTGCAGGGTGGCCAGACAGCTGAAATTGGGCGGTGCGGACTGTGAGTCCATGGCGAAAAGCAGGGTCCCTGGGACCAGGGAACAGAGGTGGAGTCGGCGGCCGCTTGGACTGTTGTTCTCCCGGTCGACAGTAAAGAGTTCTACCCCACCCTGTTCCAGATACCAGACTGTATCTGAGGAACCGAGGAAAAAAGAAGAACCGGTGCCGCTTGTCTGCAGTGTGCCGTGGGCATGGAAGAGTTGCTGGATGGCCATTGCTCAGTCCTCTATTAATCTGGAATAGGGGCCATCTTCTTGCAACAGTGCATCATGACTGCCGCGCTGTCTCACCTTGCCAAATTGCATGAGGATAATTTCGTCACAATCGCGGATGGTACTGAGTCGGTGGGCGACTATGATACAGGTGCAGCCTCTTTTGCGAAGGTTTTCGTCAATTGCTTTTTCTGTCTGGGGGTCCAGGGCAGAGGTGGCCTCGTCGAGAATGAGGATGGACGGATCCTGAACCAGAGCCCTTGCTATTTCAAGGCGCTGCCGCTGGCCGCCGCTGAAATTAGTTCCCCCCTCACTGATAATATTATCATATCCACCCTCCCGGCTGATGATATCGTTGTGGATCATGGCATCCTTACCGGCATGGGTCAATTGCTTCTCTGAAATAGTTTTGTCCCAGATGGAGAGATTGTCGGCGATGGAGCCTTCAAAAAGAAAGATGTCCTGGTCAACGCCGGCAATGGAGCTGTTCAGGCATGCCCTGTCGATTTCTTGGCTGGGTTTGCCATCAAAGAGGATTTCTCCCTCCCAGGGGCTGTAGATACCGCTGATCAGTTTGGCAATGGTCGATTTACCAGAGCCGGACATGCCGACGAAGGCAATGCGCTGGCCCGGTTTGATGGTGAGAGAAAGATTCTCGATCAAGGGAGGCTCAAGCCTGTTATAGCCGAAGCTGACATTCTTGAGCTCCACATATCCCTGCAGCTTGGCGGCCCCCTTTGGCTTCTCTCCACTCTCTTTCTTCTTCTCGTCTCGGCTGATATTTTCGTCTACAGGGTTGATAAGAACATCGTCAACCCTGCCCATATCGCCCTTGATGGCCTGGATGGAGCTGCCAAGGGCTACCAGCGAGTTGACAGGTTTCATAAAACTTGCCATTAGACTCTGGTAGGCAGTAAGCATACCCATGGTCAAGGCACCGTCCATGACCTGGAGACTGCCCACTGTCAGAATAATAGCCGTGTTAATCGTCATGAGCAGGGTGGGGACTGCATCCAGGTAGGTGGTGGGGACCTGCAGGTCCTGGCGGGCATTGATAGTTTTGGCCTCATAGCCGGCCCACTTAGCAAAAAAATCTGATTCACTGCCAGTGGCCTTGAGAGTCTCAATGCCCTGGAGTCCGCCCATGGTTACCCCGTGTAACCTGCCCATGTCCTGGATCAGTTTCCGGCTTCCGTCTTCACGGATGCGTGAGACGTAAGTGAGGGCCAGAATATTGATCCCGACCATACAGAGACTGATCACGGTGAGCCGCACATCATAGGAAAACATGACACTGGCGTAAAAGACCATGGTGAAGAGATGGACGATGGTGATGGCAAGTCTTCCGGAAATGAGGCTGGAGATCGTATCGTTGATGGCCACCCTGGTCGCTATTTCTCCGGAAAAACGCTGGGAGAAATAGCTGATCGGCAGACGAAGAATATGCCAGAAAAAACGGCTGGCCATGGTTATTGCAAGCTTTGATTCAAAGCGCAGGAGATAGTATTGCTGAAGCCATTCCAGGATACCGCGAAAGACCATGGTGATGGCCATACCGGTAAGGATGGTACGCACCCAGTCGATACGGCCGTCGATGAGGACATGATCGATAAAGAGCCTGGAAAAAACCGGGATCACTACCCCGGGGATGACGAGAAAGAGACCGGCGAGAACGACGTAGGAAAGTGCTGTGGCCGAGGCGGAATCGGCCAGCAGTCGTTTTTTGAAGGCAGTGATCACCGATGGGGGCTTGCCGCCTTTTTTAAAAGAGGCCTCTTTTTCAAAGGTGAGGACGACACCGGTGAATGACTGGTCGAATTCGTCGTAGGAGATCTTTCTCGGTCCACTGGCCGGGTCATTGATATAGACCTTGTTCCTGTGAAAGCCTTCAAGGACGACAAAATGATTGAAGTTCCAGAAAACGATGGCAGGCAGGGGCATGGTCTTTAAATCTTCAGGCTCTTTCTTAAATCCTTTGGCCTGGAGACCGTAGCGCCTGGCAGCCTTGAGTACGTTGGAGGCCTTGCTGCCGTCGCGCGAAACCCCACACTCGTAACGGAGTTCTTCCAAGGGGATATATCTGCCCCAGTAGGCCAGAACTATGGCCAGAGCTGCCGCACCGCATTCGGCGGCCTCCATCTGGAGTATGGTTGGGGTCTTTTTGCGTTTACTCATACGTTCAAAAATGCGATACTCTTTTTTATTTGGCAAGAGAGAGAAGGGGTGGGTGAGGCCTTCTTGTCCAAGCCATTCTCCCATACGGGAGAGGGTGTCTGCTCGAATCATCCCGAACGGTTGAGAGCTGTGGAGGAACCCTGGCCAGCAAGGCCTGGCCGCTTTCTGTCCGCTGAGCATTCGACTGCTTACCTGTTCAATTCTATTAAAAAACAGATGCTTTTACCAGTGCAAAAATATAAATAAAAACATGGAAAAACAAGATGTTAGCGATATGGTGACGAATCTTGGCGATTTGCGTTACTGGTATCAGCGCATAGAGGTGGACGGAGAGGTTACTCCAGTCTTTAATAAGGAGATGGCTGAAACTGCTTTTTATAATCAGGGCAAGTGGGAGTATTTCATCAAACCCCTGATTCCATTTGCTCCGGAAGGCAGGATCTTTGTCGAATGTGGCTGTAACGCAGGACTCTTTCTCCTCCTGGCGGCAGAGATGGGATTTTCCACGGTCCTGGGGCTTGAGGGAGATGACGGCTGGTACCAGCAGGCGTGTTTTATCCTCGAATATTATCAGGGCCGTCAACCGGAGATCTACAGGCGAGTCAGCCTGGCTCTTTCCCGTATCGGTAAGGCAGGCGAGGGCGCCAGTAAGAGTTGTACGATCCAGAGCAGTTGCCTGGCCAGGGACTGGTCCTCTTTACCTCGTGCAGACCTTACCCTGCTTGCCAATGTCCTTTACTGGATAGACCGGGAATCCGCTGGCCGTTATATTGCTGAACTGGCGCGGAGCTCGGACTACTGCATTGTTGTCTCTGTCAATGGTTCCTATCCCCTGGGGGGGCCTTGTTCCCGGGAAGAGGTATGTCATGCCTTCAAAAACGATTGGGAGGAGGTTGAGAGTGTCTCGCCGCCCCAACTGGAGGCAGGAGAACGGGGGCGTGACATGTTTTCCATTCTCTTCCGTTCCAGGGTCCTGTCTTCAGAGCACGATGGCAACTCGTCAGGGCAAAGGGCAGGGCTATGATGTGTTCCCTGCATGAACTGCAGTTAAGACTGTGGCAGAAATTGTGTTTTCTCATTGATGGAATGGCCATTTCTTCCACGGTCTTTGCACTCCGTCAGAAAAATATTTTAGAGTCCCTGCAAAAAGCAGAGGACAGCCTCTGCATAGATGAGCTGCTGCCTGGGAAAACGCAGCGCTCTGGATATTTCCATCTGGCCTTCAGGCTCCTCGAAGATCAGGGATATGTATTTCGTAACACCGGCCTGGAGAAGGGGGAAATGGAGGTTGGTCTCACTGCAAGCGGACGGAGCTGGCTGCCAATGACTCCCCTCTATGATTCTGCCATGGACTATCTGAGGGCAGCCAGTGGCATGAGCGAAAAGGACTGGGACCCTCCACTTCCGGAGGTCTCTCTTCATGGTCTTCGACAGCTGTCAGAGGAGGAGCAACGGGTACGGCTGCATGTGGTTGCTCCTCTTGTGGCAGCCTTTCTTGTCTCTCTTCACGAGAATGAGATGTTCAGCGGGAAAAGGGTCCTTTGCAAGACCGAACATCCAGACATCTCTGTCAGGATCCTCAACCACTGTTTCACCATGCTGACTGATCTGGGATGGCTCTCTTCAGCAGGGGATGAGGAGTGGATTTTTACAGAAGAGGGGCAGCTGCTGCCGCATTTTATTCCTCAGCTTTTCTATCCGGTCAGCTATCTCAAGACATCACGACAGGTCCCGGAATTGATCTTTCCAGGGAGGGAGGAGAAAAGAGAACAGGAGCAGGGAGAAGAGTCTCATATTAATCGTAGCCTCGATATCCGTTTCTCCGGTCTGGTCTATGAAAGGAATTTCCGGGAACCGGTACACACCGTGTTGCGGAATCTGTTTAATTCACCCCCCCTTGCCGAACAGCCCCGATATATAGTTGATACCGGTTGTGGAGACGGAACTATGTTGCTTGACGTGTACAGAACAGTTGCCGAGGAAACACTTCGGGGAAAGTCTCTGGCTGCGTTTCCGTTGACTGTTGTTGGTGTTGAGTTTAATCGGGTGGCCGAAGAGGCCACCGCTGCCAGACTGAGAGCAAAGGGGATTCCTTTTCTTACCGTGGAGGGCGATATCAGTGAGCCGGAACAGATTGCCAGGGCCCTGACAGGGCGGGGAATTGTTCTCGATCAGGTCTTTCATATCAGCAAGTCAGTCATTCATAATCGTATCTACAGCCCTCCAGTGGAGGAACCGGATCTCGGAGAATGGGATCCTCACTCGGAAGCGGTGTTTATTGACTCCCAGGGGGAATTGATTGCTGCTCGCGATCTGGCAGCCAACCTGGTTGATCATTTCAGACGGTGGCGACCGCTGGTGCGCAATCATGGTATGCTGGTCATTGAAGCCCATACCGTTTCTTCGTCATTGATTGCCGCCTCCATCGGCACCAATATCCTCACCTCCCTGGATTCCAGTCACGGCTTTTCCCATCAGTATCTGGTGGAAAAGGATTTTTTTCATAGGGCTATTCGAACAGCATTGTTTTCCAATAAAACCATCATGGAGCGTTGTGTCCAAGGAGTCGATATCCCTGTCCTCAGCGTCAACTATCTGCGGTCACTTGTCTAAGAAGAAAGAAAGGAGACGGGGGAAGGAATAGGGAAGGGCTGGTTGCGAAAAAGAACCAAGCCCCCATTTCGAGCAAGGTCGTGAGGAGAAACAGGACAGGGCGGCAGATTGGAAGGTTAGGGGTAATTCCTTATTTGCTGGCAGAGATTCTGGAAAACCATTTAACAAAGCGGGAGGCAATGATACACCTCTTACACAGAGTTTTTCCAGGTAACACATACGCTTTTTCAATCTCCATCAGGTTGTCGCACCTGTCGCAACTGATTGTGTGTTTTTTATCTATCCTGTCTTTATTTCTGGGTACACTTTTCATAAGGCAATACCTGGCATAAATCGTTCTTTTTTTCGTGTCCTTATTTCTCAGCAAGTGTGTTACGAGATCTAGTTTTTTTGGGTTTTGCAGCAGAGTTATGATGAGAAATGCGGGCGAGTCGGCAGGTTCTCAATCTCTGTGTTCAGTTTGATCATAATACGTCAGGAATCATGTCTTGTCTCGATCCAGTTCATTTAGCTTCTCTTCCATCTGCTTCCGCAGAGAGGTGTTTTCTTCCTTACACGGAATCTCTCTGAACTGGTGCAGGCGATCGCCTACCAGGCTGCCCCCCTCGACAACACTCTCATATTTTATCCTTCCGTAACTATACAGGTGATGCCCAATAATCGGCAAACAACCGTTCTGTAATTGCTTAGCAGTGTCTTATAATCGTTCAGTCAGGACGTTGAAGCCTGCTCGTGCTATTCGAGAACAATGGGCGAAGATGAAGTGCTGCTGAAGATGTACCTCCTTTCCATCTTTTTCTCCAGGAGTTTCTCGGAGTTAGAGCATCGTAACGAAAATGACAGAAATCGAGACCAGATTTTCATGGCTTTGAGGCGAAGAGCAGGACTCTTTCACGAAAACCCATGGAACTGTGGGCTGATTTGTTAAATTTGGCGCAGAGTTATGTCTCAATCCGACAGACTCCCAGTATCTAACAAGGATAAAAATGTCTCCAGGCTCTATTCATTTCGCTTGACAATGCGACGACTGGTTCTGTAATGTGAACCGTTCTTCACATTGCGCAATTTTATATCATATTGGGAGAAATCGCAACATCCAAACAAACGGAGACCTGATAATGCAAGAAGAAATACTCTCACGGCGAGAAAGAGAAAAACTTTGGCAACGTCAGGAGATGCTTACGGCCGCCATTGCCCTTTTTTCAGAGAATGGATACCACAACGTTTCCATGAGTGAGATTGCTAAAAAGTCAGAGTTTGCCATAGGTACTCTCTATAAGTTCTTTAAAAACAAGGAAGATCTCTATCGGTCGATCAATATCGAGCTGTCAGAAAAGTTCGATGAGGCCATTACCGAGGCCTTGCTAGGGACAGGCGACGAGATCGAAAGATTACAAAATTATGTAAAGGTCAAAGGCGCCATCTTCATGGACAACGTATCCGTTGTTCGCCTCTACTTTGCCGAAACCCGCGGCGCAAGTTTCAATATCAAGGCGGGGCTTGACATTGAGATTCGACAAAAAATTGAAAGGCATTTGCAGCATCTTGCCCTGATCTTTGAGAGCGGCATTAAAAAAGGGCGGTTCCAGAGGATTGCAGATCCATACTACCTGGCCGTTTCCCTTGACAGTCTGAGTAGCACCTTCCTTCATCTCTGGCTGGACGCTCCTGAACAGCATCCCTATCCAGAGGACCCGGATGTTATCCTGAATATTCTCTTTCGAGGATTGCTCGATTCATGATCAACCGGAATTCTAAAAGTAAAATCAACCATTATTATCATATATAAATATTCGGAGACTATCTGATGAAATTCAATAGAATGAATAAAAAACCAAGAGGATGGAGAATGCCTGCAGCTGCTTTGTTGTGCTTTCTGTTCTTGGCCGCTTGCGATCCTAAACCACAAGGTCCGCCGCCAGCCCATCCTGTTCCGCAAGTTTCCACGGTGACGGTGCAAGCCGAGAAAATAATGCTGGCCACTGAATTACCGGGACGTGCCTCCGCTTTCCAGGTCGCGGAGATTCGGCCCCAAGTCAGCGGACTGATCGAGAAACGCTTGTTTACCGAGGGTTCTGAGGTCAAGGCCGGGCAGATGCTTTACCAGATAGAGTCTGATCTCTTTCAGGCGGCGCTGGACAATGCCAATGCCACTCTCATTCGAGCAGAGGCCAACCTGCCATCGATGCGTTCAAGGGCTGAACGGTATAAAACATTGTTGGTGGATAAAGCGGTGAGTCAACAGGCCTACGATGATACGGTTGCTGGTCTCAAACAGCTAGAGGCAGAGATCGAATCCTGGAAAGCCCAGGTGAAGACAGCACGTATTAATCTCAAATATACCAAGGTCACAGCGCCCATTTCGGGTCGGATCGGCAAATCCAATGTAACGGTGGGAGCCATCGTCACCGCCTATCAACCCGTGGCCCTGGCGACTATCCAACAACTGGATCCCATCTACGCTGATATGCCCCAATCCACCGTCGACCTCCTCCGCCTCCAGAGTCGCCTGAAGGATGGCCTCCTCAATCAGGAGGGAAGGGATCAGAACAAAGTCAAGCTCATCCTCGAAGACGGTACACTCTATACCGAAGAAGGTATCCTCCAGTTCAGTGATATCACAGTGGACCCTAGTACCGGTTCGGTTACTCTGCGCGCACTTTTCCCCAATCCAAAAGGGATAATTCTACCGGGGATGTTCATTCAGGCAAAAATCAAGGAAGGTCTTGATGAACAGGCCATTCTTATTCCCCAACAGGGGGTTTCTCGTGATCCGAAAGGCAATCCCTATGCCTTAATCGTTGATGGCGACAGTAAAACTGAATTGCGCCCGCTCACCCTTGACCGGGCCATTGGTGACAAATGGCTTGTTTCGGCAGGCCTTGTTCCCGGCGACCAATTGATCGTCGAAGGGCTGCTGATGCTCCGGCCGGGCACGGTGGTCAACGCTACCCCTTTTGCTCCAACAGAAGCCGGGAAAGTTCCTGCGGTCGATGCCGGTGCTCCTTCCGAAAAACGCAGTGATGGGGGCGTCTGATGTTATCAAAATTCTTTTTAGATCGACCGGTTTTTGCCTGGGTCATCGCCATTATCATGATGACGGCAGGTGGCCTGGCGATCTACAACCTGCCTATTTCACAATATCCACCCATCGCGCCGCCAGCCATTGCCATCGATTCCTTTTTTCCCGGGGCCTCTGGCGAAACCGTTGAAAATACGGTGACCCAGATCATTGAGCAGAAGATGACGGGACTGGATGATATGCTCTACCTGTCCGGTACCAGTTCGTCTTCGGGCGCTTCTCGGGTCGAACTGACCTTTGCACCGGGGACCGATCCTGATGTGGCCTGGTCCAAGGTGCAGAACAAGTTGCAGCTCGCCATGGCCAGCCTGCCCGATGTGGTCCAACGTTCGGGTGTCAAGGTCAGTAAATCCACCCGAAACTACCTGATGATTGTCGGCCTGACCTCGGAAGACGGCAGCATGGACGGCAATGATCTGCGGGACTACGCCCAGTCCAATCTGGAAAAGATCCTCTCACGGGTTCCGGGAGTGGGTGAAGTCAATAATTTTGGTTCCCAGTATGCCATGCGGGTGTGGGTCGATCCCAATAAACTGATCAGTTACAGTCTGACCATGGAAGATGTCATTGTGGCGCTTACGGCCTACAATGTCGAGGTCTCTGCCGGGCAATTAGGTGGGGCACCAGCCATGGAGGGTCAGCGCCTGAACGCCGCTATTATCGTCCAGCATCTGCTCCAGACACCTGAGGAGTTCGCCGCCATCCCCATCCGTACCAATCCGGATGGTTCGGTGGTCCGGATTAAAGACATCGGCCGCACGGAACTGGGCACCGAACGTGACGATATTGTCGCCAATTATAATGGCAAACCCTCCGCAGCCATGGCAATCCGCCAAGCCGCCGGTGCCAATGCCTTGGATACGGCCGATGCTGTAAAGCAGAAGCTGGAGGAGATGAGCCACTATTTTCCACCCGGCATGAAGGTGATTTATCCCTACGATACCACTCCCTTTACAGAGGTGGCAATTGACGAGGTGGTCAAGACCCTGTTTGAGGCTGTTTTGTTGGTCTTTGTTGTCATGTATCTCTTTATGGGAACCTTCCGGGCCACCCTGATTCCGACCATCGCCGTGCCGGTAGTGCTTCTCGGGACCTTAGGCATTTTAGGGCTGTTCGGTTTTTCTATCAATATGCTGACCATGTTTGCCATGGTCTTGGCGATCGGCCTTTTGGTCGATGATGCCATCGTGGTGGTGGAGAACGTCGAACGGATCATGGCCGAGGAGGGCCTTTCTCCGCGCGATGCCACCGCCAAATCAATGGGTGAGATCACCAGCGCCCTGATCGGCATTGGCTTGGTGTTGTCAGCGGTTTTCGGCCCGATGGCCTTCTTTCCCGGTTCTACCGGCGTCATTTATCGCCAGTTTTCGGTGACCGTCATTTCCTCCATGCTCCTTTCAGTGGTAGTCGCCCTGGTTTTGACCCCGGTGCTCTGCGCCACGATGCTCAAAGCGGTGCCTAAGGGACATGAACCCTCGGATGGTGCGGTCTGGTTTCTACGACCCTTTTTCCGCTGGTTTGACCGCAGCTTTTTCCGTGCCCGGGATCTGTATGTCCGGCTGGTGGGTCGGGTTCTGGCCAAAAAACTGCGTTACCTGCTCCTGTTTACGTTGATTGTGGGGGCCATGGGCTATCTGTTCCAGCGTATGCCCACATCTTATATTCCGAATGAAGATCAGGGCATCCTCCTGGTCCAGGCCATGCTTCCGTCGGGATCGACTCTGGAGCAGACTGAGGCGGTTATGAACAAAGTGAGGGATCATTTTCTCGAGCACGAAAAAGAGGGGGTTGAATCCATTATTACCGTCGCCGGTGTGAGTTTTGGTGGTGAGGGACAGAACATGGCCCTGGGATTTGCCAAACTGAAGGACTGGAAGCTACGCCAGAGGCCGGATCTGAAGGTCGGGGCCATCGCCGGTCGGGCCATGGGGGCCTTTTCCCAGATAAAAGAGGCCATGGTCTTTGCCTTCGCCCCTCCGCCGGTCATTGAACTGGGGATGGCCACCGGCTTTGATCTTCAGTTGCTGGATCGGGGTGGTCTGGGACACGAAAAATTGATGGAGGCCCGCAATCAGCTCCTCGGCATGGCGGCCCAGGATCCTCGTCTGGCCAGTATTCGACCCAACGGTATGAGTGATGTGGCCGAATATCACCTTGATGTGGATTGGGACAAGGCTGGCGCCTTGGGGCTTCCCATCGCTTCCATCCATTACACCGTCGCTTCTGCCTTCGGTAGCGCCTATGTCAACGACTTTATCCAGGCCGGTCGGGTCAAAAAGGTCTATGCCCAGTTGGATGCTCCCTATCGTATGCTACCTCAAGATCTGGACAAACTTTATGTGCGTAACAACGTGGGGAAAATGGTTCCTTTCTCTTCCTTTGCTTCTGGCCGCTGGGCCATGGGCTCGCCAAAGCTGGAGCGCTTTAACGGGTTCCCGTCCATCAATATCTGGGGCGAGCCGGCCCCGGGAAGAAGTTCCGGCGAGGCGATGGCTGCCATGGAAGAGATCATAGCCAAACTGCCGCAGGGCATCGGCTTTGACTGGACCGGCCTCTCCTACCAGGAGAGAATGTCAGGCTCTCAGGCACCTTTGCTCTACGCCTTTTCCATCTTTGTCGTCTTTCTCTGTCTGGCGGCCCTGTATGAGAGCTGGCCTATCCCCATCGCAATCCTGCTGACCCTGCCCCTTGGCGTTATCGGTGGGGTTATAGCCTCAAGCATGCGGGGGATGCCCAATGACGTCTATTTCCAGATCGGTCTGTTGACCACTCTCGGCCTGACCACTAAAAATGCAATTCTCATCGTCCAGTTCGCCAGGGCCAGGGTCGATGAAGGGGCAGGCTTGGTTCAGGCGACTTTGGAAGCGGCTAAGTTGCGGCTGCGCCCTATTATCATGACCTCGCTGGCCTTCGGTTTTGGCATCCTGCCACTCGCTCTGGCTGTCGGGGCAGGATCTGGGGCGCAAAGGGCCATCGGCACCGGCGTGCTTGGTGGTACGGTGACCTCGACCTTTCTGGTAACACTCTTTGCACCGCTCTTTTATGTCCTGATTTATAAGGTCTTGGGGAAACACAGAAAGAAAGTAACCATGACCCATGTTGAAGAAAGTAGCCCAGGGGGGCAAGTACATGAATAGACAATTATTGTTTTTGCTGGCGACAACAGGCATTATTCTTGGCGGCTGTACCCTGGCTCCTGAATACACAAAACCCCAGGCACCGATTGCAGCCCAGTGGCCCCAAGGCGATGCCTATAAGAACGAGAACGCGCAAGAGCCGTCTGAATCAGCAATCCCGGAGTTGAGTCGCCAGGAATTTTTCCCTGATAACCACCTGCAGGAAATTATTGAAACGGCTTTACACAGCAATCGTGATTTACGTCTTGCTGCCCTGAATGTAGAACGGATTCAAGCCATGTATGGGATTCAGCAGGCAGAGCTGTTCCCGGTGGTTGGAGTAACCGGTGGAGGGGAAAAACAAGGTCTTTCCTCTGATTTTGTCAGTGCCGGAGATTCCAGGACAAGCGAACAATACAGTATGAATATGGGTATCGCTTCCTGGGAAATCGATTTCTTTGGTCGTATTCGCAACCTGAGTGAGAGTGCCTTAGATGAGTACCTGGCAACAGAGCAGGCCAGGCGCAGTGTCCAGATTGTTCTGGTTTCTGAGGTCGCCAGGGTCTACCTGACCCTGGCCAAGGATAGGGAAAATCTCAAGCTGGCCCACTCTACTCTGGAGTCCCAGCAGGGTGACTATGAACTCGTTAAACGGCGTTATGAAGTCGGGGTTTCTACTGAACTGGATCTCCGGCAGGCCCAATCCCGAGTGGAAGCGGCAAAAAGAGATGTGGCCAGTTTCAATCAGCAGGTGGCCCAGGACAAAAACAGTCTGAATCTTCTTGCCGGTGCTCTGGTGCCGGAAGATCTTCTCCCGCAGGATCTGAGCAGCATTGTACCACCCAGAGAAATCTCTGCAGGAGTCTCTTCTGAGGTCCTGTTCAGCCGCCCGGATATCATTGCTGCTGAATATCGCCTTAAAGGGGGCTACGCCATTATTGGCGCTGCCCGTGCCGCCTTCTTTCCCCGTATTGCCTTGACTACCTCGGTGGGAACGGCAAGCGACGAGTTGTCCGGACTCTTCAGCAGCGCCACCAGTGTCTGGAACTTTGCCCCACAGATCGTATTGCCCATTTTTGATGCCCGCATCTGGGCTGCACTGCGGGTGAGTGAAGCCGATCAAAAAATCCTCTTGACTCAGTATGAAAAGACCATCCAGATAGCCTTCAGGGAAGTGGCTGATGCCCTTGCCGTAAAGGGAACAATAGATCAGCAACTTGCAGCGCAACAATCTTTTGTCAATGCAGTTGCAGAGACATATCGCCTTGCCAATAAACGCTATACAGAGGGGATTGATGATTACTTCGGGGTCCTTGATGCCCAGCGATCGCTCTATGCGGCGCAGCAGGTGTTGATTGCACTTCGTCTGGCCAGACTCACCAACCTGGTGCAGCTCTACGCGGTGTTGGGTGGTGGCGCGTAAGAGGGGGTATCCCTGGAAAGGAAGCTATCTCTTACTTGAGGAGAATGGTGTCTGAAACCCTTTTGCATCTGGCTTGAGCTCGGGAATAGAGAGAACAACCGTGGAGGGCATGAACCAAAGCGTTGAGGTCATGAGGGCTAATGTTGCCAGGATGGCAGAGGTATTCAAGCAGAAAAGACCACTCCTCTGTGAAGGTCCGGCAGGAACAAGTAAATTTCCTGCCGGATCGTGTTGCCGTCATCGTTTGGATCCTTTGCCCAGAGGGGGAGAACGATGAAACCCGAATCGGACCTCTTCCGTTTCAAAACTGCCTGCCCCTCAGCCACATGCTGGTTCAAGAGGAGATCGTCCTCTGCAAAAATCCACCAGGCAACAGGGCAACAGATTCCTTATAAACACGCACTGCCATAAAAGAGTTGCATCGTCTGACAGCCCTGCATACAGGCAAGTCCCTCATTCGTGGTACTGCCGTAATTAATAAAACACCAGATCTGGCAGTTGGTTAATTCTTGGTTCATACATGATGGATCCGGATAGGTTCCCAGGACTCCAAATATTTCAGTGTTGTATTTGATGTTTTCGGGCAGAAGGTTGGTATCATCTTTTGTGCTGACCAGGGGAATAACCACCACTTTATCAGCCGCTGCTGCAGGCCCATTTGTCATGAATAAGGTGATTGCCGCCCCCGTTAATAACCAGACAACACCCCACTTCTTTTTCATACCCTCTCCTGATGTGTGTTGATCGGATTCTCCGTTGTTTTTTTTGGCGCGGTCTTTTTATGTGAAAGGTGGTTGGTTTTCTCTGCGCCTATTTTGGAGTTGAGTCGTCACCGCTGGTAAAAACTTCCTGGTCGGGATATGCCATCATTTACCGGTAAGAATCGCAGGCATGAATAATACCCAGGGGGATGATGAACATTCTCTGTCTGGCGAAAGTGTGAACTGGTAGACGGCCTGCCCTGTATCTGCCACTCCAAAGATAGAGTAGACGCCATCTGCACCTTCTATCCCCCAAACACTTTCAAGTGGAGGAACACCTGCTATGTCCATCTTCTGCCAAGCGGACGAGCAGGCGTCATTACGATAGGACTGGGAGCCGAAGGTGAAAACATCTGTTTGCGAACGTCCCCATATCGCATTCATGTACTGTGCCGGGAGGACATTGTAACTGTAGAAATCGCTCTGCCAGGAGGTCCCGTCAAAGTGAACAATCTCCGATTCGTTAGACCCGAGAAAAGAATCTGTATGGCCAATGGCGTAGACATTGTCTGCAGAACTGCCCCAGATTCCCCAAAAACGAGGAGAGCTCAAGGCGCCGCTGTTCATGCTGCTCCAGGTGCCGTTGCCCCCACTTGTCAATATCTCGGCGTCATCTCCAACAGCAAAAAAAGGCCCATTGGAACTCGCTCCCCACACTCCATTCAGATAGCCGGTGCCGACAGGTGTTGTTTCCGACTGCCAGCTCATCCCTGAATCGTCAGAACTGAGGACTGTACCCCAGGCCACGGCCAGGATCTTGGAATCTGAACCCCAGAGATCATTGATGCCCTCTGTTGTCGGGATGGCAACAGGTGACCAGTCACTGCCGTCATACCTGAGCAGTTCACCGGAATGGGGCCAGCCTCCGGCCACGGCCGATTGCCCATTTTCTGTGACGTACACAGTTTCCAGATTGGTGGTTGTGCCGCTGTCCATGGGAGACCACTGGGTGCCGTTATAGTGCAGGATCCTACCGGCAGAGCCCACGACAAAAAAATCATCTGGGGCGCTCCCCCAGATATCCTGCAACTGTGCTTTGTTGATCATGTTATTCCAGTGCGTGCCGTCATAGCGATATACGGTGCCACCATCACTGCTGGTAAAGAGTTCTCCTGAGGCCAGCCAGGCGGAGGTGAGGTACTGATCACTAACCGTCTTTATTTGCTGTATCGATCCTTCATTATGGAGGACAATTCCATCATAGGGCCAAGAAGTTCCGCCATAGCCAACGGCATAGAGATCGGAAAATGTTGTTCCGGTCACTCCTTTCAGATGCAGGGGAGTCGGACTTGCATACTGCTGTGTCCAGATATGTGAAGAGGTGTTGTAGGAATAGATATACTGATCGCCGATGGCAACAAGACCAAAGGCGGGGTCTCCCCAGAGGTCCATGACATCAACTCCGAGTGGTACAGGAGTAATTTGATTCCAGCTGATTGATTCCTTGTAGAGCATTACACCGTTTGTTCCGCCGGCATAGGGTCCCAAGGCAGAGTGGTGCACGGCATAGAGATGATTTGTCGTGCCATCAGTGGCTTCCGCACTGCATCCTGCACCTGTACAATTGAGGATGGTGCCGTTGGTCCCGACCACATAGGCCGCAGTGGCACTATAACACCAGGCATCATTTAAGTCTTCTGTCGTGCCACTGCTTATCTGACTCCACTGCGAACCATTATAAAAAAGGACTGTGCCTGAATCTCCCACCGCAAAGACCGCATTGCCTGATCCGCATGCAGAATGGAGGGTTGTATTGGTCGCACTCTTCATGGGAGCCCAGTAATCACCATTATAAGAGAGGATCATACCATTAGCACCGACAGCATACAGGGCATCACTGGCTTCTCCACAGACACTTTGCACGGGAAGGTCGGGTACTGTCGTTATGGAGGACCAGGCCTCTCCCTGAAAGTGGTTGATTTCCCCACCAGAGCCGGTGACCACAAAGATATCCGTGTCACTGCTCCCCCAGATCTTATTGCCTGAGGCAACAGCTGTTGAGGAAAGGAGTGTGGAGCTGTTTCCGTTGTAGTGCGTTATACCGCTTGGGTTGACCAACCATATACTCTCAGCTGTTGTTGCCCAGATAGCATCAAAAGCGGCGGCTAAGATCTTTTCCCAGGAACTCGAATCCCAGTTTCCATCTGGCATACGATAGACACCGTCCCGACCGGCTATATAGACATCCTGACCGATAAATCCTTTGACAAAGCCAGGTTTTGCCAGAGTCGTGGTATCCGGGAAAGGGTACTCTCGTACCCAGGATGCACCACCGGAAAAACTCAGATAAATATCAGTATTGACATCCCCTTCGGTCTGGCCCACTGCATACAAATTTGAAGACGAATCACCCCAGATGCTGTTGATCGTGCTATAGTTCCAGATACCGTCAGCAAGCGGCGTTTGCATGTTGGTCCACGTGCCGTCGTTATAGACCAGGATTTCTCCGTTCCGGCCCCCGGCATAGACCTGACTGCCAATCGCAGCAAAACCCCAGACACAAAAGAGGTGAGAACTCGTCGGACTGTTCAGCTTTCGCCAGGTTGAACCGTTGTACCAGATGATGGTTCCGTCATTACCGACAGCAAAGATATCGTTGGCGGCTCGACCCCAGACACCGTTCAGGTTCACAGCCACAGGGCTCACCATTTCTGCCCAGGAAGAGCCATCGTAATGGTAGATCAGACCATAGTTGCCCACGGCAAAGACATTGGTAGAAGATACAGAATAGATATCATTGAAGCCGTGCGTGGGATAATGGGGAAAGAGGCGTTTCCAGGTATCAGCGGCAACTGCTGCTGAAGAGAAGAGGAAGAACCCCAGCATGAAACTCAAACAGAATAACCCGGATTTTGCTCGTAACTCCTTCACAATTGACTCCTCAATTAATCGTTTAATAAGATCTGTCAGCAAAACAGAAAACTATTGCCAATGGCCTTTGCAAAAAAAATATCCTCATTCTGGGAGCCTGTCCGAGAATGCCTTTTTCCCCAATGTGGCCATTCCTGTTCGTGGCTGAAGCCGCTTGTACGAAAAAAGGGTGTACCGGGTAAAAAATAACTCTTCGTTTACCAGACAAAGTGACTCACCTCGGGGAAAGAAAGTTTTTAATCAAGTTGTTCAGACCGTTGTTGAAATCATAGAGAAATGCGCCGTGGCCGAAGGCAGAGTGGAGGCAGTGGTGTTGCACCGGGGCCTGATTTGCTTCCAGGGCCAGACGGATCTTGTCTACTTCCTTTTGGGGATAGCGCCAGTCGGAATCAAAACTGACCAGCAGGGTCTTTCCAGTGACATGGGAAAAGGCGGTTTTCAGGGTTCCGTGATCGCGTTCCAGATCAAAGTAGTCCATGGCCTTGGTCAGGTAGATAAACCCGTTTGCATCAAAGGGGCCTTTGGGGGTGTCTTCTATGCTGCTGAGAAATTTCTGGACGGCAAATTCCGGTTCAAGGGTGTAGCTGGGAGTCTGTTTTCCTTCTGCCAGGGCCAGGCCGAATTTCTCTTCCATGACCTCCCGGCTCATCCATATCAGCATCCCGAACATGGTTGCCAGGCTGATCCCGGCCTTTGGCCCTTCCCGGTGGTAATAGTCTCCACCATGAAAATCAGGATCCAGGGCAATGGCCCGTCTGATCACCTCCCACAGGGCGAGGCTGTGGGCAGAGGTCCTGGCTGTGGCCCCAATGATTATGGAGGCAGCAACTCTTTCAGGATAGCGGGCCAACCAATCGAGAACCTGGAATCCTCCCATGCAGCCGCCGATGAGGCAGTGATACCGTTTAATTGCCAAAACATCGGTGAGCGCTTTCATGCTGTTGACCATGTCACTGATGGTGACCACAGGAAAGGTAAGCCCATACGGCCTCTCTGTTTCCGGGTTAATGGCGGCCGGACCGCTGGAGCCACCAAAACCACCAAGCGCCCCTATACAGAGAATAAACCAGCGCTCCGTGTCGAGGACCTTGCCGGGACCGATGGCCATGTCCCACCACCCATCGCCACTGTCTCCTTCTTCAGCTTTGCCGGCGGCATGAGGGGTCGCGGTCAGTCCGTGACAGAGAAGGATGGCATTGTCTCTGGCCTGGTTCAGTTGGCCGTATGTTTCATAGGCCAGGGTAAAGCCTGGCAGCGTTTTTCCACTGCTCAGTTTGAGAGGCTCAGTAAAATGATGGGTTGATGCCTTACGGAACATAACTCAGTCAGGTCCTTCTTTGAGGAGGCCAAAGGAAAAAAGAGTATTGAGGCAATGGAAGGTCTCGGCAGGAGAAATAAATTCTTTTTCTTCAAAGTAGAGAGCCATTTCTCCTGCAGTCATGTTGCCAAGAGCGATGAGACAGCCCAGGTCGCTGAGCCTGGGATGCATAATCCTTGCAGGTGAATTGAGAAAGGGATGCGGCTTCGCACTCGTATAGGTCGGCTGTTTCAGGTGCAGGGAAAAACCGTCTCTCTCGACTTGCATCCGCAGATCGGGACGAAACTGCACACGTTGATCTCTTCCCAGGGTAGTCGGCATATGTTTTTCGATCAATTGCTTGAGGACCTCCCTCAGCTCTTCAGCGCTGCCAAAGTGAACCTCATCATAAATGATATAGCCCTTGGGCCAGCGACTGGTGGAGATACAGGGGGTGATAAGCTGCACACTTTTGTCGACCATGTTGAGGAGGAAGCCACTGACACAGGCGATGGTGGAATCGTTAATGACTATCTGCGCCTTGTTGGTATTGGTCCCGGTCAGGATTTTCCCGGAGTTGGCATAGGCCATGTCGGATTCCTCGTTCTGGGTCACCAGTTCCACCCATTTCAGTTCGTCGGCACTGAAATGGCGGTAGACTTCTTCCAGTTTTTCCAGGGTGTGGATGGAGAAGCGTTCGACAAAGCCCTTGTTCTGCCGGGAAAGTTCAAGGAGTTTTTTGGTTCGCTCGATATTACGCAGAGGAACAGCTGTGGTGGTCTGGGGGAAGTAGCCCAGGATCTGATAAAAATCAGAGAGAAATTTTTCGTAATCCGGATTGTCCAGGGGTTCGGTGGCCCAGTAGCAGAAGCCATATTTGGCGCTTTCTCCCCATACTTCACGGAGAATACGGAGGGTGTCCTGCCAGAGTTTTTTGTTTGCTGGGGTGTAACGATAGAGCGCGGAAAGCTTTGGTGCAGAATAGGCACAGAACCAGCATCCCACCGAACAACCCTTGTTCAGTTCCACGGAGAAGGGGGCATGGACGATGGAACCATGTTTCTCAGGCCCGAGTTGACTGATGCAGCGCATCATCTGCCTCTTCCGCCAGGCAGTTATGCGGGGATCGCTGGAGGCGGACTGGTCACGGAGGAGATCGCGGTGGTTAAACTTTTCATGGATAAAATCTCGATATTGTTGAACAGGACGCGGTATCTGATCGGGATCGCTCTGCATTGCAAACCCCCTGTCCCAAAGCATTCGTATCTCCTCCGGATGGAAGGCAAGATTGTATTGTTCTATAGCCTGTTCCGGATCCTTGACGATCAGTTGCTTAAAGGCCGGTTCGGCTGTCCAGCGTTCAAGAAAACGTTTGGTCTCGCCAATGGTGAAAGTCTGGGTCATTGTTGCACTCCTGCCTCTACTATGCCGCTGCGGAGAAGGCTGTTGAGGGTCATAAAGGTGAGGGCTGGATCTATGCCTTCTGTTTCCATATAATGGAGAGCTATTTCTCCGGCGTTGTGGGTACCCAGCATCTTGTGAAGATGGGGCAAATTACTTAGTTGGGAGAGGGATATCTCCTGGTATGGGGAGGATAAAAGAGTCGCCTTTTTTCTTGTCAGGCAACGAATACCAGGGGTAAGCTGTACGGGGTCCTGACTGGAAAAACTGTACTGCATTGTTGTGGAAATCATTTGCTGAAGAAGCGAAGTAAAATCGTCTGCGGTGCTGAAATGGTTCTGGGCAAAGGTCTTATAGCCGGAGGGATGCTCAGCATCTGCTGGCCAGGGGCTGATTAAACGAACACTCTTTTCTACCAGGTTGACGAGAAAACCAGTGGTGCAACTGATGGTGGTCTTTTCCACGGATGGATGATGGCTGGTCAGTAAGCGTCCTGCTTTGACCTTTTTTTGCAACGATCCCTGATTCTGGAGAACAAGTTCTACCTGGGCCAGTTCTTCGGCAGTGAAGTTGCTGTGGAGGCTAAGGAGGTCCTCGACAGTATGTACAGAGAGGCGGTTGAGTTCACATCCCCTTGCCTGGGAGAGACGAAAAAAGTTTTTCGTCCTCGTGATGCTGGCCAGGGCCAGGGCGGTGGTGGTTTGTGGAAAAACGCCAAGTATGGAATGGAAGTCGAGGCAGAAACGCTCGTAGTCGGGATTGTCAAAAGGTTCTGTAGCCCAGTAGAGAGAGGCTCGGGAAGAGGAATTGCCGAGGATATCTCGGCAGACCTGGAGAATCTCTTGCCAGAGTTGGCTGTTTTGAGGCGTGTAGGCGAAGACTGATCTCAGTTTTGGCGCACTCAGGCCACAAAAATGGCAGCCAAGGGAACATCCCTGGCTCAACTCGAAACAGATAGGCATGTGGATAATGGTTTCGTTTTTTTGGGTACCAAACTGCCACTCACAACGATTGATCTGGCAGTTCCGCCATTTGCTGAATCTGGCTGGCAGGGGATCGCAGCTTTGCCTGATGTGGCTGCGCAGGGCCATCAGTTCCTGCTGATGCTGGAGGAAGTCATGGAGTTGGGGAAATGCCTTGCGACTGTAGTGCTGGTCGGTAAACGAGTTGTCCTGCCACAGGTGTTTGGCAAGGGCTAAGGAGTCAGGACAGAGCCGATAGGTCTTGGAGAGGGAATCGAAATCCTCGTTCACAGTCTTTCGGAAAGAGGGGTCACTATTCCACAGTTCGAAGAGACGTTTGACCAATGGCCACTGCTGACAGCCAGGAACAGGGATCATGCTGTAGCAGGCCTCCGATGATAAACACGGTGTTTGAGGGAAGGATCGGTGACAAGAGAGAGCCAATTGTCATTTTCGCTGATGATCCAGTGTCGTTTTTCAAAATTCTGGAGAAGGGCGAGGAGTTGTTCACGGCTCACCCGCTCTCCTCCCATGCCACCCGCCTGTACGGATTCATTGAGTCGATCAAAACTGATAATCGCCTCCAGACGATGGAGGAGCTCCTGTTCCAGGGCGCTGAGAAATGTCAAGGTTCTCTCTCCTGATCGACTATCCAGGACAAAGCAGCCGTTGAAGGTTTCCTGGAGTTGGAGGTGCGTTGTGGACCGCGGTGTCTGACTCCATTGCAGAACCGCCTGGACCAGTTCTCTGGCATAGGGCTCCAGGGTTTCACTGGCAGGAGAGGAATAGTCAAAATAGGTGGCCAGTCTGCTCCGCTGTGACAGAGGAAGTTGCTGGAAAAGAAAATCATAGGACCAGGAGTGACGAATCTGTTTGAGGTCGTACAGTTCCGGGGTACGCCAGTAGGAACTGAAGCGTTCCAGGCGCATGGGAATGACGGATGGGGGGATCAGGTGATAGAGCTGGGGGATAAGACGACAGTTGGTTCTGTAATCTTCCCTGGTTTCTCCGGGCAGGTTGTAGAGGATATTCCAGGAAACCCCAAGGCCGAGTTCCGTACACCATTTCAGGGTCTGGATATTCTGGAGCTGAGTCGTTCCTTTGTTGATGTGTTTCAAGAGCGGGGTGCTCAGGTTTTCTATTCCTGGCTGGATCCAGAGTACGCCTGTCTGGGCCAATTTGATGAGTTGCTCTTTGCTCAGATTTGCTTTGACCTCATAAAAGAAACGAAAATGGCTCTGTTGAAAACTTTCATGGAGGGCAGAGGCCACATCCCGATGGAGGATGTTGTCTGTCATCATGAAAAAGGGTTTGTTATATCTGGCGTGCAGGGAGCGAATTTCGGAGACTATTTTTTCAGGTGATTTATGTCGATAGTTGAGATTTTCTCCATTGAGGCCGCAGAAAGAACAGTGAGACTTGCTTCCCCACCAGCACCCCCGTGAAGACTCGGCCGGGAGATGTGAGGTGAAGGAATAGTCTTCGTCGTTACAGCAGGCAAAATAATCATCAAAGTCAGGGACTGGCAGTTGGTCCATATCCGTGACCGGTGGTCCCAGAATCAGTGTTCTTGCTCCTGGCCTGGATCCGTTCTGATCAAGGATATGGGTTACCAGATCCCCTATGACACCTTCACCTTCACCGGAGATCACATGGTCAATACAAGAGAAATTGTCGAGCAGGGCCTGGCCCATATCTCCCCGACAGTTGGCCCCGCCGATGAGGGTGGTGACGCTGCCAGCGGAGAGTTCCTTTACCTTACGGGCCAGGGCCAGAGAAGGAACAGTCTGCTGGAATGTGGTGGAAAAGCCGATGATACGTGGATTTCCTTCGAGCAATCTCTCAGCCCAGGAGCTTACTACTGCATCGCTTTCCCTGTAAAGTCTGTCCAGTTCTTTGGCAAGTCGTCTGTCCTGTTCTCTCGTATCTGGTCTGCCCATGCGCCGAAGTTTTTCCTGTTTGCGGATGGAATAAACTTCCTCGTATTCCTGCCAGCCCAGTTCCTGCTCAGGCCAAAGGGCGGGGGTAAAGATATATTCGCCGCTCAGGAAACTGCCGCGAAAAGAGTTGCTGAGGTGATCATAGAGTTCTTCACCGATGCTCTCCAGATAGTCCAGGTTGAGATAGCAGGCCTCTGTGGCGATGCCGATTGTTTTTAAGACAGCCACCAGGGAACTGACGCCAAGGGATGGCTGGTTAACCGGGACAAAGGGAGGAACTACCAGTTTGACTGCTGCATTCATAACAAAAGGACTGCCAGAGAAAGGGGAAACGAGAGGGGCACAATGCAGACGCAGATGGTTGAGAGACGATTTATCTGCCTCTGCATTGATTCCCTGTTGACCTGAAACGACTCAGGTAAGAACCACCACGGCAACGGCAGCTGCGGCTACGTCGGCAGCTGCGGCAACGTCGGCAACGGCGGCCCCTTCGGTGGCTGCAACGACATTGGCGACGGCTTCAGCATTGGTCACCGTATTAGTGTGGGCGTGAGTAGAGCCTTTTCCACCGGCAACACCTGCCAATTGCTCGTCACTCAATTCTCCGGATGCGGGTGGGACATAGGGGATGACGATATGCTGCAGGGTTGCGCTGTCTGCTACGATAGTAAGGGAAATACCTTGAGGCAAGCTGACACCGAGATCCTGCAGTACCGTGTTGATGTCACTCAAAACACGTTTTTTGTAGCCCTCATCAGCCTGGGCCCTGGTGATGATGTAGCGGGTGATTTGGGCCGGACTTGCGCCTTCAGGCAGGGATTCAAGCTTCATGGCATCGGTGAGGGCCTGAAAGGGGAGGATGATATTTTTATGAGAGGCGGTGTCTTCCACGACCTTGTGTTGAACACTGCTTGCAACTACTCCAGCCTCAGCTAGGACTTTGTCCGGATCTGCCAGCAGGGACTTTTTCAGGTGCTCGTCCTGCATGGCCTTGGCCACAATTTCACCAATTACTATGCTGTTCAGTTTTTCTGTCATTGTGCGACTCCTTTGGCTTGAGAAAAAAGGATATTGGTATGGGATAAGAGGACAATTCTCTGAATTTCACCCATGACCTTTCCCGGAGAGAAAAAGTATATCTGTTTTGGTCCATGAAAACTTTTGGCACTTCTGAAACCTGTGTTCAGGTCAGAACCACCACGGCCACGGCCACGGCTGCAGCTTCCGCCGCTGCCGCCACCTGGGCTGCTGCGGCAACGTCCGCGACAGCAGCACCTTCGGTGACGGCTACGGCATTAATGGCTGCTTCGGCATTGGCTGCCACATTTGTATGGGTGGTAACTTTCCCTTTTGAATGATGTTTGCCGCCGGCAACTGATGCCAGCTGTTCATCGCTGAGTTCACCAGATGCGGGTGGAACATAGGGGATAACAATATGCTGCAGTTTATCATCATTGGCGACGATGTTCAGGGTGATACCGGTTGGCAAGCTGACACCCAGGTCTTGGAGTACGGAGTTGATGTCACCGAGGACCTGTTTTCGGTAGTCTTCGTCTGCCTGAGCCCTGGTTATGATATAACGGGTGACCAGTGCTGGACTTGCCCCATCCGGCAGAGTGTCAAGCTGCATGGTCTTGGTGAGCGGCTGAGATGGAAGAATGATATTTTTCAGGGTGGCGGTATCTTCAACGACGCTATAGTGGATGCCAGTGGTTGTGACACCGCCTTCGGCCAGGACTTTTTCCGGGTTGGCCAGCAGGGACTGTTTTAAGGTCTCGTCCTGCATGGCCTTGGCCACAATTTCACCGATAATCACGCTATTCAGTTTGTCTGTCATTGTTGGTCTCTCGAGTAGAAAAGAAGTCAATAGGAATCAGGGGCCAATGCTACGATTTCCTGAATTCCCAGTTGCCAGTTATAGACCGAAAAAGTATTTTATATAGGGGATAACCAGTTGAATAGGCTGTTTTTTGCTGACGACAATAGAAGCTGTGCAGATCACCCCGGAGGTCACTTTGACCCCCGGTCCCAGCGATGAGGTCCACCTGTACCCACTGGGGAGACTCGAGTCGGGGATGAGGTCTGCTACAATCTGGATCGGGGCCCCTGTATTGGAGAGTTCCTCAGCCAGGTTCTGGTTGCCGAGCATCTTGATTATTCCCTCTGTCGATATCGGAAACTCGCTGATGTCAGAGACGGTGGCCACCAGAGAACCGAATTTTTCTTTTTTAACGGTGACTGGTGAAATCTGGGCAGTCATGCCCTTGGTAGCCTGTTTACCCTGGTCCATGATGTAGATAACGGCCTGCAGGTTTCTATCTTCAGGAGTGTCTGGCTCCATGGTGACCACGGTGGTTCCTGCCAGAAGACGATCACCATTCCGTACCGGTACAGAAAGGATGCGCCCGGCAGAGGGAGCTTTGATAATCGAGTAGAGCTCAATCTGGTCCTTTAATTCTTTTACTTTAGCTCGCTGGATCTTGACTTGAGCACTTGCGTTATCCAGTTCCACGTTCTTTTTGTTGTCAAACTCGAATTCAGTGGTCTGGGTGTTTGTCAGCTGGGCCTGGAGTTTTTTGATGCTGAGGAGGGTGTCGTTGTAGCTGTTTTCTGTGTCAATGAGGTTCTGTTTGATGATCAGGCCCTTCTCCAGGAGTTTGCTCTGGGCTGCCTTTTTTTTCAGGTACCACTGGGCCTGTTGCTCAAGGTTATCGACTTGGATCGTGAGATTCGCACGTTGCTTTTCGATGGCATCTTTCTGCAGGTCGGTATCACCGGAATAGAAGGCGCTCAGGGTGCTGAGTCTCTGCTCGAGTTCGGCAAGAGACGTCTCTTGTTCAGCCAGTTCGTCTACCAGGTCAGGCTGCACCAGTTCGAAGAGCAGGTCGTCCTTATTTACCCGAAAACCTTCACGAATATGGACTTCTACCAGCTGTCCGGCACCGGCAGTTTTGACTCGCTGAACCCCTCCCCGGTTGATCAGTATCCCTTTCCCATAAATTTTGATGGGGATTTCTCCGAAAATAGACCAGAGGACGACCATAAGGAGGAGAAAACCCATAGTCAGAAGGGCGATCCAGCCCCTGGAAGAAGTGATACGCATCAGCGTGTCGAGTTCTTCCGGCGAGGCCATACGATCAAGGGCGCTTTTCCTGTAAATCTCTTTCTGATCCATACGACCTTATTTTAAGTTGAAGAGGTTTTGAGGAACTGTGGTCAGAAAATTCCTGCTTAACTGGTACTCAGTTTGCTCCGGAGGCAGGATGGTACCTGTTGCATAACGGAGTCTTATCAAGGCATTGGCCACATTGACACGGCTGTCGATCAAATTGATCTGGGTGTCGGTCAGACTGTCTTCCACAGCAATGACAATAACCAGGTTCGAGGTGCCAAGGGTGTATTGAATTTTCTCCTCTTTTACTCGTTGCTTATCAAGATTCAGGCTGGTCTCATATTGTTTGCGGATATGACAGGAGGTAGTCAAGGCATCCACACTCTTTTTGACCTGAGACCAGATGCTTCGTTTCAACCCTTCAATCTGATAACGGATCTGATTGTATTCTGACCTGGCAGTGATCATTTGTCCGCTTGCCACGTTGTTGCCGACAGGAATCTCATAGTTCAGCCAAGCCGATGCCGAGGTTGCATTCTGGTCAAGGTCTCCCTTGACCACATCCGAATGTTTTATTTCCAGGGAGAGGTCGAGTTGGGGGAGCATACCGTTTTGGGCAGCACCCAACAGGTATTTGGCCGCAGCCAGATTTTTTTCGGCAGCTCTCAGATCACTGCGACTGGTGAGGGCTACGTCGGTCAGCCATTGTGGCGGTGGGCTGAGGTCAGATATATCTGGTGTTGGATAGTCCTCAGAGGCGGAGGGAAACTCTTCATTTTGAGTATATGGGATTCCCATAGCTACTGCAAGGATCTGGGCTGAAGAAAAAAGTTCCTGTCTGGCGGAGAGCAGGTCCACTTCCCGTGTCGCCAGCGTTGCCAGATAGTGGTTGAGATCTGATGCCGGTTTTTCACCCCCGTCGATAAGCTCTTTCAGTTCCTCTATGGATTTCTCAATATTTATTTTTGAGGCCTCAAGCACGATCATTTTTTCCTGGGCCCCGCGATAGTTCCAGTAGGCAGTGACCGTTTCATAAATTTGTTGAGAGACTGTCTGGCGCAGGGTGTACTGCTCGGCCAGGTATGCTTCTTGTCTGGATGCCTCATCGGCACCGGTGGCATCCAGTCCCCGTCCCTTGAAAAGGGGTTGGGTCAGGGAAAAGGCGATCACCCCGTTGTCGGTGTTGGCAGTATCTGCCGGATACCGGTTGTCGCTGCGTTCAACACCAATACTGGTCTCGAGACTGGTACCGTAACGAAAGGCTTTAGAAACGCTTTGGCTCAGGGAATAGGTGCGAGTCTGTTGGTGGGCGTGACCGATTGCTATGGCGTCCAGCTCGGAAAAAGGCTCGTCATCTTCTTCACTCTTCAGTTCTGTTCCCAGGGTGAGATCAAACTGACCACTGGCGATCTGCAGGGCACCGAGAGAGATGTTGACTTGATTCTCTTCTATCTTGATAGTGGTTTCATGGGCTACAGTGTGACGTACGGCCTCAAGAAGGGTGAGCTTCCCTGTAAAAGGAAGTGTTTCCTCTGCTCCAGAAAGGCCTGGGAAAATCAATAGGCAAAGGATGAGGAGGATTGGGTTCGGAAATCGAGAGAAATGTGGGTGCATGGCCTGAATGGGTTGAACTTACAGGTTGATTCCGAAAGCGAAAAAAAGACATTGATGTAAAAAATGTATCAAAACAGGAGATGGGGTGCAAGGTACTTTCATGAAAATTGACAAGAAAGGATGATTCCTTTACTCTCTGTCAAGAATTTGTTGTCAGGTCGGCGCTGTCTCCATGGATCTTTAAAACTCTTTTTTCACGTGTGAATAACTCGTTATGCAATCTGAACAGCAGCAGGAAAAGTCAGCACTTTTCGTTACCGCCTTGACCTCTTTTATGGCACCTTTTATGATTTCTTCGGTCAATGTGGCCCTGCCAGCCATCCAGAGTGAGTTCGGCGTGGATGCAGTGACCCTGGGCTGGATTCCCACCTCTTACCTGCTGGCCATGGCCATTCTTCTGGTGCCTGCAGGCAAGTTTGCTGATATCTACGGGCGGAAGAAAATATTTCTCAGCGGTGTTGTTCTCTATACCCTGGCCTCAACGGTTGCCGCCTTTGTCCCGGATGTGGGCTGGCTCCTGGCCATGCGGGCTGGACAGGGGATGGGGGCGGCCTTGTTTGTGACCACGGCCATGGCTATTCTCACTTCAGTCGTTGTCCCCCAAAGAAGAGGAAGGGCCCTCGGCATACTGGTTTCCGCCGTCTATGTCGGCTTGGCCAGCGGACCTTTTGTCGGTGGCCTAATGACCCGCTATCTGGGCTGGCGTGCACTCTTTGGGATTATGTTTTTCCTCGGTATTGGAATCCTCTTTGTGGCTCTTCGTAATCTTGAAGGTGAATGGGCCGAGGCCAAAGGAGAACGGTTTGACCTGGTCGGCAGTCTCCTGTATGGCAGTTCCGTCTTCTGCCTGGTTTACGGGGCGATCAGGATGCCTGCTCTTTTTGCAGGCCTGCTGCTGCTCAGCGGAATCGGCCTCATGGTCATTTTCTTCCTGCATCAGTCCAAGGTAGAATCTCCGGTTTTTGAGGTACGCCTCTTTCGCCACAACAGGATCTTTCTCTTTTCCAGTCTGGCTGCCCTCATCAATTATGCGGCAACCTTTGCCGTTACCTTTCAGCTCAGCCTCTATCTCCAATATGTGAAGGGGATGGCACCGCACATAGCCGGTATGGTGCTCATGGCTCAGCCCCTGATCATGGCCCTGTTTTCCCCTTGGGCAGGAAAACTTTCCGACAGAAAAGAACCGAGAGTACTGGCCTCCATGGGGATGGCGATCACCGCAGCCGGACTTGCGGTGTTGGCCACACTCTCTTTGGCCACCCCTGTCTGGCTCATTGTTATCGTCTTGCTTGTCCTCGGTTTCGGGTTTGCCCTCTTTTCTTCCCCGAATATGAGTGCCATCATGGGATCGGTGGAGAGGCGGTATTTCGGCATTGCCTCTGGGACGGTGGCCACTATGCGTCTTTTGGGCCAGATGATTTCCATGTCTGTGGCGACAATCTTTCTCGTAATTTTTGTGGGCAGAAAAGAGATAGGGCCGGATACCCTTCCTTCTTTTCTCCAAAGTATGCATGTCTGTCTTCTACTCTTTGTTCTCTTTTGTGTCGTTGGAATCTATTTTTCTTTTTTCCGCGGAAAAAAAAAGGAGGAGGTGTGAAGGTGAGTGAGCAGAGCAAACGTATCCATGCCGTCGTCCATGGCCGGGTCCAGGGGGTTTTTTTTCGGGAGACGACCTGTCAGCAGGCAAGAAGACTTGGGTTGAGCGGCTGGGTGAGAAATCTGGCCAATGGAACGGTGGAGACCGAATTTCAGGGGGATCAGAAGGCAGTGGCGCAGATGCTTGACTGGCTGGCGCAAGGCTCAACTCTCTCCCGGGTAACCCGGGTGGAGAGTCGGGAAAAAAATCCCCTTGGCGGAGAGTCGGAATTTTCTATTGCCTGGTAGCAGTAACCGGCCTTCCTATCCTCTCTTCCATGTGCTACCTCTACAGAAGAGGAAAATTTCATGGGATGGAACAAGGGGGATGCAATGGAACAATCACCATGGTTTCGTAAAAAAAGAGTCGGGTACGGTTGGACGCCGAATAATTGGAAGGGATGGGCAGTAACTCTGATTGGTATCCTGATCGTGGTGGCTGCAGTCAAATGGATGGCTGGACTGGATGTATAACATGGCAGGTGGGGTGGAAATGATCAGTGTCCTCCCAGGGCTGCGCTAAAGAGCCTTTGGGTGTAGGCGTGGCGGGGAGATGCAAAGAGCTGGTCTGCCCGTCCGCTCTCAACGATTCGTCCATGCTGCATCACTGCCACCTGGTCTGCCAGGGCCCTTATCACTCGCAGATCGTGGGAGATGAAAAGATAGGTCATTCCATAACGCTCCTGCAGCTGCTTCAGCAGGTCAATGATCTGTTTCTGGATGGTCATATCCAGGGCCGAGGTGGGTTCGTCCAGAATAAGGAAATCTGGCTTCAGGACTATGGAACGGGCAATGGCGATGCGCTGACGCTGACCTCCGGAGAATTCGTGGGGGTAGCGATTGACCATATCGGCAGTCAGTCCGACCTCGACCAGGGTCTCCCGGACAATTTCTTGCCGCTCACCACGGTTGGCCCCGATAGAATGAACCTCCATCCCTTCAGCGATAATCTGGCCAATGGTCAAGCGGGGAGAGAGGGAGGAGAAGGGATCCTGAAAAACCACCTGTAATTTTCTCCGCAGGGGGCGCATCTCTCTGTTGGAGAGGTCTTGAAGATCACAGCCTTGGAAAATGATTTTTCCCGAGCTTTTCACCAGTTTCAACAATGCCATGCCCAAGGTCGACTTGCCGGATCCTGATTCTCCGACCAGACCGCAGGTCGTTCCTTGGTGGATGGTAAGGCTTACCTGATCCACGGCTCGGATGGTCTTGTGTCTGCGGCGCATGAAGCCTTTCCAGCCGTCATTGAGGTGAAAATGGCAGTTCAGGTCGTGGATATCAATCAGCGGCACAGTGGTCTCTTTGGGTACGTGATGGCCCTGAGGCACCGAGTCCATGAGATGAATGGTGTAGGGATCGGCAGGATGGAGGAAGATGTCCTCGGTTTTTCCCTGCTCAACGATGCGGCCGTCTTTCATGATATGGACATGGTCAGCAATCTTCCTTACCATGGCAAGGTCATGGGTGATGATGAGGAGGGCCATGCCGAATTCTTCCTGCAGATCCTTGATAAGCTCGAGAATCTGGGCCTGAATGGTGACATCCAGAGCTGTGGTGGGTTCATCGGCAATGAGCAGTGATGGTCTGCAGGCCAGGGCCATGGCAATCATCACCCTCTGCCGTTGCCCACCGGAGAGCTGATGCGGAAAGGCCTGCATGCGGGAAACAGGTTCCTCAATACCTGTACGCTCCAGAAGTTTGATCGCCTCTTTTCTGGCTTCTGACTTGTCCAGTCCCCGGTGGAGGAGAAGGGGTTCCATAAGCTGATTGCCAATGGTGTAGACCGGGTTGAGGGAGGTCATGGGTTCCTGGAAGATCATGGCTACCCGGTTGCCCCGCAGGGCACGAATTTCCTGGGGAAGGAGGGCAAAGATATCTTTACCCTCAAAGCGGATATTACCGTTGCAGGAGACCTGACTGGAATCTTCGAGAAGACGGAGGACAGACAGGGCTGTGACTGATTTTCCTGAACCGGATTCACCGACAAGGGCCACAGTCTCTTGCCTGTTCACCGTCAGGGAAACATCAAAGAGGACCTGTTTTTCTTCAGGTTGGCTCTGACCGGTATCGAGATGAAAACTGAGATTGAATTTGTCGATTTCAAGAAGCATACTATTACACCAGGATACCGGAATGAAGAGGGAAAGAGTTTGTTGCCGTTGTCTCTATCATACTACAGGATTTGCGGGCCTGAGCAAAGAGAATAGAGGATCGTTCCAGGGGAAAAGGGTTGACACTTTTCCATGGTCGGCCTATGTATGGGACGCAGGGAGCTGCGGAGAGAGAAGGGGATGAGAGGACGGGTAGAGGGGATATCCTCACCTCAGGTTATTCCCTGTCGAGTAGTTTACAGTCTCCTTAACTCCCCACCTATCATATTATTTCAACCATGACAATATCTGTGTATCCTGAATATCCCTTTCAATCGCATTTCCACACCATTGGCTCCCATCGCCTCCATTACCTGGACGAAGGGCAGGGTCCGGTTATCATTATGGTGCATGGAAATCCCACCTGGTCCTTTTATTATAGACGGTTGATTACACTCTTGTCCCGAGAGAATCGAGTGATTGCCATCGATCATCTGGGCTGCGGACTCTCTGATAAACCTCAGGGCTATGACTATTGTCTGCAGAACCATATGAACAACTTGAGCTCTCTTGTTCATCAGCTTGACATTACGTCTTATTCGCTTGTTGTTCATGACTGGGGCGGCGCCATCGGCATGGGACTGGCTGCAGAGAATCCGCTGGCGGTGGAGAAGGTGATGGTCCTCAATACCGCTGCCTTTCGCTCCCAGCGTATCCCCTTTCGCATCAGTGTCTGTCGCTGGCCGCTTATTGGCGAATTCCTGGTCCGGGCCTTGAACGGTTTTGCCGGGCCTGCTGTCTTTATGGCCGTGCGCAAAAAGATGCCCAGAGAGATTGCAGATGCGTATCTGGCACCCTATGATTCATGGAAAAACCGGGTGGCAGTTGCTGCCTTTGTCAAGGACATTCCCCTTTCTCCGACCCATCCGTCGTATCAGACCCTTGTTCGGGTTGAGCAGGGGCTGGAGATTCTTCAGGAGCTGAAGCCCCCCATGATGATCTGCTGGGGGGGAAGGGATTTTTGTTTTAACAATCATTTTTATGACGAGTGGTGTCGCCGTTTTCCAGAGGCCGAGAACCACTATTTTACTGACAGCGGTCACTATATTCTGGAAGACGCATTTGGGGAGATTGCTCCCCTTGGCCAAAAATTTTTCCATCATTCCAATCAGTCATAACGGAGTTCCAGGTGAGTGTCAATATTGCGGCGACGCTGGCGGAAAGGGCGGAGGAGCAGGGAGAAGAAATCGGCCTGGTAGAAGCTGGCAGCGGAAAATCTCTGACCTTTGCCCAACTGAATCGGAGGGCAGACAGCTTTGCCCATATTCTAAGTAGAAAAGGGGTTCGGGCCGGGGAGCGGGTGATGCTCATGGTCAGGCCTTCTGCAGATTTTATCTGCCTTACCTTTGCCCTGTTTAAGATTGGAGCGCCTGTCATTCTTATTGATCCTGGCATGGGATACAGAAATCTGCTCCGCTGTATTGAAGGGGTACGTCCCAAGGGATTTGTCGGTATCCCCAAGGCCCATGTCTTTCGTCTGTTGTTTCGCAGGCCTTTTCAAAGTGTGCAACTGCGCTTCTGCTGTGGTCCTTCATTGGGACTTTTTGGCCCTGATATCAGCAAGCTGGCAAACCAGGACGGTGGGCCCTTTCCTGCCTATGAGGCCCAAGGCGATGAGCTGGCAGCCATTATCTTTACCACCGGGTCCACTGGTCCGCCTAAGGGCGTTCGCTATGAGCACGGAGTCTTTCATGCCCAACTGCGGTTGATTCGAGACTACTACGGTATCGGTCCCGGGCAAACTGATCAGCCCGCTTTTCCGCTCTTTGCCCTCTTCTCCACGGCCCTGGGAGCAAAGGCCATTATTCCTGATATGGATCCCACCCGTCCTGCTCAGGTCGATCCCAAACGATTTGTTGCCTCCATCAAAAAATACGGCGTCACTTACTCGTTTGGCTCTCCGGCAATCTGGAACGTGATTGCCGGTTATGGCGAGTCGCGTGGTCTGACCTTGGAAACACTGGAGAAGGTGCTTATGGCAGGGGCCCCGGTCTCGGGAGAGCTTATCTCCAGGATGCAGAACATCCTTGGTCCTGATGCCCAAATTCACACGCCCTATGGTGCCACGGAGTCTCTGCCCATAGTCTCCATTGAAGGACGGGAAATTGTCGAGCAGACCTGGCCGCTGACCAGAGTCGGCAAGGGGACCTGTGTCGGGCGGCCCTTGCCTGGAATCGAAATTGCTATTCTCCCTATCTGTGACCATCCTCTCGATCATCTTGGTCACACCTCTTTTCTGCCGCCGGGAGAGATTGGCGAAATCATTGTCCGGGGCGATGTGGTCACTGGGAGTTATGAAAACAATCCTGAGGAAAACCGGCTGGCCAAAATAGCAGACGGCAACGGTTTCTGGCATCGGATGGGAGATGTGGGATATCTGGACCAGGAAGGTCGACTCTGGTTCTGCGGTAGACGGGCGCACCGGGTAGTGACTGCGGCGGGGACATTTTTTACTATTCCCTGTGAGGCGGTGTATAATGTCCATGCCCACATCTATCGTACGGCCTTGGTGGGAGTTGCTGCTCCTGACAATCTCTATCAGATACCGGTTATTATTATTGAGCCGGAAAAAGATTCGCCCGTCTCTGCTGAACAACTTATTGTCGAGGCCAGGCGACTTGGTGCCGAGAACCCTTTGACCAGGGAGATACAATACTATCTCATTCATCGCGACTTTCCGGTTGATATCCGGCATAATGCCAAGATATTCAGAGAAAAACTCAGTGTCTGGGCCGTCGGCGAGCTGGAGGGGAAACTGTGAAACGGGTGTTGGTGACAGGAGGTGGTGGCTTTGTCGGAAGCCATATTGTCAGGCAGCTCCGCCTCCAAGATATAGAGTGTCTGGTCGTTGGCCGCAACCCTTATCCAGAGATGGAGGCCTTGGGGGCCCAATGTCTGCAGGGTGATATCTGCGACCCCCGCTTTCTCCTTGACTGTTGTCGGGAAGTGGATACTGTTTTCCATGTTGCAGCACTGGCCGGGATTTGGGGGAAGTGGGACGACTACTATCGCATTAATGTCCTCGGTACTGAAAACGTCCTCAATGCCTGTAAAAAAAATAAGATCAGGCACCTGGTCTACACCTCTACCCCTTCGGTGGTCTTTAATGGCGACGACATCGTCGACGGAGATGAACGACTGCCCTATGCAGAACGCTTTCTCTGTCATTATGCCAGGAGCAAGGTTATGGCTGAGAAACTAGTGCTCGGACAGGCAGGAAAAGAGCTGCTCACCTGTGCCATTCGTCCCCATCTGGTGTGGGGGCCAGGTGACCCCCATCTTATTCCTCGCCTGCTTGAGCGGGGGAGATTGAAACAACTGAAAAAGGTTGGAGACTGTACAAATCTGGTTGATATCAGCTATGTGGAAAACGTCGCCGAGGCCCATCTCCTGGCCGCCCATAATCTGCAAAGCACAGGGACTGCCTCAGGTCAGGCCTATTTTATCAGCCAGGGTAAACCCGTGAACTTGTGGCAGTGGATTGATGATCTCTTTCAACGAATGGATGTAGCACCGATTCAGAGCCGTGTCCCCTTTACTCTTGCCTATGTGGCAGGAATGGCGTTGGAAGGGCTGCACCGCGTTTTTGTACCGGAAAAAGAGCCACGGATGACACGCTTCCTGGCGGAACAACTGGCGAAATCTCACTGTTTTTCCATTGCCAGGGCCCATAAGGATCTCGGTTACTCTCCGCGAATCAGTACGGAAGAGGGTATGGAACGGTTGTGTCGGTCAATGTGAAAACCGGAAAGATTTATCCCTCCTTATTGCCACCTTGAGAGAGCTTTATCATCTGATGAAGGAACATCTTTGGGGAAAAACAATGTTCAAAATTAAATTCCAACTTCGAAATATGCTACGCTATTGCCACAAATTATTTGTCTGTCTGCTTACAGCAATTCTCCTCTTTGTAACCAGTGTTACTCAGAGTGCTGCTTTGACAGTGGGGGAAGAGCGAGAGCTGGGAGAGCAGTTGCTTTTTCAGATTCGTCTTGCCTTTCCTCTCCTCGATGATCCTGATCTCTTCCAATATATCAATGCCCTTGGTCAAGAGGTGCTTGAGGTCGCTGGGATTCAATACTTCGATTATCATTTTTACATTATCAATTCCACCCAGTTTAATGCCTTTGCTGCTCCTTCCGGTTTGGTCTTTTTCTACAGCGGTCTCATTGAGCAGATGAAAGAAGAAGACGAACTGGTCTCGGTCCTTGCCCATGAGATCGGTCACGTGGTGTCTCGTCATATTGCCAAGGGCATGGATCAGGGGACTAAGGTCGGCATCGCCACAACTATCCTGGCCCTGGCAGGCTTGGCCTTAGGAGCAGGGGCGATCAGCCAGGCCATTTTTACTGGATCTCTGGCGGCCGGTCAGGCGGCTTCTCTACATTTCAGCAGGGAGCACGAGCAAGAGGCGGATATTCTTGCCTATGGATGGATGAAAAAAATGGGTCGCAATCCAGAGGGTGAGAAACAAATGTTGCAAACCATGCGTCGTATCACTCGATACTCCATGGGGAATGTTCCTCAGTATCTCCTTACCCACCCCAACCCGGAGGCCAGGCTCGATTATGTCCAGTCTCTGCTGGCCTTGGATGAAAATCAACTTGCCACTTTTAAGAAGACCGACAATTTCTCTTTTCTGCGCATGAAATATCGGATCCTCTCCCAGATATCTGATGGCAAACAGTTCCGGAATTTTCTCATCAATAAGCTCGCCGATCAGAACACTTCGTCAGAGGACAAAATCATGTTTCAATACGGACTGTCGCAGTTGGACAGGATGGAAAACAATTTTGACTCCAGTCGCAAGCATCTCCAGCAGGTGATCGCTCATTTTCCCGAGAGATCCATTTTACTGGTTGATCTGGGCCTGGTGGAAATGGAGGATGGTAATAAAGAGCAGGCCCTCAAGCTGATAAGATCTGCCTATGATCGTGATCACAACGATATGTGGGCTGCTTTCCAGTTGGCGAGGATCTGTCTGGAACTGGGAAAAATCGATGTGGCGGAGAGATATCTGCTGGAGGTAGAGGAATTCATGCCCCAGTATTCAAAGGTCTACTTTGAACTTGGAAGGCTCAGGTCAGCCAAGGGAGATAGTGGCACAGCCTCATACTACCTGGGGAAATACTATCTTTATGAGGGACGATTGAAGCTTGCCAGGCAGAGTCTTGAGCTTGCCCTCAACGACCCTGGTCTGCCGCAAAATCTCAGGCAGGATGGGCTAATGATGCAGGAAACCATTGCCAAACTCGAGGAGAAAAAGTGAAAGAGATGAGAGCGGAGAGGGGGCTGCCGCTGACAATGGGTAAGATGTTCTTTTGGGATAGTTAAAAATGAAAACCTGGTCTTCGGGCCAGGTCAGAGTCAACCGGTGCAGCCGTTGTTATGATGCATTGCTTCATTTTCTTTGCTGAATCTCAGCCCCGCCAAGGGGCAAAGAAATGAAGCAAAAGAAAGGGCGGTGTCTCTTCTTGAGCCCGTATTTTTATTCCTTAGCACTTCTCTTTCTCCAGAGATGGTTACGTTCCCCTCACTGGCGGAGTTTCCTCCTCCCCCCGCTACTCACGAGATAAACTCCTCGGACCAAGGGTATCACCCCGATTCGTGTGCTCATGTACACTAACGCACTCACAGCTCTATAACTCCACGATTTAATACCTATTCCCCATATAGAACACCATACGTCCCAGGTAAAGGGACGTATGGTGCCCGACTCGGTTGAGATTGATTCCATTGTCCGCCGATAAAGCCTAATGGATATTTTTTCCAAAATATGGCTTTAAAGATGCTCACAAACCCTTTGTGAAATAAAGATTGGCGGCTGCCAAAATAAAAACGTGGGCAAGTCGGAGGGTGAAAACGGGTTATGAGTCCAAACAAATTAGAAGCAGCCAAAAAGTTATTGCGGGAAGGGATGCCACCAAAAGATGTTCCTGACAAGTTAGAGGTTTCTATCCCAACATTGAACCGATGGTGTCTTGTATCAAGTGAGAACGGTAACTTCAGTGATTTCTTTGGCTATATCCGGGTTTCCCAAACGGGTATAATGCGTAAACGCCCTGCAGGGTTAGGCTGAGCAAGCATAAGGCATGTGCAAAACTCCGAAGAGTTACAGTTCTCCAAAACTGCAGTGTTTTCCTCCTCAACCTCGGGCTCAAAAGCTAGCAGGGCGCCCCTACATCTTCGTCGCCGTCGGCGTCAGTCCTGGTGCGGGTGAG
>Ga0180007_10000528_pt1 | contig 63252 bp, 54 predicted proteins | sample MM_PC_MetaG_FD_121122 | JGI IMG/M metagenome (GOLD analysis project Ga0180007, IMG submission 121122) | Groundwater microbial communities from the Aspo Hard Rock Laboratory (HRL) deep subsurface site, Sweden - MM_PC_MetaG | ecosystem: Environmental > Aquatic > Deep subsurface > Groundwater...
ACTTACATTATGGCATTTACTTTCTATCTCAGATTCGGCAAAAATAAAATTAATTCTTAAAAAGCTTGACCAAATGCTTTTATTTGATTTGGTTAAGGAATTTGATAAAACAGAATCATTATCAGAAAAAACGAAACAGGATTTACTGAAGTTTATTATTAGTGATTTACTAATGAGAAGTGATGATTAGAGGAAAAATAAATTATTTAATAACTAGAAATGGATAAATAAAATGGGAACTAAACAATTATTATTAATTGCAATAAGCGTTTTTGTAGTTGTAATTGCAGTAATATTTGGCTTTAAACTTTTTTCAGTTTCATTTGCCGATCAAGTTAAGGATATAACATTAGTTAGAGTTCATGAAATTGGAATGACTGCCAATCTTTATAGAAAGAAACCAGTTGAGCAAGGTGGTGGTGATGGTTCATATGTGGGTTTTAAAGCTCAACATGCTACTCGTTTAGGTGCAGATGTTATAATTAAAAAAGCAACTTATACTGAAAGTGATAATAAACTTATAATGAATTTTACTTTGAAAAATAAAGGTGAAAATGGGAAATTATATAGAGTCTGGGCAAGATATGAACCAGATGGCTTGGACCGTGTAAGAGTTTATGAACCAGATTCTGAAAAGTGGGTTTGGATTTTTAAGAGATAGTTTAATTTGATGAAGATTAGCAAGATATATTCTTCAAATTTATATTATTATACAACAAGCAATAAAACTGTAGAATCAAAAAATTGAATGATTCAATTTGGCTTATAAAGCTCCCATTTCTTCTGCTGTATCTTTGAATACTTCATAATATTCTTCAATAAATTTTTCTAGTTGAGCTTGGTCAATTAAATCAATGCAATCTAAAATGTTTTCACCATATTCTACACTTGCATCCCAAATGAAATTTCCAATATCAAAAATTCTAGTCATTGAATCGGCAAGGTACACAATATTTAGTGTAACGTTCTTTTTCCCTAATTTTTTTGGATTATGATGGTAGCCTAGAACCTCTGCTAAATTTGATGGCAAATTCCATTTCGAAACTAGAAAATGGCCAATGTCTTCGTGAGTTACACCAAGTATTTCAATTTCAGCATCATAAAATCTTTTGTTTTTATCCTTTGTTAGCATTATTATTTTCTGAAATTGATTTGGGAAAAAACTTGCAATTAATTGAATTCCAATGTCATGAAGCATTCCTGCAACAAATGCATCACCCGCTAATTCTGGATATCCTAATCTTTTGGCAATATCTTTTGATGCTGTTCCTACAATCATAGAATGAAGCCAAAATTCTTGATAATTAAAACCTTCTATATCAACAGTTTTAATTACCTGTGCCAAAGATAATGCAGTAACTATATTGGAAATTTCTTTCATCCCAAGTAACATAATAGCAAATTCCAAAGAAGCTACATTTCTAGGCAAACCGTACATAGGAGAATTTGCAACGGCTAAAATTTTTGTTGTTAATCCTTGATCTCTTCCTATCACTTCAGTTAAACGTGCAATATTACTATTGTGATTTCTAAGCATTTCGTTTACTTCTAGAACAACTTTTGGAATAGTAGGCAAATTTTTTATGTTCTTAAGTTCTTCAATAGTTTTTTTTCCTATTTCACTTATTTCATTTATCATATTTTACTTTTTTAAAAGTTAGTTAATAGAACTAAATGGTTAAAATTGGTTCATTTCAGAAAAAATAGATCTAAAAAAGAAAATAATTCCAACTATATAAAGTAAAAACAAAGCAATACCAACAAGAATTATAATTTTCTGAATGTTAAAAAATTTGCCTTGTAATTCAAAACCACGTCTTAGAGAATCTACATTATTTGAAGCACGAAAAGTGCTAAATTCATCCGCTGCTTCTCGCAAACGCAAACCAGAAATAAGCATTGGAATCCCAAATATTGCGCCAATAATGGAAAGGGAAACTAATACACCATAAATAATTTGAAACATTCCCATAAATTTCATATCTGAAGTCATTCTGTTAAATCTAAATCCCAAATCGCCAAATAATTTTGATTCATTTTGAAACTCGGTAGGTTTTAAATCATTAAAATCTTCCATCTCTTCTCCTATTAAGTTAAGTTAAAAATAAGAAATTATGTAGCGTTATTAATTAGTTGGTACTTTAAGTAACCAATGATCAATTGTTATTTTCATAAAATTTATATTAATTGGCTTGGCTATATAATCATCCATTCCTGAAGCAAGACATTTTTCTCTGTCTTTCATACTAGAATGCGCGGTAACAGCAATTATCGGAATTTTTGATGTTGGAGGCTCCAAAGCTCTAATCCTCTTTGTTGCTTCTAATCCATCCATCCCGGCCATTTCAACATCCATTAATACCAAATTGAAACTATGCGATTTCACAGCCTCAACTGCATCATATCCATTTGAAACTGCATTTACATGATATCCATTTTCTTTTAATAGCTTTAATTCAACTTTCTGGCTAATGGGATTATCCTCAACCAGCAGAATACGTTTTACGTTTGGTTGTAATTTCTCATTAAAATCTGAAGAGTTTACAAATTCACCAATAAATTTTGAGGCTTCAACTTCTGAAGGTGAATCTTTCTTTTTTTCAAAATTAATATCGTTGGTCATTTCTTTAGTTGAAATTTTTTCAAAGCCAACTACACTTAAGTTATCCTTATGCTCTTCTTTGGAAATTGTGCTAAATTCTTTTTGATTGGAATCGGTTTTTGCCAATTTCATAGAAGTAGTAAATTCAACAATAGTACCAACACCTTCCTTGCTTTTAATAATAATTTCGCCATCCATTAAATGAACTAGTTCTTTGCTTATCATTAATCCAAGACCGCTGCCGTCACGCTTATTCCATTTTTTTGTTTTTATTTGAGTATATGGTTGAAAAAGAGACGAAAGTTTATCTTTGGGTATTCCAATTCCAGTGTCTTTAACTGTAGTTTTAATTAGTGTTCTAACTTCATGTTCTTTTTCAATTTGAACGGAGATTTCAATAGAACCCGATTCTGTATACTTTATGGAATTGGTTAAAATATTCATTAGAACTTGTCTGTATCTAAGAGCATCGCCAATTATTACACCTTTAAGTTTATCAGAAATATTTGTAGTAATTTCTAAATTATTTTTTCCACCAGCTGGTAATGCTATTGATTTAGCTTTTTCAACCTCTTGAACCAAATTAAATTCAGCTTCATCCAATTCCATTTTACCGGCTTCAATTTTAGAAATATCCAAAATATTATTAATTATTTCTAGAAGTGAATCAGCAGAAATTCTAGCACTTTGAGCAAAATCTTGTAATTCTTCTTCACTTTCAAATAAGTGTTGTTCAATAAGAGTTAAAAATCCAACAATTGAATTTATTGGTGTTTTAATTTCGTGAGTCATATTAGCTAAATACTGGCTCTTTACATTTTTTGTGTAGTTTGCTTTACTAACTTGCGAATCTGAGGATTTTTGTTTCTCTCTAAGTTGTTCAACTTCTTTAAGTAGTTCTGAGTAATTATCCGAAAAATTTTCTCTTTTTGTAATTATTCCTTCAAAATACTTAGGTTTTCCATCTTCATCTTTAACTAAACGTCCATCAAACTCAACAGAAATTATATTCCCAGTTTTTTGAAGTAAATCTATTTTGTAATTCGATAATTTCTCTTTCTTTTGTAGGTCTGAAAAAAAGGAGTTCCAATTTTCTTTAGCGGCAAATAAATCATTTTTAAAATTTACTTCTAGAAGATCTGCTCTATTCAAATAATTCAACATTTTTGCAAATGCCTGGTTAGCAAAAAGGAATTTTCCTTCTATTTCGGCACGAATAATAGGGGATATTGAATAGTCAATAAAATCCATGAAGGAATTTGGATCAATAATTCCAAACTTGTTTTCGCTTATATTTTTATTCTTTTTAAAAAAACTCATCATTAAATATTTACATTATTTACATTCAAAATATACTATAATTAAAATGGTTTAAGAAAACACACTTTTTTAACCTACAACTACCTGCTATAGAATTTTTCCATTCCATTTTTATAACTAGTTCACAGTACCTTAATATGGCATAAAATAATATTACATATTATTTAAAATTATCTTCAACTTGCTAAAATAATGAATCTCTAATACAATATTTTATTATATTCTTTAACAAATTTTAATATCTATCAAAAAATGTGTTAATTTAGATATTATCGAAAAATTATTAAAAAAATTAATTATTATAAATGTACGATTTACTTTACAATATTGATTTAGCGCTATTCAATTTTTTAAATAGAACAATTTCAAATCCTTTCTTTGATAAATTTTTCCCATTTATCACGGATGTCAAAAATTGGTATATTGCATTTATTATTCTCTGGTTAATTGCAATTTTTAAAGGAGGTAGAATTGGCAAAATTTCAGCTGTTGGCGTTATTGTTTTAATAGTTTTATCAGATCAAATTAGTAGTCATTTTCTGAAACCGCTTTTTGAGCGAATACGTCCTTGTAATGTTATTGAAAATGTTCATTTACTTGTAAATTGTACTAAGTCTTATTCTATGCCATCATCTCATGCTGTAAATAATTTTGCTGTAGCTATTTTCTTTAGTAAGTTATTTCCTAAATTAAAAATTGTTCTTTTAACTATTGCTTCACTCGTGGCTTTATCGAGACCAATTGTAGGGGTTCACTACTTTTTCGATATTTTTGTTGGAGCAATTATAGGCTCAATTATTGGCTATCTTTTATCGTTGGCAGTTATTAAAATTGATGGTTACTTTGAAAACAAATTAACAAATAAATAAAATTGATTATGAATACTAAATTAGACATTGCAAAAAACTGGCTTCCAAGATATACTGGAACTAAAATTGATGAGTTTGGAGATTATCTATTAATAACAAATTTTAACAATTACGTTACAAAATTTGCAGAAACATTTAATTGCAAAGTGCAGGGTGAAGGTAGACCTATGCAAACTGCCACCAATAGTAGCGGTCTTTCAATAGTTAATTTTGGAATTGGTTCGGCTAATGCTGCTACTATTATGGATTTACTAATTGCACGCGAACCAAAAGGAGTTCTTTTTTTAGGTAAATGCGGTGGCTTAAAAAAGGAAACTGAATTAGGACATTTTATTTTACCAACTGCTGCAATTAGAGGTGAAGGAACAAGTACAGATTATATGCCTCCGGAAGTTCCAGCATTGCCTTCTTTTAAGTTGCACAAATTTGTTTCTTCAAAAATATTGAAAAAGGAAATGGAATATAGAACTGGTGTTATTTATACAACTAATAGACGTTTGTGGGAATATGACGAAAGTTTTAAATCATATTTAAGACGAATTGGTGCTATTGGAATTGATATGGAAACGGCAACTATTTTTATTGTTGGATATGCAAACCACATAGCACGTGGTGCTTTACTGTTAGTATCAGATTTACCAATGGTTCCAGAAGGGGTTAAAACGGAAGAATCTGATAAATCTGTTACAAATAAATTTGTTGATTTACATCTCGAAATAGGTATTGAAGCAATGACTGACTTGGGTACTAAAGGTGAACCAATTAAACACTTTACTTTTGAATAAATAATAGGTGTTATTATGAAAAAAAATGAACTAGGAATTTCGACTCTAATTTTTGTTCTGTTTTTGGCTGTCCTTTCTTATGGGCAGGTTTCTGAGCAAGAAGCTAAAAATACTACAGAATTATTCTTTTCGTTATGTAAGAAAAATGATTTTCAAAATTCCGCAAAAGTACTTGCTTATTACGGAGCTGATAAAGCAAGGTTGTATAAGGATTTTTTTAATCCAAAGAATCCTGATGAATTAAAGGAAGTTAAAAGAATTTGTAAAAAAGTTAACGCAACTTTACTAATTAGTGATTCGTTTAGTTTTGGGCAATATTCTGACCAAATTGTTAATGGCGAAAAACTGAAGAGTTTGGAGGTCCAATTTTTGAGTGGAAGCCAAAAGATTAAAAGAAAAATTCTCTTTATTAAAATAGAAAAAGCAGTAGCTATTTTTGATTATAATTAAATACCCATATATCTATAGGTAATATTTACCGGAAATCTGCTTTGGGTTATTTACATTTTTACGACATTTTAATTTGCATATTGAGCAAGATAGTTAATGCCTTTTTGGATAATTTCCCATTGTTCAGTTTTATTATCTTCTGAAATTAATCCTTCATTTATCATATTTTCTTTTTCACTATTCACCATTTCAATCCAAAGTTTTCCAAATCCATTTGTTCCTTTTTCCTGATCTGCAGGTTTAAATTTATTTTTCATCTCTTTTTCAATAAAGCTAGCTACATCAGAAAGTTTTGCTGTTCCGCCAAGATAAATCAGTGATTTCAATATTGGAATTCTATACAATTCTGTTGGAGTAAAATCCATTTCAGACATATCAATATTTTCCAAATTGTTCTTTTTGATATCAATTGAATCATTTTTTTTTGAATCAATAAATTTATTGTTTCGCAAAACTGATAAAAATGAATCGTGGCTTGCATCCATTTTCTTAAATTCACCTTCAATTGGCAGAATTTGATTTATTATTTTTTGTGCAACTAATATTGAGCCATTCAAAATTTCTTCAGAACTCTTTTGTTTTAAGAGCTGAAGATAATTCTTAATTTTATTATTTAGTGAAACTATCATTTCTTCTAATTCAGTTCTATCTAATGAAACATCATTTGAATTATCCATATTCAACCTCGAAAATTTATTGCTTTATTATTCTGTTTGTCAGTTTAGTACAAATGTTATGCCGAAAATTACTTTACTTATATAAGTTGCAAATAATTACCATGATAGAAATGTTTTTCTTATTTTTAGTGCAAGACTAAAAATAAAAAAGGTTTACAATGAAAAATATTTTTGCCGTTATTTTGCTTTTTGCAGTTACTTCGTGTGTTAATGAAATTGAGAATAATTCAACTTCACTATTTTCTGATAATATTTACCAATATTCAACAAAAAACGCTTTGATTAGTAACGATTATACTGGCGATTTAACAGTTGGAGAAATTAAGAAAAAAGGCAATTTTGGAATTGGAACTTTTAATATGGTTGATGGCGAAATGGTAATTTATGATGGAAACGTTTATCAAGTTTTGCCAAACGGTTCAGTAAATAATATGCCTTCAGATGTTAAATCACCATTTGTGGTTACAAAATATTTTGAAGCAGATACAACATTTACAATATCAAATATTTCTTTGGATTCGTTAAAAGCGTTATTTAAACCGTTGGTTGAAAATATGGATTATCCTTTTGCAATTAAAATTGATGGAACATTTGAATCGCTAAAATCACGAAGTGTTGACAAAGTAACTGACGAATCTATTTCGCTTGAGCAAATTGTTGCTAATCAAACAGTATTTGATTTTACAAACGTTGATGGAAAAGTTATTGGATTTTGGTACCCCCAGTATTTTGACGGCGTAAATTTTACAGAATATCACTTGCACGCGCTGTTAAATAATTTTAAAGGTGGTGGACATTTGCTTGATTGCAAATTTGTGGGTGCGGTTGTTGAAATTGATTTTGCTTCTGGAGTAATTGTAGAATTGTAAAAAATGGAATGAAATATTTCGTTTTTGGCTCATGAAAAATGACATAATTCCATTTTAGTTTGGAAATTGACTTAATGCAAAAATCAAAGATTATAAAAGATAAACAATACTATAAATTTTGTTTGTATGGATTTCTGAAAAATCTCAGATTTTATGAACCTTTCTTTTTGCTGTTTTTTTATAGCAAAGGAATTTCTTTTTTGCAGATAGGAATTCTCTACGCAATTCGCGAAATAGCAATAAATGCTTTCGAAATTCCTTCTGGAATTATTGCTGACGCACTTGGCAGAAGAAAAACTTTAGCTTCTTCTTTTCTTGTTTATATAATTGCATTCCTAGTTTTTTACTTGTATTCAAGTTTTTTACTTTTTGCTTTTGCAATGCTTTTTTACGCTCTTGGCGATGCAATTCGTTCGGGAATTAACAAAGCAATGATTGTCGATTATCTTAAGCGCACAGAACAAATTGGACAAAAAGTTGAGTATTATGGACACACACGTTCTTGGTCTCAATTGGGAAGCGCACTTTCTTCTCTTGCTGGTGGAATTCTGTATTTCTTTAACGAAAACCTAAATGCAATATTCCTTTTTTCAATAATTCCTTATTTAATAGATTTTGTAAATGTGCTTTCATATCCAAAATATTTGGATGAATATGAGCGCAAACATATATCAGCAAAGGATAATATTAAGTTTATAACTAATTCTTTTATTCAAGCATTCAAGAAAAAAGAGCTTCTTCATTCACTAATAAATTCTTCAATCTATTCGGGGTATTACAAAGCATTGAAGGATTTTATTCAACCATTTTTAAAATCGTTGGCTATCTCAATTCCTATATTTTTGTATTTATCAAATGAAGAAAAGATTGGAATATTTTTAGGTTTAACCTATTTCATAATATTTTTAACAAATTCAATTTTATCACGATATTCGTCCAAGATTGAAAGTCTTTTCAACTCACAGGCTACGTTCCTTAATATTAGTTTGTTGTTTGGAGTTTTTGTTGGGCTAATGAGTGGGATTTTAATGGAATATTTTAATTCCTTTTTTGCTGTGGTTTTATTTGTAATTGTCCTTTCAATTGAAAATAGTCGCAAACCTTCTGGAGTCGCGAATATTACTGATAATTGTGACGATAACATTCATGCTGGAATTCTTTCTGTGCAATCGCAATTAGCTTCTGTATTTGCAGCCTCAATTATGTTGTTAATCGGATTTTTTGCGGATATTTTTAGCATTGGTATGGGAATTATTATAAGCAGTATGGTAATCCTGTTACTTTATCCACTTATGAGAATTAAAAATTAAACTAAATTCTCTTTGCTGTATTTACTTTTTAGGAAGTTTCGCATTTGAGTAATTGGATACTCATTCCCCAAAAAAAGTATGTGAAAACTCATTCCGTCCAAAATTGCTCCAAATATTTTTGCCTCTTCCACTGGATTTTTAATCTTCATTTTACGAAACATTTTTTCCATCTCTGTAAACATTGAATCCATAAAATTACCAGCAACTTTATCAACTATTACTTTTGTTTCCACCTGCATTAATAGGTTTGTATAAAGTCTCCAGAAATCCTCTCTTTCTGTAACCCACTCAAAAGTTAAATCAATAATTCTACTCAATTTCTCAAACGGATCTTTTTCACCTTCAAGGGCTATAAACATATTTTCAATTTCAACAAATAAAATCTTTATTACTTCTTCCATTAATTGTTCTTTGCTTTCAAAATAATTATAAGCCAATCCCTTTGAAATATTTGCAGATTTAGCAATTTCACTAATAGTAGTATTGGAATAACCTTTTTTAGCAAACAATTCTAATGCAACATTCAGAATTTTGGTTTTAGTTTGTTCTCTTATTTCTTCAAATTGTTTTTTTGTACGTGGCATTTAATTTTTAACTGACTAATTGTTCAATAATAAAAATATTGTTTTTGATTCAATATCGCAAATTATATTTTTTTTACTTGCATTGTTTAAAATAATCTATTAAGTTTTGAATGAACGTATGGTCATTTATAAAAATGGAGTAAGTTTTGAAAAAAATAATTCTTTTTGCTTTAATATTCACCTCAATAATATTTGGACAAACTGCCACAGAGATAGTAAAAAAGTCAAATGACAATCAAATGGGAAAAACTTCGCAAGGTGCAAGTAAAATGACAATAATTCGTCCAGATTGGACACGCGAAGTTGAAATGAAATCATGGTCAAAAGGAATGGATTATTATTTAATTTACATCACTTCTCCAGCTCGCGATTTGGGGCAAGTTTTTCTTAAACGTAAAATGGAACTCTGGAATTGGATGCCTTCAATTGGAAGAATGATTAAACTTCCATCTTCAATGATGATGCAGTCTTGGATGGGTTCAGATTTTACCAATGACGATTTATTAAAGCAAACTTCGTTTGTTGAAGATTATGAACACAGTATAATTGGTGAAGAAAATGTTGACAATTATCAAACTTGGAAAATTGAGTTTATTCCCAAACCAGATGCTGCGGTAGTTTGGGGCAAAATTATTATGTGGATTACAAAAGAACATTATTTGCAAGTAAAGGTTGAGTATTTTGATGAAACTTTTGAATTAATTAACACAATGACTGCAAGTAATATAAAAAATGTTGGCGATAGATTACTTCCAACAAAATTGGAAATTATTCCAGCCGATAAACCAGGGAACAAAACAGTGTTTGAATATTCAAAAATTGTTTTTGATAAACCAATTAGTGACGCATTTTTTTCGCAACAAAATATGAAAAAAGTGAAGTAGAAAGAAGCAAATTGCTTAGTTGTTTAACAATTGAGCAATGCAACAATTGAACAATAAACTTATTTTTCAGTAAATAAAAGTTTTATAGCTTTAGGTTTAATAACATGAACGAACTTATAAAAATTGCTTGGCGGAATATTTGGAGAAACAAACGTAGAACTTTGTTAACTATGACTTCCATCATACTTGCAATTTGTATGGCACTTTTTACTCGCTCTATGCAGATTGGTAGTTACGAAAATATGATTAGCAATGCAGTGAAATTATCAACTGGCTACTTTCAAATTCAAGGAAACGGGTATTGGGAAAATAAATCAATTGACAAAACTTTTGTAGATGAAGCAGAGTTACTTAATAAAGTTAAAAGCAACCAAAATATCGAATTAGTCATTCCAAGATTGGAATCATTTGCGCTGGCATCTTCGGGGAAGCATACAAAAGGGACAATAATAATTGCAACGCAACCTAAAATTGAGGATGAATTAAATAAACTTTCTCAAAAAGTTATAGATGGCGAATATTTAACTGAAAATGACAATCAAATTTTGGTGGTTGAAAAATTAGCAGAATACTTGCAAGTTAATGTTGGCGATACTTTAGTCCTTTTGGGGCAAGGTTATCACGGCGTAACGGCAGCGGCAAAGCACAGAATAAAGGGAATTATCAAATTTCCAATTCCACAATTGAACAATCAGTTGATTTATCTTTCGCTAAAATCGGGACAAGAATTTTTCTCGGCATATGATCGCGTTACAACATATTCGATTATGCTTAAAAATCCAGACGACTTAGACGAAACAATTACTCAAATTAAAGCAGATCTTTCAGATGAATATGCAATTATGGATTGGATGGAATTAAATTTTGAAATGGTGCAAGCAATTAAATCTGATAATATTGGCGGAATAATTATGCTAACAATTCTGTATATGGTTATTGGTTTTGGAATGTTTGGAACAATAATGATGATGACAATGGAGCGAAGAAAAGAATTTGCGGTTATGGTTGCTGTTGGAATGCAAAAAGGCAAATTGTTTTTAGTCGTTTTTTTTGAAACTGTAATGATTGGATTTGTGGCGGTAATTGTCTCTTTAATTATATCATATCCAATTTTGTTATACTATTTTTATAACCCAATTCCACTAACTGGAGAGCTTGCGGAAGCTATGGAAATGTTTGGAGCCGAGCCTGTTATGCCATTTTCATTGGAGGCTGGTATTTTTATAAATCAAACAATTGCTGTAATTGTATTGGCGCTTGTGGCTTCTATTTATCCTTTAACAAAAATTTTACGATTTAATGTTTTACAAGCAATGAGGAGTTAAAAGAATAATATGATTTTTTCAATAGCTTGGAAGAATGTTTGGCGAAATAAATTACGAAGTTCAATAGTAATTGCATCAATGGTAATTGGACTAATTGGAGGAATATTTTATTTGGCTTTTGCTAAAGGAATGGCTCAACAACAAGTAAATTCCGCAATTCACTCAGAAATATCCAATATACAAATCCATAATCCAGAGTTCTTAATTAACAATGAAATTAGCTTTACAATTAACAACGCTGATGAAAAGGTTAAAAAGATTAAAACTATAAATGGTGTTAAAGAAGCAGCTTGTAGAATTACATCGGCGGCAATGGCAAGTTCGGCAATTACTGGAACTGGAATTTTTGTGAATGGAATTGATTATAAAGAGGAAGAGAAAGTAACAAACATAAGCACTTTGTTAGTAAGCGGAACATATTTTAACGTGAGATATAAAAATCCAATAGTTGTTGGTGAAAAATTAGCCGAAAAATTGAAGGTGAAAATTGGGTCAAAAATTGTAATTACAATCCAAAACATTGAAGGCGAAATAGCATATTCGGCATTTAGAATTGCTGGAATTTACAAAACGCATAATAGTAATTATGATTTGATGAATGTTTTTGTAACACAGCAAGATTTAACAAATATAATTGGAATAAACCCAAACTCCGCAACCGAAATAGCAGTATTGTTAAATCACAATTTACTTACAAGAAGTGTTTCAAAGGAAATTAAAAAATTGTTCAGCAAAGAAATATCGCAAAAATTTCTTGTTGTTCGCACTTGGGAAGACATTTCACCAGTTCTAAAAATGTTGAACGAAATGACAATCCAATATTCAATGATTTTTGTTATTATAATTCTCGTTGCTCTAAGTTTTGGAATTATAAATACTATGCTAATGGCAATAATGGAAAGAGTTAGAGAAATTGGAATGCTAATGGCAATTGGGATGAGCAAAGTAAAAGTATTTTTTATGATAACTTTGGAAACAGTATTTCTTTCAATTACTGGAGGAGTGTTGGGGCTTTCCATTAGTTGGATTTTGGTTGAAATTATGGGCATTTCTGGAATTGATTTATCCTCAATCGCCGATGGATTAAATTCAATGGGTTATAGCTCGTATGTTTATCCCGAATTAGATTTAATTTATTATGGCTTAATTGGATTATTAGTCGTGGTTACAGCAATATTTGCGTCAATAATGCCAGCTAGAAAGGCATTAAAATTTAATCCCGCACAAGCTGTAAGACACGATGCATAGTGAACAAAGGAATAATGGAATGAAGGAAAATTGGAATGATGGAGTGGTGGAATGGTGGAAAATTGGAATAATGGAATGTTGGAAATAGGAATGTTGGAATGATGAAAATGGAAAGGAAATATTAAATAACAGAAGTAGCTTTAATTTTTGACATTTCACATTTCAAATTTTTTGAAACATAGTATAATAGATAAATAGATATAAAAATTGGGAAAAATTATGAGTATAATAAGCACAAATGGCCTAGTAAAAATTTATGACGAAAAAACGTTTCCAATTTATGCTACAAATGATATTTCATTAAGTTTTGAAAAAGGTGAATTTTCTGCCATTGTTGGTCCATCGGGTTGTGGAAAAACTACGTTGCTAAATTTACTTGGTGGACTTGAAACTCCAACAAGTGGCGAAATTATTATTGATAACAACATAATTACAAAATTGAAATCGAGTGAGTTAATTGATTTTAGATTACACAATATTGGTTTCGTATTTCAAGCTTATAATTTAATTCCCGTTTTATCAGCAAAAGAAAATGTTGAATTTATAATGCACTTGCAAAATTACAGCAAATCCGAACGAAACAATCGAGTTGAGGAACTTTTGCTTTCGGTTGGATTAAAAGATAAGATGAATAAACGTCCAAGCGAACTTTCTGGCGGTGAACAGCAAAGAGTTGCAGTCGCGCGCGCGTTAGCTTCCAAACCAAAATTTATTTTAGCCGACGAACCAACAGCAAATTTGGATAGTAAATCAACAAGCGATTATTAGATATTATGCAGTCGTTAAATGAAAAGGAAAACATGACATTTATCTTTTCAACTCATGATTCGCGCGTAATGGAAAGAGCTCGAAGACTAGTTTCGTTAGATGACGGCAAAGTTGTTAATGACGAGAAAATAGGATGAAAAATTTGCGAATAAATAATGTGAAGTATTTTGTAATCTCACTTATTTTAATTTTCTGTGGTAGTAATTCAATTGCCCAATCCAGTTTTGAATATAAAGGATACGTCAGCAATCTTGAATCAGCGTGGTTGCAAAAGAACATTGATATAATGCTAATTTCTGGAACCGTTCAAAATAGATTTGACTTTTTTGTTTATCCAATAGAAAATACAACCGTAAACGTTGGACTTCGAAATATTTTGGAATATGGTAACATTGTTTTGGTTACGCCTGGCTATGGAAATATGGCTACAACAGATAATGGATATTTAAACTTAACGCAAAGTTGGCGTTCAAAAAGTAATTATGTTATTTATTCTCAATTGGATAGGCTGAATTTATTTTATGCAAATGATGCTTTTGAGTTTCAAGTTGGGCGGCAACGTGTTAATTGGGGCGTAAATTTGGTTTGGACTCCAAACGATATTTTCAATTCAACTTCATTTTTAAATTTTGATTACGAAGAAAAACAAGGCAGCGATGCAATTAGAGGACAATACTATTTTGATTATTCAACATCAATTGAATTTGTTTATAAACTTGATAAAAATGAACAAGTGACTTCGGCACTGATGTTCCGAACAAATAAATGGAATTACGACATACAAGCATTTGCTGGAATTATGGAAGATGATTATGTTTTTGGTGCAGGTTGGGCTGGAGATATTCTGTCGTCAAATTTTAGCGGTGAAGTAACATATTTTAGAAATAAGGGAAATTTTGACGATACAACTGGACAACTTGTAGCTTCACTTGGTTGGACGTATACTTTTGCTTCCGATTTTTATGTTCATGGCGAATTTCTATATAACAGTTTTGGCAATACTAATTCTTATGGCGGAATTACAAACATAAATTCGGGGGAATATAATGCAAAAATGTTATCCAATGCAAAATATTCTTTGTTTGGACAAATTGCTTACCAATTAAATCCGTTGGTTCGTATTGATGTAAGTTCGATAATAAATACTAACGACAAATCATTCTATATTGGTCCGTTTGCAAGTTTCTCTATTTCTCAAAATACCGATTTACTTTTTGCTGGACAGTTTTTCTTTGGTAAAAATTTCACCGAATGGGGAGATTTGGGAGATTTCTATTTTCTAAAAATTAAATGGAGTTTTTAATATTGCTGGAATGTTGAAAAACAGCCGTCATGCTAATCAGCCGTGGCGGATTAGCATCTTTCAAAATTTAAAGATTCCGGCTAAAAACATGCCGGAATGACAGTTGAGCAATTTGTCATGCCGAATTTGTTTCGGCATCTCATGCAATTAAAAAGATTCCGGCTAAAACATGCAGGAATGACAAATTGGAGAACAGTCATGCTGACGAATGTCAGTATCTTTTGTTATTTAAAAACAATTGTTCCAGGGTTTATACCAACATCGAATCGCCCTTTTTCATTTCCATTTAAATCAAATATGGCTACATCTCCATTTTGAGAAAAGTCCTTTGGATTTCCCAAATACAATAATTCTGCATCACTGTCATAACCAACGGAGTAAATGGAGGAGTAAATATTATTAACCGTAGCTGCAGATATTAATATTGGGTTTACAATTGACATATCTTTTCCAGAAATATGAACAATTCCATTTCCATTTATTACGAACAATTCCTTGTCATTTCCAATAGCAAATCTTCCTGGATTGTTCTCAATTTGTAGAGTATCAGTAATAGCCATTGTTAGAGCATCAATTTTAGTGAGCATTCCCATTCCATCACCACCAGAAAATATATAGGTTCCTGTTGAAATAACAAAAATGTCATATCCTTTATTAATAATATTTGTTGGATTTATTTTTACAGTTATTTCATTAATTTGCTTAAAAGTAGCTTCATCAATTACTGCAACTGTATTGCCAGTACCCCAACCAGAAATAGCAACAAAAAGTTTTCCAGCAACCGAGACAATCCCTTCAGGTTTAAATGCAACAGTAATAGTATCAAGAACAGCAAAAGTTAGTGGGTCAAATTTAACAACCATACTATTTGAAGTGGTAGCATATCCATATGCATCAGAAAATGCAATTTTTCTTGGTCCACCAAAAGCAGTAAAATCAATGATTCCAGTAGTTTTGAAATCATCAATATTTACGACTTCAATTTTATTTGAACCTGTTAATGCAATATATCCTTTGTCCTCTTTGATTACTAAATCATTACCAGTATCACCAAGGCTCGAAGAATTTGCGTTGTAGAATATATCATGTAATAAAGTAAAAGATTCAGCAATAGAATCTATTTCTGAATTACGATTATAAAAAAGTATTTCCTTAGTTACATATTTTGATACTGAAGAATTGTTTTGGTTAAAACCACCTTCATTAATAACAAAAACCGATGAAAGAATGTTTTCTGTTTTAACTATATGTAATGAATCACAAGTATACGTGGAATCAGAATCTGTTTGAATTGGTTCAATTGCATTTTCACATCCCCAAAAGAGAAAAGTTGTTGTTATAAATAATAATAATAGTTTTTTCATTGAATCCTCATAGAATAATTTATTGATATTGTTTTTAATGGCATTGGATAAGATTGAATGATGAAATATTCTTCATCCAAAATGTTGTAAGCATTTAGTGAAATAATATTTTCAGTAGCAGAAATATTAAATTTATAAGAAAGCGATAAATCAAGTATAAAATATGGGTCAAGACTATTTCGTTCTGTATTATCTGGAGTAAAATAGCGTTTTCCAACAAACGATGAATTTATTGAAAGCCTAAAATCTGAAATATTTATCTGACTATTGAAGTTTAATCTGTGTTTTGGTGTGTAAATTATTTGTTTATTATAAGTTTTATCATCCATAGAAATTGCACTTTTGTTTTGAGCATTTGTGTATGTGTAAAGCAATTCCCACTCAATTAGCGAATTAAGTAACGATTGCTCAAATTTAAACTCTATTCCATCTGATTTAATTTTACTTATATTACGAGGAATTTGAATCGCTAAAATTGTCGGTGCCCAAATAATTCTATTATTTCCTTCAATGAAAAAATAAGTAAGACTTAGTTTTTCATTTCCAAAAACATTAAAATTGAAATTCATCCCGACATTAAAGGATTTATACTCTTCCCCTTTTAATTTACTGTTACCAAAGAAACCTGAATAATATTTTTCATTAAAAGTTGGATGACGGTAATTGTTGGAAAATGAAAACACAAATTCCGAATTAGTAAATAATTTTGGAATTAGCGAAAATCCGAGTCTGTACGATAAATAATCATGTTCCGATTTTTCGAAAATGTTATCACTAATTATCTGATAATTGAGTCCGCCAAAAAAGTTAAATTCGCAAAAATACATTCCATCAGTTTTATAATTTGTGGAAGCATAAATATTTTGGTCAATTCTATCGCCACTATTTGAGCTAAAAATTCCAGAAATATAAGTAGAAAGACTATCCACAGTTGAAAATGCGAAGTTATATCCGAATGAAAAGTCAATATTTTTATGGTTATAAACAATTTTGTTGGAAAATGATAAATCATTAAAAGTTGAGCTTTGGCTATCTCTATCAAGCAATAGTTGATTTTTAGTATCAGTCATTTTCAAGTACTGATTATGAAAGCTAATTGTGGAAGAAAACAACAAATTTTTGAAAAATGAATAATCAACATTTCCAATGCTAAGAATTGAATTTGTAAGATTACTTGCCTTGCTCGAAGCTGTGTTATTTGTAACTACAAATCCAGGCAAGCCATATAGCAAATGAGAATAATGTGTGTAAAATTTTAGAACAAGATTATTTCCGCTCCATTTTACATCTCCATTTGCAAATGTTTTGGAATAATTAGCATTTTTACGAACAAGCTCATTGCCCTCAAAATTGAAATTAAATTCATTTTGTGAGTATGAGCGACTAAAATTGCTTCCAAAAGAGAAGCCATTTTTTGCATAGTTTATGGATGTGAAATATTTTTGCGTACTTAAACTATTAAACATTCCACCCAAAATAATTGAATTTTGATGGTCATTATTTCCAGAATACAATTTAAGAGTGCCGCCAGATGAGAAATTACTCTCCATCGAATTGTTTTTGATATACTCTATTTTATCAATTGCAAAAGCCTCAAATGAAGAAAAATCAAAAGTGCCAGTTCGTAAATCATTTACTTTTGCCTCGTTAAATAGCACAATTGTATTTTCGCTGCTCATTCCGCGACTGGAAATTGTTTTTGTGCTCGCCTCACCGCCGTAATCACGCACCAAAAGGGAAGTCTTGCTTTTTATAATTTCAGTGGCAGAGCTAAATGTGTTTTTTTCAAATTCATTTAACTTAATAGTTTCTGAAATAGAGCCATTTTCAGTTTCTTTTTGCGCAGTTATAAGAACTTGTTCTGTTTGAAGTGACTTTTTAACTAACTGAACAGAATTCAAAAATTTTAATTTGGAAAGTGATAATTTTAGTGTTTCATATTTCAAATGCTGAAATACAATTGTATCATTTTCGGAAAATAAATCAATTTGAAAACGACCTTCGTTGTTACTGAAAATTTTTACAGATTCCGAAAAAATTAAAACATTTGAAATTGATTCATTGGTTTCAGAATCAATTACAAATTTATAAGTCTGTGAAAATAGTAGACTTGAGTATAGAAATACTATAAAAACTAACTTTTGTACCAATTTTAAACTCATATAATTAAAAAATGAGTCCTTCAAAAGGTCAATCTTATCAAATGTTATTTGTGAGCAGTTTTAAACTGCTTATTGAAATAATCTAACCTCTCCCACGGAGGTTGACGAAATTGATTTTTCATGGCAGGTTTCCTGACTCTGAACTTCGGTTTAGCACCTTCCCATTTCAAAATGATGAAACAGTGGTATTTGCTAATGAAATATTGTTCATTACAGTTGCGGGGCAGTATCGGAGTTTAACCGATTTCCCTTTTAACCAATAATTGGCACCGTGAATAGTTTGAAAGAACTATGCAAACTTAAGGAAGATAAATTTTGAAAGCAATAAATTTGTTGCAAGCATTTGCAAATAAACCACTATGGACTGCAAGCCCATTTTGGTTACAAATACTTCGACAAGCTCAGTAACCGTAAAATTCGTTTTGAAAGACCAAACAGCAATCTACAAAAACCAAATAATATCCAAATTTCAATTTCTAATATCCAAACTTTTTTATGCATGATTAATTCAAAAATAATGAGTTTGGGTTTTGGTTATTCGCTTTTGCTATTTGTTTGAAATTTATCTTTTGTCGTTTGCTATTTATCATGACATTTTTAGTAGCTAATGCGAGATTGCACTTAAGTGCATAGTTTTAACTACTACTGGGACCAATAAATTGGGTATTTTATAATTGATTTCACATATTTGTAAATAATTTATAACAATATATATCACCAGTTTCATTTTTAATCTAAACTTTTAAACTAAATATTCGAGAATAACTCCAAACTAAAAAAATTACAGATATAGTTAAAATCACCCGTTTTATGTAAGTAAAAGTCTAGTTATTCTTCGTTTCCTGTTAATATTATTTTATATCAGCTAATCCCAATGAGGCAATTGAAACAGTTGTAAACAGATAATTACAACTATTTATAAACCTTAGCAAAAAAGTCAGTGAAGTACTAATATTAAATCTTATTGAGGGCTCATTAAATAATAGTAAGGAGTTTAAAATGAAATTTATAAATAATATAAAAATTTTCAGTAAAATTGTTGCATTTTCTTTGCTGATTCTTATCCTTTTTGTAGGGATAGCATATTTTGAGGTTTTGCCAGAGTTTAGCAAACTTGTTTATTCAGAAAGAGAACTAGGTATTAAAGAGAATGTGGAAATAGCTTATACATTTATTGAAGCTCAATATAAAAAATCGCAACAGGGTGAAATTTCTGAAGTTGTAGCAAAAGCGGCAGCTCTTGATGCAATAAAGAAACTTCGTTATGCCAATGGAAGCGGGTATTTTTGGATTAATGATTATCAACCTAAAATGATAATGCACTCAATTCAATCAGAATTAGATGGTGCAGATCTTTCGAACAACGCAGATCCAAACGGAAAGAAATTATTTATTGAAATGGTAAATGTTGTTAAAAAGAGTGGTGAAGGTTATGTTGATTATCAGTGGTCAAAAGTGGGTTCTGAAGTTCCAGTAAATAAAATATCGTTCGTAAAAGGATTTCAATCTTGGGGTTGGATTATTGGTACAGGTGTTTATGTAGATGATATTGATATAGTCCTTTCTCAAATATATTCAATATTATTATGGTTACTATTACTATTAATAATCGTAACATTTGCAATAACCTATATTTTGGCAAAAAATTTATCAGATCCAATTAAGGAGCTTAAAGAAATAAGCAATAAAGTAGCAGAAGGTAATGTTGATGTTTCAGTATCAGAAGATAGAGGTGATGAATTAGGAGCGTTGGCAAAATCCTTCAATAAAATGACTTATAATATAAAAGCATTACTTAGCGAAGTTGAACAAAAAGGAAAAATAGCGGAACTAGCTGCTAAAGAAGCACAAGAAGCACAAAAGCAATCGCAAGAGCAGGAAGAATATCTTGCAAGAAATGTAAAAGTATTATTAGGTGAAATGGGAAAATTTGCTCAAGGTGATTTGAGAGTAAAGGTAACTTCAGAAAAAGTTGGAGATGATATATCAAAATTATTTGATGGTTTTAACTTAACAGTTGAAAACATAAAAACAATGATTGGACAAGTGAAGGAAGCAGTAGAAGCGACAGCGAGTGCAAGTACTCAAATTTCATCAAGTGCGGAAGAAATGGCAGCCGGTGCACAAGAACAAAGCGCCCAGACCTCAGAAGTTGCAGCAGCTATGGAAGAGATGTCACGAACAATAGTTGAAACTGCAAGTAATGCAACAGCAGCCTCAGAAGCATCCAAAGAATCCAGCGAACAAGCAAATAAGGGTGTTGCCAAAGTAAATGAATCAAAAGAAGGAATGGTAAAAATAGTAGAATCAGCAGAATCAACAGGTAGTATAATATCATCTTTAGCAAATAGAACAGATCAAATAGGAGAAATAGCGCAAGTAATTGATGATATAGCAGATCAAACTAATTTATTGGCTTTAAATGCTGCGATAGAAGCTGCGAGAGCTGGAGAACAAGGTAGAGGATTTGCGGTTGTTGCAGATGAAGTAAGAAAGTTAGCAGAGCGAACAACAAAAGCAACCAAAGAGATTGCAGAGACAATAAAAGCCATTCAAGTTGAAGCCAAAGAAGCAAATTCTTCAATGAGTATAGCAAGAGTAGCTGTTGGTGATGGATTAAAACTAAATGAAGAATTAGGCGATGTACTTTCAATGATCTTGAGAGGAGCAGAAAATGTATCAATGCAGATAAATCAAGTAGCAGCAGCAAGTGAGGAACAATCAGCCACTGCTGAACAAGTATCATCAAATGTAGAATCCATAAATAATGTAGCTAATGAATCGGCAGCAGTGGTTCAGCAAATAGCATCTGCATCAGAGGATTTGAATAGATTGACTGAAAATCTTCAAAATCTTGTTAGTGCTTTCCGCTTTGATGAATCAACTCGATATTTACAGTAATTACTAAAAACCCCTGCTTTTTAGAGTAGGGGTTTTTCTATTAAAACAATATCCAACATTCAAAAAACATATAGTTAAACAATAAACTTATACTATATATATCCGATAATAAATAGCGAATAAATAGATATTGGTGTGAATATATTTTTATAATAGTTTCAAAATAAAACTTATCTTTCCAAGAAATATCTCAGCTACAAATTGAGTAACTGTAAAAGAAATATTAAACAAATATTTGAGATGTTTAGTGTTATATAAAAACAAATAACAAAGTTGGGCTATAATTATTTATTGTAACTTTAAGTAATAATTGAAAAACAGTATGGAGTTCAGAATGAAATTCATTAACAGCATCAACATTTTTAGCAAAATAATTGCATTTTCTTTACTAATTTTAGTTCTTTTTATAAGCTCTGTTTACTTTAAAATAATACCGGAGTTCAGCAAACTTGTGTATACAGAAAGAGAGCTAGGCATAAAGGAGAACGTAGAAATAGCTTATGCATTTATTGAAGCCCAGTATCAGAAGGTTCAAAATGGGGAAATTTCTGAAACTGAAGCTAAAAAAGTGGCACTTGAAGCAATAAGAAAATTACGTTATGATAATGGTGTTGGATATTTTTGGATTTATGATTACGAAGCAAAAATGATAATGCATCCTATTAAACCAGAAATGGAAGGAGAAAACCAATTAAATATACCTGATGTAAAAGGAAAAATGTTCCATGTTGAAATGATAAATGTAGCAAAGAAAAATGGTGAAGGATATGTTGATTACCATTATGCCAAAGCTGGTAAAGAAGGAGTTGTGGGAAAAATTTCATTTGTAAAAGGTTTCCAATCTTGGGGTTGGATTGTATGTACAGGGGTTTATGTAGATGATATTGATGAAGTACTTTCAAAAATTCATGCTACCATATTATTGATATTATTAGCTTTATTAGTAGCCACAATTATAATTACCTACGTTTTAGCAAAAAATCTAGCAAATCCAATCAAAAAACTACAAGTAACTAGCAATAAAGTAGCAGAAGGTAATGTAGATGTTTCAGTATCTGAAGATAGAGGAGACGAGTTAGGTGCTTTAGCAAAATCATTTAATAAAATGACATCCAATATAAAAACCTTATTAAGTGAAGTTGAACAAAAAGGCAAAATAGCAGAACAAGCAGCTCACGAAGCCCAATCAGCTCAAAAGCAATCGCAAGAGCAGGAAGAATATCTTTCAAGAAATGTTAAAACACTATTAGGTGAAATGGGCAAATTTGCACAAGGTGATTTGAGAGTAAAAGTAACTTCAGAAAAAGAAGGTGATGATATCTCTCAATTATTTGATGGTTTTAACTTAACAGTTGAAAACATAAAAACTATGATAAGTCAAGTAAAAGAAGCAGTAGAAGCGACAGCGAGTGCAAGTACTCAAATTTCCTCAAGTGCGGAAGAAATGGCAGCCGGTGCGCAAGAACAAAGTGCCCAGACCTCAGAAGTTGCAGCAGCTATGGAGGAGATGTCAAGAACAATAGTCGAAACGGCAAGTAATGCAACAGCAGCCTCAGAAGCATCCAAAGAATCCAGCGAACAAGCCAATAAGGGAGTAGCCAAAGTAAATGAATCAAAAGAAGGAATGGTGAAAATTGTAGAATCGACAGAATCAACAGGCAGTATCATTTCATCTTTAGCAAATAGAACAGATCAAATAGGAGAAATAGCGCAAGTAATTGATGATATAGCAGATCAAACTAATTTATTGGCATTAAATGCAGCGATAGAGGCAGCAAGAGCTGGAGAACAAGGCAGAGGATTTGCGGTTGTTGCAGATGAAGTAAGAAAGTTAGCAGAGCGAACAACAAAAGCAACGAAAGAAATTGCAGAAACAATAAAAGCCATTCAAGTTGAAGCCAAGGAAGCAAATTCCTCAATGAGTTCAGCAAGAGTAGCTGTTGGTAATGGGTTAAAATTAAATGATGAGTTAAGAGAAGTGTTGGCAACTATTTTGTCAGGAGCAGAAAATGTATCCATGCAGATAAATCAAGTAGCAGCAGCAAGTGAGGAGCAATCAGCCACTGCTGAGCAAGTATCATCAAATGTAGAATCTATAAATAATGTAGCTAACGAATCGGCAGCAGTGGTTCAGCAAATAGCATCTGCATCAGAGGATTTGAATAGATTGACTGAAAATCTTCAAAATCTTGTAAGTGCTTTCCGCTTGGATGAATCAACTCGATATTTACAGTAATTACTAAAAACTCCTGCTTTTTAGAGTAGAGAGACTTTAACATTTTCTGTGTAAATGGCAGAGAACGCTTAATTTGACAAATGGTTAAAGCCATTTGTCAAATATAATGGGAAATCGTGAAAAAATGGAAGCTCATCTTTAATAGATATAGTCCATTTTTAACTATGTCTTTTATCCCTATTATTTCCATTGTTATTTATAATCACTGTACATCAAAATGATATATTACTTATTCCGCATAAAATTATTAGAGCAATTTTACATTTTTTTTGATTTGAAGATATAGAGACCGACATTTGTCGACTTATATTTATTTTTGCTAAACTAATATAAAACTTTTTTTCTCTTTTTTTTGCATTTGACCACATGCGTATTTTTTTTATATTCATATAAAGCTTTGTTTTTTATACAATTATATATAGCTCAAAATTTTAAGTTAAGTCTAAACTTTTTATACTATACTACGATAGTATAATATAAAAAAGTAATAATTAATTGCGAGGAACCATTATGTTTAAAAAACTAACATCATCACTGATGAGCCAAATCTTAGTTGGGCTGTTAATAGGTACCACAGTTCTAGTTGTTTCCATTTTGCTGTATTTCTCATCTACAATGCAATCTAATCTTACAAAAACAATTTCTGACATTCAATCTTCAATAAATATATCATATAATGAAAGAATTCAGAATCAAGCCGCTTTGCTTAGTATTCCATTGGAAGTCCTCCTAACAGATAAACATCTTGTGGAAGCATTTGCAAATAGAGATAGGGAAAAACTAAAAGAAATATTACTTGATACATATAATAATATTTTGGAACCAAATTACGGAATTAAACAGTTTCAATTTCATCTTCCAGATGCGACTTCATTTTTGAGATTGCATCAACCAGAAAAGTATGGTGATAATTTAAGTGCATTTAGGCATGCCGTTGTTGAAGTAAATAGCACTCATAAAAAAATACAGGGCATAGAAATTGGGAAATATGGACCTGGAATTAGAATAGCATTCCCAATTGAATATAACGGTGAACATATTGGGAGTGTTGAGATTGGAGCGAGTATTGATGATATGATAGCATCAATAAAGCAAGAATATAATTTTGATTATGCAATTGGTATAGAAAAAGGAATTATTGAAAATGCTGGATTCAAAAGTGATAACAATGTTTTTACCTCTGGTAGCATTATATATTTAAAATCCTCTTTCCCACAATTTGGTGACTTAATTAATGAGTATTCTTTTGATAATGAATGCAAACAAATAAAAATGGATGGAAAAGATTTAGCATTATTCCAAGTATCTATAAAAGAATATTCTGGAAGAGTTATTGGGCATTTAGCTATAATAAAAGATATTACCTTTGAAAAAGCAAGTATGTCGGAAGCAGTGTCTAATATTGGATTTATTGCAGTTGGTATTGGACTTTTTATCCTTATACTAACATTTCTTTTTCTCAGAAAGGGAATTATAATGCCGCTTATTGAAAGTGTTGATTTTGCACATAAAATTAAGGATGGTGATTTTTCCACACATTTAACCCAAAAATCAAGTAATGAAGTTGGGCAGTTAGTAAACTCATTAAACGATATGAAAGATGATCTGCAAAGAATGTTTACAGAAGTTGAGGAAAAGGGCAAAATAGCAGAACAAGCAGCTAGTGAAGCCCAATCAGCTCAAAAGCTATCGCAAAAGCAGGAAGAATATCTTGCAAGAAATGTTAGAACATTATTAGGTGAAATGGGCAAATTTGCTCAAGGCGATTTAATGGTAAAAGTAACATCAGAAAAAGAAGGCGATGATATCTCCAAATTATTTGATGGTTTTAATCTAACAGTTGAAAATATAAAAAATATGATAGTTAGAGTAATAGAAGCCGTAGAAGCCACAGCTAGTGCAAGTACGGAAATCTCATCAAGTGCAGAAGAGATGGCAGCCGGCGCACAAGAACAAAGTGCCCAAACTGCTGAAGTAGCAGCAGCAATGGAAGAAATGTCACGAACAATAGTTGAAACTGCAAGTAATGCAACCGCAGCTTCTGAAGCTTCAAAAGAATCTAGTGAGCAAGCAAATAAGGGAGTTGCCAAAGTAAATGAATCCAAAAAAGGAATGGAAAGAATAGTTTTATCAGCGGACTCAACAGGCAGCATTATCTCTTCATTAGCTAATAAAACAGATCAAATAGGTGAGATAGCGCAAGTAATAGATGATATAGCGGATCAAACAAATTTATTAGCCTTAAACGCAGCAATTGAAGCAGCGCGGGCTGGCGAACAAGGCAGAGGATTTGCAGTAGTAGCCGATGAAGTAAGAAAGTTAGCAGAGCGAACAACGAAGGCAACAAAAGAAATAGCAGAGACCATAAAAGCAATTCAAGTTGAAGCAAAAGAAGCCAACTCTTCAATGCAAGTGGCAAAAGTGGCAGTAAGTGATGGATTAAAATTAAATGAAGAGCTAGGTGATGTTCTATCAATAATTTTGACTGGTGCAGAAAATGTTGCAATGCAGATAAACCAAGTAGCAGCAGCTAGTGAAGAACAATCGGCAACAGCAGAACAAGTTTCTTCAAATGTGGAATCAATAAATAATGTAGCCAACGAATCGGCAACAGTGGTTCAGCAAATAGCAACAGCTTCTGAAGATTTAAATAGATTAACCGAAAATTTACAAAATCTAGTTAGTGCTTTCCGCTTTGATGAAACAACAAGATATATACAGTAATTTGAAAAACCCCTGCTTTTTAAGGTAGGGGTTTCCTTTTAATATTTTATCTATACTAATGTAGCAACCATAACCGCTTTTATTGTATGCATTCTATTTTCAGCTTCTTCGAAAACTATTGAGTGTTTCGATTCAAAAACATCTTCTGTAACCTCAAGTCCATCCATTCCATATTTTTGAAAAATATCTTCACCCATTATGGTTTCTCTATTGTGGAATGCCGGCAAACAATGCATGAATTTTACTTCTGGATTTTTTGTTAGCTCAATTACATTACTATTTATTTGATAAGGTTTCATTAATTCAATTCTTTCAGTCCAAGCTTCTTCGGGTTCGCCCATAGAAACCCAAACATCTGTGTATAGAAAATCGACACCAGAAACTCCGGTTGAAACATTATCTGTAATTGCTATTTTTGCGCCTGATTCTTTGGCTATTTCATTGCATTTAGCAACTAGTTCTTCCGCTGGCTGGAAACCTTTTGGAGCACAAATTCTTACATCCATTCCCATAATAGCACCGCCAACTAATAAAGAATTTCCCATGTTGTAACGTGCATCTCCAAGATAGCAGAAACTCATTTCCTCAATCGGTTTTGAAGAAAACTCTTCCATTGTTAGTAAATCTGCCAAAATTTGTGTTGGATGATATTCATTTGTTAATCCGTTCCAGACTGGCACATTTGAATACTTTGCTAATTCTTCAACAATATTTTGTCCAAATCCACGGTATTCAATTCCATCATACATTCCACTTAAGACACGAGCAGTATCTTTCATTGATTCTTTATAGCCAATTTGACTCCCGCTTGGACCTAAATAAGTTGTGTGTGCACCTTGATCATATGCAGCTACTTCAAAAGCACAGCGAGTTCTTGTTGACGCTTTTTCAAAAATTAATGCAAAGTTTTTACCCATTAAGTTTTTCTCTTCAATTCCGGCATATTTATCTGCTTTTAACTTTTTTGAAAGATCCAACAAATATCTTAATTCTGCTTTTGTGAAATCTAGAAGCTTAAGAAAATTTTTACCTTTAAGATTGATTGACATATTTTTCTCCTATAAAAAATAAGCACCAATAAAATGAACAAGTGCTGTCCGTCATGTGACGTAGGTTTAAATTAAAATTGTGAACAAATGAATTTCATTTGATATATTTATTTTTCTACTCAGTAAAAATAGGATGATTCTCTAAAAGTAAAAACAAAAAAATTAAATTGAATAAGCGTTTAGTCAAAATATAATTCACTTGTGTTCGAATCTAGATTATAAAATTAAATTTGCAGATTTCAGATTATTTAGCAAAATTTATATTTCAACGTAACCATTTTGTATAAGGGATTTATTTTGGAACATTTATAAAATTTGATGAGTATGCAAATTTGAGTAAATTAGTTTTTAATTTTTTTAATAATGGATGTTTTAATGAAGAATGTATTTGTAGTTACAATGTTAGTAATTCTCACTTTTGGGTGTTCTGGAAGTAATGATACGACCGAAATGAATGCCGAAGACCATTTGGCTTATGCAATGGAATTGTATAACAATGAAGATTATCAATTTAGTATAAAAGAATTTCAATCAATTATTTTACAGTTTCCTGGTAATGTTGTAAATGATGATGCACAATATTATTTAGCTATGTCATATTTTAATGATGATCAATATCTTTTGGCAGCTTATGAATTCAGCAAATTAATACGTGACATAAAAGGAAGTGAATTTGTTGCGAAGTCACAATTTATGCTAGCCGATTCCTATTATCAACTTTCTCCTCCATATCAACTTGAGCAAAGCTATACACTAAAAGCTATTTCTGAATTTCAAGCATTTCTTGATTTTTTTCCTGTAGATGCTAAAAGTGAGGAAGCTGAGCGAAAAATTCACGAACTTAACATTAAGCTGGCAGAAAAATTATTTGAATCTGCTCAAATATATGAGAAGATGGAATACTACAATGCATCACTTGAATATTATACAAAAGTCTATGAAACATATCACGACACAAAATATGCACCAATTGCGCTTCACAAAAAAATAACTATTCTTTTAGAAAAGGAACGTATTGGTCTTGCTGTCGAAAATATGAAGCTATTTCTCACAAAATATCCAGAATCAGAATTTACAACAGAAATACAAAATCTTTATGATGAAATGTCAAATTAAATGAATGTAATGGTTTAACTTATTACAAACAAAAACCTTTGAAGTTTAATCCCGAATTATTCATTAGGAGAAAAACTTTGAAGGTTATTCAATAAAAAGAAAAACATGAAAACAGTTTCCTACTCAATAATAACAATGACCGAATTGGTATTGCCTCAGCATACAAATCAATTAGGTAATTTGCTTGGTGGTCAGTTAATGCATTGGATTGATATTTGTGCAGCACTGGCTTCTTCAAAACATGCTGGAAGAATTTGTGTTACAGCGTCGGTTGACAAAATTGATTTCCATCACCCAATAAAACTCGGAGATGTTGTAACTATTGTTGCTTCTGTTAATAGAGTTTTTAATAGCTCTATGGAAGTTGGAGTTTCGGTTTGCTCCGAGAATTATACAAAAGGTAAAAAACTTCACACTAATTCGGCATACTTAACTTTTGTTGGATTAAATTCTGATGGAGTTCCAGTAAAATCATCTCCCATTGTTCCAGAAACAACAGATGAGAAACGACGTTATGAAGAAGCTCAAGTAAGACGACAAGCAAGATTAAATATGAGGGATAAATGAAGTATATACTAATATTTATTTTAACAACCAGTTTTATATACGCTCAAAATTTGGATTCGTTATACAATGCAGTTATTTCTTTGCATCAACATGAAACAAATATTAAAACACCAAATTCTATAACTACTAATAATCCTCCAATAAAATGTGGTTTCGGTATTATTGCAGATGTAAAAAGACACTTTAATGATTTTACTACGGAACAACAAAACAATATTCAAAATGTTTTAGAACGCCCCATATTAGAAACTAGCATTGTTTCTCCATCCGGACGTTTCAGAATTCACTATGACCGAACGGGTTATAACGCCCCAGATTATTTTAATGGAATTGCAAATACTGTTCAACTAAGTGTTGATTCACTTGCAATGGCTTTCGACTCGGCATATTTTTTTGAAGTAAATTACCTTGGCTTTGATCCACCACCTTCCGATGACGGAGATGGCGGTGATGATTTATATGATGTTTATATTTCTAACCTTGGATATTATGGTGTAACTAACTGGACGTCAAATAACGTTGGTAAGAATGTTAGTTTTATTCAAATAGATAATCAAATGAGTGACCCAAATAATTTTTTCACTAAAGGGATTAATGCTGCTCGTGTAACAGCCGCACACGAATTTCACCACGCAATTCAAGTTGGCTCATACAGTGATAACACGGAGGGTAATACTTACTATTTTGAAATAACATCAACTTCAATGGAGGAATTTGTTTTTGATAGTGTTAATGACTATTACGGATATTTATCTGGCTATTTCAAAAACCCCGACAGAAGATTTACTTATTTTGATGGTTCAAGTAATGGTGGTGGTTATGATAGAGCTATTTGGAATATTTTTCTAAAAGAAAAATTTGAAAAAGATGGTGATTCCAAAAAAGGATTTGATATAATTAAAAGATCTTGGGAGTTGATGAGGAATAATCAGAACTCAGCAATTGAAGCAATTAGTTTAGCTCTATCAGAAAATGGTCTTTCATTAAAAAATACTTTTGCCGAATTTTCCCAATGGGTTTATTTTACTGGATATAGAACAAAACAAAACAAATATTTTTCTGAAGCAAACAACTATCCTTTAGTTAAACCAATTGCCACATATAAATATCAGGGCCCAAAAAAAACATATATGATGAGTTTAAAACCTATGGCTCATAATTATATTGTTTTTGATTTATCTTCGTCTGGTATTAATGATACACTTGTAAGCATTATTTCAAATTGTGATTTAAAAAATGCGGATATTTATCCTTACACTGGTGTGAATTATGATTATTCTCTTCTCACGGCAAATGAAGATGGAAGTAACCAAATTATTACTGGTTATTACTCTAAACTAGTAAGTGACAAAATGGAATATTTAAAAGAAAGTGATGTATTCAATAATGAAGTTGTTAATGGAGCAACGCTTGTTCGAGAAGAAGTAGATTTTGCATTTCCTCAGCCATTTAATTATTCAAAAAATCAATTCGTTTTCTTTCCAACAAAAACAAATGAATATGGAATTGCAAAGCTAGCTATTTACAGCACTAGTATGAACTTAATATACAATGGACAGCTTCCAATTTATGCCGCAGAAAAAATAATTGTACGCTGGGATGGTAAAGATAATAATGGCAAAAAAGCCGCGAGTGGAATTTATATTTTTGTAACCGATTCTGATGGTGAGATTATAACAGGCAAAATAGCAATTATTAATTAATAGTATTTATGGATAATTACACATTAACATTACAAAATTTAACTAAATCATTTGGTAGAAGATTAATATTTAAAGATATAAATGCTGAATTCAAAAGTGGGAATATATATGGTTTTGCTGGCAGCAATGGTTCGGGCAAATCAACGCTTGCTAAAATTGTTGCTGGTGTAATTTCACCTACTAGTGGCAAAGTAAATCATGCACAGAATGGAATAGTAATAAATTCCGATAATCTTCACGAGCATCTCGGGTTTGTTTCTCCCTATTTAATTTTGTACGATGAATTTAGTGCTGAAGAAAACATTCTCCACTTTTTGAAGATTCGTGGATTAACCGCCGACAAGGAAAAATTAAACTCATTGTTTAATGATTTCAATTTATACGATAGAAGAACTGATTTGCTAAAAGGATATTCATCTGGAATGAAGCAGCGTATTAAATTTATATTTGCACTTGTTCATAATCCATCATTGTTAGTTTTTGACGAGCCAACCTCAAACCTTGATATTAAAGGGAAAGATACTGTTTATAAAATAGTTGAGCAGGAATCGAAAGAAAAGCTGGTAATTTTAGCTTCAAATGAAGAGAGCGATTTGTCTTTGTGCAGCGAAACTATTTACGTTGAAAATTTTAAGCAACTAGAAATAAGCAAAAGATGAAAGCATATTCACTATTCAAAAAAGATTGGCAATCAGAGTTGCGAACTAGATACGCGATAAATGCGCTTGCAATGTTTATTCTTGTTACCATTAGTGTAATACTATTTTCAATTGGACAAGAAAAAATTTCCAAACATTTAACTGGTGGACTTCTCTGGGTAGTAATTTTTTTTTCTGCCATGTCAGGTCTTTCAAGAGCATTTGTCTCGGAAGAAGAGCGTGGCACAACACTTACACTTCATTTAATAGCTAAACCTTCAACTATATTTTCGGGTAAACTGTTTTTTAACATTATACTAGTTTACTTAATGAATTTGTCTATTGTTATCTTGTATTCACTTTTGTTCGATTCATTTTCAATTCAAAATGTTTGGTTGTTTTTTTTCGCAGCCATATTTGGCAGTTTCGGCATTGCAGTTTCATCAACAATAATTGCCGCTATTATTTCAAAAGCCAGCGCAAAGGGAACACTTTACCCAGTTTTAGCATTCCCAATATTATTACCACTAATATTAATATTACTTGAACTAACAAAATTTTCGATTGATGGTAAATCTATTTCTGCATCATTTGTGGAATTAGCTTTTCTAATTTGTTATGATGTTGTTATGCTAACAGCATCATATATGCTTTTTGATTTTATCTGGAAAGACTAATAATGGTAACTTTTAAATACTCTCTTCTTTCTAAAATTATATTTCGGTATGCCAATATTCCAGCAACAATCTTTTTATCCCTTTATATGGTAAGCTCTTTTATATACATGTTTCAGAAATGGTATTTTGTGTTCCCATTTCTGTTAAATCTTATTATAATTATTACCATGAATAGATTTTACTTCCGATCTTACAAACTATTTCCATACAAGATTGATATAAATAATGAGAAAATGATTTGTTCCGATTACTTTAATAAATCGAAAGTTCACGAAATACTTCTTAGTGATATTGATTTAGTTGAAGGTGGGTCTATTTCTGGTACTCCAGCAAAGCCAATTTATATTCACGATTCTAATAATAATATTATTGTGGGAATTAGTCCTCACATGAAAAACCATAATAAATTAGTTACAATTATTCTCAGTAATGTTAAAAAAGAAGTTTATGATGACGTGCTATCAGTAGCAAAAGAGATTAGCGAGGCAAATAAAGCTATGTTTGGATTGGGGAAAGGCAAAAAAAAACCCATCAAAAAATGATGGGCTTTTAATATTCATGTTAAATTATTTTTCAACTTTTGGAGGAAACACTGAATCTTGAAGTGCTTTACCAACTTTTAATTTAACAACATTCTTTTTAGCTATTTTAATTTCAGCACCAGTCTGAGGATTACGTCCTTTTCTAGCTTTTCTAACAGCAGTAGATACTTTGCCAATTCCAGGAATTGTAAATCCTTTTTTAGCATTCTTGCCAGCTAATACTGCAAGTTCATCTAAAAACATTGCTGATTGTTTTTTTGTAACTTCAAGCTTAGTAGCCATGTGTTCAACTATTTGAGCTTTTGTTAAAGGTTTTTTTGGATCTAATTTTACTGCTTCTTTTTTAGGAGCAGCTTTTTTAACTTCTACTGCTTTAGGAGCAGCGACTTTTTTAGGAGCAGCAGCTTTTTTAGGAGCAGCAGCTTTTTTAGGAGCAGCAACTATTTTAGGGGCTGCAACTTTTTTAGCTTCTTTTGCCATGTCTTTTCCTATGTTTGTTAAGGAGTTAGTGAATGTTGTATTAAAAATAAATAATTTATTTAAATAAAAAAACTATTTTTAATTTTTTCTGGTTTTATTTTAACCAATGATAATAGGCTTATTTTAACATTATTAGTAATTTAGAGCAACTAATAAACAGGTATTTGTAAATATAGAATTATGAAAAAAATATTATTAATATTATTCTGGCTTTATTCTGTAATTTCAATAAGTGCAGAAACAACTTGTGTTATCTCTGATACCCTTATGAATAAAGGGCTTAACAGCTATGACTCATTAATTATAATGCAAAAGGATTCATTGTTAATTGCAGATTCTACAATCAACAAAACAAAAATACCTGCGTTTGTATTTATTCCATCTGTCGGTCTTGATGAAAAAGCTCATTATTTTGAAGGCATAAAAAACAAATATTTTTCTAGAGAAGATTACAGAAATCTTTCAGATATTTTTACATACGAACCATTTGCCTTTAATCAGGATCTAGGTTCATTAGGACAACCAAATGAACAAATGTTTTATGGATTGGGATTTGGAAATATTTCTTATATAAAAGATGGTGTTCTTTTAAATAGTAGATGGCAAAATTCTTACAATCTTAACAAACTAAATAATGAATTAGTTGATTCAATTGAACTTGCTCCAATTACAAAAGGATTTTTATATAGCCCATATAGCAATCCTATTTCTATTATTATCAATAATCGTTATAAATTTCCGTCACGTGCTATTACAAATCTTAAATTTTATCAAGCCAGCTTTGATGAAGGTTTTGTTGATGTATTATTTCATGCCCCAATTAATAAACAATTGAGTTATGGCATTGGTGTTTCTAACTCAGCAGTTGATTCAAGATTTGCAAATAGCGACTACGAATCTTGGAAGTTAAATACGCATGTTAACTACCTAGTAAATAATAAAATTAATATTAATATTGATTATTCTTTTTCCTATGACACGTTGGCATTATTTGGTGGGCTCGATACTAATAAAGTGTTAAATGATATATTTCAATCGGTGCTATATGAAACGGTTAGTACTAGTAAGTCATCTAGATATCAGCTTACATATAATAATCAAGCAAATGTTAAAATACTTGCCCTTCTTATTCCAAACATTAAAAGTGATTTAACGTTTTATTTTAATTCTACTTCGCAAAAATATTTTCAAAACACAGATCAGCTTTTTGAAAATATGACAGTAATAGTGCATGGAAATTATTATCAAACACTTGGTGCAAGTTTCAGAAATCTTTATGAACAGAAAAATGTTTCTGTTGATCTTATTGCTAATTATGAAACAACAAATTATGATACTGATGTGATGCATTTTAATAATTCACAAAATGTTTTCACATTATCTGGTGAGGTAAAATACTTTTCGAAAAATGAAATAATAGTGCCAAGTGTATTTGGCAAGTACAGTATTTTTAATGGAAAAACATTGTTGGGTTTTGGTGCTGACATAACAAGCCGTGTTAATAATAATATTTCACTCTATGCTGGATTAGCTTGGTTTCAACAACAAGTAACACTTTTGGAAAGTAATTATCCATTTATGTCTACCTTCCCATTTAACTTAGTAATTAGTTATCCCTTTAGTGCAGCTGAAAATAATTCATTAGAGATGGGAATAAAATTTAATTACAACCATATAAATGGAAAGCTAACATATTTTAATTATCATTCAAAAAATAATAATGTACCATATATGAACCAAAGCATTAGCGACTCACTTCTTATCAACGAATTATCATACTTTGCAGAAAGGGATATAAAAAATAGTGGGATAAATGCTAATATTAATTTGAAAATATGGAATATCCTATTTAGCAATAATATTTCATATTATTTTAGTACAAGAGATGAGCGTGTTTATGCATCACCAGATTATACACTTGCTGGAAAATTATATTATATGGATTTGCTGTTTGAGAATAACCTAAATCTGAAAACTGGAATTAATTATCGTTATACTGGCGGACAATTACCATTTATATATGATTTTGAAAAATCATTGCAAATAACTTCCGATTTAACACCTATGGTTGATTACTCTGAGGTTCCTTCCTCATTTCAATTAGATTTATTCATGGCGGGTACAATTAAAGAACGTGCAACAATTTTTGTTACTTTAGAAAATGTTTTAGATACTGAGTATTACATCGTTCCATATTACTTCAAACAACCAATTACTCTTCGATTTGGAGTTTCTTGGTTACTGTATGATTAAAGTTTAGTCAATTATTTACAGACTTTAATTTATTGTTTTAAAAAATTATATTGATTTATCAAATTAGGATTTTCATGAAAACACTTACAAAAATATTTATTATTATTTCTTTTTTTTCTCTCAGTTTATTTGCACAAGTTGTTGTTTCTACTCCCGAGTTTGCTACTGAAGCAGATTCAATTATAATTACTTTTGATGCCACACAAGGCGGACAAGGACTTATGGGGTATACTGGTGATGTTTATGCTCATACAGGTGTAAACACTAACCTTGGTAATTGGCAGCACGTTATTGAATCTTGGGGAAATAATGCAACTCAACCAAAACTAACGAGAATTGAAACAAATCTTTACAAGTTAGTAATAGGCTATCCAAGAGTTTTTTATAATCTTACCAACACTGCAGAGAAAATAAATGAATTAGCCTTTGTTTTTAGAGGTGCTAGCGGAAGCCCACAAACAGAGGATATTTTCCTACCTATTTATCAACCAGGAATAAATGTATCCATAATTAATCCACTAGAAAGAAATTTATTAGTTCTTTTAAATGATGAAATAGATGTAGTGGCAAAAAGTGTTTATGCAGATTCTTTGTTTTTGTACCTTAACGATTCTCTCTTAGCATCCACAAATTCTGACTCAATAGGTTACAAAATTTCTGTAAATAGTATGGCTGATAAAAAAATAATTGCAAAGGCATCAGCCATAACCGGAACTGTTGATTATGATACGGTCTCCTATTCTGTAAGGGGAGAAGTTGTAATTGAAAATTTGCCAGATGGAATAATTCCAGGAATAAATTACATTAATGATTCTACTGTTACTCTTGCGTTTTTTGCGCCCAATAAGGAATTTATTTATGTTATTGGTGATTTCAATAACTGGGCTACAAATTCAAAATATTTTATGAAACGTACTCCAGATAATTCGACATATTGGATTTCTATAACAGGACTTAAGCCTAACATAGAATATGCATTTCAATATTTTATTGATGGAACGCTTGCATTAGCTGACCCATATACAGAAAAAGTGCTTGAAGGTGAAGATGACCAAATTGATAGCTACACTTATCCAAATCTTAAGGATTATCCAAGCGGAAAAACAGATGGTTCAGTTAGTATTATTGAAATTAATAAAGAAAAGTATAATTGGACTGCCTCAGAATACCAGCGTCCTGATAGACAAAAAGCTGTTATCTATGAATTATTAATTCGTGATTTTATTTCTGAGCATAATTATCAAACGCTAATTGATACTCTTAATTATCTTCAAAAACTTGGGATAAATGCAATTGAACTTATGCCAATTAACGAATTTGAGTACAATAAAAGTTGGGGATATAATCCTGCATTTTATTTTGCACCAGATAAATATTATGGAACTGAAAATAATTTGAAGCGTTTTATTGACGAAGCTCACAAACGTAATATTGCTGTTTTGCTTGACGTTGTTTACAATCACACGTTTGGGCGCTCACCTTTTGTTCGTCTTTATGCCACAGGAAATTATGGACCACCTTCTACAGAAAACTACTGGTATAATGTTACTCCAAAACACGACTATAATGTTGGATATGATATGAATCATGAATCGACTTATACAAGAGAATTGGTAAAGCGTATTCTTCACCACTGGATTACGGAATACAAAGTTGATGGATTCCGCTTTGATTTATCAAAAGGATTTACTCAAAAAAATACTCTTGGAAACGTTACACAGTGGGGACAAAAAGACGATTCCAGAATAGCAATTTTGAAAGACTATTTTGATTACACAAAAACATTGGACCCTGATTTATATTTTATACTTGAGCATTTTGCAGAAAATTCTGAAGAAACAATTCTCGCGAATTATGGAATGATGCTTTGGGGAAACATGAATCACAGTTATGCACAATCAGCAATGGGCTGGATAGATGATAACAGTAGCTTGGAATGGGGATACTACAGAAACCGTGGTTGGAATGAGCCTAATTTAGTTTCCTATATGGAAAGTCATGATGAACAGTGGTTGATGTTCAAAAATTTGGCTTATGGCAGAGCAAGTGGTACATATAATATAAAAGATTTAAACACTGCATTAAACAGAATGAAACTGGTTGGAACATTTTTCTTCACAATTCCTGGTCCGAAAATGATGTGGCAATTTGAAGAACTTGGATATGATGAGGAATTAACAGCGGCAGGAAGAACTGACGAAAAGCCAATACATTGGGAATATTTGGAGAATCCAAATAGAATGAATTTATATAAAACATATGCAGCGTTATTAAAGCTTAGAAATGAAAATGAAGTATTTACATCAAAAGAAACTAATGTTAGTATGAGTTTAGGTACAAGTGTTTATGGCAGAAGAATAAACTTAATTCACTCAAGTATGAAAGCTACCATCATTGGTAACTTCAACGTAGTTAATTTAACCATGCAGCCAAAATTTCAGAGCACTGGAATGTGGTATGATTACTTTGCTGGTGATTCATTAAATGTTACTGATGTAAACATGAGCATTGACCTCAATCCAGGTGAATTCCGAATTTATACAACTAAGAAATTAGAGACACCAGAAGCTGGAATAACAACGGATATTAAAAACAAACAAAATTCTGTTATTACGAATTATAATTTGATGCAGAATTACCCTAATCCGTTTAATCCAAGCACGACAATAAGTTTTACAGTTCCTCAGCAGTCGAAAATTCAATTGTCTATCTATAATGTAATAGGCGAAAAAGTTGCAGATTTAGTTAATGGAGAGGTTTCTGTTGGATATCATACAATTAACTTTAATGCAACAAACTTATCTTCAGGAATTTATTTTTACAGAATTTCAAGTGGCAGTTTTGTTAGCACAAAAAAAATGATTTTAATGAAGTAAAATAAAAATTTGTTTGAATAATAAATTGGGCTTTCAAAAGATTAAAACTTTGCGAAAGCCTTTTATCAAATAAGCATTTTGCATTTACACAAAATATGGTACAGTCTCTCTATAAATGAAATGAATGAATTTGGTTTTTTTTTGATCATTTCCAGACCTGTCCAATGTTATTTTGGTGGATAAAATTATTTAAAGTTATGCAGCAAAAAAAATGGATATAGTTTTTAGAATAATATCAGAAAATGATTTTGAATTTTTAAAGGATATGTTGTATCTAGCAATTTATGTTCCAGAAGGAGTTGAACCTTTCCCAATAGAAATTATAGAAAATCCAGAAATATCAAAATATATTGATAACTGGGGAAGAAAAGATGATTTTGGAATTATTGCAATTGATAAAAATGTAAATAAAAAAGTAGGATTAATATGGATTAGAACATTTCCGGAAGAAATTAAAAGTTATGGATTCATAAATGAAGAAACGCCAGAATTATCAATGTCAGTAATTCCAGAATATAGAGGGAAAGGAATTGGTACTAAAATGATAGAAAAATTATTTGAAGAAATAAAAAACAAATACAAACAAATATCATTAAGTGTATCCAAAGAAAATCCAGCAAAAAGATTATATGAAAGATTTTCGTTTGAAAAACATTGTGAAACAAATGATTCAATAACTATGTTAAGAAAAATAAAAGCTATATAACCAGTTATTCCTATTAAATAAAGCTTAAATTGGTGATAAAAATTTTACAAAAAGGGCGAAGTGATGCCTCTACTATCAAAAATGTTCTTTTCATAATGATAATAATTTTGTTTATTTACTTCCTTGAAAAGAGGTTGAGAATGATCCCATAAAAACACTAAGTGTTCTAACTTGTGTAGTTTACAAAATTTGGGACTTCTTTTCCTCTTTTCGTTTATTGTTTTGCCTTCTTGAAACTGGAGCTTTGACTAAATAGCCATGGCAAGAAAAATCAAAAAGTGAAGCTTTGACTAATTATTTAGTTTAAAAATTCCCACAATCTTGACCACAAAAAGTAATACACCTTAAATTATAATTCATAATATTAACAGATTGTGGGAATTTTGCCGATTTAAAAAGCGTAAAGCAATTTGCTTAAACAAAACCCCAAAATACTTTTTGCATAGAAAGATTATTATGTTTAATTTTTGCCAAATTATTTAGTTGAACAAAAATAATGACAAAATTTTAATTAAATAACAAAACAAAAACCAGATTAAGTACCCATAATAATATACTAAAGATGGTTTCGCATTTATTCCCATTTTTATGGGAGAAATCAATGAAAAGAAAAAACTTTTTAAAGAAATTTTCATTTTTGTCTTTGATGCCTATTCTTTTAACAGAAACACTAAGGGCAAGCACAAAACCACCATCAACAAATTCCTCAACGGTGAGAATAACGGATGAATGCGTTAATTGTTGTATGTGTATTGCAGAATCACCATCAAAAATGATTATTGAGTCTGATGGTGAGTATATCTATAATATACAAAGTGAAGCTATTGTGGAAATTGGATAACTCTTTTCTTTAGGGGGAAAGATATTCTCCCTACTTTTTTGTACCTTTTATTATCTAATAACAAAACGTAATAATGCGAAAACTAGATTTCTTATCATTAACATTTGAGAGCACAAGAGGAAATATTTTAAGAACATTTCTTTCAATAATTAGTGTGGTTATTGGTGTTTTCTCATTTGTATTTGTTGTTTCTTTGAATGAAGGAATGGCTGAAAGTATGATGCAAACAATCAAAAATTATGGGGGTTATAATACATTTGATATCAAATCTTCAAAAAAAAATATGGTTATGACATCTGTAACCGATTCAAAACATAGAAAAACGATACATTATCGTTATCCAATAACGCTCACACTTATCGATTCACTAAACAAAAATTTCAATGACGCAATATTCATTACTGAATTAGTAGGGGATGATTATTATATCAAAGGAGAAAAAAGATATAGGTTTCTAGGAGTTAGTGAAAATTTTTTTGAAGTTTATAACAATATAAAAATTGAAGATGGCAGAAAGTTTAACCTATTAGATATAAAAAGCAAGAACAATGTTATCGTTATTGCAAAAAATGATGAAAGTAGTCTTGATGAAAAAATGTCGGTTGGGGATATGATTACAATAAACAATTATCAATTTGAAATAATTGGGGAGTATGTTTCTCAAGGGTTGAATCTCTATTCAAGAGCGATATTTATTCCTATTACAACTTTTAAAACACTTTTCTATAAACAAGAAGAAATGCCCAGAAGTATTTTGTGTAAAGTTGAGGATGTGTCTAAACTAGATAGAACAATTGACCAAGTACAGAGTTACTTAGATTTCATAAGTGAAAAAGGGATATTCCGTATAAATAGTAGGGAAGATAGTATAAAAGATTTTGAAAATATGTCATCTGCGTATTCAAATCTAATTTTACTTTTCTCCATTTTAATGTTAGTTACTGGTGGGATAGGAATTATGAACATAATGCTTTCCTCAATAAAGGAGAGGATGCGCGAGATTGGAATTAAAAAAGCCGTGGGTGCAAAAAACAGAGATATTTTTGTTCAATTCTTTTTGGAAACAATGTTCCTCTTTTTTATTGGTGGAAGTATTGGAATTATTTTGGCTGTTTTTAGTGTTGAAAGTGTAGCTGAATTTATTATTAAAAAGCAGGTGTGGGGTGCCCAAGCAAAAGCATTAATTACGTTTAGAGTAATTATTACTTCAATTATTTTTTCGGGAATTACCGGATTTATTTTCGGGCTGTTGCCTGCAATTAAAGCATCCAAAGTGATGCCAATAGATTCTTTACGTTATGAATAGAATAGTTTCAATATTAATTAGTTTAATTCTCTTTGCTTCTAATTATATTGCACAGGAGAAGCTTTCACTCGATAATTGTTTAGATATATTATTCAAACAAAGTACACAATATAAAATGTTGGAGTTGGAAAATCAACGAGATGAATTAAATTATAAATTGCAATCCGTTTTCAAATACCCAACAATAAACTTGAACTTAGGAGTTCCTTTCAAACTAAACCAGGGTGTTGAGGATGTATTTAATTCAGAGTTAAATCAATATACTTTAATCGTAAACAATGCTAATAATTTTACCCCTGTTGCGACACTTTCAACTATGTATAATTTGCCGACTGGTGGAGCTTTCAATATGAGTTTGGCAACACTATACAATACTTATAACTCAGATTACAGTAATGATAGAGAGCGTTTTCAGTATTCGTTTTATGCTGGAATTTCGCAGCCAATTTTCAGTGTAAATAATTACAGAGTTAGTTCTGAAATCAAAGAGAAAGAATTCCAAAAAACAAAATTGAACTTTTTTAATAGTAGGAACAAACTTATTTTTAATACTATAGAGAAATACTACGTCACTCTTCTTAAGCAAAAAGAGATTGCTTTAACTAAACGTAAAATTGAAAAAGAATTAAAGGAACTGAAAGAACAAAAATTAAAATTAAAACTTGGCAAAATTTCTGAAATAGAATTTATTACTAAAAAGTTAGCTGTTAAAAACACCGAGTTAAATTTATCACGCACAAATACAGAGTTTAGACATGCGAGGAAAGAACTTTTTTCATTTCTTGGAATAAATACCGATACATTGGTTGTGTTGGAAGAATCTGTTAAGTTTCTTCCATTTAATATTATGTTAGAAGATGCATTGGAACTTGTAGTAAAAAACAACCATGATTATAAAATTTTTGAACTAAGTTTGATAATAAATAAACTTGATTACGAATCCAAAACATCAACCAGAATTGAAACGGAATTGACTGCTTCAGCTTTTTTTTCAAACCAGTTATACTATCTACCAGTTGATAGAAAAATAAAAACCTACGACTATAATTTGGGAATTAATGTTAAGGTTCCAATAATGGATGCAGGCAAATATAATACAGAAGCTGAACTTTCCGAAATTAAGTTAAGAGAGATTAAAAATGACATTAAAGAGAAAGAGAAAGAGTTAAAACTCTTAGTGACTGAGTATTATTATTTGCTGGAGTTTTTCAGAAATCAATATGATTTACAAAATGAGAAACTTAAAATATTTAAAGATTCTTATAAAATCTATAAGAGAGAATACAACTCAGGAAGGCTCACTCTTTTTGAACTCCAAGAACATGATAATGAAATATATGATGCGGAAAAGAGTGCAATTGAGACTGTAATAAATTACAATAAAAATGTGTTGCAGTTAAAAACAATTTTGGGAATGGAGATATTTTAATGATTAAGAAATGGATTTATATTGTAGGTGCTATTTTGCTTTTGTCGTTTGCTCTTTATTATTCGCTTTTGTCACTTAGCAAAGATGAAGAAACGAGTTTCAGTAAATCGACAAAGGTTACTATCGGGAAAGTTCAAAAAAGTATTACACTAATAGGACAAATTGAAGCATCAAAAATAATGGCTGTTAATTCTTCTATAACTGGCAAAATAATTGAGAAATATTATTCACTTGGTGATTCTGTAAAAGCAGGTGAAACTCTTCTTACCATTAAACCCGACCAAGAGAAGTATGTTGAATTTTTAAGGAATAAAAATGCTTTTTACAAAGCTAAAATTGAGTTCAAAGAAAAAGAGATTGAGTATAACAACAGCAAAGAATTATTTGAATCACATTTCATTCATGAGGATGAATTAAGGAAAAGTAAAAATGCTTTTGATATAGCAAAAATGCAGGTTGAAATAAGTGAAAAAACTTTTGAGATTTATAAAAGCAAATACAATATTGATGAAAAGAGTGTCTTTAAAATAATTCCGATAAAGGCACCAATTGGAGGCATTGTAACAGAAGATAATGTTGAGGAAGGGAATTATATTAAGTCGGCATTATCAGAATATAACGAGGGAACAGTAATTTGTGTAATTGGGAATTTTGATGAACTAAGAGCAGATTTTACCATTGCTGAAGAGTACCTTCCTGTATTGCGTAAAATAGAAAAAGTAAAACTTAAAACTAAAAAAGGGGCAAATCTTGGAGTTGGAAGAATAGTAAAAATATCTCCGCTTGGTAATAGTAATAACGGATATGTTTCGTTTGATTTTTCGGTTGAGCTTAAATCTCCCCCAAAGCGCATCTATCCTGGTACTTCAGTACAGGCAGAAATAATAATTACTGAGAAAGATAGTTGCTTAATAGTACCAATACCAGCAATCGGTTTTGAAGGTGAACAAGCATTTGTCAATTTCAAAAATGATAAAAATATAATAATAAAATATGTTAAAATCGGTGTTGTAGGTAACAGATTTGTCGAAATAACTGAAGGGGTTGTTAAAGGGGATATATTGGTTTATTGAAGAGAACCTACCTAACAATTCGCTCAACTTGAACGCCGAAAAGCGATGGCGATTTGGTTTTTGAATTGTGAGGGGGAAGTTGTAGTTTTCTTGAAGTAGTACAAGTTAGTAAAATAAATTTTTAATAAAAGGTGTTGAGTTTGCTGTTGCCGAAATAGTAGTCGGCGGACAAGTTAGCTTAAACGACGTTATATTACTAATAAATAATGTGAGTTAATAAATTTGGATTTTATAATTGTAATTTTATTTTTTATACTTTTCTTTTTTTTGATATTTGAAAAATATATTTCAAATGCATGGATTAAAATTTACTACAAATTTGGAATACCAATAGTTTATAAAAAAGATTTTAAAAGGAGTGAAAAAACAATTTCAAAAAATGATTCTGATTTCGAATTTCATTCTAAAGGTGAGAATTTAACTTTTTTTCGTTATGGCAAATTTAAACAAGTTGGTGGACCTCAATTTTTTGATTTTTCAACATTTAGAGGCTTTATCGAAAATAACATTGATCAAAAAGAAAGAAAATTATATTGTTTTATTAATTGGTACATTTTATTTTTAATCATACTTCTCGTGGGTGGAATATTTCTAGCTAAAGAATCATTAGCAAAATTGTTGGTTTTTGGAGTTCTTCTTATAATTATTTGGACATTGATAGATAAAATCAAAAAGTTCAAAAAAGCAATATAACCAGCAAATCAACCTGCCCGCGGAGTAATGCGGGTTTAGTGCAGTATTAAAATTTAAGTTGCTTCAAATAAGGGATTAATTTTATGACACAAAACATTTTGTTAACTAAAAAAACAAAGATTTTAAGCCTTTTATCTATAGTGTTTTTTACAATTTTTATTTTCGGATGTGGTACGTCAACCATCTATATTCAAACTGGTAAATCAATGAATGCAAAATCAATCGATTGTCTTATCGAGGTTTTTAATTCAAAGATACCAGAGCGAAAATTTGAAGAGTTAGGAATTTTAGAAAGTAAAGGTATATATAGTTATAATACTTTTGAAAAAGTTTTACCAAAATTAAAGGAAAAAGCCTGTGAAAATGGTGGAGATGCAATTATTATAAAAAATATTCAAAAATATGTTGAAGACTCGGATGAGAGGATTTTTGTTATAGCAACGGTAATAAAATGGTTGGATTAGTTTTTACTATTATATATTTATTAAAAAAAGAGTAAAAGTTAAAATCAGAACGTTATAAACTTGGTTGGGAAAAATTAGTGCAACTTGATGGTGAACAAGGTTGCTGAGAACAATCAAGTTGTTACAGATGTTTCCATTAAAGCAATGCTGTCAACTTAATGATCCAAATGTGGCTATCTGTAAGATTCCTCTGGAAAAGCCATTATAATTTTTGTTTTTCTAAAATCCGTTTACTAAAGAGGCTGTGTTAAAATAGGGTGTAAAGCAAATTTTGGTTTCGTTTTTAAAGTGAATTCGAAACATTTTTTCTAAAAAAATGAATTATCACACAGCCTCTAAAGTAAACGGCAATTACCGTCGCTTTTAAGCGACTGGATAAAAACAAATAGAGAGAAAATGGCTTTAGCCACATTTGAAATGATTAATTGTCTTAAGTTGACAGCATTGACCCAGCTAGTCATCTCTACGTTGTTAATAATTTGTATTTGTGGCAACTTTGTATATGGTCATTTACCATTCCAATTGATTGCATGTGGGCGTAAATTATTGTTGAACCTACAAATTTGAATCCACGTTTTTTCAAATCTTTGCTTAATTCATCCGATTCTTTTGATGTTGCTGGAACTTCGCTAATTGTTTTCCATTTATTGATTATTGGTTTATTGTTTACAAATTGCCAAATGTATTTGTCAAAACTTCCAAACTCTTTTTGAACTTCTAAAAACGCAATTGCATTTGTAACCGATGCACGTACTTTTGCCTTATTTCTAATTATTCCCGCATTTAATAAAAGCTCTTCTATTTTTTCTTCTGTGTATTTTGCAACCTTTTTTGCGTTAAAATTATCATATGCTTTTCTGTAATTTTCACGTTTTCTTAAAATCATAAGCCAATTTAATCCTGCTTGTGCTCCTTCTAAAATGAGCATTTCAAAATGAGTTCTGTCATCGTGAACTGGAATTCCCCATTCATTATCGTGATATTTAACATATTGTTCGTCAGTTCCACACCAGTCGCATCGTTTTAACATACTTTCTCCTTTGTTGTAAATTAGAGTAAAAATTAAAAATTATTTGGGCAGTTTTCCCAATATTTTCCAAATCCATTTGTGCACACTATGAATAGATTTAACAGGATTTGCGAACATTAAAATGCATTCGTTGTGAATTACTTCTATTCCATTTTTTTTGCAATAAATAATTGCTTTATCCGATTCACTTCCTTGTTGCATCCAAATATGCTTAATGCCAATCTCATTAGCTTCTTCAACAATTATTTCTGTTTGAATTCCTGGAACAACAATTACAACTGCTTCAATTTCATCTTTTAGCTCTTTAATACTTTGATAGCATTTGTCCCCTCCAATTTCAGTTGTTGATGGATTTACAGCAAATACATTATAGCCCTTTTTCTTTAGTTCATTATAAATTACTGTCCCAAATTTATTCTTGTTTCGTGATACACCAACAACTGCCAAGTTTTTCTTGGACATAAAAACATCAACCATTTTTTGAGTAACCATATTACCTCCAATTATTTAATCCAAACTGTTTTAATATTAACAAACTCCTTAATTCCGTAGTGCGATAACTCTCTTCCATAACCAGAAGTTTTAATTCCGCCAAATGGCAAACGCGGGTCAGATTTTACCAATCCGTTGATAAACACCGAACCAGATTCAATTTTGGCAGCCAATATTTTAGCGTTTTCCATGTTGTTTGTCCACAACGAAGCTCCAAGTCCAAAAGGCGTATCGTTTGCAATGTCAATCGCTTCCCCTTCATTTATTGCTCTAATAATAATTGCTACTGGACCAAAAAGCTCTTCTGTGTATGCAAGCATTCCTTTTTTAACATTGCTCAAAACAGTTGGTGGATAAAATGCTCCTTCTCTATTAAGTCTATTTCCGCCACATAAAACTTTTGCCCCTTGTTTTTCGGTTTCTTTAACTTGATAATCAAGTTCCAAAAGTAAATCCTCGCGTGCAATTGGTCCCAACTCTGTTTCTTTCTCCATTGGATTTCCGACAATAAGTGAATTCATTTTATCAACAAATTTTGATTCAAATTCATCAGCAATATCCTCAAGCAGAATAAATCTTTTAGCCGCAATGCAGCTTTGTCCATTATTCAATATGCGTGCTAAAACACCGACTTTAACTGCTTCATCAATATTTGCATCGCTTAAAACAATAAACGGGTCACTGCCACCAAGTTCCATAACGCTTTTCTTTAATGCTTTTCCAGAAGCTGAAGCAACAGCCATTCCCGCAGGTTCGCTTCCAGTTAGTGTTGTTGCTTTAATTAATGGATTTTGAATAACATTATTTACCTGCGATGATTCAATCAATAATGTTTTAAATGTTCCTTCGGGCAAGCCAGCTTCGGTGAATATTTCCTCAATTGCTAAGGCGCTCATTGGAACATTTGATGCGTGTTTAAGCAGACAAACATTGCCCGCCATCAATGCTGGCGCAGCAAATCGGAAGACTTGCCAAAATGGATAGTTCCACGGCATTACTGCCAGAACAATTCCGATAGGGTCAAACTGTACAAAACTTTCGGACGCATCTGTTTCAATAATTTCTTTTTGCAAAATGGTCTCGGCATTTTGTGCGTAATATTCACAAACCCAAGCACATTTTTCAACTTCTGAAATTGCTTGTGTAATTGGCTTGCCCATTTCTAAAGTCATTATTTCTGCATATTTAAGTTTGCTGTTTCTAAGAACATTAGCAGTTTTAATAAGTAACTCTGCTCTTTGTTCAAATAAAGTTAGTCGCCATGTTTGAAATGCTTTTTCAGAGCTTGAAATTATTTCACTAACCTTTGTATCGCTCATTTTTTCAAATGTTTTTACTAATTTGTTATCCGCTGGGTTTATTGTCTCAATAGCCATTATATTTGCCTTATTAAATATTTATTTAAGAAACCTTTAAAGTATAACAATTTATTAATAATCTGGTAGATTTAACTTGATTAAATTATATATTATAATTATTTATTGCTTAATTATTAATCAAACAATTTTATAAGGCTATGGCAAAGAAAAATCCTAAAACATTTGTACTTGATACTAACGTAATACTTCACGATCCAAACTCAATTCATCAATTTGAAGAAAATAATATTGTAATTCCTTTAACTGTAATAGAGGAAATTGACCACTTCAAAAGAGGATCTCAAGTTATTAATATTAATGCGCGTCAATTTGCAAGAACACTTGATTCGCTTACTGGTAATGAACTTTTTAATGGTGGCATTTCTCTTGGTAAAGGAAAGGGAAAAGTTCGAATAGTAATTTCTAATGGAATGTGCGCTGAGATTAAAAATGCCTTTAGGGAAGATACTCCAGATCACAGAATTTTGAGTTGCGCTTTTGAACTTGAAAAAAACAGCACAAAAAAACGTGAACATATTTTGGTGACCAAAGATGTTAACCTTAGGATGAAAGCAAAAGCTCTTGGAATTATTGCAGAGGATTACTCAACAGATAAAATTCAAAGCGTTGAAGAGCTATATAGCGGCAAAGAGGTTTTAGAAGATTTTGATGATGACTTACTTAAAAAATTCTATGAAGTTCCATTTCAAGTTGAAGCCAATGATGTAAAAGAAAAAACGAGTAGTGAGTTTGTTCCAAACAAATATTTTGTTATTAGAAACACAAACCGTTCTGTGTTAGCATGGCTTGATAGCGAGCAGCAGTTTTTCAACAAGATTGATAAAAATCCAATTTCTGGAATTAAACCTCGCAATGCTGAGCAAACTTTTGCAGCAGATGCTTTATTAAATCCAAATATTCCCCTCGTTTCACTTACAGGAAAAGCTGGTACTGGTAAAACATTAATTGCACTTGCAAGCGCTTTACATGTAAGAAAGCAATATCGTCAAATATTTGTTGCTCGCCCAATTGTACCTTTAAGTAATAAAGATATTGGATTTTTGCCAGGAGATGTTGAAAGCAAAATTGGACCGTACATGCAGCCACTGTGGGATAATTTGAAAGTGATTCAAGATCAATATGCTGAATCAGATTCAAGTTATATAGCAATATCAAATATGATTAAAGACGAAAAGCTTGTTATTGAACCTTTAACTTATATTCGTGGAAGAAGTTTACAACGTATATATTTTATTGTGGATGAAGCCCAAAACTTAACTCCTCACGAAATAAAAACAATTATCACTAGAGTTGGTGAGGGATCCAAGATTGTCCTAACTGGCGATATTTACCAAATAGATCATCCTTATTTGGATTCGCAATCAAATGGATTAACATATTTAATTGACCATTTTAAGGGGCAAAAACTTTACGCACATATTAATCTGGAAAAAGGCGAACGCTCTGAATTGGCTGAACTTGCAAGTAATTTGTTATAACCACTAAGTCCACTGAGGAAAAAAATGAAAAGATTTTTTACAATTTTATTATTTATGAGTTTTAATAATATGTTTTCACAAGAGGTTGAATTGATAAATAAGTTTGGAAGTTATTTACATAAGATGGATTCAACAACAATTCCTTATAGAATGTTTATTCCAGAAAAAGCAAAAAATGAAAAACTTCCTTTAATAATTGCACTTCACGGAGCCGGCGAACGTGGGAACGATAATCAAAAACATATAGAATTACATCGGATAGCTACAGTTTGGGTCGATTCTGTGAATCAAAATGAACATCCATGTTTTGTGGTTGCGCCTCAATGCCCTGAAGAGCAGAAATGGGTTGATGTTAACTGGGGTACTGAAACTTATGATTTTAAAAACACACCAATAAGTAACGAATTGGCAACAGTAAGCAATCTTATTGATTCATTAATTTTAAAATATCCCATTGATGAAAGCAGAATTTATATAACAGGTCTATCAATGGGTGGATTTGGTTCGTGGTATTTGTTAATGAATAATCCAACTCGATTTGCAGCAGCAATAATTATGAGCGGTTCTGCCGATCCGCAAATGGCTTGCGAAATTAAAAATATTCCTATTTGGGATTTCCATGGTGATATTGATGCTGCCGTTCCAGTGGAAGGTTCTAGAAAAATGATAAGAGCAATTTCTAATTGTGGAAAAGATGTTCTGTTAATTTCTGACCCAAACAACAAAGCCTTTTTAGATTCTGAGAATGAAGTTAAAAGAATTATGTCATCTGATCATATTTACACTGAGTATAAAGATAAAGGGCATGTTATTTGGAAAGAATCTTATGATAACTGGCTTGTACGAGAATGGCTGTTTTCAAAACAACTTATCAGAAAATAATATTTCGTCTCATAGAAAGAGTTGCTTTGTATTTGCAATAAAAATTAAATTATTGGCTGTCTCAATTGTAGCGATCTCATTCGCAAAGAAATTTTCTTGTTAAGCAAAAGACCCAAATTATTTTGTCATAAGCTTTCGTAAATACTTTTTAAAATGTGAGACAGCCTCTTTAATTTATTTCCCTTTTAATCTAATATTCCCAGATCTAATTTCCAAAGTTAAAGATGAGCTATTTTCTCCTTTGCGAAATCTTTTTTTAGTAGATGATTTATCAATTTCTTTTTCAAATTCAAAATCGCTTTCAATATTTCCATATGTTGACTCTATACTTATTCCGCCATTATATTTTTTAGGTAGGGAAATATCAATATCACCATACTTATTAGTAACGGATAATTTTTTAGGCGTATTTATTAAATCTAAAACAACATCATCACTTCGATTTAATATATTAATGTGCTCTGAGTATATATTTAAAAATGAAATGTCAGAATACATTGTTTCTAAATTTAAGTCTCCCTCTATATTTTTACCAATTATTGAATTACTTCTTGATTCTATCGACACATTGCCTTTAATAGAGTCTAACTCCATATTAGAATATTCACTATTAATTATGCATCCACCAGCCATTTTCGATATACTAATAGTGCCAGACCTACTACTAATTCTATTTGGGGTTTCAACTTTTCCTGAAACATTTTTAATAATAAAGTTCGAATATGGACTTTCCAAATTGATAGTACCTACCTTATCTATATTTATCTTTCCGCTGCGGCTTTTTAATTTTACGCTTTTAGCAACATTGAACATATCAATGTTGGAGTAATCTGCATCAATCGTTAAAGATTTACTTATGTTTTTTATGTCTATCTCTGCACTTCTTGAATCTATATTTAAATCACCTTTAATTGAGTGAATGGTTAAGTTGGAGTATTCTGATTTAATCATAACATCACCATCAAAATTATCAACTATGTTTTCACTGCTACGAGATGATAATTCTAATGTACCGCCACAATTTTCTATTTTAACATCTCCATATGGATTTTTAATTAATCTAACATTTTTGCATTTTATTAACGAGAGGTCATTTGATCTTCCGTCAAGATTTATTTCTCCCATTGCCTCTGAAAGCTTAATATCACAATATTTAAAATCTGAACTAAAATCATTTTGTTTAGGAATAAATATTTCCCCTGTAATATCTTTGCTTATATATGATGCAATTTTAAATTTAAATATGTCCCAAAAATTCCATTCAGAATTTTTATCGGTTTCCTTTAATTTAATTGTTAAATTTGATCCGCTTAATTCAGAGAGAATATCAAAACTATTGATGTAATCCAATTCATAATCATCATCATTTGAGGAAATACTTACCTTTAGATTGAAATACACTTCTTGCTTATCCCATGTTTTAATTGACAAATCCATTCCAGAAACACTAATAATTTCTATACCAATTTCGGGGGCTACTGGAAAACTTTTCTTTATCTTTTTTGATTTCTCAGCATAAATTGAAACGACACAAAGCAATACAAAAATTATTGAAATTCTAATCTTGTCCATTCTATTTTTCCTCCATTAATATTAAACTTTCTAACACTTCTAATTTCATTTTGTAAAGAGCACGCAGTCTTTCTTGCTTAATCATTGAAACATCATTGTATGAAAAATCTGCTTGTAAATCAGTAATAGCTTGGTTTACATAATTTAAATTTTCAAGTTTTGAACTCAATTCTTCATCAATATTTACTGATTTACTTTCACTAAAAAGAGCTGCAGGTAAAATCCTTTCCATGCCATTGATTGTTTTGGAATAAGTCCTATTTATTTTGATAATTTCAGATTCATTACTAAAAGCAATGTTTGAAAGAAAAGCGTACAAATTAAATACAATTATTACAAACACTGCAGCTGCACTAAAGCCCAAAAAGAAACTCTTTCGCTCTACTGTAAAACTGAATTCTTTTTTATGGAATTCGATATTGTTTTCAATATTATTCCACATTTTTTTAGAAAGTTCAGTACTTGGATTATCTCTTTCTTCATAAAATTCATTTTGCTTTTCCATAACCATCTCTGTTGTTTAACCAATTTTCTTTTAATATTTGTTTTGTTCGAGACAATGTAGTTCTTGAATTTGCAACGGATATTTCTAACATTGCAGCAATTTCATTGTGGTTATATCCTTCAATTTCAAAAAGTATAAAAACAAGTCGTTTATTTTCATCTAAATCAGAAAGTAATTGCTTCATTTCTTGCTTCCATTCAAAATCATTTATTTGATCAAAAGCCATTAAGTTTTCAGTGTTTTCATCAAGACGCAAAATATTTTTTGAGGAATATTTTCGCATGTCAGATTTCATTTCGTTTATTGCAATTGAAAAAAGCCAAGTTGAAAATTTAGATTTTCCGGAGAAGCTATTAATATTGTTATATGCCTTTATAAAAGCCCTTTGTACCCAATCAGCAACAAAATCTTTATCCTTTGAAAATTGCATCATAAACCTAAATAATGAGTTTACATTTTCATCATATAGCTTTTTATATGCTCTACTGTTGCCGTTTTTAATTTTTGAAATCAGTCGTTTTTCTGTCAACTCATTACTCAGTTGTTTTATGACTTAGATGTTCTAAACTTAAGAAATGTTACAGTATTATTGAATATTTAAAAATAAAAGGAGATTAAATGGAAGGTAAATAAAAACTGATTATTGGGTTATAGTAGAAAGGGAAAAAGAGAACTTGTATAGTAAGTCCATTTTTAAATTTTAAAATAAACCACCGCTTGGCTTTTCTATTTTTTCTTCCAGAAAAAAGAACCGCTTTAATTCGCTAAATTTCTTACTCATTTCAAATGGGAAATCTATGCCTTCTCCACTTTTCTCTTTTAAGTTAGATTTGCCAGTGGTTAATTGTGAAATGGAACTTTTGCTAAAGCGAAAAATAATTTCTTTAGTTGCAACTGTTTCCCTTATAACAAAGTATTTACTATTTTCATCCAGCATTATGTCTTTGGCAATATCATTTTCATAAAGCGCAAAATCAACACTTGCTTGCTCCGTGTATTCTCTGATAGCATCTTTTATTTCAACTTCAACTGTTATAAAATCTGAACTAAAGTTTAGATTCAATATATTCAAGAGCTCTTCACTCGAAAAAGTCATTTGCCCAATTAATGAGCCATCATTACTTTCATCCGATTTTATCTGCTTTACATCCTGAACAATATATTTTACTCCATCAGCACTAATTCTATAAACAGTGCCTGGCCGGCAATTTGTGCGAGGTGTTTCAAATGGTTTGAAATTTTGTAGTAACGAGTTAGAGGTTGCTTGTGCAAATACTATTGTTGCAATTAAATTTATTAATAAGAGTAACTTCTTCATCATATTTCCAAATAATTAAATGTTGTAACAATTTATTATCGGAAATTATTGCAAAAAAGTTAGTGAAAAAAGTGATTCTTAGGGGGTGAAAGTTTTCGTTTCAGAATCTAAAATTAAAATATTCTTTTACTACAATTAAATCGTTTATTACAATACTTATAAAAAAACCGCCTATGTTTAAACAACACGGCGGTTTCGAAAATTAATTGATTTAATTTTCTCTATTTACCTTTTTCTTTACGTTTTTCTTCTTTTTCTGCCCTTTTTTCTTTAAGTGATTTGGTTGCCACTTTTTTTACTGCTTTTTGTACTTCTTTTCCTTTAGCCATTTGGTTCACCTTTAATAATATTAATTGTGTATTAACTAAGATACTCTTTAAAGAATTAACATTTGTGGAAATATATTATATATATATGACGTTTTCAATACCGATTTTTTGTTTTTTATGAAAAACAATATGCAATTAAAAATAATTTCTTGGGTAATTTTACATGCAAATTATCTTAAATATTAATTTATGCGATAAATAATTTTTGCTAATACTAAACCATTAACTCATAAATTTTAAACCAATAAAAGAAAGCTTCGGGATTAGATTTTTTTAGCTTATTTAGTTTTGTATTTAGTGGTTCGGTAATTATCCATTCTTTTACTTGTAAATCATTAATATATTTTTCAACTAATTTAGCATTATACTTAATTAGCATTGCCACATAAGCTGCCTTTGATGCAGAAGTGATTACTTTGTCTATATGAAACGGTTCTGAGAAAATGAAAGGAGATACTCTTTGAATACCTTTTAAGAGTTCCTCGAAATTACCATTGCCTGCCATCCCTCTTGTTGCAATGCATAAAGATGTTTGAAAAATATCTTCTAAAACATCATCTGTGGATAATTTGTTGTTGCTACTTTCTATCTCGGTTTTTGCAAATATTATAAATGTTTTTTTTACAATATCTAGGTTCATTGAATCATCTACCAAATTTCCGATATCGTAGAGCTGCTTAATTATTTGCAAGTTCATACTTTTACCATCTGCATAATAAGGAATTCCAATTGTATTTGGGGCAAACGCTGTTAACTTTTCGCCCAAAATGTCTTCAATAGATGGAACTGAAATACTTAGCGGTTCACCTTTTTCTAGTATAAAACTGGACAAAATGGGTTGCTCAATAACTTTGCTGTACTTTACATCTTCAAAGTGAACATCAAGTAAAATTCTTTCTTCAGCTTCATGCGTTTTATGAACAGGTTGGTAGAAAAATTGATAATGTATCTTTTTGTTTTCTGCTTCAGGTTGTTCTTCCTTTAACAAAACACGGGTAAAATCTTGTTCTTTTGTAATATTGTCTAATAATTCATCAAAGTTATCTGGAATTTTTGGAAGTATTATGTTTATATCAATTGAAAGTCGCTTGGAAGAATCTAGCAAAAGCATAACGGCAGAGCCACCTTTGAAAACAAAATCAATATTTTGATTTGCAAGTCCTTCTAAAAGCAATAGTGCCCTAATTACTTTTTCAACTAATATTTTGTCAGCGTTTCTATTTGCTATAGAAACTTTATTTATCCACTCAATTTCTAATGACTTTTTATTAATCATAACGCTAAATTCCTAAGTATGCATTTTAATTTAGAAATAGTATTTAAATATTTATTTAATCGGTTTTAATATCATGTTTTTATAAAATATAAAAGACATATAAATTGCCAACAAAATGTAATTGTTGGCTAAATAAAGTCATTTCTTTTTCAAGATAACCTAAAAGTTTGTTCAGTTATTTTTTTACCACATAAATCTCTTTCTGTGGTTTGGATAAATATTCTGCACCATCCTCATGAACAACAATAATTTCTTCAATTGTTGCAATTCCATAATCTTTAATTGGAAGACGTGGTTCAATAGTAAAGATATTATTTTTTTCAATTTCGAGATATGGAATATTGCCATAACGTTCCCAACGTGGACCAAGCAAAGCGCCACCATCGTGAGCTACCCGTCCAACTTGATGACCAAGTCCGTGTGGATATTCTTCATAACCATTTTCAACAATAAAGCTGCGTGCAATTTCATCAATTTCCCAACCTTTTTTGCCGGGTTTAATTGCGTCAAAGGATTTTTGAATGGAATCAACAATAACATTAAATCCACGAATTACTTCTGCTGGGGGCTCTGTTTCGCCATCTTTAAGAACGTACCAAGTACGTTGTAAATCGGAACAATAACCATTTAATCTAATTCCAAAATCCATATTAATAACATGACCACGCTCAATTTGGTTATCTGTTGGACCAGAATGTGCACCTGCAGTATCGGGACCAGAAAATACAGCAGGACAGTGTTCTTCATCCCAAGCTAAATCAAAACCTTTTTCACTGCATATTCCTTTAACAAAATCGGCAACATCTTTTTCAGATTTACCAGGTTCAATAAAGTCGGTAACTTGGTCAAAAATAATAAGTGTTTCTCTAATAGCTTCTTTAATATAGCCAACTTCAGCTTCTGATTTTCTTCCACGCAATGCAGCCACAATTTCTTCTGACGATACAAATCTATCTACGTATGGTGTGTCTTTTAGTAAATCAACTAATTCAAGATAAACTCCGTGGGTTAAACCATCAGCCAAACTTGAGTTACGCGAATAATTAATTGCAATAGTTTTTGGATTAAGCTTTTCAATTGTTTTCACTAAATCTTCACGAACGGATTTAAGATATGGAGTTATTGTTTTGAAAGTTCCAACCGTTTTCATGTTTGCTTCTTCAAGAGAGCCAACAATAGCAATGCTTTCACCAGTTTTAGTTAGAATAAATGCAGAGTGCCAAGTCGCTCCAGTTCCAACAATCATATCCATCATTGGGTCTTTTAGGTTGCCAGTTTCTCTAACAAATGTAAGCCATATATCAATATTTTTTTCGTTTAATATTTCAATTGCTTGCTTCTGTTTTTCTAATACTAATTGATCTACCATTGTTACTCCTTTTTTCTAATCCATTGTTTAACCAAATGTTATGATCAACAATAATTAAACTTAAATTGTATTTCTAACATCCATTTTAATGCTGTCAAAATTTAAATTAACTGTAATTAAATTTATCTTTTTCAAAATAAATAAACTTTAAAATAACTGTAATTTTTTAGTCTTGATTTATTCCTTTCTTGAGATAACCATTTAGTTATTTGATTACAGGTAATAGAGAAACTGATTTGTTCCTAAAAATAATCGCTGAAATATTAAATTTAATATGCTTCATTTTAGTAGAAATTATTGTCAATATTTATTATAAGACCACAATTGGCAATTAGCGCCAAATGTTTCAATACATTATACCAATATTTAGAGTTAAATAAAAAGCTCCAATCTCATTTTTAAATCTGCCATCCATATGCTCAACTTCTCCTGACAAAAATTTCATATAATAATAACGCATACTGAGACCGAGAAGATTTGTTGTGCTTAATCCAAAATCAGCTCCAAAACCAATATATCCACCAGCAGCGAAAAAAGAATTAGCATGTTTAAATGACGAGAAAAATTCCTCTTTATACGGAGTTGAGATTATTATGGTTGGACCAACGCCAATACTTATATATGGACGAAGGTTATCGGTTAATTCGTTTTCAAATAATCTATAGTTAACTCCTACATTAATTGGCAGAAGAAATACTCTATTTTTTTTGCCAATTACAATTGAGCGACCGTAATAATCAAAGTATTCAAACTCACGTTCATTTTTTGATTCGGAAATGGAAAAATTGATAAACCCATCAATTTTAGTGGAATAATTCTTTCGATAGAAAGTTCCAAGCCCAAAACCACCATCGCTAAATAATAAATCAGCACCCCAAGCATTTTCTGGGAATTCTACTAATGGCTTTTCGGGAGCAATTTCGCCTATCTTCTGTCCGTATGTGAACATAATAGGAATAAGTAATAATATTTTTATAATAGTTTTCAAATTAAAAACCAACTCTTTCTAAATATTGATGATTAAAATATATTAAATTTAGATGTTATAAATAAGCATACTTTTTATCACTCAAATTATAGTAATGATATTAACCAAAGTAAATATTAATGTTGTAAACACAGATGAGCTTTTAAACGAGAAAATAAAAGCAAATCAGTTAAATAAATTTTTATTAGTGGTTCCAACAAACAGAAAACTCCGTAGCCTAAAAAAAAGAATTATAAACTCTGCACCAAACAAAACAGTAACTAAAATTAACATAGAAACAATAGGAACGCTAACCAAGAAACTCCTCCAAGTTTCAAAACAATTTCACGAGTTAAGCGATGAAGCAGCTTCAATATTTGTAGAGCAAAGCATAAAGGAAGTTCCATTAATTTATTTAAGTAATTATAATGGAAATATTCCTTCAGGAACTTTAAGCAAAATAAAAAATGTAATATCTAAATACAAAGAGGAAGGCATAACGTGGGAACTTTTATTAAAGGAATCAGAATTACTTGAACGGTCTGAAAAAAAGAAAGCAATTGATATTGCAAATATTTTTAGAGTTTATCAACAAAAGTGCAATGACTTAAATGCATTTGAAGTTGGTGATATTTATAATAATTTATTGCAGCTTTCAGCAAAAAGCTTTCAAAGCAATTTTAGTGAGTTGTTTGAAGAAGTTGATTTAATAGTATTTGATGGTTTTGATGCATTTACTTCGCTTGAACTTTCAATATTAAATAAACTATCATTTTTGAAGGAAGTAAGTCTCTATCTTAATTTTGATTACTATTCGTATAATCCAATTATCTTTTCGCACCTCGAAGAAACTTACCAAAAGTTACAACAATTTGGATTTAAGAAAGTTGAAGATAAAATTGAGATAAATAAAGATGAATTTATTGAAGTGGTTAGAAAAAAGCTGTTTCTTAAATCCAATGATAACATTGAAAGCAGACTCAAAAATAGAATAATCGAAATAACAGCACCAAGCCGTGACAAAGAAGTGCAATCAATTGCAAAAGAGATTAAGTCACTTCTGCTTGATGGAAAAGCAGAACCGCATGAAATATCGGTTACATTTAATTTAATAAATAATTATTCTTCTATTGTGCGCGATGCTTTTGAAGCATATGGAATTCCATTTAACCTAACAGACAGACTAAAACTTGATAATTCGCTATCTGTTATTGCAATTTTGAGTTTTCTGGAAATATTAAATTCGGACTTTTACTACAAAAACATTATTCGTGCGTTTAGCAACTCGTTTGTTTTGTTGGATAATTTTAGTCTTGATTCAATTCTGTTTTCAGCAACAAATCTTAAAATAGTTGTGGGTTTGGATAATTGGAAATTTTCATTGAAGCGTGGAATTTCGTTTGAAGAGAATTTGAGCGGACTTTCAAAAAGTAGAAAACGAATAACAAAATATTTAAAAGCCTCTGAAAGCCTTGATATCATTGAAGAAATACTTGTGCCATTTACTAATTCATTAAATCCAACTCAGTTTTATTATGAGTTAAACAAACTGACTCATGTTTTAAATATTCCTAAAAACATTTTAGCTTCCAAAAGCAAGTATAAAGAGGTTGAAATTAAAGCACTTACAACATTCCTAGATTCTGCAAAAGAGATGCTTAATTTGATTGAGAAAGAAAGTAGCGGGAAGGTTTATGAACTCTCTTTCTATCTTGAAAAATTGTTAACGCTTAGCAGCTCTGCACGATTCAATATTAAAGAGCGTTCCGATTATGGAGTTTTAATAACAAACATAAATGAATTACGAGGTTTAAAATTTAAGTATTCTTTTATTGGTGGATTGATTGATGGCGATTTTCCAACACGATACAGACCTGAAATATTTTTCTCTGGTTCATTCGCTAAAAAAGAATTGCATCATTTAAATGAAGAGAGATTTCATTTTTATCAGGCTTTAGCATCGTGGGATAAAGGGCTATATTTAACGTATCCCAAAGGTGATGAATATACAACCTCAACATTTATAAAGGATTTTGAGAAAAGTTTTGAAGTATCTGAAATCATTTTCAGCAACTACGATAATTTAATTTATTCCAAAGAAGAAGCAGAAAGGAATATTTCATTAGTCTCAAACGATTTTCCTATACCCGAGAAGGCTAATAGTTGGGGTGAACAGCGAAAACATATTGAATTTAGAGCAACCGAGCCTCATTCTATTTCCAACTATAATGGCTTTCTTTTTGATGAGAATGAAACATTTGCTGATAATCCAAAATATAAAGAACTTCCGTATTCTATATCACAATTGGAAACATACACACAATGTCCTTTCAAATATTTCTTAGAAAGAATATTAAAAGTAGAAGTAAATGAAGAACCTGATGAAGAAGTAGAAGCTGTCGAAATTGGAAGTCTGTTGCATTCAATAGTTTATGATTTTTATACAGAACTGAGTAATAGAAATATAAAATTATCTGGCTGTTCAGACAAAATTTTTGAATATGCGGAAAATCTATTATTTAAAATTGCAGATCAACATGTTCAACATGTTTTTCACAATTCACCCTTTGCTTTTTATGAGGAAGAAAAGATTTTTGGAATTAATGGAAATAGAAAGCATTCCATTCTATTCAAATTTCTTGTAAACGAAAGAGAAAACGAGAGTGGTAGAGTTCCAAAATATTTTGAAACAAATTTTGGCGTTGTTGATGTTGAGCAGGATAAATCACTTTCACAATCGGAACCGCTGTTGCTGGATGATATTCAACTTCGCGGCAAAATTGACAGAATAGATGTTGATAAAACAAACAAATTGTTTGAAGTTATTGATTACAAAACTGGGAGCAAAAAAATTACAAAAGGTGAAATTGAAGAGGGACTATCACTCCAATTACCAATATATGTTTGGGCTGCTAAAACTTTATTACTAAATAACACTGAAGAAATTTATGATGCGGAAGCCATGACTATCTATTCACTAAAATATAAGGATGATATTTTTGGAAAGAACAAAGTATCACTCAGCCAAAAGAAAAATATTAGTCAGGCTGAATTAATTGAGGAGTATGTTAATATCGCCTTGGGATATGTTAAAAACTCTGTTGAGAATATCCGAAAAGGGCATTTCCCTTTAACTCGGTTTCTTGACAACAACGAAAAGGTTTGCAAGTTTTGTAATTACAAAATGATTTGCAGAATTGATTCCATAAAAAGTTAGTTGTTCTGATTTTAATTCCTATATGAATAAAACCTTCGAGATTTTCAATGGCAGATTCAATTATTTTCATTTCACTTCCTTAATTATAATAAATCTCGAAGGTTTCGGAACTTTAATAAAGCATTTACAATTTACGAGCCACAACAATGACATCTTTGAATGATGTGCTTTTCCCAGAACTGTTATCGATTGCTTCAAGAAATACAATGTACATTCCAATTCTTAATGGATTTCCATTATTGTTCAATCCATCAAAGATAATTGACCCAGTTTTTGCGACAGCTTCATTATTGGAAAGTGTTCGAACAAGTCTGCCGTTATCATCAAATATTTTTACTCTTAGTTGAGCAGTATTAAAGGGCAGCGAATAATTGATTATTGAAAAATCCTCAAATCCATCATTGTCAGGAGAAAAAGGATTTGGATTAAAAGATATTCCACTTTTTATATTCTCATTTTTAGCAAATATTGAATTTGCTTTCGTGGGTGAAGCTCCATTTTTGAAAACAGATGTACTCCAATTTGTTGGCTCGTTGGCGCTGATAGAATGCGATATTCTTTCTAAGGATTTATTTTTAGTTGTTGCAATATTTTTATTATGCCATTTGGGATTATAAAAAAGTGAGTCAATTAAATTTCCCCAATGATCAATAACAACAATGCTTTCACCGCTATTAGAAAGCGACAAAGGGCCGGATGTGAGAATTGTGTAGTTTGAATCATTCAACCCTATGTAGTTTGTGAGGATTGAAGAATCGGAAGCGATTACAAAATAGCCTCCAGATTTTAATAAAAAAAATGATGAAGAAATTTCAAAAAAGTCAGTTTCATTTATTATCAGTTCCCAACCACCAATATCAATATCTTCTTCAGTGGAATTATATAATTCAACAAACTCGCTGTTTCCAATTTCTGGGTCAAACATTAATTCGTTTATTATAATAGATTGTCCATTAGCGGGTGACGTATTCAAAATAGAATTGCTTAAGCCTGGACTTGAGCCTGTAATTGCAAGAGAAGGAAGCCAATTTGAAATATCTGTGGATTGTTCATTGATGGAAAATCGTTCAAATGAACGACCCTTTTTAATTTTCCAATCCTTATCATATTTCAAACTATCCACAACTTTTTGATTAAAATCATAAATTATAATTCCATCTTCTATGTTTCCCAAAGTTCCAAACTTTGCTTCTATCACATTGATGTTGGGTAAATCCAATTTTGAAGTATCATTTGTAATTATTAGAAAATCGTTTTTCTCCAATATTAAAGGGGCATTTGCAATCTTGCTAATTTTGGGAGTTGTATATAAGTCGCTTATAAACCAATTTGAAATATCAATATCATTTTCAGAATTATTAAATATTTCAATCCACTCAGAAATTTCACTATTTGGGTTTGCCATAAATTCATTTATCAAAATGGAGTTCCATTGTGCTCCAGAATAAAAAGTTTTTGCAAGTTTATTGTTAAGTATATTTTCATCCATTAGGTAATTGGCTTCTGCTAATATTACAACAGAATCAGCCATTTGAAATGATTCGTTTGAAATAACTTTAGTTGAATCACCAATGGATAGATTACTCAAATCTATTTCACCCAGAAATGACAATTGGTTACCAATTAGATATTCAAATTTTACAGAATAGTTGTCAATATTATTCAAGCCAATATTCCTAATTGTAGCTTGGATAAAAACGATATCGTTTAGCGTTGGATTTTTTGGAATTGTTTTCAATTCAACAATTTGTATATCAGAACTAAATGGTGTAATACTGTTTTGCCTGCCAGGAGTGCTTAACTCAACATCAATTGAGCTTTTCCAATTTGATGAATCAGAAAGTGAAATATTTGAATTAATTCGCTCCAATGAAAAGCCATTTGTACCGCCCCAATTGGATTTGTATTCAACTGAATCTATTAACTCACCAAAAGAATCTTTCAATACAATTCCATCAATATCATTATTCAAATTTGCAAAACTTAAAATATTTACAGGAGACAAAATTGAGGAATGATAATCAAAAATTGTTGAATCCTTTGCTATTACAAGAAATCCATTTGGCTCAATAAAACTATCGTTTGTAATTGTTGTTAATTTTGGAGTTGTGCGAATATCTGAAATTGAAAACCCTTGAACATTTATAATGTTGTTGGTAGTATTAAAAAGTTCAATCCACTCTGGCTCACCATTTATTGGTGAATACATAATTTCATTTACAATGATTGATGATTTATTGAATCCAGGATTAATTGAATCTTTCAATAAGTTATTTGTTGTGTCTTGGTCATTTCCCACAATCGCTTTAATAATGTAATTATGTCTTTGTTTGATGTTTATTATTTGAGAACTAAATTGATAATTAATTGAATCGTTAGAGTTAAGAGAAATAAAATTACTAGTCTCAATCAGTTGAATATTTGTTGAATCAGAATTTATATCCTCGTATAAATCAATAAAAAAATCTAAACTTTGTTTCCCTGCATTTTTAACTTTTGCTGAAATTGCAACATCGGTTCCAAATGCAGGCTTATCTGGATTGAAAATTATTTCAGTTATTGCAATATCAAAATCTTTGATGCTTATTGAGTTTATTTTGCCAGGAGTTCCGCCAATTGTAAAATTGGAAGAATTCCAATTTGC